>ERZ773250.75-NODE-75-length-66020-cov-4.040158_pt1 | contig 66020 bp, 57 predicted proteins | sample MGYA00511258_ERZ773250 | MGnify/ENA primary metagenome ERZ773250 (study PRJEB29015, sample SAMEA2738164) | human oral metagenome | biome: human oral; feature: human-associated habitat; material: saliva | place: China | collected 2187 ... | reverse complement strand
TCAGTCATTTTAAAAGAATATTCACCAGAACTTGTTAAACTTTTTGAGCAAGAACGAAATCGTCTATCTAAGCTTATGCCTGCTAATATAATATTCGAACATGTTGGTAGTAGTGCTGTCTATATTGGTGGCAAGAATATAATTGATATACTTATCGGAGTCCCGGAACGTAAGGATCTGATATTCATAAAAAATATTTTAATAAGAAATGGGTACATAGAGGGAAACGACAACCATGAGGATAGAATCTTCTTAGCAAGCACCGATAAAGAGACGGCACAAGGCGATTTTCATATTCATATTTGTCCAATCCACGAAGAATCTTATAGGGATTTTATTATATTACGTAACTTTCTTAGAGAAAACCCCGATAAGGCGCAGGAATATTATAAGAAAAAACTTGAATTCTCAAAAGAAGCAAATTATGACCGCAAAAAATATAAAAACTTTAAATCAGCTTATGTTTCGAAGTTACTGAATGGGGCAAAAAAATAAAAAATAATCCCCAATTTAGAGATTATTCTTAAACAAAACATAACTAAATAGGGTTTGGTGCCCGAGACTGGACTTGAACCAGCACGCCGTGAGGCATATGCTCCTAAGGCATACGTGTATACCAATTTCACCACTCGGGCATGCTGATATTATATAAAATTATTGGAGATTATTCAAGTCGCTGGATTGAACCTGATTTTCTGAAATAGAAGGATTTTGAGGTTCGATTGGGGTTCCCTGAGTAGATTGAACTGGGGCTTCGGGAGCTGATGGAGGTAAATTCTCGGCGACTGGTTGAGTTGGGATTTCCGAGGCTGGCTGAATCGGAGTTTCGACAACTGGTTGAACAGGAGCTTCAGGAATGGATTGAGTTGGAGATTCTGAGACTGGCTGAGCTGGAGCCCCGGTAGGTGCTTGTGTATTATTCAGAGCGAAAGCCCCTTGGAATGGGATATTTTTGCCACGGACGTATTGATATTCGTATTTTTGATCGGTAGCTAGCATTAGCATGATGATTGGCGAGAAGAAAATCGTTAAATATGGAAAGGCTGGCTGCTTTTCACCAAAAGCAGTAGGCAGCTTGTAGCAGAAAATAAAGTACGGAATCAAACCGAGTACCGGAATAAGAATCGAGATAGCGAACAGATTATTTAATTCCACTGCATCATAAAGCTTCATGAGGCCAAGCACCGGGATGGCACCCTGCCACATCTTTTTCTCGCCATAAATTTTCTTCATCAGAAGAACTTTGCCGGCGATATAAAGGCCGAGAATAATTAATAACAGCAGTAAAGTAATAATATTCGAAGCCAAAACCTCGCCGAAGGTCGGCATCTTGGTCATATAATTATTACTAAAGAAATAATCGTAAATCTTTTGAAAGTTCATAAGCTAATTTTAGCATAAACACGATAAAATTACACTTTGAAAATCGTGATGCGGGAGCCGGCATAAGCCTTGGTGGAAATAATTTCAGCATCGAGTTGATGAGGGTCAAAAGTGGCAGGATGAGATAAAACTAAAAATTCTTTCGCGAGTTTCGGTAGGGTAGCGAGATAATCCGCCAGTTTCGGTGTGATTTTATCATATGGTGGGTCGGCAAAAACGATGTCGAAACGATTATCAAAAGTCAGAGTTTCCGCCTTTTTAGCAAAAATTCGTACCTGGCTTGATACACCGAGGTTTTCCGCGTTTTGACGAATCAATTTCGCGACTTCACGGTGATTTTCGATAAACGAAACATGCTTGGCGCCACGAGAAAGAGCTTCAAAACCTAGTGCACCAGTACCAGCAAATATATCAAGCACCACTTTCCCCTCGAGATGAGAGGACAAAGAATTCATAATCGCCAGGCGTTCACGTGAGCCCATCGGATGAGTGACAGCGAGCTTGGGGGTGAGAATTTTTTGCCCACGAAGCGCGCCGGAGGTAATCCTGAGGTCCGTGACTTTGCCAGACTTTGCTATTAATTTCATAGTTTTATTTTAGCAGTTTTTTATTAAAATATGGAATCGAAGAAGCCCAACCAAGAGTAATGGCGCGGACGATTTCCGGGAGAAGTACATTCTTGGTTTGAAAAACTAACTCGGTGTTCCAGCCCTGATTCAAGAAATTTTCATACATTTTCAGAGCGTGAACCTTGGCGAGAGATTCATGGAAGGCTTTTTCAAGATCCACATTCACGAGTTCCGCTTTTTTAATTTTCGGCATCACGGCACGCTCCGGCAAAGCGGTTAAAGTAATTGCCACGCCATATTCGAAAGCTACGTGCTTCGTCATAAAGCCATTAGCGCCCCAATAGAGCCAGTTATTGCGCAGAGTCTCAAGCGAATTGCGGCCACGCATGATGCCCTTAATCGGGATACCAAAAACTTTGACAAATTCGTCCTTAGTCATCAGCTGTTTTTGGGTGCTTTCCAGAGGAAAATGATGAGCGGGAGTGAGACCGTCGGTGATTGCATGAGCCATCCAGCCAGCCTCGAAACTGGCGCGCACCTTATTTCCCTCTTCGAGAGCTTTACGAAGATTATATTGATGATCCAAAATCATGGTAATGAGCTTGCCATTATCATGATCCGGGTCAATGAAGTGCATCGGCTCGTCGACGCCAGGACTTTTGCGTTTCAGGCCATCAGGTCCGCCCATGCCTTCAAAATTTAAGATTTCTGAAATGTTTGGGAAAAAATAATTGTGTGGCAGATTTTTATCAATAATTTTGCGGGCAATTCGGTCGAGTTTCTGATGCGTGCCAACAATTTTCCCATTCGATTTATCACTAATTGCTAGGGTTGAATACATATTTTCCTTAATTAAGAGTCGTCAGCTGCTGATATTTTTTAATATCTTGGCTTAACTCTGTATATTTTAGCATAGAATCAGGCGAGCTTAAGAACTTTTCAACATGAGTGCGAGCTAATTCAATCATTTTAGTATCAGTGAGGCTGGCAATTTTTAGATTCAATTCGCCGTGCTGCATCGCCCCGTAAATCTCGCCAGGACCGCGAAGTTTTAAGTCAACTTCGGCAAGATAAAAACCGTCGGTGGTTTTTTCCATTTCGAGAAGCCTGCGACTAGGTGGATTCTCGCCAGTGGTAACCAAGAAACATTGACTAGGTTTGTCACCACGGCCGACGCGACCACGTAATTGATGAAGTTGAGCTAGGCCATAACGATCGGCATTGAGAATCACAATCTGAGTGGCATTCGGCACATCCACACCGACTTCTACCACGGTGGTAGAGACCAAAATTTGAGTTTTCTTATCTTTAAAATCCTGCATTACCTGATCTTTTTCGGCGGGTTTTAATTTACCATGTAGGATACCGATTTGATATTTGCTAAACTGCTTCTGCATGAGCTTCGCAGTTTCTAGCACGGTACGTGATTTATCTTCGTCTGAAATCGCCTCGTCGATTAGTCGACAAATCACATAAACTTGCTCGCCGGCGGTGAGGTGTGTGCTAAGTTCTGGGTAAATCACGTCCTTAAGATTTAATTCATTGTAGATACGGGTTTTGATCGGCGTGCGACCCTTCGGCATCTGGTTAATAATTGAAATATCGAGATCGCCAAAAATTGTAAGTTGCAGCGAACGCGGAATCGGCGTGGCGGTCATGGCGAGAAAATGTGGGGAGATTTGCTGGAAATCTGGATTTTGATTTTGAAAGGATTTTTCCAAAAGATGTTGACGCTGCAAGACGCCAAAACGATGCTGTTCATCAATAATACAGAGACCGAGACTGGAAAAAGTAGTGTCATCAGTGAGGATGGCGTGAGTACCAATCACAAGATTAATCTCACCAGACTTGATTGCGGCTTTTACGCTGTTTTTATCCTTGGTGGCGCTAATTAGAAGGGTAGTTTTGACGCCGAGTGGCTGCAAGATTTTTGATAAACCTTCATAGTGCTGAGTCGCGAGAATGGCGGTCGGAGCCAGAATGGCCACCTGTGCGCCGTTTTTTATAGCTTGATAGGCAGCAATGGCCGAAACGATGGTTTTACCTGAACCGACATCACCTTGCAGCAAGCGATTCATCGGGTGTACTTTTTCGAGATCCTGGAGAATCTGCCAAGTCACACGCTTTTGGGCGTCGGTTAACTCAAAGGGCAGGGTTTTAAGGAGCTGTTTAACATCGGTAAGGTTAAATTTGAGCGATTTGGCATTTAATTTGGAGACTTCGTTTTGATTAAGCTTGGAAGCCAAAATTAATTCAAACAATTCCTCATAACCGAGATAAGTGCGGGCTTTTTCGACTTCTTGCTCGGACTCGGGAAAATGCATATTAAAAAGAGCTTGGTTACGAGTGAGCTTGGTGAGAGTTTTCGGAATAGCATTAGTCGGCAAAAGTTCGGGAATTTGATAAAAAAATGGGCGCAGTTTGGCAAAAATTCGACGATACCAGGCGGAATTATAGCGACCACTACCAGAATAAATCGGCTGGAAGCCGCCATCCTGGCGCGATTCTTCGACTTCAGAAGCTAAAACGGCAGTAGGCGCCGTGAGCTGATAGCGATTATATTTAAAATCATATTCACCCGTAAAATAATACTCGGTGTCTTCCTTAAAATTCTTGATGCGGTAGGCCTGATTATACCAAACCACCCGCAGCGCCCCAGTTTCATCAAAAATCTCACCCTGGGTAATAGTAAAATTGCGGTGACGCGTATGGATGTTACGCAAGCCACGAATTTTTCCTCTCACTACCACCTTGCCGGGACGAATTTCGGAGATTTTCGTGTAAGCCGCATAATCTTCATATTTGCGCGGAAAATAATAGAGTAAATCCTTAAAAGTTTGAAAACCACGAGCGGAGAGAGCTTCAGCGGTTTTGGGGCCGACGCCTTTAATTTCGCTAAGACGTGAATTTAGTCGCATTAAAGATTACCCTGGTCGACTGGGCGACTATGAGCTTTGCGCCATTCAGCAATTTTGGCATGGTGACCAGAGAGCAAAACTTCCGGCACTTGCATACCGCGAAAATCGGCTGGCTTAGTGTATTGCGGATATTCGATGGTATTCTCTTCAGAAAAACTCTCGATAATGGCAGAATTTTCACCGCCAAGCACCCCTGGAAGGAGGCGCACAATGCTATCAATCACGATTAGCGCCGGCAATTCACCACCAGTCAAGACGAAATGACCGAGAGAAATTTTATAGTCAACGATAGTCAAGATACGCTCATCGTAACCTTCGTAGTGCGGACAAAGAATAATATAGTGATTTTCTTCACCACGATTAATGCGCTCGACAAAATTACGTACAATTCCCTGATGCCAGGTTTGTCCGGCCGGAGTCGGTAGGATAACTTTAGCGTTCGGACTGTTTTTCTTCACACTTTCAATAGCGTTAAAGACTGGTTCACACATCAAAAGCATACCGTCGCCACCACCGTAAGGCGTGTCGTCGACAGATTTATGCGCACCGAGGCCAAATTCACGCAAATCCACAAAATCAAACTCCGCAACCCCCTTCTCCTTAGCCTTCCACATCATGGAAGAATTCAAATAGGGATCAAGCGCATCAGAAAATAGTGAAATAATAGTGAATTTAACCTTAGACATAATTCTATTATAGCACATTTACAAATATCAGTTTTCATGGCATAATATATCCGTTGGAGCCGTGAATGCGGCTAGTTGTTTTACAGAAAGGTTGGTGTAAAATGTCAGATGCAAATCAGCGAATTAAAGCATTGCAAGAAAAGCTAAAACTTCAGAAGGATGAATTGGAAACGAGGCAAGCGGAATTGGAAAAATTATCAAAAACGGCTTACCAAAATTTCCAAAACGCCGAAGAGTCCGAACGAACTTGTTTTTCAACTTTGTTGGAATTGAAGAAGCAAAATCAAAATTCCTTGCAGGAGCGACTAATCGAGCAGCTCGATTATGAACAGCGTTCAGACCAGATTGAAAATGAGATTTCGAGGCTCACTCGCAGATTAAAGTTCATCGATTCCACAATGGATTACGGGAACAAGCATGATTTTGGTAAAACCGATACTTTAAAATCTGAACGTGAAACATTGGAGAAAAAACTTGAAGAACTGAAGGAAGAGAAAATCAATCTCGATGCTGGTCATCAAAGAGAGATGACAAAGTCTCGAATTTCTCCGCTTTGCGAGCTATCCAAGAAACATCTTGATTTAATCAATGCAACCAATGTGGCTTCAGAAAAATTCGAGGAGCTACACAATGAAGCAGAGGCGGTGAGAAACACTTTTAATGCTCTAACTGCCGCATACTCGGAATTAAATAAATACCTGAACTAGAGTTACCGAAATTTAAGTTTTTTCAGTTAACTAAACATGAAACTATTTTAAATCGTATTATTTTAGAAAGGTGGGTACTAAATGTCAAAGAAGCAGGATGTTTTAATAGTTATGACTCATAGTATGAAGATCAAAGAACTGGAAGCTCGTCAAAATGCCTTGCAGGAAGAAATGGAGCCGAAGCGAAATGCATGTCTTATGGCAACGCAGAAATTTAATGCACTCATGGAGGATTATCAAAATGTATCCTCTAAGATTAGCTTCCTGACTGAGGAACAATCAAAGGTGCGCGAAGAGGTTAATCGTATGTCAGACAAGGCATCTAATAACGGTTTTTACAATCCACAGCATCTAGAAATGTTACTAGAATCGAATGGTGCTGCCAAAGCCATGAACGAAAACCTCAAGGAAGAAAACGTATTTCTGACTGATCTGGTTAAATATCTAAGAGATGACCTAGGTGTGATCAGTACGCCTGGTCCAACCGGAGAGATTAGTCCGTGTTCAAAAATTTTGAATGAGCTGGAGGCGCGACTCAGCAAAAATCTATCTAACCAATCCGAATTGGTGATAGACCGGATGAATGTAGAAGCGGAAATTTACGAAGAGCGGCAAAAACCGCGATACGAGGAACTTAATCAGCTAAAGCGGACTCTTGATCTTTTCGACACAAACATGGAAGATTACCGGGAAAAGTATGCCGAGTTGACGCAAGCTAAAGAGGAAGCGGAGGTTGAGCTTAATAAGGCACAGCAAGAACTGAGCGATTTGATCGATGAAGAAAAATCTGTCGGCAAATCACTAAAGAAGCTTCGCGCGGCCGAAAAATCTTAAGTTGACTCGTTTTATTACCAACTAATCTATTTTAAAAGGTCAGCTTTGCTGGCCTTTTTTAGGTTTCATAAAAATCAAATTTTCTGGATTTTGAGGAATTTTTGCGCGGGTAGCTAAATTCTTATGTTTTTCTCTTGACATTAGAGAGTGTAAACGATATGATAAACATAAGCTGATACGCTTCACAGGGTTCCATTATGCAATTAGTGGAGTGTGGAGATTTCATTAAAAACAAAAATACGGATTAAAACAAACCAATGTGCCCTAGGGTGGGCGCGCATCAGCAAAAATATCCTCGAAAGAGGATATTTTTCTTGGGATTAGTTTATTTAGTAATCTTTTTTTAGTAATCTTCTACAAGAGTAAAATGCTTACCAGAAATTTCAATAATGGAGTCCGCTTTAGCGCCGCGCGTGGTAAGCTCAGCACGAATGCCAAGTTTTTTCATAATATCACGCAAGCGGTTAACCGAGGCGTAATTCGAAAGATCAGTGCGACGAGCGAACTTTTCAATCTTTTCGCCAGTGACATGATAGACGCCTTTTTCATCTTGTGTAACCTGCCAGGCCTTCTTTAACTCGTGATGGCTGAGTGAGATAGTTGGGACTTCCGATTCATGATGCGAAATAATCGCGGTCTTAAATTCAACTGGCTTAGCACCGATTTGCTCGGCGGTAATTTCCTGCTGTTTTTGGTTCTCTTTGACGGCTGTGAGCAAAGCGCGAAGGAGATCGTCAAGATTTTGCTTAGCAACAGAAGAAATCGCAAAAATTTTGGCAGCTGGATTAACTTCGAGAATTGCCTGTTTTTGCATTTCAATAATTTCATCGTCGAGACCTTCACATTTTGTGAGTGCGACCACTTCGAAGCGATCCTTAAGGTCTGAGTATTTCTCCAATTCGTGACGAATCGTGCGATAAGCTTCGCCGGCGTCATCTTGATAAACGTCAATCAAGTGCAATAAGACAGCAGTACGATCCACATGGCGCAAGAAGTCGTGACCGAGACCACGGCCATCACTGGCGCCTTCGATAAGACCCGGAATATCCGCAATCAAAAGATCATGACGATCGATAGTAGCCACCCCGAGATTAGGCGTAAGTGTAGTGAAGGCATAATCAGCAATTTCCGGTTTCGCATTAGTCACGCTGGCAAGAAAAGTGGACTTACCAGCATTAGGTAAACCGACGAGACCCACATCAGCAAGAAGCTTGAGCTCAATTTCCGCTTCAAAAGCCTCGCCGGGTTCACCAACTTCAGCAATTACAGGAGTTTGGCGCACACTGGATTTAAAGTGAGCATTACCAAAACCGCCATCGCCACCCTTGGCAATCACGGCCTGCATGCCGTCTTCGGTGAGGTCGGCGATGATTTGACCATCACGCTTCACTACGGTGCCAACTGGAACTTCGACGATAAGATTCTTTCCTGAGCGGCCATTGCTACGCGTACCGGAACCATTGCCACCATCTGGTGCGGTGAGAATTGGATTAAAACGAAAATCGATTAAAGTATTAGTATCCTTATCGGCTTGAAAGATGATAGAGCCGCCTTTACCACCATTGCCGCCATCTGGGCCACCCTTATTAATGTAAATTTCATGGCGAAAAGAGACGGCGCCATCGCCACCTTTTCCAGCCTTCAAACTCACTTTTGCGGTATCACAGAACATATTAGAGATATTTTAATATATTTTGGCGGAAAAAGACAGCATAAGCAAGAAGAATGTCGCATAGCTTTTTAAGGCTTTCTAGTGAAGTAGCCATTATGGCTTCGTAAAGGCTCCTCTTCGAGCGGCTCTCTCTCCAATACGCAGCCAGGTTTTATCTCTAAGCGTTAGGTTCTGTGGCCCAACAGAATCTTTAATTTTGCGGCGTCCAGCAAAAATCCTTGCGCCGCCTTGCGACGTAATATTAGAAACATCGAAATCCTCATTACAATAGATTCTTTCAAGTTGATCATTACCCGTTAATCCCATTGCTACCCCTGGATCAAATCTCGAAAAAAGTTCAGTGACATTAGTGAGTTTTGGAGTCTTAAAGTTATCAATGTGAATTACTTGAATGGCCGGCATCAATGCGAACATTCTCTCCATAGTTTCCACATTTTCGGTACGGAAACTACTTAAGTCTAGTTCAGTTAAACTTGAGACGCCCTCAAAGAGGGAGGACATGTTCGTTACATTGCTAGTATCAAAGGTAGAAAGATTGATGCTCATTAGACCACTCATACCATAAAACATTGATCGCATAATCTTGAGTTTCGGGGTCCTAAAACTAGACAAATCTAAGCTTCCTAATGACGTACAGTTCCAAAACATACCGTCCATGTTTTCAACTTTTTCCGTATTGAAATTTTTCAGTCCTACTATTTGATGGAGTGCGGTCATGTTACTAAACATTCCGTACATATCTACAACGTTCGAAGTGTCAAATTTTTCTAAAATAATAGCACCAAGTTTAGTTGCACGCCTAAACATATAGCGCATAGTCGTGACATTTTTGGTATTGATGTTTGAGAAGTCAACACTGGTTAAATCAGTACAACCTTCAAACATACGTGACATATCAGTAACATTTTCAGTATTAAAACCATTAAATGAGATATGAGAAGTACGTGCATTATAGCCAAATATCCCAGCCATATTCGTCACGCTTTTTGCATTGAGACCAGAAGTATCAATATTATAGACTTTTTCTAAGCCAGAAAACATTTCAGTCATATTTTTAGTGTAACTGGCGTCAAAATCATTTAAATTTAGGACTTGAAGTCCACTGAGATTTTTAAAAGCACGCGAACTATCTTCGTGAAAATAGATTTTGTCAGCTTCGGTATAATAATACAGAGTAAAAGTGTCTGCTTGATACCAGATTTTTATATCACAGTCACTTTTGTCAGGATTACTAACTTCGCGGACATCTACGCCAGCCGCTGGAGGAGTGGCACTTCGAGCAAATTGCTTAATGTTCGTACCACCTGAAGATACGGATTTTACCATAGTATTAAAATCTAGACCATTAACCAAATGCGCGGCTAATTCATAAGGATTTGCAATCACAGAATAAACCAGGCTATTCTTGTAGGCTCCTGGCATTAGGTCTTCACCCACTTTAACAGCAAGACGTAAGAGATGCGTGTTTGGGCTTTCAGATTTTTGATTAGTCTGAGCAATAGTTTTTGGTTCAGATAATTTCGGTATAGCATTATAGTTTGTTCCCGTGCTCGTCTGGTAACCCCAAGTATTGGCGGATAAACTAGTATCGGCAGAAGCAATAGAAGAAATTTTAGTCAAAAGTGTAGTATTCGTATTCTTCAAATCCGTCTCATCGGATGAAGCACTTAGGGTGACGGTATAGCCAGCTCGAGCATTAGTTTTCACAGAAAGCTTGGATAGCTTACTGAGAGAAACTTCATTAATCAAATCTGATCCAGAGAAATCAAAATCAAGGTTTTCCTTGTCGAGAGAAGCAGTTAAAGTTGGGTCGACTGCAAAACTAGAATGGGTAAATAAAACACTATTAGAAATAATCGCTGATAGAAGACACAAAAAACCGAGTAAAATAACTCGTTTCTCTATGAAAAAATAATAAATGATTCGCAGTTTTTGCCAAATTCTCTCCATAATTTCATATTAGCATAAACTCTATCCTATCGCAGCTTGATTTAAAGCGAAAAATATTTCTTTCTAATTGATAGAAAGAAATATTTTAGCGTCCGTGAATAAAGAGATATTTGGCGTACTCGCTAGGGCCAATGGTGTAAGAACCGACCACACCCCAACCAGCACGACCGTTCATATCAGAAATCCTAATTGTACCATCGGCATTGACTGAGTCCACGATACCCACGTGACCATAATAGCCACTATTGGTCTGGAAGATATCACCGGCTTGCGGGTTAGTGCCGCGACTAGTTGGGAAGAGGCCAGAAAGTGCATATCCCCAAGTATTAGCGTTACCGAGACCACCCGGCAGAATGTGACTGGACCCCATAGCAGCACGACGCTCCCAGGTATACCAAGTACACCAGCCCCAAGGCATTGGGTTTCTGGAAGTAGAATAAGTACGATAGGAAGAAACCGAATAAGACGAACTACCAGAGTAAGAAGAGGTGTTACGCACAACTGGCGCCACATAATCAGGACGTTCCTTATCTGGTAGTTCACCATTCGGCAGCAAAATAGCCTGGCCTTCGGTCAGAGTCTGATCTAGTTCAAGGTTGTTTGAGGTAATAATTTCATCAGCGGAAGATTTATATTTTTCGGCAATCGAAGCGACAGTTTCACCTGACTTCACGGTATAGACAATACCAGCACGTGATGGAATATAAATCGATTCACCAACTTTCGGCACATAGGAAGCCTTAAATTTATTAGACCAACGAATCATATTAATATCCACACCACAAGAAGCGTATTTGGCCGCCAAAGTATCGAGGGTTTCCCCCTCTGCTATTACATGTTTAATTACACCCACCTTGGCACAGGCAGCAAGATTCAAAGTAGTCGGCTTTTCCATTTTCTCGACAGAAGCCTGGCCGGACTGCTGGAGTACGGTGAAGGAGTTATAGTTCACGTTAAGCACATCAGAGGAGGCTAAACTCATGGTATTTGCTAGTTCAGAAACCATATAGAATTCGGAAAGTTGGTCAGCAGAAACTGCATAGTCTTTTTTAGAAATGGATTCCAGGTTAGGACTGGAGTCTTCGTCGGACTGCTGTTTATCTTTGGAGCCAACAAAAGCCACACCAAAAATCAGAACAGATAGAGCGAAATACGGGAATATCTTGGTGAGGAAGTAATTTAAGCTAAATTGTGATCGTTTTTTCTTTGTCATAATTAGCCGGTCGCTGCCCCTAAATTTGCACCTTACAGAGTTTCTGACAGTGGTCGCGAATCTTCTGATTGTGCTCAGCGTCGGTGCTACTATAATACATTAAGCCGTCGTCGCCTGTCAAGAAATAAAGCATAGAGGCTTTCGAGCTATCTGGTTCGGCCACCGCGAGAAGCGCGGCCTTGGAAGGCACAGCAATAGGGCCTGGAGGCAAACCCGGAAACTTGCGAGTATTATAAAGACTATTCACCGCCAAGATATCCGCATTGGTAGCATTGGCACGATCAATGCCGGTAATGTCCGCAGCATATGTCGCGGTCACATCAGAACCCAATGCAATCCCCTGTTTTAAACGATTTTGAAAAACCATCGAAACCCCTGGCATATCTTCCGTGTTGGCTTCTTTTTGGATAATGGAAGCAAGAGTGATACCCTCACGCAAAGATAAACCTCTGGCCTTAAATTTTTCTTCGAGTTGATTCGAGACTACCACATCATTGAACTGATTTAGGATGGTCGTGATGACATTTTCGAGTTTTTCGTGATTATAAAATTGATAAGTTTCACCATAGAGGTAACCTTCAAGGGCTAATTTCGCGGGAATATCCGGGTTAGAGAGTTTGTTTTCGTCCGCATAGAGACCCTTCAAAACAGGATTATCGTAGTGCTTAGTGAGAGCTTGATTAATTTCCTCTTCGGAATAGCCCAGAGTACGGAACTGATGGATAATCCCAGTCTGTGATTTACCCTTATCGCCGAGGAGATTAGTGCCAGGGAGAATAGTTAGATTAAAGACATCGGATGAGACGACGCCATTCACTAATTGTTTAGCGATAGCTCGCGCCGACATGGTTTTGCGGAAACTATATTTGCCGGTTTTTAACTTGGCGTGAAGATTATTGATGCGAGCATAAAGTTCAAAGGCTTGGGGATTTCTAATTAAATCGGCTTGCTTGAGATTATTGGCAATTTCTTTAACTGACTCCCCAGCGGTCACCTCAATGGTCTGATACTCACAATTAGAATCTGCCTCTTTTTCGTTGGATTCAGAGGCGGCCTTAGCGGAATCAAAACGACAATTAGCGGAAGAGACTGGTTGCAAGGAATACCAATAATACCCACCACCAAATAGCCCAGCGAGAAATAGCAAAATAAAGAGTGAAAATAAAATACGTTTAACTTTTTTCATAGGTTTTTCTAAACTTCTATCTGGCCTGGGAGACTCCGTAGATTCAGCCTCCGATTTGGTGGGCTCATTAATAATAGATTGAACTTCTGGTGAACTGAGTGTGGTGGCTGGGCTGACGTACGGGCTTGTCGCGGTGGCAGGACTAACAGATGGGGTTATATCGGCGGCAGGGTTGACTAGCTGATTTGGGATTTTACTTGCTGAATTTTGGGCGAGCTTGGCGGCATAATGCTCAATAAAATCTTGCAGAATAATACTAGCAGCTTCGGCATCGATTTCACCCTTTTCAAAGTTTTTCTTGCGCTTTTTGAGACGTTCTTCCGCTACCACGGAAGTGAGCGATTCATCTTGGAAATAAATGCGAGCATCTGGCATAGAAGCGGCAAGTGTGTCAGCAAATTTACGGGCATAGGCAGACTGAGCAGTTTCATTACCGTCATTACTACGAGGCAAACCGACGACAAAGAAATTCGTATCATTCAGTCTGGCAATACGGAGAATTTCCGGAATTTCTTGGCCATTCACCAAAACGAAGCCATTCGGGATAGCGATGCGAACAGAGGTGTCCGCTTTTGCTACGCCGATGCGCTTAGTACCCACATCTAAACCGATAATGCGCATTAATTCTCTACCGTGATTTTAATTGATACTTTGTTCGCGTCGTTTGGAATTTGGCGAACCCATGGGAAGGAAGTATTCACTTCGACATCAGAGACGCCATTGATGGACTTAATCAAAGTAGTCACTTCACCAACTTTTTTACCGAGAGATTTTTCGAGTACAGATTGCTCAGTGACCTCTGGACCAGTTTTCAGAGTAGCCTTAATCTTAGCAGTTACAGAATTATTATTGTTTTGGAATTTTTCAATGAAAATATTGCCAGTTTCGTAAATCTTCTGATCACCACCCAGACGAGTAGAGACCACGGATTTAACATATTCTTCGACGGCAGCCTTATCAACATAATTTACACTATAGGTAGTTTTGGCCGTGAGCTTAGCTTTGCCATTCTCGGTCGGCTGATCGACGGCAGGGCTGGAAGTAGGGTCGGCGGTAACTTTTTTATAGCTATCTTCGATTTTAATATCGTCAGAAGGTACTTTTTTAAACAATTCCTCTTTTGCGCCATCAGCTTCGGTCAATTTTTCCTTAGCCTTAGTAATATCGGAAGCGGTGACAATTTTTTGAATCTTGTCAGTACCGCCCTTAAATGCGGAATTAGCATAGCCTTCGACTCCAGCCACAGAAGATTGCCAGCCGGAGCTAACGGCTTCAATATTATATTTCGCGCCACCTTCGATTGCGGTAGCTTTCACGGTTTTAGCCACCTGACATTTACCATTGTGACGACCGGCGTCACAATTCGAGATTGAGCCGTCCCAAGAAATCTTCACCTCCTGGTCGGTTAAGAAATTGAGATTACGGTAGGCAAAAGCGGAACCCTGAGGAACAGTCGCAACATCTGGCCTAGAAGCCGTAGCGGTAGTAGTCGACATATCGAAAGTAGCGATGAGGCGTAATTCACCCGTAGCCTTATCTCCGACATTTTTCTCGCCTGTAGCCTCAAATTCAACTTCAGAGTTCTTCTCGAGACTAGCGGTTTCGAGGAAGAATTTACCATCTTTCGAGACGGCTTGCTTGGTATCAGTGACAAAAGAAACATTTTCGGAGAAATTCTCAGCGATGGTCTTAATTTTGACGGAAATCTTGGCGGCAGGGGCCAAAATAAAGGCCCAGATGAAGCTTCCGATCAAAAGAATCGCAGCCACCACACCAATAATGATACGATTTTTCAAGGAATCGAGAGTAAGAATCTTTTTCGGCTGATTATCCGCCTCTTCATCTTCAGGATTCTTCGCGACTTCTTCGGAATCCAGATTCATAGTCGAATTTTTCGTCAGATTCGAGGTGGTATTCGCACGATTAGCGGTTTCCTCATTCGTAGTGCGGACACGAGAAACACTACTGGTTGGCGCGGCTTTTTCGTTAATTTCAATCTCTTCATTCAGACCGGACTTCTTGGTCTTGGCTGGATATTCCAGATCCGCTTCGTTAAATTCGGAAGGCAAGGTCGGGCGCGAACTCAAATTCTTCGCAAAAGGCAGGCTAGAAAGTGCCGCCATTTTCATGAGGGTCGGATCAGTGGTGACCACCACGATGGCTTTGTCGTGTATTTTTGCGGTACGAGCAATCAGCTTAAGGTTAATAGAGCTGCGCAGAACGTTCAACTTTTTCGGTGGAACAAGTGCAATAATTTTCTGTTTGGAAGCTTTGATATGATTGATAATATCAGTAATATCATCCTCGGGCTCGATGTAAAAAGTGTCCTTATTCATACATCGATTTTAACATATATTTGCACTGAACCAATAAGTTTATGCTAAAATAAGCTTAATGAGTATCTTTGATTTTATTAAAAAAAGACCGAGCGCACAGGCAGGCGCGAACAGTGCTGGCGGCGCGGTGGCTGGTGCGGAGAGTACAGAAATTTTAGCCAATCTAGTACTAAATACGATTGATAGCGGCGTAATTATTGTGCTGCCGACTGGAGTAATTGAATATATCAATCCAGCAGCAGTAAGTTTACTGGGTGGGCAAATGGCGCAAAATTTCTTGGGGACTAAATTAGAAGATATTTTGAAACTTGAAAATGGCCAAGGCGTAGCGATTCCAGCGCAAAATAACCTAGTTTTCTATGCGGTAAATAATGGCCAAAATTACACCACGCGGGAATATTTCTTAGTTAATTTGCAAGGTCAGAAAAAGCCTGTGGCATTCAAAGTTATTACCGCGCACTCACCAAAAAATGAACGCATCGTGACTTTTTATGATATTACTTCCGAACTTGAAGCTGAGAGTGAACAAACCGAATTTATTTCGACGGCTTCACATGAAATGCGTACACCAGTAGCTTCGATTGAAGGTTACCTAGGATTGGCATTAAATCCAAAAACCGCCACGATCGATGAACGTGCGAAAAAATATCTGGAAGAGGCACATAAATCTTCTCAACATCTCGGTAAATTATTCAGAGATCTATTAGATGTGACCAAGCTCGATGATAAAAGAATCAAAGCCCACCTCACGCCGATTGAGGTAACTTCGACGGTCAGGTCGATTGCCGAAGGTCAAATTCCGAAGATGAACGAAAAGAATATTCATTTTACCTTTGGTTCTTCCTCTTCGGCTAATATGAACGGTGGGCGCGTGATTAATCAAGAAGTTTTTGCGGCGGTCGATGTAGATTTTCTGCGTGAGATTATTAATAATTTAATCGAAAACGCGATTAAATACACCAATAATGGGGGTGGAATTTGGGTGAATGTGCGTGGCGATGGTGACCGCGTCTTAATCAATGTGACTGATACGGGCATTGGGATTTCCCCAGAAGACAGCAAGCACGTGTTCCAAAAATTCTATCGCGCGGATAACTCAGAAACCCGTACAATTGGCGGTACTGGCCTTGGTCTTTATATTGTGAAGGAACGCGTGGAAGCGATGAGTGGTTCGACTTGGGTGGAAAGCACCTTCGGTGAAGGCTCGACTTTCTATGTGGCCTTCCCTCGCCTCACCTACGAAGAATATTTGCGCCGCAAACAAATCGAAGCCAATACTCAGGCAATGACGCCGCAAAATACCGCGACTTCTGCTTCTGATACCTCTGCACCTAGTGAAAATCAAACTCCTGCGCCAATGCAGTTCCCGGCTGAGGCGACCACACTAACCCCAGCAGTAGCACCAGTATCAACAACAATGAATACGCCGATTCAAACTGAAGCTCCTATGCAAGCACCAACAGTATCAACCACACCAGTTCAGGTGTCAGCGCCAGCACAGGCGCCAATAGCATCGTCTACACCAACTCAGGCGCCAGCGCCAGCTCCAACTGAACCAGCTATACCAGCGCCAGCTGAGCCATCTATGCCAGCTGCGCCTGCAGCTCCGACAGCTCCTGAGGCACCAGTCATGCCAGCCGCGCCAGCCACACAAATTAATCCATTCTTACAGAACAGCACTACTCCAGCTCAAAACACACCTACTATATCGACGACACAAAATACACAGGCCATACCGACCGCTCCAACTAATCCTACTCCGGCCCCAGCTACAACAATTAGTCCAGTCTCGACTCCGATTACACCAGCCAATCCTACCCCGACTCCAGCTACACCGATTAACCCCACTATGCCTACCCCACCAATTACGCCAACTAACCCAAACATCTTAAATAAGTAAGGAGAGAAGATGACAAAAATTTTATTAGTTGAAGACGACCAAAGCTTACGCGAGATTTACGGAATTAGATTAACGGCGGAAGGTTACGAAATTGCTTCTGCGGGTGACGGCGAAGCAGCTCTTGCTCTAGCAGTAAAAGAACGCCCAGACTTGATTATTTCCGATGTGATGATGCCAAAGATTTCAGGTTTTGACATGCTCGATATCTTGCGTTCGACGCCAGAGACCGCCAATATCAAGGTAATTATGATGACCGCACTTTCGGCCGATGATCAAAAAGCCCGTGGTGAATCACTTGGGGCGGACCGTTTCCTCGTAAAGTCGCAAGTAGGAATTGAAGATGTAGTGAATGCTGTGCATGAAGTCTTAAATGACGCAAATGGTGCGCCAGTCGCCACAGCAACTGCTCCGACTACAGATAATATGATGACTCAATTCGCGGCTGCGCCAGCACAAACTCCAGTCACAACACCAACACAATCAGTCTCGCCGGCCGAAGCTGCAATGCAGACACAAGCTCAGATGCAGTCTATCTCATCAGCTCATCCTTTTACATCTGCACAACCAGCTACGCAAGCTCAGCCGATCGCTCCGACACAGCCAGCCATCCAAGCTCAGCCAGTTCAAACTCAGCCCGTCGCACCAGTTCAGCCACCAATCAATAACTCTAATCCATTTCTAGGTAATGTATAGATTAAATAAATTTTTAGCCGAACAAACTGGCGTCTCACGCCGTGAAGCGGATAACCTCATCGCAGATGGCCGCGTGAGGATTAATCAAGAGGTCGCCGTGCTAGGACGTCGTTTTGACGAAACTTGTGATGAGGTCTTTTTGGACGGCCAAAAAATTGAAGAGCGAAAAGGCTTTACTTATTTAATTTTAAATAAACCAGTGGGATATGTTTGCTCCAAGAAGCGTCAGGGTGACACACCGACACTTTTTGAGCTTTTACCCGAAAAATATCAAAATCTAAAAACCGTGGGGAGACTCGATAAGGACAGTTCGGGACTAATTTTATTAACCAACGACGGCGATTTTGCTTTCTCGATGACGCACCCGAAATTTTTTAAGATTAAAAGTTATATCGTGAAGTTAAATCGCCCGCTCGCGTCATTACATCAGCAAATGATTTCAGATATGGGAATTGATTTACCGGATGGTAAGAGTAAATTATTTCTTAAAAAGGAAGAGTCCGATCCGAGTGGCTGCACATTCCTAGTGGAAATGAGCGAAGGCAGAAATCGTCAAATTCGTCGCACTTTCCTGGCGGTAGGATACAAAGTAGTGGAGCTACATCGCATTGAATTTGGACGATACACACTAGAGAACTTAAAGGGTGGTGAATTTAAAGAGGTGGAGAAAAGATGAAAGTATTAATTATTGGTAAAAATATTAAAAACGTTTATCTTTCTCTGGATGCGAAAAATTTCGAACTGGATAAAAACCAGAATGCGCACCTTGATCTGACTTATGATGGTAGCGAAAAATACTATAACGATCGCTTCAGTATCATGACCGGACAGAAGCTGGCCGATGAGGTAATTTCGAATTTTCGTATCGAGACGGAAACGGCTTTTAGCCCGGAAAATCCCGAAACCTGTGACGACTTTCAATATATTTTACTTTCGAAAAATAACTATATTAATTTGGCGCCAGAATTTATTAAACAATGTGACTTTAATGGCAAAATTTTAGAAAAACGCATGGCCAAATTCGACTACATTTATATCGATTGGTCGGCGGAATTAAATAATGTGCAAATTAGGGCGATTTTGGATTACTTAGAGTCACATCCAAAGACTAAGCTAGCTTGGTGTTTTGACCGCTCGGAACTACCAAAATTGCTGAGTGCGCCAGATTTAAGCAAGACAAATTTGACGACTTTTTATCGCCTCCTACAACGAGCAGAAATCGTGTTTGTAATGGGTAAAAAATCCCAAATGATGAAAATTAAACAAATTTTAGGTACACTTTCGACCTTGAAATTAATTTATGTAACCGAAAATCAAATTTTAGCTGGGGTTTTTAAGGAAGATTTTCAAAACAAGGACATAAAAGTGACACGTGACGTCGCCGCGACGATTATTGCGGGCACAATTTTCTCGGCACTAATTACAGACTGGAATTTACAGCGCGCTCTGATGCTTTCTAAAATTAATGTCGAAAATTCAAAAGCCAATAAAACTCTAAAGATTAATCAATTATCCGATAAGCTGCGTGAAGCTTTAGCAATTAGATAAACTACGTGAAGCTCTAATCATTAGACAAAACCACGCGAAGCCTTGGCGATTAGATAAAATAACCTACCGAATAAGCTCCGATTATTAGAAAAATCCCTAGACTGACTAGGGATTTTTGAAATGCCATAACATTTAAACTAAAGGCGGTTTTACTTGAGAAACTCGCGGAGATAGATACCGGTTGGGGTTTGATCATTTTTGGCGATTTCTTCTGGTGTACCCTCGGCGATAATTTGACCACCATGTTGCCCACCTTCTGGACCCATATCAATAATCCAGTCGGCACTTTTAATCACATGTAAATTATGTTCGATAATAACCATGGTATTGCCGCCAGCAACCAAGCGATCTAGGATTTTCAAGAGGCGATTCACATCATCGGTATGCAGGCCAGTGGTTGGCTCATCCAAAATATAAAGAGTCTTGCCGGTCGAACGACGAGAAAGTTCGGTAGCAATTTTAATACGTTGAGCTTCTCCACCCGAGAAGGTAGTGGCAGATTGACCGAGGCGAATATAGCCGAGACCGACTTCCTGAATCGTTTTCAGTTTATTGGCAATGGCAGGAATATTCTCGAAGAAGTCCACCGCCTCGTCAATAGTCATGTTTAAGACATCAGAAATATCCTTACCCTTGTATTTCACCTCGAGCGCCTCACGATTATAACGCTTGCCGTGACAGGTTGGACAAGTCACATAGACATCCGGCAAGAAGTGCATCTCAATCTTGTTCACACCGTCACCCTGACAGGTCTCACAGCGACCACCTTTGACATTGAAGGAGAAACGGCCGGCCTTATAACCACGAATTTCTGCCTCTGGTTGAGCGGCGAAAAGTTCTCGGATGGCGGTAAAGACACCCGTATAGGTGGCTGGGTTCGAACGTGGCGTACGACCAATTGGACTTTGGTCGATCACGATACACTTATCGAGATTATCAATGCCGTCGATGCGTTCGTGTTCGCCAGCTACAGTTTGGGCACGATGAAGACGAGCGAGCAATTCGTTAGCTAGAATTTCATTGACTAAGGTAGATTTACCAGAACCCGAGACGCCAGAAACTACGGTCATTACACCTAGGGGGAATTTAACCGTGAGATTTTTTAGGTTATTTTCCCTGGCGCCGACCACGGTGAGATATTGATTGAGCTTTGGCTTGCGACGGGTTTTCGGCACAGGAATTTTCTTGGTACCAGAGAGATATTTACCGGTGAGCGATTCAGGGTCATTCGCGATCTCCTCTGGCGTACCAGCGGAAATCACCTGACCACCGCGCGCACCAGCCCCCGGACCAATATCGACCAGATAATCTGCACTCATCATAGTATCTTCATCATGTTCGACGACCAGCACAGTATTCCTAAGATCACGGAGATGTCTCAAGGTGGAGATTAATTTATCATTATCACGCTGATGGAGACCAATCGACGGTTCATCTAGCACATAAAGCACACCCTGGAGACCGGAACCGATTTGGGTGGCGAGGCGAATACGTTGAGCTTCCCCACCAGAGAGAGTATTAGCGGCGCGACTGAGTTCGAGATAACCTAGACCAACGTCTTGCATGAATTTAACGCGCTCACGAATCACCTTGAGAATTGGGCGGGCAATCAGTGCTTCGGCTTCAGTAAATTCGAGATCCTGCGACAAAACATCGAGCATAGCGTCGACATCGAGATTACAAAAATCATTAATATTGAGGCCGTGAATAGTGACAGCGAGCACCACCGGTTTTAATCTAGCACCGTGACAAGTTTGACATTCATGCACACGCATAAATCGCTCGATGTCTTTGCGCATAAAATCCGAGTCAGTTTCCCTGTGGCGGCGTTCAAGAGTCGGGATGACGCCTTCGTAAATCGATTCATAGGTCGCACCATCCTTAAACTTGCCGGAGCCAGAAATTTTGACTTCGTATTTTTCATTGCCAGTGCCATAAAGGATTAAATGTTTTTGTTCTTCGGTGAGCTCACGAATTGGTACGTGAATCGAAAAACCATGACGCGCGGCGACGGCGGAGAGACGCTTGAGCCACCATGAATCACTCTGGACACGGTTAAACGGGCGAATACCGCCTTCGGCAATAGTAAGATTTTGGTTGAATACGAGATTCGGGTCGATTTCCATGCGCGTACCAAGACCCGTACAGGTCGGACAGGCGCCTTGAGGGGCATTGAAGGAAAAGAGACGTGGCTCGAGCTCTGGGATTAATTCATCTGGATGAACTGGACAGGCGTAACGCTGGGAATAAGTAAGAACTTCGGTATTCGATTTACCGAGATTCTTCCCTTCGATGGTGGAAGAATTATCGTTAATTTTTAGGAGCATGATTAAGCCTTGGCCAAGGTCAAGAGCTTGCTCGATGGAGCTAGAAATGCGGGAATAAAGTTCTGGATTAAGGATGAAACGGTCAACTACTAGTTCGATATCGTGGCGTTCTTGTTTTTCAAGGGTCGGAAATTCATCCAAGGCATAAACTACACCATCCACGCGCACGCGAGAAAAGCCTTTTTGGAGGTATTGCTCAGAGATGTGGAGAAATTCACCCTTTTTCTGTTGCACGATTGGCGCAAGCAACATTAATTTCGAACCAATCGGAAGCTTCATGACTTCATTGACAATGTCTTCCACGGAGCGCTTAGATACTTCGCGGTGACAAATCGGACAATGTGGTACACCGACCCTAGCAAAAAGTAGACGCAGATAATCATAGACTTCGGTGACGGTAGCGACAGTAGAACGAGGGTTTCTGGAGGTGGACTTTTGGTCAATAGAGATGGCTGGTGAAAGTCCAGTGATAGTATCAAAGTCCGGCTTATCCATCACACCGAGAAACATACGCGCATAAGAGGAGAGTGACTCGACATAACGGCGCTGGCCTTCAGCGTAAATCGTATCGAAGGCGAGGCTAGATTTGCCAGAACCAGAAAGACCGGTAATCACCACGAGCTTGTCGCGCGGGATGTCGAGATCGATGTTCTTGAGATTGTTCTGCCTAGCGCCACGAATCTTGATGTAATTGTCTGGATTATCCCTCAGGAGCGCTTTACCGCCCGGAGAGAGTAGACCCTTATTTTTTGTTAATTCTTCCACGTTTTTAGTTCCATTTTCCATACTTAAATCAATCAGGTATTATAACAAAAAATTAGCGTTTTGTCCATGGTAGGCAAAATTAAGGCCTAAGCGTAAAATAGCCTGGAGCACCTGGGCGATCAATACGGAGAGCTTCGAGCCCAACATTATTAGGAGTAGATGAGGACCAGCCATTATTTCCCACTAGATTCACGCGATTAGCAAAAACTAAAACATTCTTAGGTGCAACAACACCTGCAGAGACTGCGCGTGAAATATCCCAGTCACCCGAAGTATAAATTCTGGTCAAATGATTATCGGTAGTAAAACTTGCGAACATATAACCGAAATTTTCCACTTTTGGCGTAGCGAATGAGCTTAAATCTAACTCTGTTAAATTATCATCCATTGAAAACATACTAGACATGTCGGTCACATTTGCGGTATTAAAATGAGAAAGATCTATCGTTTTTAATTTGATCATTTGATAGAACATCGACCCCATATTTGTTACCTTGTCGGTTCTAAAATGACTGAGGTTTAGATGTTCAAGTTTTTGCACCTGCGAGAACATACCAGACATATTTTCGACATTCTCAGTGTTAAAGCTGCTAACATTCAGGGACGTTAAGTTAGTCATATTATTAAACATCGAGGACATATTCGTCACCTTAGAGGTATCGAAATTGGAGAGATCAAGCGTAGTGAGATTAGATACGCTATCAAACATAGAATACATATTTATCACCTGAGAAGTATCAAAGTTGGAAAGATTGAGCGTGGTGAGACTAGACATATTGTAAAACATAAGACTCATATCCGTCACCTTAGAGGTATCGAAGCTTGAGAGATTAAGAGTGGTAAGATTACGCATGCCATAAAACATAGCTCTCATACGCGTCACCTTAGAGGTATCGAAGCTGGAGAGATCAATAGTAGTGAGATTACGCATGCCATAAAACATATCTTGCATATTTGTTACCCGGGAGGTGTCGAAGTTAGAAAGATTAAGAGTGATGAGATTAGACAAGTCATAAAACATAGCACTTATATCCGTCACCTTAGAGGTATCGAAGCTGGAGAGATCAATAGTAGTGAGATTAGATACGCTAGCAAGCATAGAATCCATATTCGTCACCTGGGAGGTATCGAAGTTGGAGAGATTAAGGGTGGTGAGGTTAGACATACCACGAAACATAGAGCTCATATTCGTCACTTGAGAGGTGTCAAAATTGGAGAGATCTAGATCTAAGATATTTTTTATTTTTTGTTCACCATATTTTGAAAAGAACATCTCACTACTATCTGCATTTAAATAAACCTTCTCCGTTTCAACATAATAATAAGCTGTCTTATCTGCTGGATCTAGCCAGAGCTTGATTTCATAATCAGAGTACTCGTCATCTATATTTACAGTACTCATGGACACAGCTGGAGCTACGGTACCCTTCTTAAAATGTTCGATTTTATTTGTAGTAGTTTCGAGGGATTTTAATTTTGTATTAAAATCAGGACCTTCGGTTATAACGGCGATACGGTCATAATTATTAGTCAGAATCGAAAAAATCAATTTATTTGTATATCTACCACTTTCAAGATTATCGCTTAATTTCATGCCAATACTGAGTTGATTTGACTCATTACCATTAGTCTTCCCTGAGGTTTGAAGAATTTGTGCTGGTGTAGATAAAGCTGGGATCGGTGCATAATTTGTCGAAGAGCCAAATTTATAACCCCAAGAATTATTTGGCAAATTACCTAAAGGTAAATTCGTACTAACTGAATCAATTTTCGCCCCAGTAGTCGAATTATTATTAGTTAGCGCTGTATTTTCGGTTTCCGCGCTTAAAGTCGCAGTGTAACCTGTACGGTTATTCGTATTGATTGTAAGATTTAAAGGAATCTCTATGGTTTTATTTGTAGAATTAATCACCTGGTTCCCGTTCACTTGCAGATTCGCTTGATCTGCCGAAGCGGAAAGTGTCGGTACGAATAAAGCTGAAACGTCATTTGAATTAAAATTTAATCCAAGAAAAGAAATCAAAAACCCAGCAGCTACTACAAAAATATTTTTCCACAAAAATAATTTAGAAGAATGTGATTTTTGGCCTTGCATATATATTTATTTTATCATAAACAATATGATTGTCTTTATGGTTTTCTAGTGAAGTAACCTGGAGCTCCTGGACGATCGATACGGAGCCAAGTTTTATCCGCGTAGTATGGGTCGGCTAGGTACGAGCCATTTCCTCCTCGAAGCTTCTTGCGGTTCATAAACATTGCTGAAAAGTTTGTAAGTTTAGTAGTATCAAAGTCATTATTTACATAAATTTTTTCTAGTTTATCTTTAGATTTATTTTCATCTGGAAGATAAAACATAAAGCTCAAATTCGTCACCTTAGAGGTATCGAAGTTGGAGAGATTAAGAGTGATGAGATTAGACATGTCATAAAACATATGATTCATAGCCGTCACCTGGGAAGTATTAAAGTTAGAAAGGTCAATAGTAGTGAGATTAGACATCCCAGAAAACATACCGCTCATATCCGTCACTTTAGAAGTGTCAAAGTTGGAGAGATTGAGGTTGGTAAGATTAGACATGTCAGAAAACATATAGGCCATATCTATCACATTAGAGGTATCAAAGCTGGAAAGATTAAGAGCAGTAAGATTATACATGTCAGAAAACATAGAATTCATGTACATCACCTTAGAGGTGTCGAAGTTGGAGAGATTGAGAGTAGTGAGATTAGACGCATGAAAAAACATAGAGCCCATATTTGTCACATTAGAGGTGTCGAAGTTGGAAAGATTGAGAGTGGTAAGATTAGACACACCTCGAAACATAGCGCCCATATTTGTCACATTAGAGGTGTCGAAGTTGGAAAGGTTAAGTGTAGTGAGATTAGGCATGTCAGAAAACATAAATCTCATATTCGTTACCTTAGAAGTATCAAAGTTGGAGAGGTCAAGTGTGGCGAGGTTAGTCATACGATTAAACATATCGCTCGTATTTGCATTCAAATAAACTTTCTCTGTTTCAGCATAATAATAAGCAGTCTTATCTGTCGAGTCTAGCCAGAGCTTGATTTCATAGTCAGATTCTTCGTCTTCAATATTTATTGCATTCATGGAGGCCGTTGGTGCTACGGTACTCTTTTTGAAATGCTCGATTTTATTGGTCGCGGTTTCCAAAGCTTTTAATTTTGTGTTAAAATCAGGACCTTCCGTCATGATGGCGATACGATTATAATTATTGGTTAGAATTGAAAATATTAGTTTATTTGTGTATCTGCCACTTTCTAGATTATCACTCAATTTCATGCCAATACTGAGTTGGTTTGATTCATTACCATTAGTCTTCTCTGTAGTCTGAAGAATTTGGGCTGGTGTAGATAAAGCTGGAATTGGCGCGTAATTTGTAGATGAACCAAATTTATAACCCCAGGAATTATTTGGCAAATTATTTAATGATAGATTCGTGCTAACCGAATTAATCTTCGCGCCATTCGTAGAGTTGTTATTCACTAGTGCCGTTTCATTGGTCTCTGAATTTAAAGTCGCTGTATAGCCAGTCTTATTATTTGTATTAACTGTAAGGCTTAAAGGAATCTCCGTGGTCTTACCCGTGGAATTAATCACCTGATTCCCGTTCACTGAAACTGCAGATTGATCCACCGAGGCGGAAAGCGTTGGAATAAATAAAGCTTCAACATTCTGAGTTTTAAAACTAAGTAAGGTGAACGAAATAAAAAAAATGAATGCAAATGAAGTTTTTTTATACGCAAGAATAATGTGAGAGAGTGAATTTTGGCTATTCATGTATATATTTTATCATAAGCACGATAAAATACTTGCTGTTTTCCCCTAAGAAACCAACTCGAACCACATCTTGAGATCTTCGAGGGTGGAGTCGAGAATTTTACGACCGTCGGCAGTTTCACCAGTAGTTTGATAATGTTTCAATAAATCGTTCATCGCTTGAATAAAGCCAGGGGTCTGACGGGCGATTCTAGCGGCACGGTATTTCTCAAATTTCGCGATTTCGTCTTGGCTGAGCGCGTTTGGAAAGTTTCGCCCCTTATAATTTAGCAGTAATGAATCGAGGCGCTCGTCCTGAAAAAGTGGGTGAAAATCAGCCAATTCATTAACGCGAAGATTCGGCACGACGGAAGCCTGTTTACGATCTTCGTTATTTAAAAAGCCATCATAAAGCCTCGCTTCGGCCTCTTCGAGCTTATCAAAATTACGCTCACGGGTGAATAATTCACGCATCCGTTCAATGAATTCTGGGTGATCCTTAAGTGTTTTAAGATTTTGCTCAATTTGGGATTTTTCGAGCTTAATTTTTTGCCAGCCAGTGGTGCCGGCCGGAAATTCCTCGACCCCATTCGAACTAGATTCGGTGCTCTCAACGTCTAAAACCGAGAGCGGCGCGACGGCTGGACATTTACTGGGTATTAATTCCTTAACGTATTTCGAAAAATCGAACCAAGTTTGATATTTTTTGCCAGAACGACTGATTTTTTCTTCGGGCTTGAATTCCTTTTCCGCTTGCAAAATTTCCTCGACATTATAGCGTAAATCGAAGACTAAAATATTTTGATTTTTCCCTGGCGCGATTGGAATGGCGACAGTGGTGTGATTAGTTTTACTAGAATAATGACCACTAGTATAAACAAAAGGCGTGGCAGAATCGACGGAAAGGTTCGTGGCATTAAGAAAACGCAGAAGCTGTTTTTTATCACGTAATTTTAAGAGAAAATCAAGTAATTTTGGCTGCTTTTCATGAATAATTTTCGCTACGGCGATCGTGGCATAAATATCGGAAAGCGCATCATGGGCGTGTTCGTGGGTGATGCCGTTCAGGGCAGTGAGAAGCTCGAGGCGGTTGGTCGGCTTTTTCTCACCAGTCTTAGGATCCTCTGCAACTGGCCAATTAATTCCCTCTGGACGCAGCGCGCGTACCATACGAACGGCATCCAAAATATCGAATTTACTGCGGCCATCGAGATATTGCCAAGTGTATGGATCGTAGAAATTGCGCCAAAATAGATAGCGAATAAATTCATCATCAAAACGCACAGAATTAAAGCCACAGATAATGGTGTTCGGGGTAAAAATTTCTTCCTGCAGGATTTTGCAAAGCTCAGGCTCCGAAAGACCATCCATGCGCGTATCATTCGGGGTAATATTGGTTGTGACGATAGCGTAGGGACTAGGCAAAGTATCCTCATCGAGACGGACGAAAAGATTGACCGGATCACCGATGGGATTAAATTCGAGGTCGGTGCGCTGCCCAGCGAACTGCATGATGCGATCTTCACGCGGATTGATGCCGGAGGTCTCCAGATCGTAAAAGAAAAAGGTAGGTGGGTGATTGGCGGCCAGATAATCCGGATCAAAATTGCGGTTCATACTACTAGTATATGCCTAAACTAAGATTTTAGCTGCTGATTAATCGCTTCGCGGAGTTTTTCCTTGAATTCTTTTTCCTTGGCGGAAGGAAGTTCGAAAGCCTTGCCATTAATATAAATGGTTGGAGTTTCATTAACGCCAAGATGCTTCGAGATAGCCATATCGGCTTTGATTTTTTGCTTCACGGCATCGGAATTCATATCCTTGAGAAATTTTTCGGTATCGCCCTTGCCTTCGGTAACTTCGATAAAGTATTCACGGAAGTGATTATCACGATCCGAGGCAGAGAGGGATTCCCAGTTCGATTGCTCCTTAAAGAGCTTCTTAGCGTATGGTTCCCAGTAGCCTTGGAGAGCAGCGGCATTAGCCGCAGAAGCCGCGGCGGTGCCGTTTTGATGGTAACTCAAGATGTAACTTCTAAAAACTAGACCGACTTGGCCGTCGTATTCTTTTACAATATCAGAGAGATATGGAAAAACTGTGGAACAGAATGGACACTGGTAGTCGGCGTACTCAGAGATAATCACTTTGGCGTCTTTATTACCTTCATAATTATCACCCATATCACCATTACGAGAGTCGGCAGCGATATATTTATTCGTATTGAGGCTCTTAACCCAATTGTCATAAGCAAGATTTGAAGAAATCGCGTTACCGCAAAGCCACAAGAATCCCACAGCTAGCACCCCTAAAAGTCCGTAAATCAGTTTTTGCATTTTCCTCCTAATTTCTACTTTTGGTAGATTTTTTGTATAATATAAATATTAGCATATTTTGTCTAAGTTGTAATATTTTAGACTAAAGGAGGAGCCGTGTCAGAGGCGAACATGACAGATACAACAGAAGATAGGACCGATTTTAACGGCGAGCAAGAAAACGCGACCGGAGTATTCAGTGGTGAAGAATCTTCCCATGGATTAAAAGTCTGGTTTGAGAAAATCGGTGTGAAATTAGCGGCCTTTTTCGGTGCGATTAAACAATTTTTGAGCCGCAAAGACGGAGATGAGGAAGCGGATTCCTTCGAGGGACCAATGAAGCGCGGATTTTTCGATCGTAAATCTAATAAAGCAGAAAATGAGTCGACAGAAGCCACACATGAGACTAGTTCGCTCAGTCAATTTGGTGGAGCCGGCCTAATCAATAATCATTTTTCGAATTCTGAACTCGAAGCAACTCGCGCTACCGACACAGATGGCGACGGTATGGTTAATCATGAGAAAACTGAAGAGACCTTAACTAGACGCGAAGAGGCGACAGATTATTTAAGAAATACAAATTATTATATTGGCACGGCTGAGGCAAGTACTGCGGCTATACCGGAAGTGTTTATTCCAGAGACTACGGAAGATTTTGTTTGGTTAATTAATAAAATGCCAAGCTCGGTGCTTTCAGCTAGTCAAAAAGAAACTCTTGGTAAAGTGATGAGTTTTGATAGTAAAAAAGTTTCCGATATTATGACACCAAAGGCGGAATTAAAATTCGTGGGCGAAGAAGATTATATGGGACCACTAACGCTTTCTGGTCTCTATAAATCAGGCCAGAGCCAGTTCCCTGTAGTCGATCGCCGTGGTGAGCTAAGTGGAATATTGCACGCCAAAACCCTTTTTCAATTAGATATCAAGGATACCGATCAGGCTTCGGCTTTTATGGATCGCAAAATCGTCTATCTTTCGGAAAATTATCCACTCTACGAAGCACTTTTCACCTTGCTACGTTCACATGCGCAAGCTTTTGTGGTGGTGGATGAAGTCGGGAAACTTTCTGGTTTGCTCGATGCCCGAGTGCTATTAAATTCCCTCCTCGCGATCGACGACTCAGCCGATTTTACTAAGGATGAAGATTTGGCTTCAGTAGTAGAATACGCCAAGCGCTTTAAACAAGATTGATTTACAGATTAAGCTATTTAGGCTAAATCATATCAGTTAAATTAAACCCTATTGGATTAAAATAGATTAGATTGAGGACTTAATGCAGAATCGACGTTTATTAAAAAGAAGAATAATAACCGGCCTAAGTTTGCTTGGTTTGTTCTTGCTGACGGTAGCGCTAAATCCAAAATCTTATAACTACACGCCGGTCCACTCTGAGCAGCAGAGTGAAAGTATTAAGCCCGACGAGCATGGCGGCGTGAGCGATAATAGCCACACAGAAAGCCAAGACAATCCAGACAAACATAGTACTATTAACTCCACGGATGGCACCGACGCCCCTAATTCCAAGCCACTAGCTAGTGAGGTCTTGTCTAATCTCGAAGTTAAGGGTCGCGCGCCAAAGACTGGTTACAAACGAACAGAATTTTATAAGAATTGGCCAGAAATCGAGGGGTGCAACTTGAGACAACGTATCTTGAAGCGGGATTTCGGCGAGACAGCGAAGACGGACAAAAAGTGCAATGTAATTTCGGGCAGTTTTTATGAACCGTACACCGGAACTTGGATGAGTTTTTCAAGTCGTGAAGAGATTGGTAAGAAAATCCAGATAGATCACATCGTGGCGCTCTCTGACGCCTGGCAAAAAGGCGCGCAGTATCTCAGTAGTGACATTAGGTTTCAGATTGCAACTGACCCACTAAATCTTGCCGCAGTGGATGAGCCAGCTAACCAACAAAAATCCGATAGTGACGCGGCGAGTTGGCTGCCGAAGAATAAAAGTTTTCGCTGCCAATACGTGGCACGCCAAATTTCGGTGAAGAAGAAATACAATCTCTGGGTCACAGAAGCGGAAAAATCTGCGATGAGCAATGTCCTAGGCGGATGTCCAGAGCAGAGAAGTTACTGAAATGTCGAACATATAAACATTTTAAGTACATTGAGGAAGAAAAAATGATTAGAGAGATGAATATAAATGACCGAAAAAATATAGACGAAATGCAATTTGATCTCCAAAAGTATTTTTCGGAAATTGATCAAACGCACGAGTCTCAATCATATAAAGACATTGACGATGCTCATCGTTATATGCAGAAGATGATAGACGATGCAAAAAATATGAATGGCAAGATTTTTGTTGCTGAAGAAAAAGATCAAATTACTGGGTTTATTCAAGGCGTAATAATTGAACATGAAAAGGGCGCCGATGTCTTTTACGACCTAACACATAAGTCCTCCAAAGAAGGTTGGGTTGGCCTACTATTTGTGAAGCCAGAATATAGAGGGAGTGGCATTGGACAGCAATTGCTCGATGAAATGAAAAATTATTTTATATCAAAAAATTGCACTAGTATACGACTGTTAGTCCTATCTGATAATAAACATGCAATAGCTGTCTATGAGAAAAACGGTTTTATGCGTCATGATTTAGAGATGATATTAAAGGTTTAATAAAAATTAAGCAGATTTTTTATACTATTTCAAAAAATTCCGTCTACTAATAGAATCTCTTGCTTAGTAAAATCAATTTTAATTGGTCTTCCATATGGAAGAACCATGCGCGGGGCAGTGTGACCAAAGTTCAAATTAAACACCGTCGGTAGGTTATATTTTTTCGCTAGTGCAGTGTATATTTCTTTGTATTCGCGATAATATACTTCATCTTGTGGCTTTCCAATAATTAGTCCTCGAACAACGCTAAATACACCTCTATCTTCTAATACTGACAGCATACTTTTTAGTTTTTCTGGATTAGGTCTTTCTTCACTAGTTTCAATAAAGGCTATCTTACCACTCCATTGTTCTCGAGTTGGAAAAATTTGATATTTTTCATATACTTCTTTTTGATCTGGATATCGTCCCCCAGTAATCATTTCAGATAAACTTTCTAGACATCCGCCTAATAAATCGCCCTGCACCACCCCCTCACCGTACAGATATTCATGTCCATGTTCTTCTTTTCGTTCTTTACGCCACACCCCCAGTTGAGATTCGTCAAAAGAAGTCCTTGCCTCATACCAGACCGGACTAGACTCAATCACTACATTCTTCTCTGAATTAAAAAGTTTATTTAGCCAATCTTTAGTATATGTAAAAATTTCTGGACCAAGCTCAGCAACATCTGATAGCAATGATGGTGCATAAAAAGTTGCAAGTCCCAATTGATAAAGCATTAAGTGATTGTTAGTAGTATCCGAAAATCCCAAAAATGGTTTTGGATATTTCTTAATAATTTCAGTAAACTCGTCATTCATCAAATGCGGCAACGTCCTGAATGTATCATCACCGCCAAGTGCAGACCAAATAATATCCACTTCTTCGTCTAAAAAGGCTACTTTTAGGTCTTCCGCCTTCTTTTCTGGATGATTTTTTAGAAATTCCTCACCTTTTAATGCGTTTGGCATGTATTTAAATTTTAATCCAAACTCCTTAGGTAAGCGCTCTTCAATTAATTTAATCTCGTGTTTTACGAATGGCTCCCCAAGTACGCCACTTGATAAACAAACAATCCCGACCGTAGCACCTTTTTTTATTTTTCCTGGATAAATCATACTATGTCTCCTCCATCACTAATTTCTGTACGGCTTAAATGTCTCTTCTGTCATTCTTATCTTAAGCTTATAACATCCTGTTGTTTAATACAACAAAAAAGAACTCCGTAAGGAGTTATTTAGGCGGCCTGACTAGTCGATATTTTTCTCTTTGAGAAAAATATCTGTTCCTCCTCGCTCGGAAAGAAAAAAGCCAGCTTTTTTCTTTCACTCACTTCGTCGTCCAGTCGAACTACGTTCTCGTCTAATCTAGGTACCAACTAAAAAGTCTACCAAGGTAGACTTCTTTAGTTGGTGCACCTGTTTGCCCCTTGGGACGCATCAGGTGAAAAAAAGAACTCCGTAAGGAGTTATTTTATGGTGCACCTGACTAGACTCGAACTAGCACACCCGAAGGCACTACCACCTCAAGGTAGCGTGTATACCAATTTCACCACAGGTGCATATGTTTATTATAACATATTTTTTCGCTATGGGGAGAAAAATCTTGAAATTATTCCGATTCTACGGAGTACGATTTTTGAAAGTCTTCTTTACCGACCAATTAATAATATCATTAAAGCGGTCTTCACCCGAGACTAGGTGCTGATCCGCCGAGAAGGCACGCACGTTTTTATTCATAAAATATGGCAAACTCGATTGATAAAGCGCAATCGAAGGCACTTCGTCGAGCCAGATTTCAAGGAATTTACGATATTTGGCGTCGCGCAGTGAAGTATCAATCGTATTTCTAGCACTGAGAATCAAGTTCGAAACCGTGGCATTCTTATAATTACTGAGATTATAGCCGTTTTCGGTGGCTTCAGCCGAGTGATAGTAAGGTACCACATCTGGGTCGGCGCCCATGGCGATTTCATAAATCAAAATATCATAATTGCGTGGGCGAAGGACGTTAAGTGTGAAATCCTGAGAAGCTTCGTAGGCCGCAACTTGGTTTGGCACACCGAGAGATTTTAGCTGTTCGCCGAGACGATTAGCGATTTCTTCCATATATTTATCACCCTTGACCGTAACGATACGAAGATCGGTGCCAAAGTATTCGGGCTTATTAGCCTTAAAATTATCGAGCTTAGACTTAGCTTCGGTGACATTAGTAGTAGCTGCTTCCGGGAAAGACAGAGTCTTGGCCTGCTGTTCAGTGATCGGGAATTTGAGCGCCTGCTCACCGTTTAGTCCAGATAAGAGGTTACCATAATTCAAACCTTGACGGAGCGCTTGGCGGAAGGCCTTATCTTGAAGCGCGGTATTAGAAGTGGAAGTAGTATTAAGAAAGGCAAAAACGCCATAATTAACAGTGGTTTGTTGCTCCTTGAGGCTTTTTTCATTGAGAAGCTCCGTAGTGTAACGAGACGGAAGGCTACCAGTAGCAGTGATAGAACCCGACTTCAGTGAAGCTTTAATCGCGTCAGTGGTTAAGAAAGCATGGATAGAAAAACTATCAAGCAGGGTCTTTCCCTTGTAATAATTTTGGTTACGATTCAAATAGACTATCTTTTCGCCTTCGTTGCCGATGGTTTGGGTGGCCTTAAAGACGAACGGACCAGAGGAAATTGGCTTAGTAAACATTTTATGCTCATTCAACTGCTCCGGCTTCACGTCTTTCAAAATATGAGCTGGGAGGATTGGGAAATTCAAATTACTTTCGAAGAAGGCATTAGTATTTTCAAGCTTAAAAACTAGAGAGCCGTCTTCGGATTGACGTACGGTGACACCATTTAATTTATTACTGAAGTTCGATTTTAGAGAAGCACTCTTAATTGTATTGACCGTATAAAGCACGTCATCCGTGGTGAGATCGTCGCCGTCTGACCATTTCAAATTCTGGCGCAGGCGCACCGTCCATTCATCGCCAGTAGTATTACTAGTAATAGTTTCAGCCAACCCAGCACCGGTATGACCAGAGTAATCCACTTCAGCGAGACGGGCAAACATCAGACGAGAAAGAGCCTCCTCTGAGAAAGTAGTGGCAAAAAGTGGGTTCATAGAGTTAATCTTGCCCAGAGTACCTTCAGTGAAATTACCACCATCGGTGTAGGTTTCCACGGCGTAAGATTCGGAATACCAAACTGATTGCACCGTGGCAAAAAGCAGAATAGCTAAGATTAAAAGCACCCATTCCAAGACAAAGAGACGGACATTTCTCACATGCGAAATATGGCCAATCAAGTTTTCCTTGACGTGCTCTTTACTATTCTCGCTGAGTTTGCGACCGAAGAGCGTAATTTTTTTGGAAATTTTTTGACTACGTTTTTTGAGGGTCTTATTCATAATTTAACTAATGGTAGGTAGCAAAAGCATACCTAAAATTGAGGCGACGAACATCGCGACCAATACCACAGTGGCATTAAAGAGGGATTTTTCGAGGCCTCGACGGGTGGTGTATAATTCACCACTTGCACCAAAACCTGCACCGAGAGAGGCGCCGCGTTGTTGCAATAAAATAAGGAGCATGGCGAGAACGGCCGAGATAAGACTTACACTTTCGAGGATACTTCCAATATTCATAATTTAATTATAGTCTGGAATGACGAAATTAACAAGACTTGTCAGGACACTCATGAGCAACCATGACCAGACTAGCTGAATACCAGAGATAGAAATATGTGGGACCAGGTGTACGACCAACCACAACATTGCAATGTTGAGCACCAGGTTAAAAATCCCCATAGTGAGCAAAATCAGAGGTAGTGCGAAAATAGTTAAAATTGGCTTCACGATGGTTTGAACCACAGAAAGGACGAGGCCAGCGGTGACGAAGACCCCAAAAGTATCGACTTCCCGATCGACACGGCCAAAAAGTTTGACACAAATCCACATCAAGAACGAGGAGACAATCCAGCGTAGGATGAAAAACTTAATTTGCTTTTTTATCATAAGCCTATTGTAGCACGATTTTATATGATTTTATTTAAACATGCGCTTATTGCGGAGCTGACGATGAAAAGTAATGGCAAAACGATGCGCCTCTTCGTCGATGCGCGCGATAAGTTTGGCGAGATGCGATTCATTAGAAAAAACCTGACTAGAGAAGCTGATGATTCTCTGATCGATGTGCGGGATAATCAAATTAACGTCCGCATTTCTAGTGTGGTCACCGGATTTATTGCGGCCGATGGCGGGAATTTTAGCCTCAATCAACAGGGGTAAAACTGCCCGAAGTTGCAAATCAGAGCCATCCAAGATAATCAAATCAGGATATTCCCATTCCTGATGTTTGAGACGACGTGTCACCACTTCGCGCATGCTGGCGGTGTCATCATTCTTGCTACTACGGATTTTAAATTTACGATAATCGGCACGACTAGCCACCCCATTTTTGAAAACTACCATACTAGCCACGGTATCGGAACCTGAAATATGCGAAATGTCATAGCCCTCAATGCGACGGGGTACCGAATCAAGATTAAGGAGTTTCTGAAGTTGTAATAATGCTTGATCAGAGGACAAATCAAGAAATTCCTTGTCGGAAAAAATAATTTTGCGCTTCAAGCCTTTCAAGCCAAAATATTCATCACGGAGCTTCGCGGCCATTTCGAATTCACCGAGCGAAGCGTGACGGTGCATATCGCGCTCAATTTCAGTAAGGAGATTATCGCGGTCGCCATTGAGGTAACGGATGAGACGACGAAGCTCAGTTTTGTAAGCTTTTTCGGTAGTTTTACCAATTTCGATGCCCGGAGTGAGTCCGAGATCGGTGTCGAGAGTTTTCTTGCCGTTATAAGGTTTGTCGTAATAAGGAAAAATCTTTCTTAATACTCTCAGCGCCTTAATGATAGTGGTTTTAGCGTAAAAGGGGCCAATATAGGTCGCCTTATCATCTAAGGGATTTCGCGTAATCGAGACATCTGGGACCGGCTGGTCCATATTGATTCGCACGTAACTGACAGTTTTATCGTCACGCAGTAGAATATTCCACTTCGGCATGTAGCGCTTAATCATTTCCGACTCAAGAAAGAGCGCATCCATCTCGGTGTCGACGATTAGCCAATCAGTGTCGTGAATTTCCGCCACTAAGGCTTCAGTTTTGGGATCTTTTTCGGTATTTTGAAAATATTGACGAACCCGATTTTTTAAGACCGCCGCCTTGCCCACATAAATCACTTCCCCTTCGCGGTTTTTATGAAAATACACCCCAGGGCTACTGGGGAGTGTTTTCAGTTTAGCTTTGAGTTCCGCCGAAATCATTATTTTAATTATAAAATATTTCTGAATTTTTACAAAATCCGCATCTGAGTTAATATCTCAAAGTGTTGTACTTGAGAGGTTAGAGTAAGACGCCTGGGTCGACATCTCAGACCGTGATGCTTTTTAGGCTATTAGATAAGATTGGCGTCTTTTAAGAGTTTTTCGGCGTCGGTGGTGTTTTGAAGGGGATTCTGGAGTGGGGTTTTCTTCATGATTTCCTCAAATTGATCGAGCTTCAAAATCTTACTTAAACTATCAAAGATTGGGGTGGACTCAGCTGGGACTTTAATTTCCTTTTTCTTAGAATCTTTGAAACGCATCACGGCGTGAGTTTGATCGAGCTCTTTTGAATTCTTTTGGCCAGGAGTGGTAAAGATTAGACCCTTGATATCGCCCGTAAAAGTATCAATACCCACGAAGACATTAACAGTGCTCTTGATTTCTTGGATATATTTGTCGTAATCCTTGATGGTTTTATCCTTCAAAACACCCTGCTCTTCCTCTTCATAAGAGTTTGGAGCAAGAGAATAGGCATTCGAGAGACATTTAGAAATTTCGGTATTTTGGGAGGCTTTATTAGCGGCCTCGAGGAAGCGACTAAGTTTATTATCGTTAAAAATTATGCGGTAGAGTTTACCGAGATCGCCGGAAAGCTTGGCATAACTAGCGGACTCTTCACTATTTAATTCAGTGAAATTAGCAAATTCATTGTCGCGGTAAATTTTAGCCATGAGGTCGGATTGCTGATCAAGAGTCTTACCTACGTTTTGAGTCACGCAAGAAAGCGTCCCGGCAATACCGTTCTGCAAAACTTTTGGTAAGGTAAAGCCTAGCGTACTACCTACGCCCGCAACGACTTCCTCAGAATCGATACGTTGCCATTTATTTTCAATTTCCATCGCAAAATCATCGAGCGATTTTTGCATTTCTGAGTCAATTTCTTTACCAGACCCCTTAAGCACCGCTGTCAAACTATCCTTCAAATGGTCGAGCTTAAGGTAAATTTTACCATCTTGGGCCAAAATCCCCTCAAGGCCGAGCAGAATTGGCGAATTATCACCCTTCATGGTGAAATTTAGGGTGGCGTGGACGGCGGCAGAGTTTTCTGTACTACCGCGACTTAAACTAACACGAAGATCAGCCTGCTGAATTTGACTTTCGCCTTTGGTATTTAGAGAATCACCGGTGACAAATTGTTGGAATTCAATATCGGAACCACTGACTTTATGGAAGATTTTAGAAAAAGTACTGGCACTGACGTTCGCGAAGAAGAAAAAGTAAACAAAGAGCGCAATACCCGCAGCGATAAGGGCGGCAAGGAGATGGAGGAAGATTTTTTGAGCTTTGGTTTTCTCTTTTTTGGCTGGAGTTTCGACCTCAACATTAGCTTCGGTATTTTCGGAAGCGGAATCAGACTTAGACTCAGTAGTAGACTCAGAAGTAGTTTTAGAAGCAGGGTCAGACGCGGAGCTTGAAGCAAACTCAGAAACCCCTTCAGAGGCTGGCTCAGAAATGGCGACCGGAGCGGGGTCCTCGACTGATTCCTCATAATTGTTTTCTTTGAGAACCTCATCGAGAATATGGTCTTTGTCTTCTGAGATTTCGGCGTTTTCAGAAGTATTGGTTTTTTCAGAGGCTTCAATATCTTCGGAAACTTCAATTTTTCCAAAAACCTCAATACCTTCGGAAGCTGCGACTTTTCCAGAAGCTGCGATATCTTCTGTAACTTCGGCGGCTAAAATCGGATTTTCTGAGGATTCTTCAGAAATAGAATCGGCCATATTATTAATTAGATCGTCTGACAAAACATTGGATTTTTCGGTTTCTAAAATTTCAGTATCTACACTTTGCGTTTTAGCTGGCTCAGACGTCTGAGCGCTAAAATGCACACTATTGGCACTTACCCCAGTTTCCTTATTTTGATTTTTTGGGCCTGTTTCAATCGGATTGACCTCGAGGTCAAAATCGAATTTATCCGCCATGCTTCCCTTTCTCGTGATTAAGTTTGCTCAAATATTCCTCTATATTTTAGCATAAGTTTAATCAGAATAGGGCAAGAAAAAACTCCTCAAACAAAAATCTCCACTCGAAGTGGAGATTTTCTAAGAATCCGTCAATTAGGCGACAGATTTTTTATGATTGAGATTCAAACAAACAAGGTAGACAGCTACACCAGCGAGAATAGCGGTGAAGACGAGATCTTCTGGACCAGTACTTGGAAGGTCAGAAGCGGCCTTGGTGGTGCTAGTAGCATTTGACGTAGAGGTAGATTTATTGTTTTGATACTGATCAGCTGGAGAAGTAGTAGAAATCTTATTAGTTTGACCTTGATTGTTGGTCTTTTCAGATGACTTGGATTCAGACTTGGCCTCAGTCTTATTTTCGGACTTAGCTTCAGTCTTATTAGTTTTTTCTTCCTTAGACTCTTCGGTAGCAGTGATTTCTTGTTGGCGGGACTTTTCAGCAGATTTGATAGCTGAAGTAATAATCCAAGCACCGAAAATCACTACGATAAAAGCGATGATGGTAGCGAAAACGATAATACGAAAACGTTTAGCGCGGTTAGGTTGATTAGTTTGCATGATAATCTCCAATTAACTCTATGATTTATATCAATTTGACTCATTATACCACTTTTTATGTTTTTTGTAAATAGCTTAACCGTAATCGTTAAGATTTTGCAAAAAATCCTTACGGTTATTCCGAGATTTTTATAATTAGTGGCGCAGAAAAAATCTCTGACTAGAGCCAGAGATTTTCAGTAAAGCTCACTCCTTGTATTAACTCTCTTCATCACCTGGGTTTAGACCAGACGTAGTATTCACCTTGAATGGATCAATGCCGTACTCCAACCAATCAATGGTTGGGGAACGGAGGAGCTGGATTGGTACGTTTTTACCTAGTTCAGATTTCAGCCAATCACCAATCTGAGGTTTCGTAGCGCCGTGACGCAGAAACCAGTTCATGATAGTTTTTACACGGTCAACCGTAAGATCAAAATAATCATTCATGTACAAAAGCATGCGTTTCTTATTTAGTAAATCTGTAACCGGTACACCCGCTTGAATTAATTTCTCGATATTCTTCCAGCCATCATGGATAAGAAACTGACCAAGTAATAAATCCAGTGAAGCACCGCGCTGAACGAACCAGGCGGCATTTTCGGTGACGAATTCAGAACCATGATAAACATACGAGTAATCCTCCTGACTAAAAACCGTCATCAGCTTATCAATGTCAATGGAGATTCCCTGTTTTCGTCAGTTCGTCGTAGTTTTCAAAAAGAAGCTCTTTCGATAAGATCTTGGAAATATCACGACCATAAAGTTCACCATTCAGAAAAGATTTAAGAATCACAATTAATGCGATCAAAGTATTTTTCTGATGCTTTCTGGTCGAAATTCGATCGAACACTTCAGCCAGCTCCACCGTTAGCGTCTCCTCAACGGAGCGACTTTTGCCATCAGTTGTAGTTTTCCTATTCAAGTTTTTCATACCCCCTCCTTATGAAGTCAAACTTTACCTTTTAAGGTACCCAATATTTTGCATTTAAGTAAAAACTTAATGGGGTTATTATACTCTATCTAGGGAATTTTGTCATCAGGGGTGGAACAGATAGAGAATATTGGTCGTAATCAGAGCCTAAAAATCTGATGGTTTTTGGGGTAGTTTTCAGGGTAGTTTTAAAATGCTAATGCTATAATAAAACTATGGAAAATATCACAATCAAAGAAATTCACGCAAGGCAAATTCTCGATAGTCGCGGCAATCCGACGGTAGAAGCTGACGTCTTTTTGTCCGACGGTAGTGCTGGCCGCGCCATGGTGCCATCTGGTGCATCGACCGGTAGTGGCGAGGCTTTAGAATTACGTGACGGGGATAAAAACTTTTACGACGGTAAAGGCGTTATGCAGGCCGTGCGTAACGTTAATACTAAAATAAGTAGCCTACTTGTAGGTAAACACGTCGATCAGCGCGAAATCGATCAATTAATGATTCAACTCGATGGTACGGAAAATAAATCAAATCTTGGCGCCAATGCGATTCTAGCGGTTTCCTTAGCCCTAGCGAAGGCTTCGGCACGCGCGATGAAAATGCCATTTTATGAATACGTAGCAAAAATTGCCGGAACTTCTAACCGGATGTCTTTGCCGATGCCAATGATGAACGTGATGAACGGGGGTGCACACGCGGATTGGTGTACGGATTTTCAGGAATATATGCTGATGCCAATCGCGGCAACCAACATTAACGAAGCGATTCGCATGGGGGCAGAAACTTTTCACGCCCTGAAAAAGGTTTTGAAAGAAAAAAATTATGTGACTACGGTGGGTGATGAGGGTGGTTACGCACCAAAAGTTTTCGGTGGCAATAATGAACCTTTGGAATTAATTTGCGAAGCAATTGAGCGCGCGAATTACGTAGTGGGTAAAGATATAGCCATTGCCATGGATATTGCCTCATCGGAATTTTACGAAGATGGTGGTTATAAATTAAAGACCTCAGGCGAAACCAAGACCAGTGCCGAGATGATTAACTGGTATGAAGGGTTATTAGAAAAATATCCAATCGTTTCGATCGAAGACGGTCTGGCGGAAAATGACTGGGAAGGTTGGAAGATTCTCACCGAGCGACTCGGCAATAAATTGCAGTTAGTCGGTGACGACTTATTTGTGACGAATGTGAAGTTACTCCAAAAGGGCATCGAGGAAAAAGTGGGGAATGCGATTTTGATTAAACCAAACCAGATTGGTTCACTTTCCGAAACCATTGACGCTGTGGTTTTGGCGCAAAAATCTGGCTACCGTACGATTATGTCGCACCGCTCGGGTGAAACCGAAGATAGTGCCATCGCGCACCTTGCGGTCGGGCTCGGTACGGGTCAAATTAAGACTGGTTCCCTCTCACGCTCGGAGCGTATTGCAAAGTACAATGAATTAATGCGCATCGCGGAGGCTAATCCGGAATTAGTTTTGAAAAATCCTTTCGCGGAAAACTAAAAACAGTGAGGTTCTAAGAGAGCTTAATTTCGGCCTAGATCATAAGAATAAGACTCTAGGAGAATCTAAGATTCCTGGACTAGATAACAAATCAAAAAATAGGTGCGAGATGGCACCTATTTTTTAGTTTAAATTTATAGTCTTATTTAATTAATTCACGGAATTCTGCTTCGGAAATAACCTTAATACCGAGTTTTTCGGCTTTGGTGACTTTCGAAGCACCTGGCTTGGCGCCGGCAATTAAGGCGGTAGTGTTTTTGGTCACAGAACTGGTGACCGTAGCGCCTTTTTCGCGTAATAAATCTTCCGCCTCTTCACGCCCCATATCGGTAAGTGTCCCGGTGACGACAAAACTTTGACCTTTAAGTGGAGCGTTATCGTGATTAATATAAACTGGACATACACCGAGCGTTTTAAAATCATCAAGCTGTTTCAAATTATCTTCATCGGCGAAGTAAGCCAAAATTGATTCAGAAACCGTCAGACCAATATCAGGAATTTTTAGAAGTTCTTCCTCTGTGGCGTCGCGAAGAGCTTCAAGCGACTGAAAAGCATCAGCGAGCGCGACAGCCGTCTGCGCGCCGACATGACGAATGCCAAGTGCGGTGATAAATTTGGCGAGCGGCGCCTGTTTAGTTCCCTCGATGGCGTTCAATAATTTGGTGGCGGAAAGTTCACCGAAACGTTCGAGTTTGATCAAGTCTGTTTTTTGTAAACGGTAGAGGTCAACTAGGCTTTTTAAGAGGCCAGCATCGACCAATAAATTAACATTTTTCTCGCCTAGCCCCTCGATATTAAGCGCCTGCTTGCTGGCAAAATATTCAAGATTACGACGTAAAATAAAATCTGAATCCTGACCTTTTACGCGATAAACCACTTCCCCATCAGGACGCTCGAATTCAAGTTCTGGATATTGATTTTTGAGAGCCTGCTCATAATCAAAAGGCTCGGTACCTTCTGGACGAAGGGTAAATAATACTTCCTTAATCTTCGGGATAATATCGCCCGCCTTATAAACAATCACAGTGTCACCGATCCGAATATCGAGCTTTTCAATCTCATCAGAATTATGTAAGGTGGCGTGGCGCACGGTACTGCCGGCAATTTCCACGGGGTCTAAGATAGCCACTGGGGTCGCCGCACCAGTACGACCAATTGAAATCACGATATCGCGCACCTTCGAGGTGGATTCTTCAGCAGGATATTTAAAGGCCACAGCAGCACGAGGAGTTTTGCCGACAATACCAAGTTCAGAATAAATTTTGCGATCATTAATTTTAATCACCATACCATCGGTATTAAAGAGAAAATCACCGCGCACTTGGCCAAGATGTTTGATCTCAGCAAAAACTTCGTTGAGATGCGTATAGACATGATCTTGACCGGATGTCTGGAAACCAATTTGGCGCAAAAACACATAAGCCTCTTGGTGGGTCGGTAAATCTGGCGTCACTAAATCATAGGCCATAAAACGGAGCGGGCGACTCGCGGCAATGCGAGGGTCGAGCTGGCGAATCGTGCCGGCAGCAAGATTACGCGGGTTGGCAAAAGGTTTTTCACCGAGCTTAGCCTGCATTTGATTAAGTTTTTCAAAATCTTGCTTAAAAATAATTACTTCGCCGCGCACTTCCAGATGCTCTGGTGGATTATCCAGATTTAATTTAAGTGGGATATTCTGAATGGTTTTCACATTCATCGTGACATCTTCGCCTACCAGACCATCACCACGCGTAACCGCCTGCTTAAAAATACCATTTTCATAATGCAAGGACATAGCCAGGCCATCCATTTTAATATCGGTGAAAAAGGTAAATTCGGTGCCATTTGGCACTAGCTTATAATTTCTGGCTACCCAATCGCGAATTTCGGATTCAGAAAAAACATCGGCAAGAGAAATCATACGGGAAGCGTGCGTGACTTTTTGGAATTTATCCAGAGGTTTACCAGCTACGCGTTGGGTGGGAGAATCAGGAGTAATAAATTCTGGATACTGTTCTTCCAATTGACTAAGCTCATGTTTCAAAGAGTCGGCGGCGGCTTCCGACATAATCGACTCGTCTAAGACGTGGTAATGGTAACGGTAATCGTTGATTAATTCTTTTAATTTTTCAATGCGAGCCTTGGCGGCAGTTTTTTCATTATTCATTTTTTAAAGCTCCAGTTTAGCATCATCATTATAATCGAGAAGGGCGCGATAAAAGAGGTAGAAATAAATCGAAAGATAGATGAAGATAAAGACGGTGATGGTGAGCTGAATGATAGCAACAAACGGGATTTTGCTCTCGGCAAGCCAGGCGAATTGAGCCTTCAGGGCGCCATCGAAGATAATAGCCGGCATGAGCAATAATAGGTAAAGTAGAGCCACGATAATCACCAAGTAAAAAACCCGGATCAAGAAACGCAGGCGGCGCCCCATGATGAGGTTTTTTGCCATCCTTACCGCTGTTAATGGATAAAGACCTGGCGCAGAAACCACAATGATGGCAAAAAAACTACTGGATAATAGATAGAGACTGAGTGTTATCATTAGCGTGGCAAACATAAAGAAGAGTAAGGCGTAGAATGGCGTGGAGAGGAATTCTGTAGTGAGAGCGACTTGAAAAACTATGATGGTAAGCATGATGGGTACGGCTTCAAGAAAGATAATTAGCCCGACCACCAGAGTGGAAACTAGAGGCGATAAGGCGCTATAAAAGCCGTCGCGCATCTTGATTTCCTGATGCCCAGCGAGGAGGTGGCGCGCCAAATAGATGGTGACCAACCAAATAATAGTAAATAGAAGCACCGCGATGACGACCTGCGCATCATTCATGGTGGTGAGACCACCAGTGGAAATAATGCCGAGCAAAGTAAGCCCCGCTTTACCGACGGTGCCGATTTTACCATCCGCTACATCCTTATTAGTCTGTTCGACATTGGCTCTTACATCAGCAAGCGTATTTTCCGACATGGCGCCAATAAGAAAAATATAGAGGCCGACAAAAATTAAAAGCAGTGGTAGAAAGATTTTCCAAAATTTGAAAAACATTTTAAAGGCAGCACTAGCTTGACTGGTTAAACTCGGAAGCTCGGTTTTACGCTGATAATCTTCGTGATAGGAGCGCTTAAAAGAGCGGTGTAAGCGTACTTCATCTTGCTTTTTGATTAACTGCTTCTTTTCGCGCGCGAGTTGTCTTTTTTGTTTTTGCTCCTGTTTTTGGAGTTTTTTCTGCTGCCTTTCAGCTTGACGCTGTGCATGCTTTGAAACCAGATTTTTTTCATCAGAGGCTGACTCGGATGCTACTGATTTAGTTTTAGATTTTTTCATTAAATATTATCCTTCGCGCGTTCGAGACGTTCAATACGTTTTTCAATTGGTGGGTGAGTGCGGAAAAGTGAGTTGGTGCGACGCTTCTTGAGTGGATTATTGATAAACATTGCCTCAGTGGCGGTATTTTGACGACGCATTGGTTGACCGTGTTCATCTAGTTTCTTCAGAGCACTAATCAAACCATCTGGGTAGTGAGTAATTTCGGCGGCCGACATATCGGCAAGATATTCTCGTTCACGCGAAATCGCCATTTGAGCAATCGTGGCCACTAGGGGCGCCAAAATCGAAGTAAAAAGCAGTGCGATCACCCCGACCGGACTGTCTTGCTCATCGCGACGATTAGTATAAGAAATCATGCGAAGACCAATATCGGCAATGTAGCCCACCACACTGACCAGGGCGAAAGCCACCAAAGAAACGCGAATATCATAATTTTTGATATGTGAAATTTCGTGAGCTAGCACCCCAGTAAGCTCGTCCTTATCCATAATATTAAGCAAGCCAGTGGTCACCGCAACCTTGGCATGTGCAGGGTCGAGACCGGTGGCAAAGGCATTTGGCGCTGGATCATCAATCACGTAGATTTCCGGCATCGGCAGGCCGGTAGTGATAGTAAGATTTTCTACAATATTATAAAGAGAACGGTAATCTTTTTTAGCGATAGGACGAGCACCAGTCATCGCCATGGCCATACTAGAAGACAAGAAGACCATGATACTGGCATAAATAATAGCGGATACTAGAGTGAAAATAAAAATAGTACTATCGCCGTAAACAGCCGCAAAAAGCGCCCCGATAAAACCAATAAAACCGACGAAGCCGGCGAGAATTAAAATGGTATTTCTTTTATTAGCTGCAATTTGAGAATACATATTCCCTTTCTGACAATATCCAGTGGGTCGCCCCACTGGATATTAAATCGTCGTATTAATTGATTAGAAAGAAACTTTTGGAGCTTCTTGAATCTTGGCATTTTCCTCTTCGGAAACGTTGTAGAATTCACGAGACTTGTAACCAAACATACCAGCGAAGATATTAGCTGGGAAGCGCACGATAAATTCGTTGTATTGGCGAACTGCGCCATTGTAGTAACGGCGAGAAGCTTGGATTTTATCTTCAGTATCTTCGAGTTGATCCTGCAAACGGATGAAGTTTTCGTTGGCTTTTAATTCTGGATAACTTTCAGCAAGAGCGAAGATGTGGCTGAGGGCTGATTTCATTTCTTTTTCGGCACCAGCAACTTCAGCTGGGGTAGAAGCGGTGAGGACGTTAGAACGAGCTTTCACGACAGCTTCAAGAGTTTCACTTTCGTGTTTAGTATAACCCTTAACGGTTTCGATAAGGTTTGGAATGAGGTCGGCGCGGCGTTTTAATTGGACAAGAATGTCTGAAAAAGCATTATCGACGCGGACCTTGACGGTGACAACATGGTTATAAACAAAAATTGCATAGAGAGCAACTAGGATTACAACTGCGATTACACCGATTAAAATCATTTGTAGTGTGTTCATTTTACTCCTTGTTAATACTTTAATTATATCAGAAATCGAAAAAGTGGTAAGCTTTTTAGACACAAAATATCCCCACTAAAAGGGGGGTTTTAGTGGGGATAAATTGGTGCGAGCTAAGAGACTCTAACTCTCGACCTCTTCCTTGGCAAGGAAGCGCTCTAAACAACTGAGCTAAGCTCGCATACTGTTTTAATTTTACCGAAATCTAACATAAAGTCAAGTATTTCGATAATTTTTGTCAGATTTATAGATTAAAAAACCTGTTTATTATATAATGTCGTTATACATTATCATGGGAGTGAAGATGAATAGAATTCTCAAAATTGACGGAGTAAGAAATATTAGTGGAAATAACTCCGACTATACAGTATATATTTTTAATAATGACAAGGTCGTACGAGTCAACTCAGATACAGGAGAAGTAATTACAAAGAATGTGCCCGAGGCCTATCTTAATTTAATTAGTGTTTATAGTGCTACGGAGAGTGCGAAAAAGAATTCTGCTTCCAATAAAGAGCCTGACACCGATGAAGAAATGATTAATGAAAAAATTCAGTATATCATGAGCGGTAGTGGTGCTGGGCTCGGTGTATTTCTCGGATTTATAAATTATCTTACCATTATAGGACCTTTTATTGCAGCTGTTTTTGCCTTTATATTCTCTAGTAATATTAGTGACAGAGATTATTTGCTAAGAACTGAAGCACGTAGCTTAAATTTCCAAAAAGGTTTCTATAGTTCCACCGGTTTTGGTGTCATTGGGGCATTAATTTGTTGTTCGCAATGGAAGCAAGATATGACTAGCGTATTAAATGATAAGCCGACTAAAGCAAGCCAAGATAGACATACAGTATATAAAGCATTATTGATTATTAGTCTCATTTTATGGTTATTCTATATTATTGCTTACATATAATATGTCTTGCTTATTTTTGCCACATTTTAAAATTCAAAAAAATATCTTATCATTAGATATTTTTGATTACTCGCATTTCTAGATTTATTCCTCAATAAAAAATGACCGTAATTTTAAGGTTATTTTTTATTGAGTTTTTATAGCCACACTGGATTTTTATGCAAGTCCATTTCTTTCACAGGAACTTTTGCTTGCATTTTTTTCTCAAAGTAATATAATAACGGTATAAATGATTCGTCTATCGAATTGGCGTCGTTATGGCGATACTTTCCAGATGAGTAATCTGCTGGATAGAAGACGTTTCGAAAAAATAGCGCTTAGGCGCTTTTTTGATTGTTTTAGGTTTTTGTTAAAAAGTTAATATGTCTTTTAATAACACTCAAATACTCTTTATCTCCAGTCAAAGACCTATTAACTGAGCCTGCAATCATATCAGCAAGTTGAATTAAAACATCATTCTTTGAATTACGGTATCTTATCTGTTTAATTGCATTTTTGGGAAGATTCTGCCTGAAAAATGTTTTTACATTACGCTTATAAGACGATCCGCCTTCACCGTCAACTAAAATCTGTGCATTGGTCGATTCATCTAAGACTTGAGATATAGCCCTTAGTATCACTGTATTGTATAAACTACTAGCATCCCTATTAGATGGGATATCCACATTAGTATTTGCTTTATCCACGACAGCGACCGATAATACAAAATTACAGCTATTGATTTCTGAAAGAGAGGCCTTCCTAATCTCTGGCGATGTCTTTCTAAATTTGGATTCGTGATGCTCTCTCCACTTTAATGTTTGCCTAAATCTTTCTATCTTTAAAGCGGTAGCTTCCGCATCATGATCGGTTAAAAATACCGCAGCAACGATTACAAAATAACTGCTGGAACCTTTATCCATTTTTAATCCCGGGTCACCTGAGTCGTCAATCGCAATAATCATAATATCTAGCTTGCTTTTAAATAAAAAATGACCACGTTTTTTTGAGGCCATCTTGTTGGTGCCCGAAATGGGACTTGAACCCATATGGATTTCTCCATTCGATTTTAAGTCGAACGCGTATACCAATTCCGCCATTCGGGCTTAGAAATATTATACTACCAAAGTAGCGGCTTTTTCTAAAAAATTACCGCGTCTACTTCGACAAACTGGAGGCACCGACCGGAATTGAACCGGTGTACACGGTTTTGCAGACCGCTGCGTAACCACTCCGCCACAGTGCCATAGGGATATTTTAGCATAGACTAATAAAAACTACACCAAACTCCCGAGGTGTATTTTATTTACAATATAGACATTAACTTCACACTCAACCTCCGAGGTGTTTTGTCTTCGAATTCAGACGTCTCTCAACTTCGCCCGAATTCTTATCTCTATGATATCATGCTTTTGCTTGCCGTCAACATTGACTTTTGAGATTTTTAATGTTTTTAGCATTGACATTTTAGAGTTGCAAAAATGGTATTTTATATTTTAATTTAGGTTAACTTGTGGGATTTTGTTGTTCGGTTTTCTGTATTCGTGTTCGGTTTTAGAATTTTGTTCGGTTTTACCTCTGTTATTTGTTATGTGTTTTTAGAAAAATAATACGCGCCTTTATTTTAATCTAGTTTTTAGTTTTAGCTTTTTATGCAAAAATAGCCACTGGAGTGACTATTTTTTTGAAGATTTTTAATTTAATTTAGAATTTTTTAGTTTAGTTCGAAAGTTTTTTGTTCACCAGTAGTGAGGTTTTTAACTTGATATGTACGGTTCTCGACTTCGTTTTCGCCAATAATGATCACATTTTCAGCGACCTTGGTAGCGTATTTGATTTTGTCACCAAGTTTTTTATCAAGCAGACAAAGATCGGCACTGGCGCCTTGATTAATCAAATGTGCGACCACTTGGTAGGCGTAGGTGATTTCCGCATCCGAGATAGGAACCACGCAGTATTCAACTGGAGCGGACTGATAAGCTTCGAGAAGATTATTGACCGAAAGACAATAGAAAAGACGAGTGAGACCAATAGAGATGCCGACACCTGGAAACTTTTCCTCGGTATAATTCGAGGCGAGATTGTCATAGCGGCCACCAGAACAGATGGAACCGAGATTCTTATATTCTGGAAGCAGGGTTTCAAAAACCGTACCAGTATAGTAATCAAGACCACGAATAATTAACATATCGGCTACCACAGATTGACCAATTCCCTGGGCTTCGAGAAGATCGAGCACTAAGAGAAGTTCACTTACACCGGTCATGAAAGTCTCATTCTCAATGCCAAGCGCGGTCAATTTTTCGGCCACTTCAGAACGTGGGCCACGAATTTGGACGAATTGCAGCAAGGTTTGGACTTTGGATTCATCAGCGACTTGTTCACGTAGTTTAATCTCGGTAACCTCAGCTGGAACTTTTTCAGCATGATCAATAATGCCGTAGATTTCAGAACTTTTTTCCGTAAGAGTGAGAGCTTCGAGAAGACCGGCTAAGATTTTACGATTCGAAAGACGAACCAAAATTGGGGTCTTCACGAATTGTGAAAGCGCATGAAAAGCTGTAGCGACGACTTCAGCGTCATAACCGATTGGTAAAGTATTACGACCAATGATATCAGCATCCATTTGATAAAATTCACGGAAGCGACCCTTTTGTGCACGCTCACCACGAAAATTACGACCGAATTGTGAAACGCGGAATGGAAAAGCTAGATCATTTTGGTGCTCAACCACGTAACGAGCTAGTGGCACCGTGTGATCGAAACGTAAAGCCTGGTCGGCATCGTCAGAAGTTTCGGCAGTTTTTACTACTTTATAAATTTGTTTTTCAGTGTCACCACCGGCCTTAGCGAGGAGAATTTCCGTACGGTCAATCATTGGAGTTTCGATATGATTGAAGCCGTGGAGATGATAAACCTGCATAATTTGCGATTTTATTTGATCAAAAATGGCTTGCTCACGAGGCAAAAGCTCTTGCATGCCAGAAATTGGGGCAGTATTTATCTTTTTCATACTTTAATTATACCACGCACTATGCTATAATTTAGGGAAGTGGTTCTGTAGCTCAGTTGGTAGAGCAGAGGCCTGAAGAGCCTTGTGTCACTGGTTCAAGTCCAGTCGGAACCACCATTTTTTGTGCCCACGCGTTATAATATCCGTCAGATTGACATAACTTCTTTAATTTGATATCATAAAAGCAATGAAGTTCCAGCACGGGGCAGTATGCTCCTACCGCAGGAGCTTCCTTTTTATATACAAAAATACTCATATTTTACAGAATCATCATAAAAACTGTAAAATAGTATTAATATAATAACTATGAATGTAAATAATATTCTAGACTACCTCAAGGAAAATCAGAAACGAATCTCAAAAACTGCTGAGATTACCGAACTGGACGAGCTAGCTTTTGCGAGAATTTCTTATTTGCCATTTCATAAAATTAAAAAGCGGCTTGATTTAACTACACGAAATTTTAAAATCTCAGAAATCGCCGAGGCAATGAAGAGTCTATCTACTTCGGATTTTGCTTGGCCGGAGGACGAGAAATTTATTCAGAAACTTGGGAAAAGTCCGCGCTTTCAGAATTTGAAAGTGGGATTTTTTGTGCGAAAAAATAATAAGCAGCTCGAAAAACAATTTTCGGCAGTGACGATTCAGATTAATTTCTTCACCATGTATATGTCATTTTTTGGCACGGATGGGACGCTCTTCGGCTGGAAAGAAGATTTTAATATGTCGTTTCTGCCAGAGATTCCAGCCCAAAAAGAAGCGCTAGAATACTTAAAAAATATTTCGCACCGCTATTTTTACAAAAATTTTTACCTTGGTGGACACTCGAAAGGCGGTAATTTATCAATTTATTCAGCAATTATGGCGCCAGATCGACTGCAAAAAAGGATCCTAAAAGTCTTAAACTACGATGGGCCGGGACTAAGAGATGAGTTACTTAATAGAGACACGGGCGCGATTAGGGTTTTACCAAAAATCGTGAGTTATATTCCCGAGGGATCGGTAATCGGGCGACTTTTAACCCACAAAGAAAAAGTCGTGGTGGTTAGAAGCAAGGCAAAAAATCTCTATCAACATGATATTTATACTTGGGAAATTAAAGACGATCATTTCTGCCGTGCCAAAAATACCAAATTAAGCGACATTCTAAATAAGACGGTGGATGATTTTCTCGCCTCTGCTTCGCCGGAAGAACTAAGATTTTTCATGGATGGGATTTTCGAAGTTTTCGAAAAATCTGATGTAGAAGAGCCGGTGAGTTTGATGCGAAATTGGCAAAAATATGCGCCAAAACTCATGAAAAATTATCGTGAATTATCGAAGGAGCGCCGAGAAAAGATTAATGAAGTTTGGCTACTTTTCGGCAATTCCCTGGTAAAAAATTATTTTGCGGAAAACGAAATTTTAAAGAAAGCGCGTCAAATTCTAGGAGGTAAAAATGCCTAGCCGTAATTACCTACTGGACCAGCATTTTTTGAAAAATGTTCGACTTGCGCTCATGTTAATCGGACACAGTAATTTAAAACGCCGTGACACGGTAGTGGAGATTGGGGCAGGAAGCGGCGTGATTACCGCGGCACTTTCCAAAAAATGTGGGTTAGTTTACGCTATCGAAAAAGACTCGGAGACTTTCAAGAAATTAAAAAATAACTTGAAGGAACAAAATCTCGAGAATGTGAAGCTAGTGCAGGCAGATTTTCGAGAAGTGAATTTCGATTTTACAAATTATAAGGTCTTTTCCAATCCGCCTTTTTCCCTGTCGGCGGAAGTTTTTTATAAACTGCTTAATCTCGAGAATCAAAACGGACAAATTATCGAAAAAGGCTTAAAAAATCCACCAAGAGCAATTTACTTGATCCTACAAAAACAATTAGCCCTCAAACTAATTCTTTCTGACCGGCACTATACGAGTCAGCTGGGATATATTTTGAATAAATATTACACGACCAAAATTCGCTACCCACTGAGGTCGACAGATTTTACCCCGCCACCGAAGGTGCCGATTGTTTTGTTTGAGGCCAAAATTCGCCCGGAATTCAGCGAACTTGAATAAAAAAAGAGACCGTAGATTTGGTCTCTTTTTAAAACTATTTCTGGGTTTAGAGTTCTGAAATTTTGACACGAGTCTGATTCATAGTGTCGCGATCACGCACGGTCACAGTGTCGTCTTCGAGAGTATCGAAGTCGATAACCACACATTTTGGCGTACCGATTTCATCCTGCTTGTGATAGCGTTTACCAATGTTACCAGAATCATCCCAAGTGACATTGCCATACTTCTCACGAAGTTTAGCATAGACAGATTTAGCCTTCTCAACTAGTTCTGGCTTATTCTTAAGCAAAGGTGAAACGCAGAAACGGTATGGCGCAAGATGTTCTGGAAGTTGCAAGACGATGCGCTTTTCACCGTTAGTCTCATCTTCATGATAAGCACTCGAAAGTACAGCCATGATCAAACGCTCGACACCGAAAGATGGCTCGATGACGTGAGGTACAAAAGTTTCACCAGTGCGCTTATCGCGGTAAACCATACTCTTCTTCGACTCACGCTCGATATTACCAAGGTCAAAATCAGTGCGGTAAGCGATGCCCATCAATTCTTCGCAACCGATTGGGTAATCAAATTCAAGGTCGATAGTACGCTTAGAATAGTGAGCACGGTCAGCGGCTGGAACGTCATATTCATGAATTTTCTCAGCTGGAAGTTTCACAACATTCTCCAGGAAGTCATGTACATCGGCGAGAAGTTCGTCAAAGATACGTTCCCAATCTTTTGGATTGACGAAATATTCAATTTCCATCTGTTCGAGCTCACGGCAACGGAAAATAAAGTCACGTGGCGAAATTTCATTACGGAAAGCCTTACCTTGCTGAGCTAAACCGAATGGTAGGTCTGGGTAAATCGTATCAACCACGTTCTTGTAATTCGTAAAAATGCCCTGGGCGGTTTCTGGGCGAAGATAGGCGATGGAACTATTGTCAGCCACAGCCCCGACGTGAGTCTGGAACATCATGTTAAATGGTTTGACTTCACCCCATTCAATCTTGCCACAAGTAGGACATTTTATACGAGCCTTAATGAGTTCTTCTCCGGTGATTTCCGTAGATAAATCGTGACCCTCAGCAGTCTTAGCTAACTTATCGGCACGAAAACGACCGTGGCAGGATTTACATTCCACTAATGGGTCGGAAAAAGTGGCGGCGTGACCGGAGGCGACCCAGGTGCGTGGATTCATAATAATAGCAGCATCGACACCGTACATATCATTACGATTTTCCACCCAATATTGCCACCAAAGATCTTTGAGTTTTTTCTTCAAACTAACGCCGAGTGGACCAAAATCCCAGGTACCAGCCATACCGCCGTAGACATCGGAGCCTTGGAAAATAAATCCTCTACGTTTACATAAGCTGACAATATCTTCTAATTTTGCCATAAACACTCCTGGTTAGTTTTTCTTTATTATATCACAAAATTAGAGCGGTGACCTCTGGTAGTTAAAACATTTCACGAAGAGTGCGCAGAATAATATTTAATGCACTGAGATGCGTGTGGACGTCTTTGATTTTCAAAATAGAGGTAATTGGCATTGAGGTCATGAGGCGAAGAATTTTAATAGTATCAGCGTTAAATTCACCAACGTCAGTTGTCACTGGAATAAAGCATCGGTCAAAGCTATGCCAATTATAGGAGCCATCAAGAGTGAGGCGAGCCCCATTCGAGTCGGTAGCGAGATTGATCATTTCGCCAGAAATAAAAGCGAGATTGAGATAAAAATGGGTTTCAATGAGAGGAATTTGGTATTTTTCGGCGGTGTTTAGTGCCGAAAGGGCATTTTTTAGAAGTTGAAAATATTCCTTGGAATCGGCGTCGTTAGTTAGGCGATTAATCACTTTGAGAAAATTCGAAGCAATAGTTAAAGTATCGAGATCAGTGATGATATTTTGATAAAACTTCAGCATGGTAGCAGAAGTCAGAATTGCGAGACTGCCCGAATCGGTGTTTTGCGATTTAAAATGCAAGACCACGTCAGAAACGGTGAAAGGTTCAATACTACCTGCCAACTTGGAGCGCTCTTTGCGGACGCCACGTGCGATGGCCGAGAAACGACCTTCAGGAGTAAGTAAGGTGAGAATGCGGTCAGACTCCTGATATTTAACACGCGAAAGCACAATCGCTTGAGTTCGAAGATCAGGCATTTGTTTCCCCTTCAGTTTGAGGCGAGCGACTTAAGATAGGGATATCCGGAGAAGTTTTAACCAACTCTAGGTCATCACCTGATGGGGTTTTTGGGGCTAGAGATAAAATATCTTTAACCTTTGCCACAAAATCCGTAGGTGTGAAAGTTTCCTTATTGAGAATCGCACGGACATTATAAGCCTGCAATGACATTTGACCGAGGTTTAATGAAGAAATTAAAAGCACCGGGATTTGACTAGTTTCCGGATAAGAAAGTAGCTCATTTAGTAAAGTAAAACCGTCTGGACCGGTGAGTAAAACGTCCAAAATAATTAAGGATGGCAGCTCCTCCTCACGAAGTTCCGAAAAAGCCGCATTGGCTTCGATGGCATTATAGAAAACCGCTACCGGAATTTCTGGAAAATTACGCTGCAAATGTTTTTGATAAATTTCCGCAAAATCTGGATCATCCTCGATAATAAAAATCGGGCGCACAATTTCTAATGGCGAGACCTCCGATGGCGAAATTTCTAGAGGCGAGATCTCCGATGGCGAGATTTTAGATAATGATTCTTTAGATTGCTGGTTCATTTTTCTCCTAATCAAACATCGGTAAAATCGCCTGGTGTGAAACTGGCAAGATTACCTGGAAGCTGGTGCCATCGCGGTGACGCACAGCGGAGACTTCCGCGTTAAGATATTTAGCAAATTTCGAAGCGATGTAAAGACCCAAACCAGAACTTCCGGGGCGCATCGAAATACTGGTGGGAGCGGTCAGCCCGGCCTTGATTTGACGCCAAACTGCGGTAGGGAGACTCGGACCGTAATCTCTGACATCGACCACAATCTTGTCTTTTTTGTCGGAAATAATTAGGCAGGATTCGGTCTCGACTGTCGAATAATACATGGCGTTGGCGCAGAAATTATAAATCACACTAAAAATCAAATCATAATTACCAATCACCAGGCGAGCTTTGTTACGGTATTCAAAACGGAGCTTGCGTTGATTAAGGGCGAAGAGTTGTTCAAGCTCAGAAATTACATCATCACAGACCGCACGAATCGAAACTGGCTCCAAGGTAAATAGCCCCTCTTCGAGGCGAGCGATCTTAGTAAGGTCGTTAACCTGACGCATGGCGCGCTCGGAGATGCGAATAATTTTATTGCGAGATTTTTCAAGTTCGGCGGTGCTGTCTTTTTGAAAATCCATCGCGAGGGCCATTTGACGCATAAGAGTGAGGGGACTTTTTAAGTCATGCGCAACCACGAAAATACCATTTACCTCACTATTCATAAATTAATTATAGCACCCATTTTTCAGGCAAAATGCTTGAACAATCCCCCGCAAAATGGTGCGGGGGTTGCAGGTTTTTCGGATAAATTTAGCTATTAAATTTCACGGTTTTGAGAATACGATAAAAGTCATCACTGAAGACACTGGTGGAATCGGTTTGAAGCATGACAGTCTTGTCGCGAAGCTTGAAGACACAGATAATCCCCTGATATTCGTTATCCATCTTGCCGGTATAGACGTTGACATTATTACCATTCACGACGGTGGTGGAAAGCGTCATATCACCAGAACGGACTTTTTCGGCAAAATCACTAATCGCCTGGTCGAAAAGAGTACCCTTAATACTGACGCGGAGTGCCATCACGGTATCATCTTGGACTACATTAACTTGACCTGGATTCAGATAGGCAGCGTAGTCACCACCGCGGTTAGCACTACTTTGAACATAAAGACTCCAAGTTTTTGGATATTCAAAGCTAAGTTCACCAAGATCAGTTGGACCGGTGAAGACTTTATAAGGATATTTTTCTTTTTCTTCAAATTCGGATTCGAGCTTAGTCTGAAGTTCGTTCTTAGCTTCCGCCACAGCAACGTCGACTTTACCCTTCACATTAGTGCTGGCATCATTCCACTTTACCCACATCCAAATAAAGAGGCCGATGAAAAGCACTGCGAGAAGAGACACCACGATGAGTCCAACGGTTTTCATAAGATCAATACGATTTTTAGCCTTGGCAATACGACTAGCTTCTTTACGTTCTTCGCCAGTCATGTCGGCATAATTTTTGTTAAGAGGGTTAGTGGCTGGCATGCCAGGAGTGAATGGACTTTGATAGAGATTTTGATAAATATCACCAGAGTTCGCAGAGGCTACTGGAGCTTCCGGAATCACTGGATTCACAGGAGTCGCTGGAGCTTCTGAAGCCACTGGATTAGCCGGGGTTGAATTATTCGTCGAAGAGACTGGGTTATTCTGAGTAAATGAGCTATTTCCCGCAGACGGATTAGCACCAAAATTAGCTGGAGTTTGGCCAGATTGGTTAAATTGATTCGATGCTAAAAAAGGATTGTTGTTTGAATTATCCATAACTATATTTTACTAGGAATTAGGTTTTTTACAAGTTAGCTTAAGGATTTTGATGACTGATTTTGAAAGTTTTACTCGATACTAAAATCTTTCGAAATGACTTCGATTTGATTCTTCAAGGTTTCGAGTTCTTTTTCAATATCTTTGGCTAGTTCGGCAGCTTCCTGATATTTCTTGGCGGCTTCTTCGAGCTTAAAGTCATCGCCATAAAACCATTCGAGATTTTGGTTGAGTTGTTCAATTTTAGCACCAACGGATTTTTTAGTCATGAGTTTTCCTTTCTTTTGATTTAATTTGGGTGATGCGGGCGGAGATTTCAGAGTCGAGAGTCTCTAAGGAAATTTCAGAATCAATCCTTAACTCACCCTTAAGGATGGCATAGCCTTTTTTCAGAATAGTTTCGGGATTGAGGTTTTCAATGACTTTTTGGGTGGATTTTAGCTGGTTTAATTCACGAAGAATTTGATTTAGAATCTGCTGTTTAGCACGAAGAAGGTTACGCTTATTTTCGAGCTTTGGAGTATCAAAACTTCGTTCGATTTGAAACTTCGCTCGAGAGAGCAGACGGTAGAGATTGGCGATTTCGAGTTTCTTATCTTTCGATAACATTTCGGCGGTATTACTGGGTGTAGAAGCTACAATATCGGCGGCGAGATCTGCTAGCGAGGTGTCAATCTCGTGACCGATTCCAGTAATCACGGGAATTTTACTAGCCGCAATAGCACGAACGAGTTTTTCATCATCAAAACAAGCGAGGTCTTCTTTCGAGCCACCACCACGAATAATGGCGATAATCTGAACCTTATTTTCTTGATTAAAAAATTCCAGAGCACGAATCACCTGGTCGGCCGCACCAAGACCCTGGACCTTAGTATTGGCCACGCGAATTTCTAGGCCACCCCAGCGAGCATTAATAATTTTAATAAAGTCAGCATAACCGGCTGCCTGAGTAGAAGAAATCACACCGATGCGCTCGAGGTTAGCTGGAATACTTCGCTTTCTAGCCGGATCAAAGAGACCTTCTTTGGTAAGTTTGGCTTTGAGCAGCTCGTAGGCTTTTTTAATATTCCCCTCACCGATCAAGGCGTATTGCTTAATCGTCAAAGTAAAACGACCAGAGCGATTAAAAATTTTCGGGGTGGCCTGAACGGCAATCTTCATACCGTTTTCGATAGGTATGCGGAGACTCGAGGCGACCATAAAACAACTAATTACGGACTCTTGGTCTTTAAGATCGAAGAAAATCCAACGATTTTGATTGACATTAAAATTCGCCACCTCGCCATAGACTACACAATCCGGAAAAGTGTAATCTAAGGCGTGGTTGGCGACGGCAATAAAATCAGAGACGGAATATTTTGGCGATTCGGCCATTACTCCGCAGATTCTCCTTCGAAGATTTTCTGTTTCTCTTCTTTACCAATCTTAGAGATGGCATTTTGGTAGAAACCATAGCCAGAAACGATAGTATTAAGCAAGACAATCATACGAGTGACAAGGACTGTGGTACTAGCAACCGCGAGATCGCTACCAAGTACGGTCATCACGGCAACCATGGAACCTTCATAACCACCGACACCACCAGGGGTAGGAAGAACCGCACCGACGACAGAGCCGAGAGCTTCTGCGACCATGATTTGTGGGAAGATTTCTGGGTGACCAATAGCGATGGCGACAATTTCATAGGTGGCAATTTCGAGGAAGTTATAAAGGAAACCCCAAAGCACTGGACCGACCAAAATCTTTTTATCACGCTTGGCGGTAAGGAAGTCTTCATGAAGATCGAGGAAGTATTTTTGAACCTTCTTAGTTTCAATAATTTGTTTTTTCTTGCCAAAAGTAACCGCACGAACCAATCCATTAATAATGGCCGCCACCTTCTTAGCGGTAAAGTCGATAAGTTTACGGTTCGAGACAATCACAATCATCAAAACAATACCCAGAATCACCCCGACACTCATGGCAGCTACAGTCCCGACCATCCAAAGTGCGGTATTTGGCACGCTATTGGTAACTAATAAGAAAATAATCGCCAAAATGGTTTGAGTTTGGTTAGCGAGAATAGTAATCACGTAACGCAAGAGATACATGAAGCTAACCTGACCAGCAGTAGCGCCAAAATTCTTTAAGCGCCAAGTAATGTAGCCGAGACCAGAGACACCGCCAGAAGGAATGGCGTGATTGACGAAGTTTAATTCGAAGGAAATACGCGCAAGTTGCCAGGTGGTGAGCTTTTCGAAAGCCCTTACATCGGTATCGGCACCAGCATCGGTTTTTTCAGATTTGGATTTTTCAGATTTAGTAGATTTACCAGCGGAAATTCTGGTGATATTTTTCTGAGATTTAGCTTTCCCTGCCATATAGGAGAAGAAAATTTTACCGGCACTGTAATACATGAAGAGTTGTTCTGGAACTAGAAGCAAAACAATCCAGAAATTAATGGAGAAGTGCGAACCATCCATACATTGACCACCAAAAATACATTGGAAGGCCGAAACAATTTCATTACGTGCGCCATAAACAACAACACCGACTAATAATAACGTGACAATACTGAGAATCTTTTTAAACATAGCTTTTTTATTATACATGATAAAATAAGATTATGAAATACATTGCAGTGCTGGGACGACTTCCAAAAATTTCTTTGGCAGAAATCCAAGCGATTTACGACTCAAATGCCAAACTGATCGGGCCAGAACTCGCGGTTTTTGAAACTAATAAGACGGTCTCGATTGATCGGCTGGGCGGCTCGATTAAGCTGGGTCAGATTTTTTCTGGTAATTTCCGAGATCTTGCCGAGGTGATTAACGCCAAAAAGCCTGAGGGTAAAATCACGATTGGAGTTTCGAGTTATGCATTGAATTCGAATCACAAGAATAAAAAATCTGCGGTAGAGAATTTGGTACGCCGCAAGGCAATGGAACTGAAGGGTTTATTAAAGAAGCTCGGACGCAATGTGCGCGTAGTGGAAGCTAGAGGGCCTGAAATTTCTTCAGCTACGGCATTTCATAATAATTTAGGTGAGAAACCGGGCGCTGAAGAAGTGATTTTGGTGGGTTCGGAAACTTATCTGAGCCTGGGTGTACAAAATATCGATAAATATCGTGAACGCGACCAGATGCGCCCAGCTAGGGATACTAAGGTGGGGATGTTGCCACCGAAACTCGCACAGATTTTGATTAATCTGGGCGGCGAGATTGATGAGTCGAAAAAAGTGCTTGATCCGTTCTGCGGTACCGGCGTGGTCCTACAGGAAGCGCTGATTCTCGGCCAGCCAGTAATCGGTAGCGATCTTAATCCGCGGATGATGGAATACACTCAGAAGAATTTAGATTGGTTACTTGAGAAAAAAGCCCGCTTCTTTAATATCAAACCTGAGTTAGTTGCGCAAAAAAATCAATTCTTAGACTCTATCTATACTGGCGATGCGACAGATTTTGTCTGGCCTAAGGCTTCGGAAATTGGCCTAGTGGCGTGTGAATGCTTCCTCGGTTCCCCGATGTCGAAACCTCCAGTCGAGATTAAATTAAAAGATGAAAAACAGCACTGTAAACGCATTATTCTCGGCTTTTTAAAGAACCTAGCTAAGCAGATTGAGGATGATACCCCTGTGGTGATTGCGGTGCCGGCCTGGTTACGTGAAGATAGCCACTACTCAAGGCTTTCAATTATTGACGAAATTACAGATATGGGTTATAATTTGATAAAGTTTCAAGGCTTGAGTCAGTCTGACATGATTTACTATCGTGAAGGGCAGATTGTGGCTCGAGAAATAATAGTATTAAGAAAGAGTAAGGCAAAAAATGTCACATGTTAAAGCTGGTGGTACCGCGAAAAATGTCCACAACAATGCTGGTCAACGTCTTGGCGTGAAGCGTTTTGGTGGCCAAAAAGTCCGCAATGGCGAAGTTTTAGTTCGCCAAACCGGAAGCACCAAAATTGCTGGTGAAGGTACTTACATGTCCCGCAATTTCACCATTCATGCTGCAAAAGATGGTGTTGTCACTTTTGTGAAAACCAAGAAAACCCACTTCTCTGGTCGCTCATTACCACGCGTCCGCGTAGAAGTTCGCTAAAAAAATAAACCCTACGGGGTTTATTTTTTTGACTTCAAAGATTACTTATCTACTTTTTCGGATAAGGTTGGCTTAATTTACTGATCTGCTTCTTGGATGAAGATAGGATTAATATTTTTAACTGATTAATTGAAACTTAAGCATAAAAAAGACCCCGAGTGGGGCCTTTTTGTTGCTCAAGGATTTTATTCAGCTTCAGCAGACTCCTCAGCTTCTTCAGCAGCCACGGTTTCAGCTTCTGACTCGTTTTCTTGCAAGGCAGAAAGTAAAGAATCTTCCACGTTGGCACGCTTTTTCTTCTTTGGTGCTTCAGCGAGCTCAATATCGAGTTCGATACCGGTAAGCATAGAAGCGAGACGGACGTTTTGACCTTGGCGACCAATGGCGACAGATTGCTGATCTTCAGTAACATAAACCTTGGCGCGCTTATCTTCGATTTCGACACGAGTAATTTCGGCTGGACTCAAAGCTTCGCGGATAAACTCAGAGAGATTTTCGCTCCAGTTGATAATGTCGATTTTTTCACGATCACCAATTTCATTCATCACAGCCTGGACGCGCACGCCACGACCACCGACGAAAGTACCGACTGGATCGACACCCGGGACAGTGCTGGTGACAGCAATCTTGGTACGGCGACCAGCTTCACGAGCGATGGCACGAATTTCGACCACACCAGTTTCGATTTCAGGGACTTCCTGAACAAAGAGCTGTTTAATGAAATCAGCAGAGCTACGGCTAACTAGAAGTTGAGCGCCGCGCTCATTGCGTTCGATAGTCTTGATCAAAACCTTGATGCGGGAACCAACTTGATAATATTCACCGTCAATCTGGTCGGATTTAAGCATAATACCAGTAGTACGGCCAAAATCGATACGGACAATATTGCGATCGACGCGAGCCACCATACCAGTCATAATGCTACCAATTTTATCCTCAAAAATGGAAAGGATAGCTTCATGTTCAGCTTCGCGGAGACGCTGCATGATTACCTGCTTGGCAGTCATTGAGGCGACACGACCAAATTTAGTAACTGGGTGAGATTCTTCAAAAGTTTCACCGATAGCCTTACCTTCAGCTTCGCCTTCTGGAATTTCAGTAGCTGGATTATAAGCTAAGCCATCTTCGATAACTTCCTTAGCGATGAAGACCGTAGCGCTACCGGTTTCACGATTAAGGACGGCGCGGACGTTCATATCCTTTTCGCCCTCTTCCTTACGCCAAGCGGCGGCAATGGCAGTTTCAATAATATTCAAAACAGTTTCTTCTGGGAGATTCTTCTCTTCGGCGATAACTTTCACCATCTGAGACATCTGTTTAAGGTCTAAACCTTCCATATTTTCCTTTCTTTTAGTCTAAAATATCCGACCTTGCGGCCGGATATTAAAAGTATATATTTCTATTATAGCGAAGATAATAAGTTTGTCAAATTACTTGGCGGTAAAATAACCAGGTTGCGCGACACCACGGTCGATACGAAGCCAAGAAAGGTCGGCATAGGCTGGATTTGGTGTATAAGAACCATTACCACCGCGAAGCAATAATTGATCGTTAAAGATTTGTGAATTAATATTCTGGGCATAGTTGGTCGGAGCAGCCTTCGATGTATTAAAGTCCTTACCAGCTTCGACATAGATGCGCTGGAGTTTGGATGGGGCGGTCGTGTGCAAATAATAAGCAAACATACCATAGAAATTTGTCACATTCGAGGTGTCGAAGTCGGCCTGCGAAAGATCAATCTCTTGAATATTCATCAGATTAGCAAACATGCCTTGCATATTTTGCACCTGACCGGTATTGAATTTCTTACTAAATTTAAGGTTGGTGAGTGACTTCATGCAGTTAAACATATCGAACATCTTAGTAACTTTGGAAGTATCAAGGGAAGATAGATCGAGATTGGTAATTTTTTCGGCATAAAGGAACATTTGCGACATATCTGTCACATTTCTGGTGTCAAACTTGGAAAGATCGAGAGTTGGTAAATTTTTCACACCCCAGAACATACCGGTCATATTAGTCACTTTAGAAGTATTCATATGTGAGAGATTAAGTGAGGTGAGACTACTCATATTAGTGAACATGTAATGCATATCGGTGACATTACTAGTGTTAAGATGCGTGAGGTCGAGATTCGTCAGATTCTTCACATCATAGAACATACCGGACATATCGGTGACGTTTTCGGTATCGAAACTGGAGAGATCCAAACTAGTGAGACCAGTGTTTCTGAACATCCCCTGCATATTGATAACTGAGCGAGTGTCAAGTCCAGAGAGGTCGATATCGGCCAGATTAGTAAAGTCAAGGAACATGTAGGAACTGTCGTAATTCAGTTCCACCTTATCGGCAAGACTATAATAATAAAAAGTTTCACTAGCTGGATTAAACCAACCCAGCACCTCTGCATCAGAGGTGCCGTCATCTTCAAGATGCACCGGATTATCGACGACAGTTGGTGGAGACATACTGCGAGCAAAATGCTTAATTTTATCAAGACCACCAGAAGTATCCTTCATGGCATTACGCCAATAGAGACTAGAAAGGGTTAAAGCGCGAGGTGGATAATCATTAGTAATGACAGTCACCATCAGAGTATTCGTGTATTCCCCACTAGAAAGATTCGGAGCTAGCTTAAGACCCATATCTACCTGATGTGTATCGGTATTAGTAACCGGTTTAGAGCTATTCTGAACCAGCATTATTGGTGAAGAAGCTGGTGGGATTGGCATAAACTCGCCGTAATTCCCTAACCTAATACCCCAAGTGTTACTAGGAAAATTAGTTAGAGTGAGATTTTGACTAATCGAATTAATGCGGTCAGAATTAGCAGCACTAGTCATGGCGGTTTCATTGGTCTGCGCGCTAATCATCACTTGATAGCCCGTAGTGTTATCCGTAGTAACCGTGAGATTCATCGGATGATCTTCAGATTGAGTGAGAGAATTAATGATTTGATTACCGTTAAAATGAGCATCGGCATCAAAAGAAACCGCGATTCCCGGCACACGCAAGGCTTCCGTATTTTTTGCGAAAAAGAAAGCACTAAAAGTCAACGCCACAAGAAAAGTTAAAAGTGCGGTGTGGATAATTTGAGTTTTAGATTTTTCAATAATTTTTCTAAACATAAACTTTGTCCATTTTAGCATAAGTTTTTTGAGTTTTAATTAGTTTATAAGTAATTATGGAGTCTTCAAAGTGAAGCAACCCTTACGTCCTGGATGATTGATACGCAGGCCATCAAGGTTAGCATCGTTTGGATTGGTCCAGTAGCCACCATTGTATTTTTTAGACTACACCAGAAAAATATCTGGGAAGAGATTTGTGATGATTGGCATAGTAATTTAATTTTAGCACAAACTTTTTTGGCACGAAATAGTAATTATGCTTAATGTGCTATAATTAGGAAAAGTAAACGAGATTTTTATGAATATTCCACATGGCCTGAAGAATGAGAATGAAATGCCGGAAACGCTTCTCGCGCTAGATATTGGTACCGAATACATCAAGGCGGTGATTGCCGAACGCCAAGAAGGTGACAGCTTAATTATTCGTGGTGTCGGTAAAGAGCATCAGGCGATGGGTAATATGTACGCGGGTGCGATTGCGGATATTCCTGCAGTGATTGCTGCCTGCGAAAAGGCTTTGTCACGCGCAGAAAATATGGCTGGGGTAGTAGCCAGAACCTGTTCCGTGGGTATTGCGGGTGAACTAATTAAGGGCAATACGAAGACCGTGCGCTACCGCCGAAAAGACGGCAACAAACCAATTTCCGATCAAGAAATGCAATTGATTATCAAGCGGGTACAAGATAAGGCTGAAGAACAAGCGCGCGAAGAAGTGGCACTAGAGACTGATAATCCAGATGTGGAAGTGCGTCTGATTAATTCTGCAATTGTTTCCCTTTCGATTGACGGATACAAAGTGAGTAATCCGATTGGCTTTAAAGGTTCAGAATTAGTTTTGCAATTTTATACCGCGTTTGCGCCATTAGTCCATATTTCAGCAATTGAAAAAGTCTGTGCGGAATTAAATCTCGATCTTGTCGCCGTGGCGGTAGAGCCTTTTGCGGTTTGTCGCGCCTGCCTTGGCAACAATCTCGATTCTAATCTCTCGGCCATCGTGATGGATATTGGTGGTGGTACGACCGATATTGCCGTAGTGGATAATGGTGGAGTAGAAGGGACTAAGATGTTCGGCATCGGTGGTCGCAGCTTCACGCATCAGGTAGCTAGTAGGGTGGGTCTCGATTTTGACACCGCGGAATTAGTGAAAATCCAATATAGTGGGCTACTTTCTAACGGCCTACATGCGCTGAAAACCTTGACGGTTTCTGATGCAGAACGTATGAACGAAGTGCAAAATATTTTGAATGTGCCGGATCGTATGAAAAAAGTGGAAAAAGCCATCGCGGATAATACCGAAGTTTGGGTTTCTGGCGTAGGGCTAGCCTTATCTGATTTTTCTTTGCTCGAGGCTTTACCAAATAAGATTCTTCTTTGTGGTGGTGGGGCTGGGCTTTCGACTTTGCAAGAAGCACTAGCCACTTCGGATTGGTATGAAGAATTACCTTTCGCTAGGCGCCCAGTGATTCATTTGCTGGATGATGTAGATATTCCAGATATTCAAAATGCTACAGAAATTGATTTGGATTATTCCTTTATTACGGCCTTTGGACTATTACGCGTGACAGTGGATACTTTGAATAGCGAAGAAGAAGATACTGGGCTTCGCGCAAAGTTAGCTAAGTTACTACAAAACTAGCGACAAGAATGTTGCATGCCTTTTTTCGGACCGCTCAAGGGTGGGAGAATGCCGCATGCCTCGTTCCGGAGACGCTCTAGGCCGCGAGTCCGCGTCCCAAGGGGCGAACGGCCAAGCTTATGCTCCGTCAGAGGTAAGCGGCATTCTCTTTTTTAAGCATATAAAAAGGTAAGACGGTATTCTTTTTTGGAAGTTACA
>ERZ773250.73-NODE-73-length-68411-cov-7.088112_pt1 | contig 68411 bp, 68 predicted proteins | sample MGYA00511258_ERZ773250 | MGnify/ENA primary metagenome ERZ773250 (study PRJEB29015, sample SAMEA2738164) | human oral metagenome | biome: human oral; feature: human-associated habitat; material: saliva | place: China | collected 2187 ... | reverse complement strand
AAACTAGACAGGTTAGAATTATTGTAATTAAAGACAATAAACTTTGTTATATGAATTATAGAGAGTATTTGTTGAATTTCATTAACTTTAGAAGAACAAGTGTTGCTAGAAAGTTTAACTCTATTCTTCAAAAGTATAAGACCTCTATTCATGAACGAAAGTTCTTGCTATATGTATTGTCTCATAAGAAAGAACTAGATAACGTAATCAATATGATTCGTAAACAGAAGACAACAGATAGACAAGAACTTATAGATTATACATCTAATCAGTTAAAGATTACAAACCTTCAAGCTAGGTCTTTATTAGAATATGACCTTGGTAAACTTACAGAAGGTTATCGTATTAAATATGAAAACGAATTAAAAGAATTAGAAGCAAAAGTAAAAGAAATCATGGATATCCTTATCCATCCTGAAAAGATAGACCATGTTATTATTGATGAAATGTTGGAAATCAAGAGAAAATACAACAATAAACGCATGTGTCATCTTATTTCTAAATCAGAAGCATCTGGTATAGCTCCTGGTACATTTAAACTTATTTTCACTAAGAAGGGATATGTAAAGAAGATCGGAGAAAATGAAAATATTACAGCCCTTAATAAAGATGAGATTAAATTTATTACAAAAGCTGAGAATGATGAAGATATAGTTTTGTTCTCTTCTTTAGGAAAAGTGTTTAAGCTTCCTGTACATAAAATACCGTTATCAGATAAGAACTCAAATGGGAATGATATTCGATTATTAAACAAGTATCTTACTCCTGATATAGCTTGTGCTATTCCTGAATCTGCTTTAAATAAGATGGTAGAATCTAAAGCTCATAGCTATCTATTTGTAGTTAGTAGAAAAGGATATATTAAAAAGATTGATATAACTGATGTATTGACTGCCCCTCCTTCTGGTATCATCTATAGTAAATTAGATGAAAATGATTATGTGCAAGGAATCTTAGTAGGTCCTGAAAAGATGGATATTCTTGTATATGCTGGAACTAAAGTTCTTAGAATCCATCCTAAAGAAATTCCTTATCTTAAGAGATCTACAAAAGGTAATAGAGTATCAACAGCAGCTAGTGTTATAGATGGTATGAGTTTTGTATTACCTAATATGAGTCATATTGTTGTTGTTACAAAGAATGGATATGTGAATAAGATATCTCTTGATATTATTAAGAGATCTAATAGAGGTAAAGCTGGAGATAGAATTATTAAACTTAAGAAAGATGATAGTATTATCTTCATAGCTCCTCTAAGAAGTGATAACGTATTGTGCTCTATACAAGGAAGAAAAGAAGATGAAATCAAAGTTTCAGATATTCCTGAAGGAAGTACAGTAGGATGCGGTACTAAATTGTTTAATATTACAAATAGAGTTCATATATCATAATACATTAGGTATGAGAGAAATTCTCTCATACCTGATTATTTTTTTTGGTTATATATTATTAATGTGGTAAGGAGTGTATACATGTTTCGACAAAGAAAGAATCTAATCTCCTCTTTCAAACTTTAATGGCTTCGACAACCATTAAAAATTAAATATAGAATAGTCAGCGATACTCAATAGTATATCGATTATAACCCCTCTGGTAAAAGGTTTAAATCTGTTTGATTATTCTCTGGAACATAACTCAAAAGCTCAAAACACTACAAACGACACTCACTCCTTACCACTTCCTTTCCAGGATTGAACCTCATGGATTCTGTTACTACTTACAAGGTATTATAACAGCCTCCATTCCCCATCCATGGGGTTCATTCTTTTTTTTGTAAACCCCATATTTTTTTACTTTAAGACATTCATATAATCTGATAGGAGGTTAATCCTACAATGCCAAAAAAGAAGAATTTTAATACATCTGCTATTCTTAAAGAGGTTTATCCAATCATTGAGGATAGCCTAAAAAAGAATCTTATTTCTTGGAAAAGATGTTTGTCTAATTTTATTTCAAAACGATCTCAATATCTATTTGATACTGTCCCTGCAGATAGAATTTATTATAGAGATGAAGATAAGCAAGAATTATTCAAAGCTCTTAAAATAACCGAGGTTCAAATTAAAGCTGGTATTGGAAATACATATTATGCAAATCATGCTCATTTCAAACCAGCTTCTGCCAAAGATAGCGTTACTATTGTAGCACTTTGTGTTGTAAGGTATTTTTGTTTAAAGAAAGATAAAACAAATTTAGAGCTAGCTATGATATATCTTGCTTTCTCAGCTAAATTTTATCCTATTATTCATTATGAATTTTTTAAAGTAGTAGCTCCATCTAAATATAGATATATAATGGAATACGTTGTAAATCATATGCTTTCTCAAAAGTTCGATCTTAAATCTAAGGGGAGTGTAATAGGTGCTATTAAATCTATAAATAGTACTTGGATTGCTTCTTATGAAAAGATGTTTAAATCTTTTGATGATGAAGATACAGTATATGTAAACGAACAGCTATTCAACCGTATCAAATCTTTTATGAAAAATATTGCTTCTTTATATTATGAAGCATATAAGAATAAAGATGGTATCTTATATGAAAAAGATCAGTTACCTGACGAAGGATCTGGAGATTCAACTTTCAATCTTTCTACAAATGATTCATTTAAATTGCAACAATATGTAGAAAATACAATGAATACTTTGAATACTACTAAGATAGATTATAAAACTTGCACTATGTGTGTAGATGGTAATATTGGAGTTCAAGAATTATCCGCTTTGATGGAAACTATTTTAAACAATCCTGAAAATCTTGATAAGATAAAAGAACTTATAACTTTATATATCGCTACATATCTTGTACAAGCTAATAATAAAGATATTGCAACAGTAGCATTCTTAAAGTTTACTATTCAACCAAAACCTAATACAAAAGATCCTAGTTTGAATAGGATTAAAGATATAATGGAAGAGTTATTAGACGACAACTCTGTTCAATATAGAAAACGTAAACACCGTATAGCAACTAAGCTTTCTTATCATAAAGCAATTGCTAAATATTTTGCATTTACAATAATCAATTCAAATAAATAGGAGTATGATACAATGATATCTTTAAATGAAGTATATTTTGGGAAAACAAATGATGTACTCAAAATAGAAGATCTTTTTATAAAATTTAAAACCAAATATGCAAAAGATAAACCTATGAAATCTTTTAATTCTTATATAAAACTTAGTAAAGATAAGACTTTAAGAGAAATCGAACAATGTATAGAAAATACATTCGGATTCAATGGTGTAATTCTTACTATTAATCCTGATCCTACATTAAATGCATATACTATTCCGTTTATCTTAGATCGTAAAACAGGAAAGGCATATGACTTTAATGATACTGCACATGATGTAAAGAATTTTAAAAATTATGTAATCATGACAGAACGTGGTTGTAAGATTGATAAGAAAAAGTTCCCTCTTAATATTTTGATTTGTTTAAATTTGGGTGCTGTCTTTGGAAGTGCTATTACTATTCCTGAACTTATGTCTTTCCTTCTCCATGAAATTGGTCATACATTCTCGAAACTTATAATGTATAAGGGCACTAAATTCGGATTAGTAGATGAAAAATTTGCTGACCAATTTGCTGGTATGTATGGTTATGGAGCAGAATTAAGCTCTGCTTTTAATAAATTAGGAAATAAAGAAACTTCTCTTACAAAAACATTAAAACAAGTTCCTGTATTTAATATTGTGGTTGGTCTTGGAAAGATAATGTATGATATAAATTACAAGTTCTGGACAATGGGAGATGTACATCCTACAGATATCGCTAGGGTTAGATATCAAGTAGAACAGATGGAGTTAGAATTAAAAGACTCTAAAGAAATCAATCCTAAAATGAAAAAAGAGATGCAAGAACAATTAGAAGGTTGTAAAGAACAGCTTGATAAATTTGAAACTGTTGTAGATGGAGATACTGTTGCAGACAAAATGTTTAAATTCTATAATAGAAACCTGGAAAAATTAAATCTTGGTGAAATTATAAATGATAAAACAATAGAAACTCATGGAAGCACAGCAATGATAAATCAAGCATTTCAAGCTTTACTTGGTATAAACAAACCTAAGAAGGGATAATTATGAATATCAAAGAAGCTAGAAAAAAAGTAGAAGAGCGGATATATAAAGTATTTGATATTATAGATAAGACTGGGCAGAATACAGAATACTATAAAGCAAAGTTTACTAAGATGAGCGATGCTCAATTCAAGGACTTCTTTAATCAAGACTTTCCACTAAAGTTTCAATCTAAAGTATTTGATAACGATCCTACCGTAGATCAGATTATGGATGCTTTACACTTTATAAAAGTACCTATTGAAGAAAAGGTTAGTATGCCTTTTATCAATAGAAATAAAGAAGGAAAACCTGTAAAGTCCCAACCTGTGCTTGTTGTGTATATGACACTTAAGAGACTAAAGCAAATGGTACAGAAGAAAACAGGATATTCTGTAAATATATCTAAACGTGATTATAGAACTGGCCTTCTTATAGATACAGATAAAAATGGTAATTCTACTGACCGTGAATTTGAATCCTTGGTTACATTGGATCTTCCTGAAACAATGAAAGAATTATCTACTTATCGTGCAGATTCAATGACAGCTAAAGCAAAATTCTATAATCAGATCAATCTGACAGGGATGGTTAGTCAAAAAGATGTTCCTGTGGAAAATGATGATTCTATTGCTAGAAATCTTATTTCTGCATATCTTATTGGTGCTCATATAAATTCAAACTTGGTAAATAAGGATGATTACTTACCTAGAACTCTTGTAAAGAAGAACTTAGATAGATCAGGAATTAAGAGAGAACAATAAAATATCCTGAAATTATATATTATAAAAATGAAGTTTAATGAAGCAAGAACATAAATTAAGCTTGTCATGTAATATTTAAAAGGAGGTATAAATATGAACGACAAACAAGAAGAACAAGTTGTAAGCTTAACTGAACAAGGCGACTTTGGTTGCGGAGTACACGTGCTTACAGAAGAAGAAAAAGAAAAAGTAAAACAGCAACAACAAACACAAAAATAAAATATTGTATTTTTTCATTTCAAACACTCATAGCACTTAGTTGCTATGAGTGTCATTTTTTTACTCAAACTGAGTTTTTAGAAGAAAGGATGGTTAGATGATAGTACATCAGAAAAATTCTAGTAAAAGTAAAACAAATGTGGTTAGAAAGCAGTCTCATACAAAGCATAAATTGAGATATGTTTTCACAGTTCTGTTGATTGTTTTTGTAGCTATTTCAATTGTTGAAAGTATGTATGCTACAATCAGAGTTCACTCACTGCAAACACAAATGGATGAAATGACGAAAAATCTATCTGATGCAAAAGAACAAAATCAAGCAATCATCAACACCTTGCAGAACATGCATGAAGAACAAAAAGAAAATATTAAACAGCAACAAGATAAGTTAGAGAAGATTCATATTACCAGAATGAATGCAATCGCAAATCTAAAAGAAGGTTTCACAGCAGATACTGATCTTTGCTCTAATAAGGGTATTACGGTGGAAGATATGAATAAAATCATAGATCAGTATGATATAAAATGTGGTGGAACTGAATTTAAAGGGCATGGCGATATATTCATCAAGGCTTCTCATGCAACAGGATTAAATCCTATTTATATCTTTGCTCATGCATGTGTAGAATCTGGATTTGGAAATAGTTATTTAGCCAAGAACAGATTTAATTATTTTGGTATTAATGCTGTTGATGTTGATCCTAACCAAGCTTATGCTATGGGATCTAACATGGAAGAAGGTATAATCAATGGTGCTATGTGGATTAAGAAAAATTATTATGCACAAGGTTATACTACATTACGTCAGATGAAAGAAGCTGGATACGCTACATCTGATACATGGGTAATTTCTATACTGGGCGTTGCTAATAATAGTATCGTCTTATTATAAATAATTTTTGGAGTTACCATATAATATACTATTTGTGGAGGAGATGTTATAATGCTTAGTGCAAAATTTATTGGGGTTGGTGCAGCTGGTAATAAAGCTGTGATACAGCTCTTAGAACAAGGGATAATTCAATCAAGCTCTTGTTTATTATTAAACAGTACACTTACAGATGTACCTGAAAAGTACAAAGAATTTGCGATTGAATTTGGGGATGTAAAAGGATGCGGTAAAGAAAGAAATCTTGCAAAAGAAATGATTGTAGATGCTTTATCTAATCATACTGTAAATCTTGATGCATTCTTAGATCCTGAAGATAAAATGGTAGTCATCGTTACCTCTTCTGAAGGTGGTACTGGATGCGGTGCTTCTTCAGTAATTGCTCAGTATATGAAAGAAGTAATCAATACAAATGTACAAATGTTTGTATTTACTGGGTTTGAAGATGATGTTAGAGGTCTTAAGAATACTGTAGATTGGTTCCATGACCTCTCTGAAGAATATGTAGTACAGGCTATTTCTAATAAATCCTTCTTAGATGAAGCTAAAGGAAATAGAAAGAAAGCTGAAAATCTTGCAAATCAGGAATTTGTAAAACGAGTATCAACATTGCTTGGTCAGAATATTATCGCTTCTGATAACAACATTGATGATACTGATCTTTATAAAATTGATACAACTCCTGGATTTATGACTATTGAACATTGTGTTCTTAATAAGATTCGCAGTGTAGAAGATTTTAATAATGCTCTTGAAAATATGATGAGAGAAACACATAGTCTTGATAATGAACGCTCTGCAAAACGCATTGGTATCATTATCAATTGTGGAGAAAAGACTCAAGAGTTTATCGATCAGAGCTTTGAAGTTATTAAAGATAAATACGGTGAACCATATGAATTATTCTTGCATATTCAAAATTATCATGATGATGAATATGTAGATATCATTGTATCTGGTATGAAGATTCCGTTCGATGATGTTAAGACTACTTATAATAAGTACAAAAAGCAGTTAGAATCTATTGATATGAAATCTGATAGATTTTTTAAACAAAACTTTGATACATCTGATGCAGATGTATTAGATATGAATTCTAAAGTAAAAGTCTATGCAGAAAAGAATACAAATAAGCTGGCTGCATCTAGATCTGACTTCTTTAGTAAAATGGGTGTAAAGGGTAAAGGAGAAACCAAACCTTCTAAAACATCCGATGAATTATAATCAATCCTCTTACCTATAGGAGATTTGAATATGGAAAATGAAAATGGTTTAAAAATTGAATCTCTTGTAGAAACTAATGTAGGTAGTAAGTTAGCGACATGTCTGGCAAATGTTAGCTATTTGCCAGACGAGTTCGCTTATCGTTTAGTAAAACAAGAGTACAAATCTTTTTTGTATAATATTGAAAAATTTGAAGAGTTAAACTTTTTAAAAGAGAATACAAGGTTTATTACATTCTTAATTCAAGTATGTATGGAAGAAGAGTTAAGTTATGAAGATAGAATATATTGCAATTCTATGATCTACAACATGTTTCCTGTAAATCAATATCTAGCTAAACTTTATACTTTCTTAAGTACAATAGTAAATAATAATATGACCCATAAGATTATGAATATTTGTGAATTCAACCAAGTATCATCTTCTTATATTGCAGTAGCTAGAAAATCATCTTTTAGTTTTGATGAAAATATTACACGATTGATATCATCTATCATCTGTATAGGATTAGATGTATCAAATGATATATCTGTAGATAAGATAGAGAAGTTGTTTAATCTTATTTATCATGATACTAAGGAAATTTCCCAAGTATTTTTACACTTATTAAAAGACAATTATATCTACAGATCTGATGAAGATTGGATAACTAGCGATATTATCTATATTTCCAATATGATAAATAAAGCTATTTTAAATATAATAGAATCAAAAGATGAACCTGTTATAGATAATATCTTAATGCAAGTTCATAATATGATTAGTATAGAAGGATTAGAGTACGAGGATTTAAGATTTAGTCTTAAGAAACTTGATAAATCTATATATCCTAAGATCAATGCATCGATAAACAATTTGTATAGAAATGATATTTATCTGAAGTAAGAATGTACCCATACCTTTAATTAGGTATGGGTAATTATTTTTGACAAAAACATCAACAATCTATTATATCAAAACGTTTATTTTTTGAGAGATGGAGGATAAACTAATGGCAGAAACAGATAGCATGCTTGAACAAATGTTTAGAGAAAAAGCAGCTGGAATGGATTTTAGTATGAAACAAGAAGCCAAAGAAGATACAGGGTATCCTAGTGGCTTTCTTAATTTCGACTATCAAAATGGATTTATTAATGATGAACGATTATCAAATGGAGAATTACACCCCTATTATGTATTAGGTATTACGGATGGATCTTATAATGCATTTATAGGGAATACAGGCTGTGGTAAATCTACTTTAGTAACTCAAATAGCAGCAAATATTGCTAGACAATATAAAACCTCTACTATCTTTGAAGATAATATTGAAGGTGGTATGACTTCTTCTAGACGTAGATCTTTATCTGGATTTTCTGTTGAAGAATATGAAAAGAGATATATTGTAAGAAATACTGGTATAACTGCAGAAAACTTTTATGAACGTATTAAGATGATTCATGATTTAAAACTTTCTAATGTAGATAAGTTTCTTTATGATACAAAGAGAAACGATGTATATGGGAAGCCTATTATGAAATTAGAACCTACTTTATATATCATAGATTCTATCCCTATGCTTATGCCTAAGGAATATATTGATGATGATGAATTAGCAGGAAAATCATCTGGTGCAGCAACAGCTCAGATCTTAACAAGAATATTTAGACAGATTATCCCTCTTCTTAAAGAAGCTAATATCATTTTATTTGGTATTAATCATATTCTTGAAGATGTTCAGATGAGTATGTTTCCTAAACCGAATGCAGTGCAATATCTTAAGCAAGGAGAAAGACTTCCTAGGGGAAGATCATCTACTTATGTAGCTAATAATATCATTAGATTAGATGCTAAGAGTAAACTTAAAGCTGATGAAACTTATAAGGTTGAAGGTTCTGTTGTAGAACTTAGTTTAGTAAAATCAAGATCTTCAGGAAAGAAAACCGGTACAAGACTTGTATTTGATTATAATAATGGATTTGACCCTTGGTTATCATTATTAGAAGATATGAAGAACAATAAACTTCTTTATGGTGGAGGGGCTTCTTTATCTTTTGATCCTGATAAAATTCATAAATTCTCTTATGGTAATTTTAGAGAAAAAATAAATGAAGATCCTGAATTTAGAGCAGCTTTTGTAAAAGCAGCTTTAGGATATTTAAAGAAAATTCCTCAAAGAATCATTCTTGCAGAAAATCTTCACACTGACGATCTTCTTACTTCAGACTCTTTGTATGAAGTGGAATAATTTTTAGGCTTATATATTATAAACATGAGAGGTCAGGAGATCTCTCATGTTTTTTCTTTATTTCTAGGAGGAGATTTCAATGAAAAAAGTTAGTGTTGATGTAAAACTTGGAACAATCGAAGAGTTAAAGAAACAAATTGAGTCTGGTTCTATTGGGGAGTTATCAGATTCAGAAAAAGAAAAGTTAGATACGTATAATTCAAATACGTGTTTATCGGTTCCTATTGAAAGTAAAAGTAATACAAATACCGATGATGAAGAAGATGAAACAATTTCTTTGTTTACAGTAGCTGGAAAAGAAGATGAAATGACTTTTAAAAGTATTTCCAATGGTCTTAGAAGTACTCGTTCTATTCTAACATCGTGCTATCCTGATTATGATGATACGATATTCTATTTTATGATAGATTATTCTAATTTATTCCATTTTATCAATAATTTAGAAGAAGAAGATATAAAGGTTTTGATAAGCACTTTATATTCTAATTATAGAATAAGAATAGCTTTAATTTAGTTTTAAAAAAGAGGAGTCTAATCAATGAAAACAACTAATACTACGCTTAGACTTGGAAAAGAGATAGAAGAGATAGAAAAGAAACTTCCTAGTCAAGAGTATACGTTGTGTAAAGGTCTTAAACAACCTTTTAACAACACAAATTCAGGTTCCAGAAAGATAATGCAGGGGATTCAGATGGAACAGATAACACAGCTCCTTAATCCTGAAGTCCCCATTGTTTCTACTGGTTATGAAAACCAATTCGGTGAATTCAGCTCTAATTTTATTAGGGCTGAGTTCAATTATAAGGTCATGGCTAAAATATCGAAATTTAGTAATGATCCTGATAGACATTATTGGCTTATCTTATATAACAAAAGTAAAAATGTTCTTACATGTATAGAACGTATAGGTTATAAACATATAACAGAATTTTATGGTTATTTATATAACAATGAGTATTTAGATAGCTTATCTGTTGGAAAGACTATTCATAAAGATGATGTAGTTAAAAAGACAATATCTTATGATGAATACAACAATAGGGCTGAAGGGATAAACCTCTCAACAATGTATGTAGCATGTGAAGATGTAAAAGAAGACCCTATTGTAATTAGCCAATCAGCTGCTAATAAATTTGTAACACCTTTAATAGATAAGGTAGAAATCAAAATCAATGATAATGATATTTTACTAAATCTTTACGGAAAAGGAAAAGAATATAAGACCTTTCCTGATATTAATGAAGATATCGAAAATAACATCCTTTGTGCAGTTCGTAGAGAGCTTAAAGATGAAGAAGCATTGTTTACTCAGTCTTGGGATAGACTTAAGACAACAATGCTTAATGATAAAGAATACATAGTTGAAGGGAAAGTTATAGACATTGATGTTTTTTGTAACAATCCTGAAAAACTAGAAACTTCTATGTACAATAATCAGGTTAAAAAATACTATGATGAAACAATCAGATTCTCAAAAGAATTTGTTGATAAAGTAGCACCTTTAATCTTTGATACAAATACTGGTGAAAGATTAGGTGTGAACATATCGTATGATTTGCAAAAAATGTTTTATAATTGTGATTGCATCTCCAAAGGTAAGCAGTATATAAATGAAAAAGTGTTCAATAATATCACAATGATCATGTATATACAACAGAATAAGCCTCTTCATAGTGGAGATAAAATTACAGATAGATATGGTGGTAAAGGTGTAATATCTAAAGTAAAACCTGATAATCTCATGCCTCACTACTATAGAAATGGTAAATGGATTCCTGTAGATGTACTCTATTCTATGAATACATGTATTAACCGTCTTAATGATGGTCAATTGTTTGAAACTTCAGTAACTTATATTGGTTGGCAGTTGCTTGAGTATATAGATAAGAATTTATCTGCTAATAAGATTACTTATGATCAAGCATTTGCAATGATTCATAAATATATTGAGTTATTAAACCCTGAAGAAGCTGCATTTTTATCTGAGTCTTTTAACTTTGTTTATGATAGAAATGATTTAGATTGGGAAGATAATGAATATCAGAGAAATCTGTATATTCAACAAATGATACATGAAGGTCATATCAATTTATCTTTAAAACCTATATCTACTAATATGAGTATTGACCTCTTAGCTAATATTTATGCTACTTTCCCGTTTATTAATAAACATTGTTACGTTTGTGCTCCTATAGAAGATTCTAATGGGAATACAAGAATGGTTCATACTAGAAGAAAATTAGTTATTGGATTCAAATACATTTCTAGATTAAAACAATTAGCAGAAGAAAAGTTCTCTGTAGTATCTTTGGCCTCCACTAATATTAGAAATGAAAACTCTAAATCTAGAATGAGCAAAGTTCACAATGCAAAATTTGCATCTACTCCTGTACGTATATTTGGGGAAATGGAATCTTCTACCATTACAGCTCATTTAGGTGTAGAAAAATTCTATCAAGAGTTTATGCTTAATTCTTCAAGTCCTAAAGCTAGACGTTCTCATAAGAAACTTCTTACTGGGAATCCTTTTGACTTTGATATTGAATTAGATGCAGAAGCAGAATCTCAATCTGCTCAGATCTTACATGCATACTTAAAAGAGCTTGGTGGGGTATTTAGATTCATAAAGTTATTTAAACATAAGAAGCATCCTCTTCTTATGAATGTAATTGATATATCTCCCAGAAAGCCTAAGATGGTAATTGAGTTTGAAGGAGATAAGAAAGATAATAAGCTGTATGATGTAAAAGATACAAAAGAAGTTATTACAATAACTCCTGGCATCTATGAAGAGAATATGAGAAACAAGGCTTATGAAGAAAAGCTAATAAAACTTGGGTTAAAAGAAAAATAAATGTATATTATAAATATGGATAGTAGATCTTAGGGTCTACTATCCATAATTTAACTTACCTTGTTGAAAGGAGGTAAAGAATTTTTTATGTTAAATCCTATTTTAGAAGATGCTTATAATTCTATTCTGTCTGGAGATCCTACAGTATCTGAAGAAGTAAAGTATTTTATGAATGAGAAAGCAAAACAAGTCATTAAGAATCAAAATATTCATATGATAGACTATGATGACGTTATTGGAATTTTAAAAATATCTAATGCATTATATAATAATGGAGCGAATATAATTCTTCCTTTAAATGATGATATATATGATGCTTTAGTAAATCTATGCAAGGTTACCAATATTCCTACTCCTGTAGGTGCACCCCCTATCTCTTTTAAGGAAGAAGCTAAAGTAGATAGAGGAAGTAATTTAGAAATTAAGGAAGATGGCAAAAAAGAAGTAATTCAAATAGTTCCTAAAGATAAAATGATGTATTTTGATGCTTTGGTAAGGAATTATACATTTCCTATCAAAGAAGATTTTGAAGTACATCGTGATGAAACTTTAGTAAAAAAGAAATCAAGAAACGTAGCACATACTTATGATATGTGTGGAACCCTTGATAAATGTAAATTTGTTTTAAAATCTGAGGCTTTAGAATCTGGTGTTTTAGATGATAAAACAGTACAAATCTTTGAAAGAGATTTCCTTGGTACTCATGCAAATATGGGTATTATAGATCCTAATCATATTAAATTGATAGCTTCTCTTAAGTATGATGGAGTATCTGTAGAAGAAGAAATTCAGGGATCTAAAATATCTTTTGCATGTACTAGAGGAGATACAGATAATAATGAAGCTTCTGATCTAACTCCTATATTAGGTGGTATGGAGTTTCATAGAGCTAAAGGAAAAGTAGATGATACTGAAAAGTTTGGTATCAAATTCGAGTATATTGTAACCAATTACAATTTACAAAGAATAGAAAGAGATTTTAAAAAGAAGTATGCAAATCCTAGAAATGCTGTAATAGGTTTATTGGGTGGATTAGATGCAAGAATGTATAGAGATTATTTAACTCCTATACCTTTGGAATCTTCTTTAAATATAGATAGAATTACAGAGTTAGAATTTCTAAATAAATATTATACCAAAGATACTTCTATGAGATATGAAATCATAGAAGGAGATTATATGCAAGTTCTATTTATGGTAAATCAGTTTGTTAAAGAAGCAAATGATTTAAGAGATTTCATGGGATTTCAATATGATGGGATAGTTATAGAATATGCAGATAAAGATATAAGAGAACGTCTTGGTAAAAGAGGGGCTATTCCTAGATATGCCATAGCTATAAAATTTAATCCTCTTAAAAGAAAATCTACATTTACACATTATACCTATTCTGTTGGACAAGATGGAAGAATAACACCTATGGCTCATTTCAAACCGGTAGAGTTCTTTGGTGCTATTCATGATAAAACAACAGCACATTCTTTGAAACGATTTAACGAATTAGCATTAAGACCTGGAGATAAAGTTGATTTAACTCTGGTAAATGATGTAATAGTCTATATAAGAAAATCTAAAGATAAATTTAATGAAACCAATACTGCACCTTTAGAAGAATTTCCTGAAACTTGCCCTTGTTGTGGAGAACCTCTATATGTAACAGATTCAGGAGATAGTGCGGTATGTATCAATTTCTATTGTAGAGAAAAAGTAATAGGTAGATTAACTAACTTCTTAAAGAAGTTAAATAGTAAAGATTTTTCAAGTGAATCTATAAGAGCCTTAGATGCAACATGGGTTAGAGATTTATTTAACATCCCTAAATCTGTTCTTGTAGAGAAATTGGGTGAAGTTAATAGCATAAAGTTTATAGAAAGATTAGATGAACTTAAGAAAACCCCTTATCCCGATTATAGAATCTTGGGTGCTATTGGATTTACATCCATAGCCTTAGAAACTTGGAAGATAATATTACAAAACGTTAGTCTTAATACCTTATTATCAGATACTGAAAATACTTTAAAGGCTCTTGTAAATGTAAAAGGTATAGGAACTAAAACAATAGAAGTATTAGGGAATGAGATTCCTAAATTTTATAATGATATAAAATTTATATGTGATAATTTCAATATCATATATACAGAAGTAGGAAATGTTTCAGACAAGATCCAAGTAAGATTCTCTGGATTAAGAGATCATGCATTAAATCAAAGATTTATAGATGCTGGTTTTGATTCTAGAGAAGATTCTGGAGTAACAAATTCTACAGGAATATTGGTTGTTCCTTATAATGGATTTGAATCTGGAAATGTAAGAAAAGCATTCAAAGCTAAAGAAAAGAATTTTAAACTTAAAACTGGATTAAGTTTAGAAGCTGGTATAGGATGGAATAATTATAGAGAGTTTGATTCCTATGCTCCTATGATTTTGAATGCATCTGATGCTGATGAATATCTAAAAACTTTGAATAAATAAAAAATTAAAAAAAGTATAACTTAGGTATAAGTTTCAAATTAGTTATACACTATAATTGTGTAGATCGGACCGACGGGTCTGGTTATATAAAAGATCTTTTATATTATCTCTAGGAGGAACACGTAATGAAAAACTTTTTAGAATCCGGAATCAATCTGCAGGTAAGTAAAACTTTCACTAATCGTAATTATGGTTGGAATGATTTTGCAACTGAATCTTGCATTAAGACACTTTTCGAAGGTGCCGCTATTTTCCTTGGCAAAAATAAATCCAAGGATACTCCTACAGCTTTAGTATTTAAAGATATTGATGGTCGTTTCCATTTTGGTGCATATGTACAATTCCATAAACAAGAAGAAGAAGGAACTGATGAAGGTTCTTGGACTTTGAGTTATACATACAATGAAGATGATATCGATCCCAAGTGGTCTATTTATGACTTTACTGAATCCCAAGTAGCATATAAAGCTATTATTGATATCGCACATGATAAGTTTGGTATCAATTTTAAATATGCTCCTAAAGATGATAATAATAAAATTTGCGAAGGTTCTGCTCAAGAACTTTTAATTACAATCATGGATGTAATTTTCGATTACATGCGTGCTAATGTATCTATTGATCCCGTATTAGAATTCCCTGGATATTTCACGATGACTTCTGAAATTTCTGGTAATAGTGTTTATGTGGGTATTGAACCTTCTGAACAGATGAAGCAACATGTTAAAGATGATTCTGAAATTGAAGTAAACGAATAATGAAAATAACATTGGGTGAGAGGATCGATTCCTCTCATCCTTTTTAATCTTTTTCTTTTTAATCTCCAATAATTTTTTCAACAGAGGGGTATTTGACTAATGAAGAAGATGAGAATTGGAAAGAGAATTCTTGATGTAATTGATCAGGAAGAGTTTATACGCAAATCAGAATATAATCCCGAAGCTGTTAAAGAATTAGCAGAAGATACAGCAGTGGTTAAAGATGAGATTGTATATCCGGTTATGACTAAATTTAGTAGAGATGTTGTAGGTGTGTATGATGCTGGCCCTCTTTTAATTTATTCTAAACCTGAAGATATAGATCTGTCTCAATATAATTCAAAAGATATTATCGATTTTGATAATGTTGAAAATCTAAGAGATTCTATAGAAAAAGCAGCTAAACTTGAAAGCCAAGAACGTTCAATACTTATTTCTACGAATAATATTTACAAGCCCATTGTTCAGGAAAATGATACTCCTGAAATGGCACTGTTTAAGAAAGCTATTAGTAAAAAGAATATAGATATTGAAAATTATAAACAGCGTTTTGGATCAGATTATTCTAACGATCTAAGAGGTCTTACAGGAAATTCTATTACATTCTTCAAATTAAAAAGATTTTGTGATATCTTTGATATTAGATGTTCTATTACCTTTGAAGATAAAAAGAATGCTCCCAATCCTATTGGAGAAAAATTAACTACCTGCGTTAATGATACGGTTTAATGGGAGGATAGTATGAATCAAAGAGAATTTATTTATAATTATAATAATAAGTATAGAGAAAAATTTAACAAAACTTTGTTTAATAGATCAGATGATATGATTATTTATTATTTAAAGAATATTATCAAATCAGCTGAGCGTCAAATGGGCGTTAATGGTTACTTTACGATTAAGATTCATAGCTTTAGAGTTGTTGATGAATATACCGAGGTGCTTGATATACTTAGACAGCATCAAGCTCGTTTAATAAGCAAAAACTCTAAAAAAGGACCTACAGATAATAAATATGATTATATCGATATCAAAGACTCTGATCTTAAACTTCTTATAGTAACGTATTATGTAGAAGCATCAGATGGAAGAGAAATGTTTGATGTAATCATTGCAGTTCCTAGAGTAATAGAAAAGTTCTATTTTAAGATTAATGGAAATATTAGAACTCCTATGTATCAAATTGTAGATGCATTCACTTATAATAACAAAACATCTACAGATAAATATCAAACAGTTACGGCTAAATCTACATTCCAACCTATTCGTATTTATAAGAATATCAAAGATGCAAAAGATATTCATGATGAAGAAGTATCTATGATTACTTTTAATGCGAATATATTTAATAAGACCGTTCCTATAGCTAAGTATATCTTTGCTGAAATGGGACTTATTAGAGGGTTACAATTCTTAAGACTGGATAACTTTATTAGAATTACAGATGAAGATCCTAATGATCCTGAATGGTATACATTCCTTCCCAAGAAGACTAGTCAAATTTATATCAATTGCCCTAAATCATTACTGTATTCTAATCTTGGTTTACAACATGTAATGGGAATGATGTGTGATGAATTAGGAAGAAAGTTTGCAGTACTTCCTGATATCTTCAGTAAGAAATACTGGTTAGATTCTTTAGGTAGGCATTTCAATATGTCTGACCCTATTAATAAAGCAATATCAGTATTAACTTCTTTAAAACTTATTTATGACAAAACAACTGCAGAAAAGATAAGACTTCCTGAGCAAGATAAGAATAATATCTTTTCTATATTAAGATGGGCAATCTATGAATATGATATGCTTCTTCTTAAAAATAATCTTGATATCTCTATTAAAAGATTGAGATGTGAAGAATATATAGCTTCTTTCTATTCTCCTAGATTCTCTAAGGCTATTTATGCTTTATCTGATATGGGAGAAAAGGTAGACATTCAATCAATTAAAAGAAGACTTACAACAGATCCTATGTATTTGATTAATGAAATTACAAATAGCAATCTTGTAAACTTTAGAGATATTACTACAGATAATGATTCTTATCTGTCTATAAAATGTACTTATAAAGGGATAGCTGGTATTGGTGAAGCAGGTAGCAATTCTATTCCTGATATCTATAGATATTGTCACACTTCAAATATAGGGATAGTAGACATGTCCGCTTCATCTCCTACAGATCCTGGTGTTACATCTATGCTTGTTCCATTGATCAATGTTTATCCTGAAGGATATTTTAGAGATGATCCTAAGTCTAAAGAACCTAATACATGGAAAAGAGTTGTAGATAAACAACTTAGAGAATTTAAAAAAGAAAGTAAGTTAAAAGAAGTAATTGAGTTTGATAAGAAAACTTTTAAAGAACCCAATTACGACATTTCTGAACTACAACAATTCCATGTTAAAAAAGAAAGATAAAGTATTGTGGAATGGGGTAAATACCATTCCACTTTATTTTTAGTTTACAAGAAAGTAAAATTGATTTTTATGATATACAATAATTATGAGAGAAAGGTAAATAGAGATGTCTGATAATGAATTTATGAGATATTGGGTCTATTCAAGACAACAAGCTGAGCAACAAATGAAAATACATAAAGTTAGAAATATTTCTAATATGCATTTTAAGAGAATTGTAATTAATGGAGTGGCAAAACCTTTTACATCTGAATTGAAATCTATGAAAGATATAGTCTATTCAGATTCTATATTGGTTGCTAAAGGTGATAAAAGAAAAATGGAGATCCTCCAATAAGAGGTGAATATATAATATGAAAGAAGTAATTACTGAAGGAAAATTTGGGGTTTGCCCTATGTGTGGAAAACCTCTTATACTATTAGAAACTATGTACTCTGCATATGGATTAATCGATGTAGGTACTTTCCCTAATAAACTTTTAAACAGAAAATATTCTATCAAATCTGTATGTATGGATTGTGGATATAGTACTGAAATGGTTAGAACTATGGATGGTATTTTTCCTAAAAAATATTATAAACTAGAAGAAAATAAAAAAGAGCTAGAAAAGGGTAAAGGAGACGCCCTTTTATTAGGTTATATAGAAGATTAATTTTTATTTTTAGCAAAAGGAGATAATCAATTATGGCTATCAAAAGTAATGAAATCTTTTCATTTGTAAATTTCTTTAGAGATGAAATGGGAAAGATAAATAGATTAAATAATTTATTTGAAAAAGATCCTAATAGGGAAATTATAACTAACTATTTAAAATCTCAATATAATGGGATTGCTAATGGTAAAGTTGACTTTGATAAATTAGTTATGAGAAAGGTTAAAATAACTGATTTAGATTTATCTTATAAGCTAGATGATGAACAAGATAGAAAAGAAGTTATATATAAAGAAGTATATTTTGTAGATGGATTGTTAGATGAATTCCGCAAACAATTCAAAACTGATAAAGAAATTATGGATAACTTATTATCTATAGATCAAGTAGGTATATTAAACTATATTAGTCCTATACAAAATGTATTTTGCAACTATACTACTACAAAAAGTGTAATGATCGTATTAGAAGACTTTGTAGATTTTGTTTTATCTAATCTGATATGCTTCTATGATGAATATAATAACTTTTTAAATTCATTCGATGATGAAGAATCTAAAGCACTAAAAATAACCTATTTGGAAACTACTCAAAATGATTTAGCTACTGGAACATGCAGGATGTTATTCAATAATTGTAGTGAGTATAATAGTGGGGTAACCCATCTATATAGAGATAACTTTAGTGTTTTAGATGTAAAAGATGTAATTTCTTTTGCAGCTATATTATCTTATATAAAAAAGAAAGCAGAATTTGTAAATACAACAAATACAGATCATGATTTATTCAAAGTATTTAAGGTATTATTTTATGGGCTTATAACCAAATTCTATGATGTCGGCTTAGTTTTATCAAATGAAACGATCAAAGAATTTAATTTATCTAAAGAAGAATATGATTTAGGTGGGTTCTTAAAAGAAATATTTGATGCTATAATGTATCTTGTTGAAAACTATGATGATTTAGCTACTAGAAATACTGGAAATTTGGATATGCTGTTATATTCTAAATATGAATTAGAATTAGCAACATTGGCTAGAAAGTATACTAACGTTATAAATAGAACTATAGATAAAATTACTGAAACTAAAGAAGCTGCACAATAATTTTAAAAAGTCACTCTGACTAGCATATAAGTGCTAGTCAGAGATTTTCATCTTTTTTTATATAATAGGAGGTGGTAATATGAGACTGCTTAGATTAAGATTAAAAAATTATATAGGAATCTTCAATGGGATGGGTTTAGAAGATATAGAAATAGACTTTTCCAAATGTACTCATAGAATTCTTATTATTAAGGGAGACAATGGTACAGGAAAATCTACTATCTTTAAAGCATTAACTCCTTTATCAGACTCTAGTATTAATTTCATAGAAGAGAAGACTGCTATAAAAGAAATATCTTATATGATGAATGATAATACGATCGTAAATATAAAATACGAATCAGTATTTAAAGATAAAACAAGAAAACCCACTAAGTGTTATATGTCTAAGATAACACAAGATGGAACTGTAACTAATATAAATCCTACCAATAATATAACTACAGCTAAAGAAATTATCTATGATCTATTTGGATTGGATGATAATTTTATAGTTCTATCTCAGTTATCTGCTAATAAAAAGGGTCTTGGAGGATTAAAACCATCAGAACGTAAAAGATATGTAAATAATATTGTATCTTCTCTTTCTGCATATTCTGAGATGAATAAACTGATGACAACTAAATCATCAGTACTAAAATCTATCTTAGCTTCTATCAGTACTAAACTATCTCAAATAGGAAATATAGAACTAGTAAAAAATAATATAATAAAAAATGAAGAAGCTTTATCTTCTCTAAAACAAAAAGAAGAAAACTTAGTTTATAAAATAGCTAGCTTAAATAATAAGATCTCTGAGATAGATACAACTGGAAACTATCTTGATACCTATAAAGATCTTTCTTTTAGAAAAACAATATTAGAAAAAGAAATGAAAGATCTACCAGAAACCAAAGAATACTCTGAAGATAGTCTTATAATAAATGAAAAAGAGTTTTCCAAATATGAGGCTAGAGAAGAGTTCTTAAAACAGATAATCAAGGATTCATTTGATAAAGAACTTTCAATAAAAGATGAGATAGATGAAAATACAGCCAAACTTGAATCTTTGTATGATAGCAATATATTATCAGATGTAAAAGAAAAGATCAACTCTACTAAATTAGAATTGAGCAAATATGAAAAGTTTGCTTATCTAATAGATGATTATATCAATATCACTGATCAAGATTATGACTTATCTAGCAATGCTATAGATAAGTTCAATTCAAATATAGATGTATTGATTTCTTCTTATAGTAAAGCTATTATAGAAGAATGCTTAAAGCATGAAAACAAACCTAAAACCAATATAAATTTTGATGGTGTTATAAGAGGATTAGAATCTTCTTTACAGGAACAACAAGAAACAAAGAATATCGTATTGGAACTAAAAAGATCTTCTGATTCTTTTAAAAATATACCTAATGATTGTAATCATAAAGAGAATTGTCCTTTTATAAAAGAAGTAGTAGAATCTCATAAAAGACTAAATGAGTATCCTAGCCTAGATTCTATTATTTCAAATATAGATAGTACTAACTCTAAACTTGAAGAAGTAAAAACTAATTATGAAAAGGAAACAACAAAAACTATATGTTCTAATGAAATAAAATCCATTATAGATCATATAGAATCTATAATTCCTATCATAAATAAATTTCCAAATATAACCATTCAAAAGAAAGATATAATTCATTGTATTAGAGAAGGATTGTATCTTCCTGTTGATTTAAGTAATTATATAGAAAATAAAAATATCATTACCATTATTTCTAGCTTAAGAGAAAATCTTAAGAATCTAGAAGAAACTAGATCGAAGATAGAAGGATCTAGCAAGGAATCTATCAGTCTTAGAAGTACATTAGAAAGATTAAATCTAGAATTAGATGAAGTGATAAAAAATAAGAAATCTAATGTACAGGAACTGGATAGTATCTTAGCTAAGAAAAATGAAATAAATACGATACTCAATTCAATCCATATAGCCAAGATTAATAAAGAGAAATATGAAAAATTCTCTAAAGAATATGAAGAAGTATGCAATTCTATAAAAGAAATGGATAAGAATGCAGAATCTCTTCAAACATTAAAAGAAAAATTCAGACTCAATTCATCTGAATTGAATGTGCTGAGAAACGATGATCTATTAAATATCAAAAGATCTATTGAAAAAGATAAATATCAATTGGTATTATATGACCAATATAAGAAAGATTATAATGAATACATGTCTAAGTTTAATGAACTTCAGATGTTGAAGAAATATACTTCTATCCATGGTATTCAAACGGTATACATGTCTGTATTTATGAATAGTATATTACAAGAAACAAATAATCTTCTTAGATATTTATTTGGTGGAAGATTTGCATTACAACCTTTTATCATAAATGAATCTGAGTTTAACATTCCTTGTGCAGATACTGAAGGAAGAGTTAGAGAAGATATATCTCTAATGAGTGATAGCCAACTTTCAATGATAAGTATGCTTATATCCTTTGTTTTATTAAAGAAATCCTCAGATAATTACAATATCATCAAGCTAGATGAAGTAGATGATAATCTAGATAATATAAATAGAATCCAGTTCTCTATCTTAATAGAACACATCATGAGTGGGTTAGGATTTGATCAATGCTTAATCATATCTCATAATAATGAATTGGATTTATCTAATACTGATATTGTAGTATTAAAATTAGAATCTCAAGAGATGGTAGATTCTTTATACAATTCTGGAGGAAATATTATATTCAATTACAATGAATACAGAAAATGATATAGGAGGGAATTATGTTATACAAGTCAACTCATGAAAGAATAAAAGATAGAATAAATCCTTATAAGAAGATAGATATAGAAGAAGAGATCAAAACAAAACCCATAATAACCATTCCGTCTGAATCTACCTTTGTTACAATAGCTACTATAACAGCAATTATTAACTTGGTATTTTCTATATCTATTATGCTATATATCTTATTTGTAAAATAAAGATAGTGGATAAGGGTAATCCCTTATCCACATATTTTTTTATTTACCTTTAAGATTTTTAAGAATACGTTCGTTGGTATAAATTTTCTTAATTAACCATTCTCTAATATCTCCAGCAGGCATAACTTTAGAGAAAGCACTTTCAAAAGCAACTAAGTTAGCAATATAGTGAGACTTATTTTCAACCCTATCTTTTTTCAAAGCCATATTATATCTTTCTATAGATTCTCTGGTACGTTCTATTTCATCTTTAAGTGCAGCTCTAGTTTTAGGATTCAATGAGGTATCTTTCAAATCAGCTTCTAAAATATCTAATTGACTTCTTATTCTAGATTCAATAAGAGGATGAGGATCTCCAGAAAGAAGCTCAGATACTCCTCTAGATATCATATAATTAATTGCAAAAATCTCTCCAACGATAGGGGTTTTATCCAAAAGATCTTTTGCCAATCCAAATCTATAAGATTCTCTTTGCATTTTACTCATAGCCATAACAAATTCAGGGCCATACCCATTTAATGCTACGAATTTATCAGCAAAGGATTCATCTACAAAAAGATCAAATTGCAATAAATTATACATATATTTATTGATAGATCTAGAAATCAGATCACTATTTATAAAACCTCTGGATAATATATATTTGAATGCATTGAGAGAAGCCTCAAATTCAGCTACTCTAAGTTTTATACCATAAAAAGTAGCAATTATTGATAATAAAGTATCCCATGATTTTTTAGATGCTTTTGATGCAATATCTTCAGCTCTAACGAATTTATTAATAGATGACCTAAATATATCACTAGAAACAATAGGAGCAATTACTGCTGTAAAGAATGCAAATGCTACTCTATACACAAAGGCAAATTGACCAGGTATCCTTGTACCCATTACATTTCCAAAATCATCTATATAGTTAGAAAAACGTCTTTTCGTTTCAAGCCATTCACCTCTATCTATACCACCATTAACAGAGGCTTGCAATAATGTACCAATATCTTTATTAAACAATATTCTCATAGCCACTATAAAATCTATACAGTGTCTACCCATTCTAATATATTCCAAATATTTAATACCAGATTGAGAGAAATTATTCCCTATTTCATGCAATAAAATAGACAAGATTTCTGCATCTGTAAATTTATCATTAAATAACAACGAGTCTGAAATCATTACAGTGATATTGACTTTTGCTTCTTTGAGATATCTCATTCCTGTAGAATCTAGCATTTTTTGCTCTTTAAATTTATCAACAGATTTAGATACAGGAAGGGTAAGTGCATTCATCTCATCTGATCTAAGAATTACCAAAGACATAGATTCAAATACGAATTCTTTTTCCATCAACTTACAGAATTTAATTAGATTAGGATCATCTTGAATTGCATCATAAGCACTCCTAATTCTTTTTATATAAAATTGTAAGCTGTTATAATCAACCAAATAAGGTGTTCTTATCTCATGTAAGCATTTTTCCATCTCTTTCATTCCTTTAGATTTAGGAACAAATGCTTCGTCTAAATTATATCTTTTTCTAGTGTGTTGTATAGTGTCTTCATTAATTTTAAATAAAGCCATTGTGGGTTCTCCTTGTTTTTTTTTACATTAATGTGGCTTATTATGAATTATAAAAACATTCTTATAATGTGAATATTATATATAAGAAGAAGGGTTAAATACTTAGTATGAGAGGATATAATGAGTTAGATTTACCAAATAAAAAAGAAGAAATTAAATTAGATCATTTACCTTCTTTTGATATTGCTGATTATGATTTTACGAATGAAAAAGATCTTATCAAATATTTTAAAAATATAGAAAAGATATGCAGATCTTCTAGATCTTACAAAAAATTTATAGAATATTTAAGAAACTGTGTTGATATGACACAGTGTTCTTTTTATAAAAACGTAAATAATATAGATACTTTTTCTATTAAGATCCATATACATCATGCTCCTCTTACTTTATATGATATTGTGACTACAGTATACACTAAAAGAGTAGCTAATCATGAAAATATATCTGAAAATGCAGTAGCAAAAGAAGTAATGTATAATCACTATAAACTTAATGTCGGACTAATACCCTTATCGGAAACTGTACATGAGTTAGTTCATAATGGGTATTTATTTATACCAACAAACTATGTTTATGGTAATTATAAAGAATTTGTGGATATATATGGAAAATATATGGACCCTCAACTAAAATCTACTTTAGATTATTCAGAAATGGTATCTAGAACATATGATTATGATAAAGAAACTAAAGTACTTCATATGAGTATGACTTATATAGATCCTAGTGGATCTTATGACTTTCCTAATACTCAAGAAGTTATTTCTAATCTACAAAATCATATAGATAAGATAGATAATGAAGCTACAAAAAATCAATATATGAGTTAGGAGTTAATTATGGGATTATTAATTACAGAAGAATCTTATAGAGATAATTTTGATACTGATTTTGAAATGTTTCTAGATTCTGTTATAGAATCTGGAGAATTAGAATTAGTACTTCCTGATGTAGTATTATTCGGTGATGATTTTACATTAGAAGATAAATTCAAAGTATCTAGAGAATTAGAGTCAATAGATGATTTAGATGATATCGGACTTCAACCGTTATATTATAAAGACAATGCTATCTACCAGAGTTTATCTGGAAATCAATCTATTAAAGAAAGCTCTGATGATGCCAAGTATTCTACGAATGATTTAAATAATATAACGAAACTTGATGATGCCAAAGCAAAATTAAGAATTTTAAATAATAAATTAGAAGAATCTATTAAGAAACAAGAAGAAGCAGACGCTTCTAAAAAAGGATGGTTCTCATCTATCATTCTTCAATTAAAACGAGCTATTGCTTATATCAAAGATAGAATTAGACAAGGTTATTATGCAGTAAGCGATACAGCTAGAAACTTTGTTAGAGGTAAAGATAAGTTAAGGAATGCTCATATTGACTACAAACGAGAAGTTGGTAGACAAAATAGACTGATACAAAAATCTCCTTTATTAAAGAGAGAAGGAAGAGCAGCAGAATATGCTCAAAATACAACAAATCAGACTAATAATGCTAATCAAAACGTTAATAGCTTTAATAGACCGCAATAAACTTATATTCTAAATATTATATTGTGACTATTTATTAATAATCTATAAAAGGATTTAAAATAATAGAAAGGAATTAAAATATGATACTCAGAGAAGAAGATTTTTCTATAAACAATTCTGTATTTGATTTTGCTGATTCTCTTTGTCGTCTTGACGAAGAGATCTCCTACAGTGCAGAAATGATTCCTATTCGACATATTGAAAGCTTAGGTGAAAACCTTATTCAATTAGAAGATTTTATCAAATTTTCTGAAGATAATTCTATTTTGAATATTGCTGAAGCAATGGATATCGTTTGCAATGCAAATGGTATTGATAATGATAGTAGTGTTGGTTTTATTGTAAACGAAGCAGCTTTGTATGAAAATGCAGATACTGTAGAATTGGCTAATATTCTTATTAACCATGATATCATGGTCTATTCTGCACCCATTGCAGAAAGTTCTATTTATTATCAAGAATTATTAGAAGCTTTCGAAGCAGATATGCATTATGATACATTAGCTGAATCTCCTGCACTTCAAGAATATATCCAAGAAGGATATGTAGATCATATCAAGAGCAATGCTCGTGATGTTGGTAATTTTGCAGCTAAAGCTTCTGATCATTTGCAAAATAAATTCAATACTGCTAAGGCATTTACTTTGAACTCTATTCAAAAAGTTCAGAATGCAAAACAATATGCGGATTCTATTTATGCTTCTTTTGAAGGTAATAGCAAAATGTTAGCTAATAAGTATGCTGCTGCAAAACGTTTTTGCAGTGAACTTTGTGATGATGCTAAAAATGCTGTTGGTGATAATAAGGCTTTCTTGTCTCAGCAAGCTAATAAGATGAAAGAAGTAGTATCTGCTCTTGGTGCTAAACTTAGAAAATAAAATATTATTATGGTGGAAGGAGAATATGTAGTTATGTTTAATTCTGCTATTCAAACCCTTTCTGAAATGGCTATTGCTGATAAGGGAACCAAAGTTCCTCAGACAACAACCATTGGGGTTGTTGAAGAAGTAAAAGCTACTTTAGATGAGTTGAATACTATTCCTGTTAGTGAATGTAAATTCTTAGCAGAAATGGTCCCTGTTAGAGAATCTAAACGATTCGATAAATATCTTATTGAAATGGAAGACCTCTCTCGGTATATGGTTTCTAATGGTGTCTCTTCTGTAACGGAGGCTATCAACGATATTCTTACTGTAAACGGTCTTCAAGGTCAATATCATAATACAGCCCTTATCATCGATGAAGCATCTATTCTTGAAGAAGTAAATACTTTGGGAATTGGTACTGATGATAAGATGAATGATTGGGCTGAAGGTGGATTGGGCAAAGGTTTCTATGGGGACCAAACCAATGTAATGACTTATCGTAAGTTTGCTAATACCAAACAAATGCTGGATACATTCTTAAATAAATATGGTATTCAACTCATTAAAAAGAATTATACGGTTGGTATTGGTACTATGAATGAATCTACTGAAGACGTTCAGCTTAAAGTTGAACCTAAAGATCAAGTAATTCATGAAAAAGATAAAAAAGAAGATCTTACGTATGATAAATACGTAGATGGAAATGATGATGAATTAGATGATGAGTTAGATGATATGCTTGGTTTAGGTGATGTAGAATCTGATGATGATGATAAAGATTTATCTCCTGAAGATGAAACAGATGCTATTCAAGAATCTGCTCATGAACAACATTTGCAATATTTAAGAGATATTGCAGCTGGTAAATTTGATAAAGAATTATTATAAATGGAGGTTATTTATAATGGGTGTTTTCTTTAATGAAGAATATACACAAGCTGATGCAAAAGCTCAGAATAAATCGATTATTCGCCATAGTGCTAGAGAAGCAGTACGTCGTGGAGTTATTCCTAAAGAAAATGTAAAATCTATTAAACATGCAGCATACAAGAGAGCTATGGAAAGTGATAAGCATTTTTTTACGACTGAAAAAGGTCGTAATACATTAGACAGACTTGATAAGGCTGTTACCGCTAAAGCTAATCATAACCGTGCTAAATTCTTTGCTCATGAAGATTATTCTGAAGATCAAGCTCATGATCATAAGTTTGGTTTTGATGATAGCGAAGGTTTATACAATGCAGATGACTATGGTCATGATGAAGATGATTTCGCAATCGATCCTGGTCATTCTGAAAAGAATGATGTATATAAAGACAATGCAGCTGCAAAGCTTCCTGGTGTCCTTGCAGCAAGTACAGCTGGCGGTGTGACTGCAGATGATGCAGCAGATCTCCAAGAAGGATATGGAAATGATAGTTTAAGAGCTGAATTCAGGGATAGAATCGATTCACTGCAAAAACGGAAAGATGCTAGAAAAGAAAACGAATATAGTCGTAATAAATATTTTGAGGATAAGATGAGAAAACAAGCTCAACAAAATATCCGTGCCAAATTATTCTCGAAAAAATAATTAATTGGAGAGATAAAATGTATTCATCTAATATTTTAGAAGAAGCATCTATTGTTCTTGATAAAATGTTGCCTATGGAAGAGAATACAGAATATTATCCTGAATTAGTTCCTGTATTTGAAGACTATGAGCATGCAACAAATATTATTAGAATTGAAGATCTAGTAGAATATGCTACATCTAATAATATTACTGATGGAACAGATGCTATCACTTCAATTTGTGAAGCAAACAAAGTATTATCTGAAACCATATCTTTATCTGTAAACGAATCTAATTTGTTTACAGATATTGATATGCTTGATAGTGCTAGATATTTCAAAGAGTCTGGATTTGATGTATATATCAATCCTATTTCAAAATCTGATTTGGCTTATGTTTATACTGAAGCTGTATTTAAAGGAATCAATGAATATAATAAAGAATCAGTAATAGAAGCATATGCTGAAGATGATTTATATTCTTTGAAAGAAATGTTTTCTCATCAAAATTCATATCCTGAATTTAAAAAGGCTATGTATAATATAGAACTCAAAGCTAATAATAGTTCTATAGCTTCTGATTGGATTGGTAAAAAGTTTTCTTCTTTAAGAAGAATGAAATATTCCTTTATGGATAAATTAAAAGCAGCTTCCAGTCCTTTAGAAAAGAAAGATTTATCTATGAAGATAGACCTTCTTAATGATACAATCAATAAACTTAAAGAAAAATTGAAGAATAAATAATTTTTGTTTATGATTACATTATAATAAAATCTTTGGGTATAGATTTTCATCGGATTTATACCCATTTATATATCTCATGTGGAAAATAATTTATAAATTATATTAAAAAACTCTTTATGCATAATGGAGGTAATTAAATTATGTTATTCACTGAATCCGATTTCATGATTGGAGCAAATACAAGTGAAGACAAGAATTTCAATGATATTCTTGGCGAAGCTGTATTCCTTGATGAAGAAGAATGTGCACTGCAGCCTATCGCAGTACCTGTAGTAGAAAATACTCGTATTGGTGCATTGGTTGCTAACTTCTCCGATATCGAACGTTTGTCTGAAGAAAACAACATCGACTATATCGATGCTGTATATGCTGTTGCTGAATCCAATGACGTAAACTTTGGTTCGATCGCTGTTGCTATCGACGAAGCTCGTATCATTGCTGATCCCGAATTGATCGACGAAGTAGCAAATGTTGTTGTTCGTCCGATTTCGGAAAATAGCGATGCTTATGTATTCGTAGATATGCTGGTTGAAGCTTATGCTAAAACTGGTGATGTAGATTTCTTGAACTACATGTTGGAAGCTGAAAAAGCAGATAAAGCTGATGATAAAGTCGTTTCGGATGCTGCCGCAGATGGCGATAAAGCAGAAGCTGAAAAAGTAGATGGTTTCTTGGCTAAGATTAAGAAGTATGCAATTGACAAACCCAAAGAATGGATTGCTGAACGTATTGCTGCTTTGAATGCTAAGATGGTTGAATATCGTCAGAAACTTGAAGCTAAGAAGGCTGAAGGCAAAGACCTCTCCATCTTCCAGCAGATCTTGAAGAAGATTGCTAGTTGCATCGAATGGTTGACTGAAAAGTTGACAAGTGCAAAACGTCGTGAAGCTGCTTTGGCTGCTCGTAAGACAGCTGCTGAAAAAGCTGAAGACAAAGCCGCTGCTGCTGAAACAGCTGCAAAATAATTATTGATATTTATTATGATATTTCATCCACTAGGAGTTTAAAACTCCTAGTGGGTTTTTAATCTCATATTGTGTAACAATTCAGTAATTAATCTACTAAGGCGAGGTACTTAATATGAACGGTTATGAAAAATATAATGATATAGATTTATTATTGAATGAAGATAAAGATGTATTAGATACTATAGGAGAAGTTGGAAAGGGACTAATAGTAGCTATATTAGTTCGATTTGCATTAAAGATCTTTATTTATGATAAGATAAATAAGGCTATCAAAATCAGAACAGATAAGATGATGAAAGGGAAAGAACTGAATAAGTGGTTTAGAGATCAGATAGATGCTATATATAAGAAGAACCCAAATCTTATAAAATTAGATAAAAAAGAATTTGATAATACCCCTAAGATGAAACTTCTTAAGGCTTATATTACTCAAACTAATTTGAAAAGAATAGTAAAAGACGTAACTGCTGGCTTGATATATCTTGCCCTTTTAGGTCTTCTTGGTGCTATCTTTAAATTCCCTGGGAAACGTATTTTAATAGTACCTCTTATTATTTATTTATCTTATCTTGGATTTGATACTGGTAGAGCTTATGATTATATTGGAGTAGATATAGATGGTGAGTATGTTACCATGGGTGTTAAGATACGAAAGTCTTGTAAAATAGAACTCACTCAAGTAATTTGTTACTCTAAAGATAAAGAAGGAAATTATTATTCCCATGCACTTCCTGATCCTCCTAAGAATTTGTATGCTTTAAAGAAAGAAGAATTAAAAGAAATAGAAGAGTTCTATATGAATCATATTAAGAAACACAATGGTCAATTTGTTATCGATAATGAATTTATAGAAGGTTTAGAGGACTTATAATGGATAATAAATTAATAGATATTTTAATAGAAGATTATCGTATAGAAGAATTATCGGAAATGAATATAATAGACTCTGAGTTTATGGAGTGGCTTTATGAAAACAAAATGCTGGATGAAGATACATTTAATGAAGAATCTTCTGACTCGAATGATCAGTGGAGAATGGATAATATAAATTCTATTCAACAAAGTTTAAATACCTTTAAGAAGTATATAACAGATCAAGCTAATCAAAATTCTTCTTGGCTTAGCAAAAATAATGATATTATTTTAAATGCCAATAAGTACCCTGTAAGAAATGGAGCCAATATAAAACAGGCACCAGATTATAAGTCTGCTATTAATAGAATAAAAACTCCTATTTCTACAAACTTAAGCGGTATAGATTTAAAAAGAATAGAATTACCGAATCAAGATCCTACTCAACCAAAACAGAATGATCAGCAATTAATGAGACAGAATTTATGGTTGAAAAAGATGTTTATTTCAACCTATAATGGTGAAACCGAGTTTCAAGATTTTGCAAAAATCTATTATTATGGCAAAGATAAGGTTCACGATATATCAACTCAAGAATTACAGCAATTTCTTCCCAGTGCATATAATTTCTGCAATTCTATAAATACTTTTATAAAATCTTTAGAAACAGATATTCACGGGTATATAAATTATATCAATAGAAATCCAATCACTGGTAATACGGAGAATCCTGTCACCCAAACACAAATAAACAACAATAATATGAATAATGCTGTAAACAAATCTAATACAGCTAATATGGCTACAGGAAATGCAACTTCTAATACTAGTTTGAATGCAGATACTGATTTTTCATTATTCTATAATAAATACTTTGGAGATTTATTATCAGAAGCTTATGCAACCTCTAATTCCAGTTTGAAGGCAGATATTGACTTTACATTGTTCTATAATAAACACTTTGGAGAATTCTATAATAAACACTTTGGGGATTCATTATCAGAAGCTGATACAACTCAATCTCAACAGCAAAATGCAACTAATCAACAACAGCAAACAAGTAATGCAAAACCAAAGATGACTTTTGATAATAAAAACACTTCTGGTCAAAATGGACAAAAACAAAATGGTGAAGATAGCGATACTACTGTTTGGAATAAGAAGAAATTAGTTTGCAATCTTGTTAGACAAATTCTTAGTACTAAGATGACTGTATCTGGAATGATATATAGAGATATGATGTCGTTTATGCAAACCCATGTAAACAGTTATTCCAAAGGGACTCAAAATACCCCTAATCAACCTCAGCCTCAACAACAAAATCAGCAACAGAAAGTGAATGATAAATAATGGGCTTATTTGTTTTAGATGAAGCAAGAAGAATCAACTCTATAGAAGGTATTAAGAATAAAATAAAGAGATTGAGTAGAGGATATAGTCATCATCCCCCTGATGAAGAAAAGTATAATAAAGTAGTATCTGGTCCTAGTAAATACAAGACTAGAAATAAGAAAGCTAAGTTTACTCCAAAAAATAAAGATGAACGACATATTGAAAAAGACACCATAAATGGAAATACTAAAGATTAATATATCTCGATAGGGTTGATTCCCTATCGAGATAATTTTGTCAGAAATTATATACTATAGTAGTGAAGGATGAAAGGAGGAGATTATTATGACAACAAACGTATATCATCCTGTAAAAATTATTGGTGGGGTTGCTGCTATTCTAACTTTAGCAGAAATATTTGGAGGATTATCCAAAGATTTCTATGAGTATGAAGTTCTAGCAAAACCTATGAAAGAAAGAAAAAGAAGAATAAAAACTAGTAAGTTAAGTATTAAAGAAAAAGAGAAGATTAGGGAGATGTATAAAAAAGATACGAAAGGAAGTTTTGACAAACAATGGGGAGAAACCAATAAAGAATACAATTCTATAGATGATATCTTAGAGATGTATTAAAATAGGAAAGAAAGAGGTATCCCTCTTTCTTTTTTATTAACAAATAAGGTTTGTAATTGACTTTAATATAATCGGTTATATTATATTTATTTTTTTTAGTCATATAAGAGAGAAGAATGATAAATTATGGTTATTGATATACTTATAATGCTTTCATTTCACTATTTTGCTGATTTTATATTACAACCAGATGAATTAAGAAAACGAAAAGATAAGTCTATGTTTATAATGGTATTTCATTGTTTATTATATGCTACTGTAGTTATGATGGGATATTTGACCATAATAAATATTCCTATATGGTACAGATATAGTAGGCTTTCTTTTATTATGCTTTTCATGTCTCATTTATTTATAGACTTAGGAAAAAGAACAGTTCATAATACTATATTAAAAAATAATAAACAAAATAAGCATCTTTCTTATTGTAAGATTAGAAAATTAGATAAGAAAATCTTTGCAATAGATCAGTTATGCCATATTATGATTATTTTGCTCATATATTTTTGTAAGTAAAACCTATATATAAAGTATAAAGAATAGAGGTCACATTAATGAAGAATTATGCTTGCCCTTATTGCAATGCTTCATATCATAGAAATGATTTAGTAAAGCATATAGATAAAAACCATCAAGATGAACTCCCTTTAAATTATACAGCATATCGCCTTGTATATGATATTGTGAATAATAAAGATGGTCATGGGAATTGCACTGTATGTGGAAAATCAACAAAGTGGAATGAAAAACGTCAGAAATATGAACGACTTTGTGGAAATCCTAAATGTTATGAAGCTATAAAAAAGACGTATAGAGAAAGAATGATGAAGATCTATAATAAACCACATCTTTTAGATGATCCAGAACAACAAGAGAAGATGCTTGCTAATAGAAAGATAAGTGGTAAATACAAATGGTCAGATGGTAAAGTGTTTACTTATACAGGTAAATACGAAAAGAATCTTATGGAGTTTTTGGACAAAACTTTAGAATACAAATCTGACGAAGTATTAGCTCCTGGTCCAGTATTAGAATATGAATATAAAGGGAAAAAGAAGCATTGGATAACAGACTTTTTACTCCTTCCTTATAATCTAATTATAGAAGTTAAAGATGGAGGAAAAAATCCTAACAATAGAAAAATGGTTGATTATAGAGCTAAACAAGAAGCTAAAGAAAAAATGATAACTAACCTTGGAACTTATAATTATCTTAGATTAACAGATAATGATTTCTCTCAATTGCTGTTTATCTTAGCTGAACTTAAAATGAATGCAGTAGAAGATAAAACAGAAAATATTTATAGGATTAATAAATAAGAGGTGTAAATATGAATTTTCTTGTAGACTCTATTACTGATTCTAATAATATAGAGAAAGTTTTAAAAAAAGGACAAAAAGATTCTAGCCCTAAACCTAGTAGTTTATATAGAGAATATATAGAGGGATTAAAATCTTTAATAATGAAATATAAGAACAAAAGTTCAGTAGCATCTAGATTAGATTTGGATGATCTTAAAATAACTCATAATTTAAAAGTTATGAAAAATTTAGATAGTGATTTTTTAAAAAGAATGTTTTATATGATGCTTGTAAATAACAAAGATAAAAAATCACAAATCGAATTTATAAAAAAAGAATGTGAAGATAATAAGCTTTTTGAAGCTAGATATTATAAAGCTCCTGATCTATTAAATGGAATCCCTGTAGTAAAAATAGATATACAAAAAGCGTTAGCCATATTTACAAAAGAAGAAATATGGTTAAATGGTATAGATTCTAAAACTCCTTTATTTATACCTCCTGAAGAAATGGGGTATAATAATGAAAAACTAATTAAATATTTAAGATCCAAATCTAAATACTATAGTAAGCATAAGTCTATGACAACTTTAAATGTTGTAAAACTAATAGAAGACTATGATCAAGAAGTATATGAAGAGATTACAGATCATCATAACAACAGATCTAAACTTGCTAAAGAACTAGAAGAAAATTTTAAAAGAGCTAAAGAAAATAAAAAGAAAGTAATTGCAAAGATAAACTCTAGTAAAGATGAAGAATATAAAACAAAACATAAAAAGATATTAGAGAAAGTTTCTAAAGAATATCTAAATCTTTATGTATCTATGACTAAATATATACGAAGATACAATATGGATACGGCCTTACTATATAAAGAATATATAGGGAAGGGTGATTATATTATAAACTTCATCTATCAAGACGTAGTTAAAAGTAATGAAAGATACTTAGAAGCTAATAGAAAAATGTAATAATATGAGGTATATAATATGGGATTATATAGCAAAGAAAACGTGTTATTATCAGAAGAGGTAGCAATACTTCCTTCTGTATATTATAACGTTATAAATGAAGAAGATATGCCAGAGTTAACAAATAATGTGGTTGGTGGGTTTTTAGATAACCATGATGATATGATGGAATTAGCTAAACATCCTAAAAGTGTTGATATTTTAAAAAATTTTACACAAGCAAGAAAAGATCTACGAGGAAAAGGTCTTGCTGATATAAAGAGAGAAATAGATAGCAGACCCAGGACTTGGCTTGCTTCTAAAATTGCTAAATTCAGAAATCTGTATACTAAATTTCTTGCTGAATTGAATAAAGAAAGAGATCTTAGAAAACAAAATCTTATTAGAAAATTCTTACGAGTTATTTTAAGAATTATAGATTGGATTGCTATAAGATTACAAAAACTTGCTAATCATATAGGCAAGAAAGATGATAAATATTCAGTTAATCATATACTCTCTTATCAAAATAAGAAGTATAATGGTCAATTAAGTGCTATAGAAAAATCATATAATGTAAATCTTCCGACAGTATTAAAGATAGATGATGAAGAAAATTTCAATAAGGGGTTAAAATACGGTTCCAAACCCAAGAGATAAGAGAATACTAAATATTGATTTTTACATCATAATAATGATTTACTATACTTTTTTAAGAAAAGAGGAAATTATAAATGGCAACAGCTAAATATAAATACGTTAAAATGGTAGCTCCTGGTGGAGCAGTTTTGAACTTTATTGGTATCGCTGGTACAACTCCTGAAGTTGTATTAAGCACAGACTTGATTAAGAAATGCATCAAATTGGGTGTAGCTGTATTTGAAATCAAAGAAACTGAAGAAGAAATTCTTGGTACAAAACAGATTAAGAAAGAATTCATTCCTTTGACTTTGAAAAAAGAAGCAGAACTTAGTGAAGCTGAAAAGAAAATCGGCTTTAAAGAAGTTGATGGTGAAAATGGTGGTAAAGCCGTTGATGAAGCTAAAGTTAAACCCATTCCTGATTTAGAAGAACAAATCGCTAAAAAGATGAAAGATGCTAATGATGAATTTGTTCGTCAATGCATTGCTAAATTTGAAAAAGAAATCAAAGCTAAGAATGAAGCAGAATTAGATCAAGATAAAGATCTTACAGAAGCTGAAATTGTAGAAAAGAAAGCTAAAGCTCACTTCAAAGCATATTATGAAGATCTTAAAGCTAAAGAAGAAGCTGCAGCTAACCATACAGAACCTAAGACTTCTTTTGATAAAGGAACCCGTTATCGCCGCATCTCTGATTTGGTAAAATTTAAAGAAGAAACAGCTACAACACCTGGAACTGAATCTTCTACACATACTTCTAGCTCTGAATCTTCTACACATAGTGCTATTCAGCCTGTATCTGGTGCTCCTCAAAATTCTGAACATTCTGGAATTGGAGAATCTCAAGGAGGGCATTCGTCTTCCTCTCAAACGGGTCCTCAAGCAGAACATGGTAATCAGGATACCCTTTAATATATAGGATGATATAAATGAGTTTATTCATAAACAGAGAAATATCCCTCTTCCAAGAAGAGGGATATTCTACAGATAAGTATTTCGAGCCGGATATAAATAGTAATATTTTATCTCCTAAATTTAACTTTACAAGAGCCCCAGAAAGTAAAGAAGAACGAGATAAATGGGTAAAAGTAGCCAGAGAGAATATCTTAGATATTGCTGGTACTGCTAGAATATTTGATGGTGAAAACGGATGGCTTCAAATTGGTAAATATAAAGGATCCTCTGTAACCAGATACAATCCAAATGAATTAAGCATGAGTAAGAATGAAGTAGATAAGTATAGCAAGAAAGCAATAGATGCTATCAAAAATATTTCTAATTTAACTGTTCTTGAAAAAATGAAATATTGGATAGAGTCTAAGGTAGAAAAGTATAAGCTTTTTATTAAAAATAAGAAAAAAGAACTATTTGCAAAGAAAATATTCGAAACTGATTCTATATTTACTAAAATATACAAAGCATATGAACTTCTTATAGGCTATATAATAAAAATATTTTTAAAGATAATAGGGTTTATTGTTTCTATGATAGCCAAAGCCCATCGTTATGTAAAAGATAAATATTATAATAGCAAGTATAAGAACGAATTATCTGGTTCTAATAAAGGTAATATTAGAAATGAAATAGAACGTAGAAAAGCTGAAAATGAAGTAAAATATAGAACAGATGTTCTTGCAAAAGATAATGATTTGGAAGCTACACGTAGTTAGGTGGATAAATTATGGGATTATTTGTAATCAATGAAGATAAAGATATAAAAGTTTTATCAAATCTAAATGACGATGATCTGTATGATAGATCATCTAAAATAGATTTGAGTAAAGAAGAAGGATTACATAAATTTGTAAATATGGGTATAGAAAATTTATTAAAAATAGAAAATACAATGACTCATACATCTGAATTTAATCCTAATGAAGTATATCTGAAAAAAAAAGAAGCAAATGAATATGGTGCTGAAATTATTAAATATATAGGAAAAATGTCAAATCCTACTTTTTTAGAAAGATTACAACATCGTATAGAAAATTATATTACAAAATTGAAATTAAAAACTATTAATAATGGATTTATGATTAAATATGGCGATGAAGCTATAGGTAAAAAAATTATAAGAGCTATAAAAATAATAAGAGATTTAGTATTGGAAGTTTTAAGTAAAATACTTAGAGCTATTGTAAAAGCATTGGCAGTGGCTCATAGATTTATTAAAGATAAATATAATAATTATAAATATAGAAAAGAAATAAAGAAGTATGATAAAGATTCTTTAAATACAGCAGTAGGATATAATAAAAATGCAAAGATATTTGGAAGCAAATATAGAGACATTGGAAATGATATTAAAAATAATTCTTTAGGATTATCTTAATACCATGAAGATAAAGAAAGGATAATAAAGACATGCCATTATTTACAATGAATGAAGGATATGGATACAATGATATCTATTCATTAGAAGAAAGCCGTGTTACAGATGCTTTTAAATCTTTTAAAGAAAAAGTAAAACGTCTTTTTATTAAATCTAATGAAATGGTAGCCGAATCGCAGAATGGGGTTACTAATAATGCAGCTAAACAAGAAGTAGAAAAAACTGCTAATGATATTGAAAGAGATATCAAAACAGTTGAAAACAGCAATGAAGTTAGCAGAGAAGATCTTACTGCATTAGAAAGATTTAAAAAACGTTTAGAAGATAAATTAGAAAAATGGGATAAGGAAATTAAAGAATTGAAATTTAAAGATGAAGGTATTGGTACCAAAGTCATCAATGCTATTAAATGGGCTTTTATCCAGCTTAAGAGAATCTTTACAAAAATTCTTAAATTACTTGTATCTGCTATTTCTAAAATTTATAATAAAATTAGAGGGATAGAATAATGGGATTATTTGTATTAAGAGAAGACAATCAGCCTAATCAAACACCCCCTCAATTTTCTAACGGTCAATATAAACAAGGGGATAATGGTCAAACATCCATGAGTGTTATTATGAACAATATGGTTCAAATTACAGCTCAGGTTCAAAATGGAGAACAGGCTATCAATTCTCAAAATTCCAATCCTCAAGAAATAACAAATCAAATCAATGAAAAGGCTAATCAGATCGTTTCTTTAATCAATAAATCTTCTGAACTTAGTGGATTAGAAAGATTAAAAGTTAGATTAGAAGAAAAGATTAGATCTTTTGATGTTAAATTAAGAGCTATCAATATGAAATCTAAGAGTAATGTAGGAACTAATATTGGTGAAAAAGTAAAATGGTTTATTCTTCAAATCAAGAAAATATTTGTAAGAATCTTGACTGCTATTGTTTCTGTAATAGGACGACTTCAGCGTACTTGGAAAAATAGATCTCTTGGTAATAATATGAATAAACTCGGGGTTAGAGATGTTAGATTTAATACATATAAAAAAGAAGGAAATGATTACGTTGAAACATCTAGAAATGTGGCAAGTCAAGCTAAGGAAACGTTAAATAATAACATGAATAACTACAGAAACCAGTTAAGAACTAATAGAAAGTAATTTTAAATAATTGAACATAAAGTTAATATTTAGTATTCTATTTTAAATTTAAGTAGAATTTATTTTTAAAAATCATATATGAGGTGAAAATAAATGAGTTTATTTGTATTTAATGAAAATGAGCTTGATAATGTAGTTATGATGCAGAATGCTTCTCTTAGAAAAAAAGATGGCACTCCTGGAAAAGTTAATAGAAATATGTATCAACACCAACTTAATACAAATCCGGATTATGAACCCAAAAAACCTGAACCCAAGCCGGAACCTAAAGACGGTAAATTCGCTGCTTATAAGGCAAAGGTTGATGCACGAATTGCTAATAGAAAAGCTAATGATGCTTATTATGCTGATATGACTGATTCTTATCAAGGAACGACCTCTTCAGGAGAAACACCTGATAATGAATTCACAGTAGTATTTAGTTCTGCAAAAGAAGCAGCTGCAGATCCCGAAAATGTTGACGTAAATAAAGTAGAAAAAGATGTTGATAAGGCAGTAGCTGCTGTAAAAGATTGCAAAGATCAATCTTGGTTAGAAAAACAAAAAGCAAAACTTGAAGCTAAGATTAAAGAATATGATAATAAGTTTAAGAAGATGGAAGAAGAAAATAAGAAAAATGGTGGAAGCTCTATTGGTAATAAACTTAAATGGGTATTCACCAAGATTAAACAACTTTTCTTAAAACTTATCAAAGCTATCGTTTCGGCATTGGCTTCTATCCAGAATAAATTCCGTAGCAAAAAATAATCTAAATAATAATTAATATGATGAGAGAGAGAGATCTCTCTCTCTCTTATTTTAAAATAAAAGAGATGATTAATAATGATAATGTATTTTAATGAAGATATCGATATATCAAAAATAAAAACTTGGAAAGATGTACAAAATTTACGTCGTGGTAGTGAAAATGATTTTAAAGAATTAAGAGATACCTTTGGTTATACTGGCAACAAAGTAAATGAACGTATAGCTGAATTAATTTTTCAATATAATGAAAAGGTTCGTTTAAGAAGAGAATTTTATGAGGGAAAATCAGTAGATAAAAATTTAATATTAGGAACAGCAGACTCTAAAAAAGTAGATCAAATAGATAAAGAAATGGAAGATAGTGCAAAAAAAGCTCAGGAAGCAAGGCATGCTTATCTAAATTCTAAAGAATTTGATGAAGAAAGAGCTAGATTTAGAAAAGAAGCTGAAGAAGAGGCTGAAGCAAAGGAAAAAGCTGAAAAGGAAAAAGAGGAAGAATTAAAAAAAGCTGAAGAAGAGGCTAAAGAAAAAGCAAAGGCAGAGATGGCTGCTTTGGTTGGTGGAAAGAATAATGTATACAAAGATGCTTCAAAAGGAAATAATAATAATACATCCTCCACTTCTACAAGTACAGGCAAATATAACAACCCAGAACCTGTAAAAACTCCACCTAATAAACCAAATACAGATGATAATAAAACAAATTCTACTTCTTCGGAAAAGAATAATGTCTACAAAGGAAATGCAAATAAGACTGATTCAAATAATACAACTAATAATGAAGATTCTTCATCCAAGAATACTGTTGTAGCTGAAGTTAAAGATCTTGCCAATAAAACATCTGAGGCTGCTACATCTGCAAAAAGCGATACAGGAAAAGCTAAACAACTTGTTAATCAAGCAGAAGGAAATGCAAATAAGATTGTAGAAAATGTTAAAAATGTAAAAGATAAAACATTTTTAGAAAGATTAAAAACTTCATTAGAATCAAAGATCAAAAAATGTGATCAAAGTTTATCTGAATTAAGATTTGATAAAGGTATTGCAACAAATGTACTGAATGCCATCAAATGGGTATTTATAAAAATAAAACAGATATTAATGAAGATTGTAAAAGCTATTATATCTACATTAGCATCTATACACAATAAATTTAGATAATAGAGATAGGAATGATATAAATGAGTCTATTTGTAATATCAGAAGGAGCAGCTTCTTATAATGATGATGTACAACCTAATGTAACAGAAGAACAATTTAACGAGTTTGAAGCTGCTATGAAAAGTGGTAAACCTTTTGATCTAGATAATAATAATAATCAAACTCTTCAAGATACAGAAAAAACAGTTAAAGAAGCAGAAAAAAAAAATGATAGCCTCTTGTAAAAAACACATAGAAAGCTCTGAACCAACTAAAAGTCTTCCTTTTCTAGAAAGAATAAAACATAAACTAGAAAATAGTTTGTCTATGTGTGAAGAAAGAATAAATAAAGTAAGAAATAAAAAATATGACAATGAATCTTTTACTACAAAGATTAAAGACCAAGCAATCAAATTCTTTAATATCATCAAAAAGGGAATAATGAAAGTATTAAATGCTATCGTTAACCTTATTATAAAGGTAAAAAATTCTATATTTAAAAAATAATTTGAAAGGAAGTATAATAAGATGGGATTATTTGTAATTAATGAAGCATCTGATATGGGAAACCAAGTAAATAAAGTTGATGCTTTCATTAAAGAAGCACTAAGAGAAGCTGGAAATGTTGAAGAAGCTGTAAGAAATTTGGCAGGATCTACTCCGACAGATACAAAGGTTATTAATACAGCTATCGCTGTTATTACTCGTACATATACAAAAGATCTTAGTGGATTGGAAAAGATGTGCACTCAAGCTTCTAAGTATATTAAATCTGGAAATGCTACCAATTCTGATTCTAAACATCTTTCTCTTGCTTATTCTAAAGTAGAAAAATTGTTTAGCAAGATTGAAAGTAATAAGTTAAAGAATGATACAATCAAAAATCTCTTTAATCGTATTAAAGCTATTTTCAATAAGATTTATAAATGCTTTGATCGTTTACATGCTGATATCTAATGACAATCTTATATCAAATATGACAGATAACCTTAATGGTTATCTGTCCATTTTATTCTAAATGACAAACTTATAATATTTTATGGAGGTGAAATCGACTCTTATGCAAAAATGGAATTTTAAAATTACTGGGAAGATAGTTATTCCAGGAGTACCTTCAGACGATTTAAATATAAAACCGGAAAATTTTAAAGATCTTATTCGAATAAGTGATTATGTAAATAAGAACATGCCGACAATGTTAGCTAAAGTAAGTTTAGATAAAAACTTATTTGATATTATTATACAGAATGCAAAAAGTGCTACAATGCATTTAAAGATAGAAAAATTTAATTCATCATCCGAATTAGATGAGCCTACTACAGAAACTTATATAGAAGACGAATATTCTATCTTTGTTTCTAATGATATAAACTACTATAAAGAATTAGATTATATAGATAAAGAGAATAATGGGGAAGATAGAAAAGATGTATATAAAGAAGTTTATATAGGTCTTATGAGTAAGAAGTGTATAGACTCAAATAAAGTAGTTGCTAATACTACTATGATGAATACAAATATGATGGATATTGTATCTTCATATATGACTAATCTTCATCTTCTTATTGAGCCTTTCCAATATAATAAACCTCAATCTCAATTGATAATTCCACCTACTGATACATTGACAAGTTTAGTAGATTATCTAAATTCAATAGAAGTATTTTACCCTACAAAGTATTTGTTTTTTATAGATGAACCTATCTGTACTTATCTTATCTCTAAATCTGGTAAGGGTCTTCCTATGAAGAACGAGCAATATAATGACGTTCTTTTAAATGTAAGAGAAATAACAGATCCTAATATGATGAATGAGGGTATGGATATAGATACAAATCAAAATGCTTATTATATAGACGTATCGGTTAGTGATACAAATTATACTATAAACCATGATATATCTAAAATCATAAATAGATTTGATGCTATTATAAATCCTAGCAAAGATAATAGTATTTTAAGCTATGCTAATATTGCTAAGATGAAAGCCTATATAGATAGGATAGTATCTAAGTTTAAAGTAATGATAAAGAAAATGGTAAAGAAGATGGGGAACGTCCCAGAGAAGTTAAGTAAGTGGAATGATATATTTAAAAACAATGTTTTAAACAAAGCTAAAGAATTAGCAGAATATCAAAATAAACTTACAGAAACTATAATGGGTCAGATATCTGGATTCCCTACTTCTGCTGGAGCTAAACCTGGTAAAGTAACCATTAATGTTCCTATTGTTCAAAGCTCATTAACTTCAGCTATTAGTAAATATATTGGAAGTGGATTATTGAACTTCAATAAGCAATATGAAAAGCTAAATAATATGAGTACTAAGTTTGAAGCCAATATAAATAAACTGACTCCTATATTCTATGACTCAGAATATCTAGATAATTATTTAAATTCTGTTACAGAGATTAATGTACAAGATGTAATAGAATCTACAAAGAATTCTATAAATAAGATAAATTCAACATCATACTCTGCTTCTTCTCATGCAGAATCTAATATATTCTCTAAAACAAATGTATTAGATAATACAATGGATAAAGTTTCATCTATAGCAGATAAAGCAGCTGCATTTGTAAATAAGATAAAACCTATCTATGATAAATTTAGTCCTGTGTTTACAGATGCTGGTACCAATATATCTTTTAATGATGTATTTGCCAATTCCAATAAATTATTAGAAAATGTAACAGAGATGCAAGGGTATATTAATAATATTAAAGGAGTTATTGGAAGTCTTAGAGGAGTTATAGGATTTATTACTGGATTTGCAAAAAATTTATTATCCTTCTTCCCTAGTTTTAATGATATTTTATCCTGTGATATTAAGAGTAAGTTTGTATCTTTAGTTACAGATGTATCTGCTATTTCCTTTACTGGAGAATCTATTTATAATAAATTATCTAATGCTGGTAAATATTTGTCTCATGGTGGCTTCTTAGACAATACAGATATGCAACTATTAAAAAATAATTTAGATAGCATTACAGATTTAACCGGTATAGGTCAAATAGGGATAGGTAGTTTTGAATCTGACATGAATGTTGGGGGTAGCTTCGGTAGTAGTAGACCTGGAACACAGATAATTGTCTCAAAGAACGATAATCCTAATGAAGTAAAGAATTTTAAATCTGAATTAGAAAATAAGATTAATCAATTAACCATCAGTAAGCATGATTTAGATCCATCTGTATTTACTCCTAATAAGAGATATGTGGTAAAAAATTATAATGCCCACTCTGATAAAGATGGATTATTCTTATTAAATAAAAAGACCGAAATATATTCTAGAGAAAGTAATATCTTTAAATGTATTACTATGCTAAACTTCTCTAAGATATTGGAAAACTCTACTACAAGTAAAGCTGAGGATGCTAATACAACAACTGCTATTAATAATAAGACTAATAAACAAGAATGGTATAAGAATGCTAATAGTATGACTGATAAAGATAATAAGAATATAAACGTAGTTTCTAATGAAGGTAAAGGTATAAAATTATCTTCTGTAACTAGCAATACAATGAGAACATTAGAAATGGGATCTGGTTCCATGTCTGATACAATTTCACTTCTTAAGAAAAAATAAAATAGGAGTAGAGTCATTAAGACTCTACTCTATATTCTTTCTAATAAGATAGGATTTTCTGAAAAGTATTCATCATTAATTCTTTTTAATGCTTCTGGATTTTCTACCTGTTCCAGAAATACAGTATCTATAGATTCAGGCATTGTTCTATATAGATGAAGTTGATAATCTAGGTCTATACATTTGAACCTATTTACGATCTCATCATAAAAATGAGAATCCATGTTTTTATTAGGATATAATTGATTAGCTGTATTATATATAGAATCAGGAGTAGCCTGATCAAATCGTTCATCAATAGTTTTTAATATCTTCAAACTTTGTTTGTAATTAAATAAAGACTTTAAGTTCCTCTTAGGAATACCAGATAAAGTCATAAACCCTGATAACCAAGATTGGTTCACTTCAAATTTTTCTATTCTTTGCTTTTTAATCTCTGCAATATAAGAATCTAAAGCAGTATCTGTATTTACTATATAAGATTCATCTATACCTTCTGTATTTGTTTTCTTCTTAAATAGCATAATCAAATCTTTTACTTTAGAAGGAAGTTGAAATGCATATTGAGATGAAGTTATAAAAAGAGAAGGAACCTGTATATTTCTATTTTTAAACTTAGTAATCATATCATAAGCCATGACAGAAGTTTCTACAGTTCCTATTTTAAAATAAATATTATTCATGTACTGACACAGCATACTCAATAATGGTAAGTTTTCATTTACTATTTTATATATTTCCTGATTATTAATCATCTTAGTGATATTCTTAGAATTATAATCAGAACAAAATCTTTGCTGGGTAGATGATCCTGAAGTAGGAGAATATAATAAAAATACAAAACTATCTATTCCAGCTTTTCTAAAAAATGATTTATAATGAATAGCTAAGTTAGCTAAACAAGAGGTGATGCTATAAGGATGAATAACCTTATAAAAACTAAATATAGGAAGTAATACTTGATATACGTCTATGTATATATTGATCCATTTAGGTTGTTGCTTATCTTTATAATAATCTACGAATAGTTTGTTTAGTTTATCATATTTTATGAACTGTCCATACAGTATATTTTCTATAGGAACAGCATCTAAATAGTCATATTGTTTTACTCGTTGATTAGGCATAATAGCCTCCTATTTATAATCGTGCATAGATCCACCCTTAGAAATAGAATGTTTTCCTGCTTTAGGAGTATATTTTAAACAAGTCTGTCCTGCATTCTTATTATACAATAGAGGAATACATTCATCACATACTCTAGAAAACATCCATTTCGAAGGAGTATATTGTTTCTTTCCACAATATCTACAAGTAAAAGGAAGCACCTCTGCTTCATTCATTCTAGATATACAACTTTCACAGAAAGGAACTCTTAATCCATCAGGTTCAATAGAAGTAGGATGTTTACAAATAATACATTGAAACCACCACTTCTTAGATCGTAAAGGACTTTCTTCAGAATCTAATACACAATTTTCAAATGTGCATCTACCATACATATCTCTATGCCTACAGGGTTTATTTTCTCCTTGAACTAGATATTTACACATCTCTAATTGCTCTAGAGATTCATTCTGATTATCCCCTTTTATCTCTTCATACTGATTTTTCATATCAACACCTCATTTTATCCCAAGATATTATTAGGATCAAAGTATTCATCTTCATCGACAATTACTTCAGTGTTTTTTGCTTTTTCAACTTTCTTTTTACCAATTACTTTATTTAGAGAAGAATCAAAATCATCTCTATCTTTAAGATCATTTAATACCGTTTCTGTTTTTCCATAGCCTTTATTGATCATGATCTCAGTAAGTTTATTAGGACCTTCTTCTGTAATAAAAGAAACACCTCTCATAGGCTTTTCTTCATTTACATCAACAATCCATTTTCTAAGTTCAAGTTTAGGTTCTCTTCCATTCCAAGATACTTCTCTAAGCATTAGTACCATATTACCTGAACCTTCATCTACTAATTCATTAATTCCATCTTCTTTAATTTCATATTTGATAGGACCAGCATCTTTTTTGAAAGCCATTTTATTCTCTCCTTAAGATAAAAAATAAATTTAAAAAAATTACTAATTTATATTAAAGTATTGAGGTAGAGATTTCTCTCTACCTCAAATAGTTTTATTTACATTTCTGTATTAATACCAAGGCTATTGGTTCCGAAATCACCATAACCAAAACGTGCAGCTAATGCAGTAACATCGCTGGAATCAATTCTCCAAAGCAACAGAGAATAGTTAGTTGCAATGACATTACCATTCGGATCCATCTTAGGAGCAATCGGAGCTTTAACTTCGATATTGTAATCCCAATGACCATTATTAGAGGTCTTGTCTCCATAGAGTTTGCGAATGATCTTATAGATATCGCAAGTAAGAGAGATATAGATCTGAGGACGATTGTAGTTATCAGAACCAGTAGTTTCTTCACTTACTGCATTCCAATTAACTCCACCATTACGATTAATACCAGAGCTGATTACAAATTCACTAAGCATTTCTTTAGCATCATCAGTGAATTTATAATTACGATAATTACCATTCGGATTATTGAAGCGATTAGCACGTTCAATACGGCTATATGCATCTGTATCACTAGGCTTATTAATGTTTTCTAATGCAAAGATAAGATTAGAATCTTTACCTTCTACAGGTTTGAAGAACAAACGAATGGAGATTTGACCATTTGCTGCTACTTCTAATTTAGATCCATAATAATCCGAGAATACTGCATGATAGAAACTATTGATCAAATTGCTAAGATCTTTAGTTGTTACATAACCAGCAGACAAGAGCTGCGGGAATTCCAAACCAACTGCACCGATGGTTTGCTTTTCTTTCTTGCTTTCTTCTTTCTTTGTTTCGAATGCATTCATTGTGTGATTCCTCCTAATATATTAGAAATATAAAACTGAGTTAGAACACTGATGAGGCTGCCTATCATCACTAACTCAAATATATAGTATGTAATAGAAATTTCTATTACTCACCACCTAATTAACAGTTAAACTTATAAATTTTAATACTTCATCTTTACTCATAGCATTGCTTTCATCATCATTTACTAATAGATTATAAAGTGATAAGTTTCTTTTTATTTTAGGGTATAGTATACAAAGTATACTCTTATCCCTCAATTCAATAAATACTATATAGTGTTTAGAATTTTTGTTTTTTATAGCATCTAATCCATCTATTCTTCTATCGAATTCAAAATATGAATCAACAGGCCATTCATTATATTCATTATAGAATTCTTTAAATCCAGAAGTAAGAGATAGTTTCGGTAATCTCATTATATTTTTAATAGATATATCTTTTTCCATATCTATTCTAACTTTACTCAATTGATAATATTCTATAGAAGAGCTGTATTCTTTTAATATAGAATCTATGCTTTTATCATATCTATATTCATTAAAAGATACTATCTTAGTCAGATCAGATAAACTATCTTCTAGATATAGATATACTGTTTTAGTAAATACTAATTTTATAATATCATTTTCATAGATAATTTCAGGTATAGAATCCTGTTTTAGATCATACTTTATAGGAAGACGATTATGTTTTGCAAACATATCTTCAAATATATCGTTTTCATAACTCTTTAAGTTCATAAATTTATTGATATAGAATATATCAATATCTTTTATAGAATTGGTAGGAGTATTCTCTGTAATGTATTGGTTTATAACCAATAGACTATTTATATTTTCTATTTCTGTATTTAGAAAGCGTTTTATAGTTACAACTAGATTAGGAACAATAGAATTGTAATATAAATACAATTCATTTATACTCATATGAAAAATAGTTCCTTCTTCTTTATCTCCAGTATACATATTACCTATATCTAATATTTTTAGATCTACTTCTTCATATTCATCATATAGTTTAATTACTCTTAATAATCTAGGATACTTCTTTAAGATTTTTATCTCATTAGAAGTTATAAGAAATTTCTTACCCAATATTTGATCCAAGATAATTATCTCCTTTAAGTTATATATTTCATATTTATAATATACAACCGTTATTAGATTTTAAGATTTGGGAAGAGGATCTATTCCTCTTCCCTCTTCTCCCTATATATCTATTATTTTATTGTTTAGCAAATCAAAAAATTCTTTTAATATTTTTTTATCTTTTTTAGGTTTAGATTTAGTATTTTTGATTCTTCCATACTCAGATAAACAGAGATAAGGATAACAATCCATATTATCTTCTGTAAAAGTATAGTTTTCTTTAATACTAATAGATTTGAGATCATTGAAATTTAGTTTTGTAGCTTTCATACTCTTCTGTATATCAAAATTAACCATTACTGTATTTGCTATTATATAAGCATCGAATTCTTTTCCTTTAGTATCTTCTAGATATTTCATTACATCATCTAAATCTAAAGATGTATTGAAATCAAAAGAACTATCTAAGAATAACTTCATAAAGTCACTCATAATTCTTCTAGGATAAATATCAATTAAAGCTTTAGCTTCTGTTCCTTCTTTTATTGTTTTGCTATTATTCAAACTAGTATTCATTAGATAAGATTCAAAATTAGCTTTTACCTTATCAAAATCTTCTACAAGTAAAGGAACTGCAAAAGCCATTATAATATCATCATTCTTCAAATACTTTGTAATATCTTCTTTATCTTTATAAGATGAATATTCACTTCCTATATTATTGAATATATTCAAATACCCAATGTTATTTTTAAATCCATCAAAAGATACAAAGAAACCAGGTTCTCCCACTTTTAAATCATCATGAAATATGAAATATACTGCTGGACACTCTTCTTTTAATTCTGTAGATTCTATAAATGCATCATGTTTAAAAACAGGCATATTATAGATAGGAATGTAGTTACATACGCTGCTGTCACTAAGATATTTATTAATGCGTTCATTTGCAACCCTCCGATAATAAGTATTATATGAGAACCTGGGATTCCAACCTAAGAACATTAAATTTGCTGCTAGTCTTTCTTTTTCTTCAGGATCTTCTTCTACATCATATGCATTTGATAACGTGGTAACTTCTGTAACCCAGGAAACAGGGTTGTAAGATAATTGAATACCATTCATGATACCATTATAATTATTATACCACTTTATAGCAAAGTCCGAAGGACTATAGGTTGTATTTTCATCACTACCAAATCTAGCTATTTCATCTGGATTTAAGATAGGAATATCCATAGAAGTAGATCTAAGTTTTATGAAAGTTGGTACATCGTAATCTAATCTATAATTTATACGATCTAATATTTTTCCTCTATAAATAAACTTTACAGGAGATAATCTATCATCTTCTAATAGATTATATTTCATATTAGCTAAATATGCATAATCATCAGTTTTAGACACAGCAGAAAATAAAGCTTCTTCATATAATAGAGAGCATTCTTCATCTACAGAAGCAGGTCTATATTCCATGGGTGCTACATTATCAGATATATCTTCTTTATTTAATAAATTTTTTAAGTTGTCATTATAAATATCCGTAACAGTTTTCCCATAGATATTCATAGATAAATCATCACAGATCCTTCTTCTGTCTCTATCATTTGAATTGTACTTGTACCAATCATTTTCAAGATCATTTAAATTATCATACTCTTTTCTAAGTATAGGATAATCGTTGTCTGTATAATTCTTTACTTGCTTTAATTTTTCTTCATCAGATATATCAGATCCGTTTTCTTTTAAAACAGGAGAATATACTCTTTCTATATGCAAATCTTTAGATGATAAATTAGGAGCTATTAATATCCCATCTCTTTTTTTCTTTTCTTCTGTAGGATAATATGCTTTCTCTAATTCTATACCAGGTTCTTCTCTATATCTAAAATTAGCTTTTATTTTATCCATAACAGAATCATCTACGTCTTTGATTCCATTAAATTCAGACTCTAATCCATATACAGAATTGGTTTTCATAAACCGTTGTTTATTTTCATAATATAGAGCTTCATTATCTTTACCAAATAATCTCATGGCTTCATCATTAGCTCTATACCATAAGCTAGGAAGAGATTTGTATTTATACCAATCTTCTTCAAGTTCATCTTCAGTAGCATAATGGTCTTTTATAATATCCCCACCATGAACTTCTACCCATCTTTTTATTTCATTATATTTAAAAGACCTGTCTTGATCTTGAGAATATCTTTGGATGTTACTATCACTACTATTAAAAAATCCCATATCAAGCCCTCTATTCTGTAATTTTTTCAATCATGTGATTAATCTTATTCATTTCTCCCTCAATATCAGAAACTGAATAAGATTCAAATAATGAATTCATTCCAACCATTTGTATTTTAGAAGATGCTAAAAGAGTAGTACCATTAACATGTGTTTCATCAGAATTGGTTGGAGACATAGTTCCAAATTCTTTATCTGCATCTTTAGATACATTATCAGCATCAGAATTTATTATCTTGCTTAACTTCTTAAGTTCTATCTCTTCTAATAAAGGTTCATAATCTACCTGATCATTCATATATACTTTACTTCCAATGAATGCCTCATAGAGATAATCTTTATCATGAACAGGTCTATCCTCATAAGGTAATCTCAACTCTTCTAACAAAGAGTTGAATACTGAGTTTAGATTAAAAGTTTTAATATCGTATAATTTTAAATCAGCTTCAGATAATGTATCCCATGTATCTCTATTAGTAAGTTTTCCATTATCATCTACTTCGATATATTGACTATCTTTATCCAACGTTCTAGCAACTCTATAAGTAGACCATCCATCATTAATATCTTTATCATGATTATAATTATCAACCATCATTATTGCAGAAAAAGGTTTGTAGGTAGTTCCTACCATAGGATTCATTGTAGCAAGACCCATTGCTTCATTCATATTATTTAAGACCTCCAAATAATATTTTTAATTATAAAAATGTCCCGATATTTGTAAAGTATAGATTTTTACAGGTGAGACATTCATTTAAAAAATTATAAATATTACTTAGTAAAGATGGTGATATTTTTTGAGTAAAATACTTAAAGTAGAGGCTAATATAAGAGATTATCTTTTAGATATAGATGATCTTAACAGACCAAAAGTTTTGGATATGGAAAATATTCAAACGGGCACTATGAATTCAGCAGCTTTATTGATTATAAGACTGCTACTTCTTAAAAAAGGATCATATCCAGACTTTCCTGATCTTGGAATAGATATTCGGGGAAGATATAGATTTGCTTTTGAGGAAGAATTGATCACACTACGTAATGAATTAGAAGATCAGATATCAACTTATTTACCTGAATTGATACCTGTAGATGTTGAGGTTTCATTATATAGACCTAAAGATTCTTTAGAAAATATGATTCTTTTCTCTATTATAATTAGACAGGTTAAATTTGAAATCTTGTATAATGTAGCCGCTAATACGATAGAAGGGTTAAACTCATAATGAAAATTTGGATTAAAATGAAAGACAACCCCAGTGTATCTAAGTTAATAGAAGAATCTGAATTTAATATAGAAACCATGAATAAAGTAGAAGTATCCAATGATAAATTGAATGATATGTTTAAATCTAAAACAGCTCCTGGGATTTCTACGAATTCTGGACCTTCTATAACCTACAATAACAAGTTAGATTCTGGTGCTATTGGAGATTATTTAGATACAACATTAGATGGTGCAAAGAAAAGAGCTATTGAAAGAGAAAAAACTGGTGGTAATGCATTCAAAAAGCATAAAGTACCTATTAGGAGGAAAAAGGATTAATTATGGAAAATAAAGAACAATTGAATTTATCCGATCTTGGTTTGGAACCTGAACTTACACCGGCTGAAAAGGTTGCAAAGAATGAAAACAATAAACCTATTGAACCCATCGTAGAAACAGTTAAAGTTGAAGAAACTATTAAAAAGGAAGAGCCTAAATCTGAAGAATCTATTCAGAAAGTAAGCTTAGCAGATATTGCAAAAAGTACTGTAGTTGATGAAGATGGTAATACTAAATATGATGAAGTAATTTCAAATGTAGATACTATTGCCAAAGTTCCTAAATCTAAAGTAGATGATCCTATTCGTAAGAATTTAGATAGTCTTTATGATTTAGCAGATCATGAAATTGAACGTACTAAGAAAGAACTTACCGATCCTGATGGTCTTATTACTAAAGGAAAAGAAGAGTATGTAAATACTCAATATGAAGTTCTTATGAAACGAGCTAAATCTAATGAACGTCTTTCCAAGTTTATTAAACAGATAGAAGATATTATTGAAACAGAACCTCGTTTTGATGGAATTACTGATTATGAACGGAAAGGATATATCTTATTTACAGTAGCTCATGATGAAAAAGTAGAAACCAATAATAAATATTTTGGTATTGAAGAAAAGCAAGTAAATCGTACTCCTCGTATGAGCTCTGATGTATCTAAAGATATTGATAGTATTACAAAAAATGACGATGATTCTAAAGATGATTTCCTTGATCTTCTTGATGACAGCAGTGTTGATCTTGGGGTTAGTCCTAAAAAGCCTGATCTCCCTTATGAAGATGATGAAATCAAAGAAAAAGACGATGAAGATGAAGAAACCTTCACAACAGTAAAAGATAAAGATGTAGAAAAAGAAACAAATACTACAAAACCTATTCTTGCTGAAGAAGAAGATCCTGAAGAAAAAGAACTTCTCTCTGATGTAGAAGAAGATGAAGAACCCAATCTTTCTGAAGAAGAAGTTAAACGTCTTACTCATGATTATAAAGAACAAGTTCTTGAAGCTCTTAAGATGGAACGAAATGAAGGTCTTGATGAATTTGTAATTTCTAAGAAACCTATTAAACTTAAGAGTGCTTTACAAGTAGAACGTTCTGCTTATACAGTAACATTTGGTTTACAATATACAGGTAAACAAATTGAAATGACTCCTGTATCTGGGGAAGAATTACTTCAATTTAATCCTCAAACTACAGACTTGACTACTATTGGTGGGCTTAGAAAGTTCTTCAATATTATTTATAACCACACTGTAGGGAAGAAACCTGATATTGATACATGGTTAAAACAGATTTCCGTTTATGACTTAGATTGCATGTTGTTTACTATTTATATGGCAAACTTCAAAGATGTAAACTACCTTTCTTATCAGTGCCCTAATAATAAATGCAATAAACTTTTCTTGGAAAAGAAAAAAGTAGAAGATATGATTGTATATCCTAATGACAAGGTTAAAGAACGTTTCCAAAAGATTCTTAATGGAGAACCTGTTCAATCTAAACTCTTTAGAACCAAACCTATTATCATTAGCAAGGATTATGCTTTTAGCTTCTGCACTGAATCTATCTATGGTGATATGATTGAACGTGCTGCACTTTCAGAAGATTTCTCTAAGAAATATAGTACAGTTGTTCAAATCATGGCAAACATTGATACAATCTATAAAGTTAATAGAGCAACCAAGGAATTATATCCTATTGACTTTGGTGTCGTAGAAGATAGCTTATCTAAAACAGTAATGCGTAAAGTAAAAGCTATTTATGAAATTATGCGTCACCTCTCTCCTGATGAACACTCTGCTCTTATGGGCGAAGTATATAAGATTACTCGTAAATTTACAGAAGAAAAAATCTCTTATCAGATTCCTGCTACAGAATGCACAAGCTGTCATACACATATTGATGCTACTCCTCAGGGATCTATTGATTTGCTTTTCACTCGGGCCTTTTTACCGATCGGGGCACTTTCTATACAGTAATATTTAGCCTTTGCGAATACTATAAAAATAGACTGTCCTTTGAAGAAGCAAAAACTTGTGATGTTGGCTTTTTGTTATACCTACACTTTAGGTATATGAAAGAAATTAAAAATAAGACGGTACAAAATGCCAAACAAAAAGAAGAGATGGATGCGATGTTCAAAGGAGAATAAAATAGGAGGATTAAAATAGCTAATTAAAATGAATTTACTAGAATTCTCTCAATTAGTATCCTCTAAATCTATGAATAATGAACTACTCTCTAAAGAGGTAGCTTTGTATGATGTAATCTTAGCTTGTTTCGATATAAAATCTATCAAAACGATTTCTATTTTAAAGAATAATAAATTCGAAATAGAATTATCCGATAATGATGAGAGTCATTCACTTCATGAATTAAAGGATACATTAAATAACCAAATAATTCCTGGAGCTTTTCAACCACTATACAAGATTTCTATGAATTATTCTAAAAATATTGTATGGTTTGATCTTATGGATATTTAATTAGTAATCCCATCTAGCATTAGTTTGCTAGATGGGACAATTAATTAAAAAGTTTATGAAGAAAGGTAAATTTCTTATGAGTGATAAAATCCTTAACGAAGTTTCTAAAGATCAAGAAGAAAAAATCAAACACCTTAAATTAGATCCTCTTAACGTAGCTAATTTTATCAAAGTAAACCAACTTAAAGAAATTAAGAACCCCATGTATTTTGCTAGAAAGAATGTCCCTACGGCAGATGGGTTATTATCTAATGAAATATTTGGTATTACAAAAGAAGATAGAACAACTATCTTCGCATATATTAACTTAGCTGGAGAATCTTTCTTACATCCTCTTGGATATAAGATTTGGTGTAGATTAGATAATAATGTAAAATTATGTGCTCATGAAGTTGATAATTATAAATTAGATGAAGAATCTGGTAAATTAAAACCTGATCCTAATGGAGAAACAGGTATTAAATATTTACAAAAGATTATCAAAACTATAAAATTTAAGAAAACAGATTCTTTTGGTAGAGAAGTTAAGATTGATTTTTTGGAACGATATAGAGAAAAATTATTTATAAAAGATTTTGTTGTAATTCCTGTTGGATATCGAGATGTAAATACAGAGCAAGGCAGAGTATCTGTAGGAGAAATAAACAAGCTCTATGACTCAATTATCAGAGATTCTAAATCTTTAAAAGAAAGTAATGAATATGGTTTAACCCTTAATGGGGAAATAAGAGGACGTATTCAAGATAATTTGACTGCTGTATATGATTGGTTGGTATTCGGTAGATATAATGGTGAAGATTCTCAAGCTTCTGGCCTTTCTAGAAAGATGGGTCTTATTAGAAGAGCTGGTATGAAGAAGTCTTTTGACTGGGGTGCTAGACTTGTAATCTGTACTCAAAATCTTAGAAAAGAAGGATTAGAAGATATCGATGTAGATACAGATAGTATTGGATTACCCTTAGCAGCTATCTGTGCTAATTTCTTTCCGTATATGCTATATTGGATTAGACGTTGGTTTGAAAACAATATCTCTGATCAAACTAAATTATTGGTAACTTATTTGAATAAGGATTTTGATCTTCAAAATATAAAAGACTGGCAATCTGTATATTCTGATGAACGGATCAAAAAAGAATTAGATAGATTTATGCATGGTATGCGTAATCGTTTTATTCCTATAGAAGCTCCTATTGATACTTCTAAATTAAAAGGAAAAAATAAAGATCGTCATTTCTATCTTACTTATAAGGGGTATCAAGTTTCTGATGAAGAAGTAGCTGAAAAGATGATCAAAGGAGACACAGTAGGACAACTTCCTATTCAACAAAGACCTCTTACCTGGTGTGATCTTATTTACAGAGCAGCTATGGATATCACTAAAGATAAAGTTACTCTTATTACCCGTTTCCCTATTGATAGTTATTGGAACCAATTCCCTGCAAAGATAAAGGTAATTTCTACTATCCAAACAGAACCTATGATAGTTGATGGGAAATTCTTTAAAGAATATCCTAAGATAAGAAAAGAAGATATGAATTCTAACTCTACAAATAAATTCATAGATGTAGCATTACCTAATAACGTTCGTCTTGGATCTATTGGTGGTGACTATGATGGAGATACAATATCTTCTAAAACCCCTTTCTCTATAGAAGCTAATGAAGAATTAAAACAGCTTATCAATTCTAAACGTCATTATATTTCTCTTGGTGGTATTAATGAAATGACTACATCTAAAGAAGGTAAGCAGGCTCTGTATGATCTTACAAAAGTTTTACCTGATGATGAAGGATTTTTAACTCAAGCAGAGTTTAAAACTAAGCCAAAATTCATGAAATAATAATCCTAATATGAAACATTGATGTAATTAATATTAGTATATTATTTAATCCGGAGGGCCTGTTATGGGAAAATTTATTCCTATTTCTAAGATAGAAGAACGAAAAACTAAATTATCAGAAAATCACTTTAATTCAGGATATTATCCTTTGTTTGAATCTTATAATAGAAAAGAAAATTATAACTATGAAAATTTAAGAGAATCTGCATATAGATGGAATAATTATTCCGCAAACGTAGCAGATAACTTTAGTAGAATTTTAGAACTGTTTGATATTGTAAAAGAAAATAATAATGGGACTCAATTACAGGAATTTACTAATATCATAAATAATCATATTATTCCATATATTAAAAGCCCCTCTGTATTTAAGAATAATATTTTAAAAAGATTAGATGAAGATTCTAATAATGCATATTTAACTTCTATTCTTGATAAGATTAATGAACAAGAAGAATGTGATCGTATTATTAGAAATCATAATATGATTTCTAAAAGATTCAATATTGATAAATTAGTATCTCAAAATATTTTGTTTGAAGATGCAGTTACAGATACTATTTATAAACTCTGTGAATTAGTTGATACATATAATTTGGATTTTAAATCCAAATTCTGTATTGCTAATGAGATGGCACTTTATACTATCAATAAATATGCTGGAGATACTATATCTCCTCAAACCATTTTTGAAAATGTAACAGATTATTATCTTATCAATGGTGGAACCAACAATATTCCAAAGTTCTTAAATAAGATAAGAGAAGCTACAAAAGTCGATGATTTTATCAATGAATCAAATACTTCTTATATTGATAAATTAGAACGTATCCATAGTAACTTTATAAATGGTAATTTTGATGAAGATTGCTATGGTGGTATTATGGATAGATATCGTGGAAGCAATATCTATGGAATGGAAGAAACAGCTAATCAATTAGAATTTGCTGAGTTTGCTATAGCTTCTATTTGTGAAGGTGCAGTATCCAATAAGATAGAAGATATGATCACTGCTTTTAAGATGGCACCTGAAAAGACAATTAGTGGATTGAAAGAAATTATAAAAGCTATATATGTAACTACTAGAGAAGAAGACCTTAAGAAGAATACAAAGAATGCTTTATCGGTATCTTATTATTTCTTATGCACCATATCTGCAGCTCCTGCTGGTCCTATAGCTGTTATACTTTCATTAATTTCTTCAAGTATTGTATCTAAAATTTCTAATAAGATTTATTTAAAATCTTGTATATCGGAATGGAAAGATCATAGAGCGGTAGTTAATAGAAAGATTAAAGATGAAAAAGACCCTCAAAAGAAGAGGAAACTTATTTCTTATTTAGAAGAAGTAGATAAGAATATTAAGAAACTCGAAGCTCAGAATGAAGTAGAAAATAAAACATTCGGAGCTGGGATGGATATAAGAAAAGCAGGAAAACTAGATCCCAAAGTAGCAAAGATAAATGCTAAGTTTGAAAAGAAATTACATGAGGCTATTTTATCTGAAGCTACTACAGAAGAAAAGATAGATGATATTGTAGACAAGTTCAAAGCTCTTCCAATAAAAACAGTTACTGGTGTAAGGAGTGCAATTCATGCTATCTTAATCACTTCAAGATTAGAAGATATTAAAGCTGGTACTAAGAATTCTTTGTCGCTTTTATTCTATTCAACTATAGTTATAGGTGTTTGTACTATCTCTTCTGCTGCTGGTATACTTGCATTTATTACATCTTATATTGTTTCTAGTCATCTTAATAAAGAATATTTGGTTTCTTCTATTAAAGAATGGAAAGACCACAAATACTCCATTACCAGAAAGATTAAAGAAGAACAAAATTCTGAAAAGAGAAGAGAACTTGAAAAGTATTTAGATGAAGTGGAAGATAATATAGATAAGCTTGAAGATGAATATGAAAAAGTAAGAGATAAGACTAGAGAAGAACTCGATAAGGCTCAAGATGATAAAGAAACTTTCCATCCTGAAACCATAAAATCTAGTTCTTTAGTAAATCCTTCGGGAAATGAAACTCCTCGACTTAAAAGATTTAGTGATGATTATTTAAAGAAAGATGATAATCTAAAGAAGAAGTATGATGATGACGAAGAAGAAGATGATCCTGATTTCGATGATGATGAAGATTTCGGTGATGACGAAGATTAGAGGAGAATAATAAAAATGAGTTTATTTGAGGATATAATTTTAAATGAAGCAAGAGCTATCCATCCTCAACCAATGGTTAAGGATAAGGATGATGCTACACCTTCTGTAACTACTGCTAATGGTAATCAAAGTGTAAATCAACCAGAGCAAGATTCAAATTCTCAGCCTCCTGATCTGAACTCTCAACCTTCTGGCGGTGGCGGATCTAATGAAGCTCCACCTCCTCCCGATAATGGTGGTGGTGAAGAAGCACCTCAAGGTCCTCCTCCCCAAGAAAATGATATGGGACAAGAACCTGGTGGAGAAGAGGAAGCTCCACCAGAAGAAGATCAAGAAGGTGAAGAAGCCCCTCCTGAAGAAGGTGAAGAAGGAGAGGGTGGAGAAGAAGGTTATGAAGATTATGAAGATGGTGAGTATGGTGAAGAAGGGGAAGAAGAATCATTAGATTCTTATGAAAAAGATGTATTCAGAGATCTAAGTCCTGAACAAATGATTATCAAAAATAAAGAATTAAAGGCTCAATTTAAGTCTTTGAATAATATTATTTTTGATAGCTTAGAAAAGTTGAATAATATTTCTCATACTTCATACGATAACACTATTTTAGATTTTGTAGTTCGTAAATTAGTTGAACTTAAAGATATAAGCAGAGACTATACAGTAGATGCTTTTAATACTAAAAGCTATATTGAAAATCAGATACAACTACAAAAGATGGTTGCTACCTTTAACCGAATTGTAAACCTCTTGTCAAATGTAAGAGATAATAGACAGAGAGAATTCGAAAAAGAACTCGAACAGAACAAGAAATACAGTTTTGGAAAAGGTAGATCTAATGATTATCCATATATCTTTTCTAAAGATATAGACTATGAATAAGAAATATAATTTATAAATACAAACATATTGATAAATCTATAGTTACTGTACCTTTAAAAAAGAAACTGTGACTGTTACAGATAGATTTAATTAAATTTAATTAAAAATCTAGTACGCCATTTATAAATAATAAAAGATCAAATAGATGGCTCTCTTTTAAAAGGAGGATTTAATAATTATGGCAGTTGTTAACGGTTCTAACCAAACTGGAACTGACTCCATCCTTCGTGGTTATGAAAAGGATAGCATGCATGGTCTTGCTTCCCGTTTCTGCGAAGTAGCTAAAAGCGGTATCCAAGAAGGTTATGATATTTATACTGAACCCAATAAATTTTTCCGCACTGAAACACTGAACAATCAGATGCGTAATTTCTTTATCGAAGATGCATTCGATAAGAATGACCCGAAGTATGCTACAGCTGATGCTGTTCATGAAGAATATGGTATGCTCGATACTTTGTATCGTAATGACGTTCGTGGATTGACAGAAGCCGCTCCCTTGGGTGCTTACAACCCTGTAGTTGGTATCACATTCCCGATGCATAAAAACTTGTTGATGACTACGGTTTTCGACAAGGGTGCTATTCCTAAAGACGTTGCTGATGCTCCGCAGTTCACATTGTCGATGGAAACTCGTACAATGTACAGCCCTGATGGCCGTGAAATCGATATGTTCTTGGAACAGAACAAGATTAAAGACCTTATCGAAGGTGCTGTACCTCATAAAGACATCGTTATTATGCTTCCCGAAGATCAGCAGACTGATGTTCTTGAATTGTTGGGTGCAACAAATAAAACTGTAGCTAACGTATCCCGTTCTTCCAAAGTAACTCGTCTTTTGATTAAAGACGTTTATGTTGCTAAGGGTGAAGAAAAATATGATGCTGCTAAGAAAGAAATCGTAGTAGAAACAGCTGGTGCTGTTGGTACTAAGGTTGTTACTGTAGAACCGATTAAATTCGTTGCTGCATATGGTCAGTATGACCGTACTTTCCAGAAACGAGTTGACTTGGTAGTTCCTACTGATAATGCTGGTAATATTCGTAAGGAAATCTTCCAGTTCGCTGGTTCTATGCATAAGAACCGTTTCACTTTCATGGCTTCTTCCGATAAGGTTGTAGGTGTTGTTCTTAGTGCTTCTCTCGATGTATCGTCTGCAGCATATGAAACTCCGAAAGTTAAATGGTCGGCTCGTACTGATTACTTCGAAATTCCGGAAGCTCCGCACATGACTGTAACGATCTCGCCGGAAGAAACGAAGGATCTCAATGCTATGTATAACGTTAACCAATTGACTAAGATCATGTCCATGATCAAGTTGTCGATTCTTAACTACAAAGATGATAAGATCCTTGAAAGCTTGGATGATTCGTTCTTGAACCTCCCGAGCACTTCGAAAGTATCCGGTGCATTTAACTTTGTACCGCCCGATAACTTCCTCGGTTCACATGTAACATGGCGTTATGAAACGTTCATGGACTACCTCGATACTCAGGTAACCACTATGTTACAGGTACTGAATGATGAAAACATGACTGTTTCTATCTTTGGTCGTCCGGAACTTATCCGTAAGATTACTCCGAAAGAATATACTTATACAACTCCTCCGTCGATCGGTCCTGTTTCGCTTGATTACAAGAAGACCGTTAAGACGAGCGATAACCGTATTTACCAATTCATTAGCTCGAACAAATTGCGTAACGATAACAACTTGATCATCATCTTGAATCCTCGCAATTCGAATCGTGTAATGTATAAGATCTTTGATTATCAGTTATACGTTGGTAATGAAATTCGTGACACCTCGAATTATCAGCTGCCGGCTGTAACTGCATTCGAACGTTTCTTGTTCGTATCCTATCAGCCGGTACAAGGCCGTATTCAGATCATGAATCCGACTGGCTTGGTTGAAGATATTGAAAACAAGACACCGGTTAGCAAGGATCGTGCTCTCAACGATTACACAGCTAACAAGCTCACCTATACTCATGACAAGAATGGCAATGGCCAGTTCATTGATCATACAGGTGAACTTCCTGGAACAGCTCGTTCCGTTATCTATCCGGACGGCAAAGCTCCTGGTGTACCGCAGAACGGCGTAGCAGATCAGAACTATGCTTATCCTTCGCCGAACTACTCGGTAACAGATCCGAAGAACTAATTAGACTTATAAATAGATTTTGGGATAAATCTATTTTAAAAATTCCACATAAAAAATATATAAAAAATCCGATGACAAATGCCTCTCTAGGAATAAATCCTAGAGAGGTAGTTTGTGTCAAAAAAAAATAAAGAGGGAAATGAATCCCTCTTTATCTTATAACTATCTATAGTTCTTACCGATGCTTCTAAGATTTTCGTGCATGATATCTTGATCCATGTTTCCTGTATTATTATCATCAATCATAGCACGGCAAAGATATTCAACAAATACTGCATTTTCTTCTTTTCTGGGATCTAAGTAATATACGTTGGTTCCTTTCATAACTTTATAACCAGATTTTCTATTGGGTGTAGGAACAAACTTATCAAACTGGCTTCTGCTATTAGCAAAGCCAAGTTCAATATCACCAGATTTACCAGTATGATATCTAAAATACGTTGCAAAAGCATATTCAGATTTGTTTTCATTATCTTTGTAATAGAACTTTGTCACCATCGATTTGTATTCTCTATCAAATGCAGTTTCATTTACATCAAAGATGATTGTTCTTCCATCTTTAAGAGTATAGGAAATTTCATCTTTAGAAATTCTGGTAAACCCAGAATAAGTTCTGGTTCCTACTTCTTTGGGAAGACCTGATTTATTTGTATCAGGAACTACTACATTGATAAGATTCTTATGCATAACTACATTGGCAAATCTATTTACCAAATCAATGCTACCCTTATCCCAAGTAAGCTCTACTTCATTTCTGTTCTTTTCAACATAGTCATATGTGTAGAGCCCACCTGCTGCAAAAAGAACTAAAATACTAACTACAACCGTAACTACCACATAACCATTGATATACTTCTTAGCTTCATTAAATTTACTCATGATAAAATCTCTCCTTTAAAAAAAGTTTAAATAAAATAATAGATAAAATGATAGGGAGTAGTCATATGACTACTCCCCTTAAAATTAACGATCTTTAATTTTTTGAATACGTTTACAAAGAACAGAGAAGTATCCTTTCATATATTCTAACTGCTCCATTAGTAAATCATAATCTTCATTATCAGGATTTTCATCAATGAAGTTAGATAACTTTTCTATCTTGATTTCTAACTCTTCATGTTCATCCATCAAACGTGTTTCCCAATCTTTCATGTAATAATCCCCTTTAATTACTTTTTGTTTTCTTCTGAAATAACAGTGGATCTTTTAGGTTTAGCTAAATTAAGAAGCTCTTGATAAGCACTTGCATGCTCCATAATAAAAGCTCTTATATAAACCTTAATATAAGATTCACTGATAACAGGTTTAATTCTTTCTGCTTCAATTGCGAATGCCGTATCTGCTAAAGAGTTAAGCATTCTATTTCTAATATCTACAATTGTAATTGTAGAATTATTAGCAAATTCACAAGAATAATATTTATTTGCAAATTCAGCTAATTTGGAATACCTTAAACCATCTTCCATCAAAGACTTTACTTTAGCTAATAATGAAATAATAGATTTTTCACTATTATTAGAAAGATATCCATTTCTTTTCATCTCTGTATATATAGCATCTATGAAGTCTTGACTTTTATTTTTTACTTCATTGGGATGGAGTACAACGAAATCTTCGCTCATTCCATTAAATGTAAGATTATTTATCAAATAATTAGGAATATATATCGGATTAATAAATCCTTTATCCCTATCACTTATCTCTAGTAATTTACTTTTCATATATGATATTGTAGGAATATGTTTTATCCATACTTTAACACCAGTTGCCATAAGAGATTTGCAGATATTTGAAATAGAAGATGATATTTCTTTATATTCAAAATAATCTGCTGAAACAGCCTTTTTTTCTTCTTCCTTATAATGATTTGATTCAATACTTTCTATAATAGGTGTATCCCATCCTATATAAGATCTCGGTGATGATGTAATTTTTGCTACATCTTCACTTATATAATAAGGTTTCATTTTACTTTCATTAAAACTACTTTCTTTCTTTTCATAAGAAGGTTTATATCCTCTCTTATTCTTCTTAAAACAATTTTTGTCTTTCATGGAAAACATCTCCTTTTTAAAATAAAGTTTTATAGTTATGATAAAATTAAATTTTATCATAATAATAGTATATAATTACCCCAATTTTTCAACTCAAATAAAGAGGGGGTGGTGTAGATGGGTAACCTACACCACAGTTTGAGAAAAAAGAGGAGTAATGACTAGAACTTCCAAGTTCAATAATTAAAACAAAGTTCTACTTATAAGTAGATGATCTATTTATTTTTAATATCCATAGGAGAAGAAGTTTCTATATTTATATCTGTTTTTCTAGGTTCTATGAATTCTTCTTTCTTCTTTTTATTAGTAGTGTTTAAATTTGCAGTGTAATCGTTCAATGCTCTTTCTCTACTTACATAAATATTTTTGTTTTCCATTTAATATCATCCTTTCTTATTAAGGAAACATCTAGATAATCCGTGACGACATTTTAATATAGCTTTTAAGGAGGATTCTTACTTTGGATATCATTTTAGCTAAAAAAAGAAAAGCTGCCTACGATGATGCTGAGGTCGCTATAGCGAATATAAAAAAAGACCCTAAACAAGAATATGTATTAGATCTTCAGAAGGCATTAAATTTAATGTTTGATGCTAAGTGTATTAGTATTTTATATACTCAAAATACAGATAAATTATTTTTTGGTGTATATGCTATGCCGAAAATCCCTGCTGAACAGGTTATAAATATAATCACTTCTAGTTCTACTTATATTATCAACGAATACTATTTGGAATTAGATTCTAAATTATTCCAAATGGATATTGATCTTAAACCTAGTGAAATCATGGCTATTCTTATCTATGATATTGGTAGAATGGTTAATGATGGAAGTCCTAGTGAAATTGTTTCTAAAGCAATCGATCGTTATCTTCTTGCCAATAATGATGTATTGAAAATCTCTGATTCTATTAATTATATGGAATTACTTTCGTTTGGATTTAGAGATGCTATTAGAAAATATATCACTATTGTAAACAAAGATAAGGTTGAAGATAATGAAATAATGTATGATTATTATGAATCCATTAACTATAAACAAAACCTTTATAATGCTTTTAGAAAATTAGAATCTTGTTTCTATAATTATAATAAAGAAGCAGATAATAAGTTTGTAGTATTAGCATGGGTTCTTCGTTTATATAAAGACGTTCTTCATAATCGAATTCCTGCTATTGAAACTCTTAAACGCTGCAAATTACTCACAGGATCAAAGATAGAAATCCGTGAAATGGAAAACGTTATTAAGAGATTAAATAGAATTGATGATGATCAATTATTAAAAGAATCTGTAGATATGTTGGTTGAAGAAGTAAAAGCAAATATTCTTCCTAATAAATCTAATAAACCTATTCCTCAAGCATTGGATGATGACCTTATAAAATTAGAATTAGAACAGCAAAATGTATTGTACAATGAACCTGATGCAGTTCCTAATCTTATTGCTAATATTAATTCTAAACTTGCTTTTATTCAAGACTATATTGAAAATAATCAGCTTACTAAAGCTGAATTCAAACAACTGAATGATATGTATAAAGGTCTTACTTTAAAACGTGATCAATTGTTTAAAGGTGATCTTTACGATGAACGATTCAAAAAGTATTCTGTATATTTTGATTTAGATGATCGATAAAACTAAGGAGAGGATTTATTTCCTCTCCTTATATTTTTATCAATTGAAAATTAGGTTGTATACAATAATTATGAGGTAGTGTATCTTATAAATTATGAAGGCGGATACATTATATTAGAAAATTTTATAAACTTATTATTTGAGAAGGAGAGAGGAAAAATGGCATTCGAATCAGGTTATGGAAACCAACAATATTCACCGACAGTTTATGGTTACAGTTTCTTCAACAAGGAGTCTGTAATTGATAAAACTATGATTAGTTTTTCTATGTGGAGAAATCTTCTTAAAATTAGTATTTCTCCTGTTATTGAATCTGAAAATGGAGAAACACGATACGATACAAAGAATGGTATCTCCGTTTATCTTACTCCTCAAAAAGCAAAAATGTTTGAAAATCTTTTGAGCTTATCTATTAATAAAACAGAAGAAGATACTCTTAAAGGAAATGCTGGGGTGGCTACAGGATCAAATCTTATTACTGTAGAAGATCCTGGTGTTGTATATGGAAAACCTGAAGCCGGAACAGTTATCAGCATTAAAAAGCTTAATCAGAATGGTCAGATTGAACAAAGCTATTCTTATGAAATCAATAAAGGATATTATAATATCATCATTGGGTTTGATCCTAAGACAGCTGGGTATACACAAAACTATGATATGTTTAATACCCTTGAATTAGAAATGATTATTCTTCAGCTTAGAACTTTCTATGAAGCTATGAGTAATGCAAATGCATATTCCAATGTAACCCATCAATATCAATATTATTCCAAGATTGCCGCTAAACTTGGTGTAGATTTAGAATCTAATTACAATGGTGGATATAAGAAGAGTTATTTTAGCAATTCTGGAAACTCTGGAATGACAAATACATCTGCTGGAAATTCTGAAACTATTGAAAGTTCTCAGCTTGATTCTATTATGGGTGCTATGCAATAAAATCTCAGGGGGATTTTATATCCCCCTTTATTTTTTATTGAAATAGGTGATAGTTATTAAAAAAGGTGAATATACAAAAACTGTATTAGTAGATTTTGATATGCTATTTGATATAGATTTAGCTTGTGTACTTTATCTTAAAGATAACTATGGCAAATCAAAATTTTTTAAAGAAGAATCTATAGAATATTCGTTCTATTATTTAAGATATCTAGTACTTACTACGAAAAATAAGAACCCTATATCTATTTTATTTAAAGATGAATATGTAGATAAGGTTGATGGAATATATAATGAATTAATTTCTACTAAACTAAATGATGTTTTAAAATATCTTATAAGACCTAATGATATTTTAAAGTTATTAGTAGCAGATTCATTACATGATGATGTAGCTATTACAGTTAATTGTAAGACAGAGGAAGAAGTTAAATATATAAAATCATTTGAATTTACAAATGATTGGAATGCTGTATTAAATGAAATAGATGCTGAAAATTATAATACCTTATTTATACATTACGTAACTGATTTGAGTAAATTAGACAATGTATCTGGTAAAACAATATATCTATATAATTTTGGATATAATTTTGAAGATGATGAATTGAAACATCATCATCCTATAAGTATGGTTTTAAGTGAGGTTAATGTAATAAAATATATCTCACCATATGCTGATTTTGAATTTGCAAAATAATCATAAGGAGAGTGTACTTAATGAAACTTGTAAGTAACGTTATTGGTGAAAAACAATTAAGATCTGCTCAATTAAGAGCATTAGAATTATTCGCTAATACTCTTAAGGGAACCTATGGTCCTATGGGAGAATATACGGCTTATTCTTATAGAGATACAAATAAGAATACTAAACTTGTCGTAAGCAACTATACTAAGGATGGATTTACTGTCCTTAAGCATATTAATCTCGATAAACCGATTGAAGATATTCTTAAAGATGATATCCGTACTATTTGTACTCAGGTTATCAAATCTATTGGTGATGGTACGACTTCTGCTGTAATTATGTCTTATCTCATCTTTAAAGGACTTCTTGAATTACAACAAAAAGGTCTTCCTAAACGCAAGATCGTTTCTGTATTTAAGGAAATTATTAAAGAAGGAATTGATATTATTGAAAGTCGTGGTCATGAAGCTACTTTAGAAGATATCTATAATATAGCTTATACTTCTTTGAATGGTAACTCTGAAGTAGCTAATATTATTAAATCCATTTATGAAGAAAGTGGTATGGATGTATTCATCGATGTATCTGCATCTAATACTCCTGAAACTAAAACAAAAACATATAATGGTATGACCTATGAAGAAGGATTTATTGATCCTTGCTTTGCTACTAATGAAAAGACTTCTTCTTGTGATTTGGTAAATCCGAATGTATATGTATTCGAATCTCCTATTGATACACCTGAAATGGTAAATCTGTTTAGACTTATTGTTCATGCAGAATATCTGGAACCTATTCGCAAGGCAACAGAAAAAATGAATATGGGTAAAGAAATCAAAGAATCAGATATGCCTGTACCTACTTTAATTATCTGCCCCACTATTTCTCGTGATATGAATAGTTTCTTAGATGAAATCATTACAGCAATGACCAATATGCCTCCTGATAAACGAGGATATCTTTGTGTAGTAGCAAATATCGATAACGATAATAACTATTTGATGGATATCATGAAGATGACTGATGCTAAATTCATTAAGAAGTATATCGATCCTAAAAACTATGAAGAAGACAAGAAAAAGGGATTAGCACCTACAGAATTTAATATTAAAACCTTTGCAGGTAAGGCAGAACATGTAACTGTAGATGCTACTTCTACAAAGATTATTAATCCTAAGAACATGTATGATGAAAATGGTAATTATACAGAATTCTTCGAAAACT
>ERZ773250.70-NODE-70-length-69573-cov-55.200121_pt1 | contig 69573 bp, 74 predicted proteins | sample MGYA00511258_ERZ773250 | MGnify/ENA primary metagenome ERZ773250 (study PRJEB29015, sample SAMEA2738164) | human oral metagenome | biome: human oral; feature: human-associated habitat; material: saliva | place: China | collected 2187 ... | reverse complement strand
AACCACCAACACCAACACCCAGCAGGTAACCATCACCCCACAGAAAGAACCCACCACCAACCCCGAACACGAAGCACTAGAATCCCTCGAAGCTCTCATCGAAGACATCGCACACCACCGAGGCATCTAACCAGCCGCCCCGCACAAGGAAAGGAAGGGGTAAGGCGGAACCATGCACAGAAGGAACCACCTCACCCACACCCCTTCAATCACACCTATAGGAAGAGGAAGCCCTCAACCAACCCCCGCACCACCAAGCACAACCACAAAAACGCTCACGGTGCCGACTCACAGGTAAAATAGTTTCACGCGCTCGCCTCCGGCAGGGGGAGAGCATATAAACGGATGAACCACCCCTCAACGGGAAACATCAAGACCATACGCCTATCATTAGGCGGACGGTCACCATAGGCGGGCACCGCCTACTCACCCCACAACGGGAAAGTGGAAGCATCTCAGACGCCTCACAGGTGTTACAGCTTAGCAGGAAAACTTTCCCACACGCACGTGGGGTTGAGCCCCTTACCCCCTTCAACCACACCCACCAACCCCCAAACACCGACCCGCTCAAAAGAGAAAGAACACACCATGAGAATCCCCCTCGCACCCCACAGCCTCGCCCCCGGCGAAGCCCTCCTACTCACCAACCACCCCGAAAGCGCCAACCTCGCCCTCTACACCATCACCCACCACAACACACACCATAACACCTACACCGCCAAACTCCTCCACACCAACCATCCCGAAAGCGCCCCCGAAACCACCAACCTCGCCCTACACAACGGCATCACCCTAACCACCCACAAAACCCTCAACACCCACCAACCCACCCCCATCGACCTCAACCCCAAAACCGGCGCCACAGTCTCAAACACCGAAACCACCCCACTCACCTACACCCACAACACCAACACCCTCACCGCCTGGCACGTCACCCACCACCTCCCCGGCGGCGCACAACTCGTCACCAACCCCAACGGCGACACCCGCCTATACCTCACCGACCAACTCCACCACGACATCACCACCCACGCACCCAACACCATCCGAAACTACACGGAAGAGACTTTCTTCCTGCCCCACTGGGCAACCACCCCAGTACCCACACCCGTCGCCGCCGCGCTCGCTGACCTGTACGCGCACCCCGCATACGACCAGCTGACACGCAAGCAAATCCAGCGACCCGCCTGGGAAGACGACCTAGACGCGGCAACACTCACCCGCCGATACTGGGCAACCATCGAGCCGGACACGTGGGAAGGGGAACCGTGGCACCACACCCCCGCCGAGCACGTCCACGAGACCATCGACTACCTCGAAGAGGTTAAAGACCTAGCAATCAGCACCGAACCCGAAACGGAGTACAGCACGCCCCTGCCTGCTGAGACGGCAACCCAACTCGCCCAGCACATCGACAAGCTCATTAGCACCCTCGAAAACACCAAATACTACACCGACGAAGAGTACAACTAGAGTCGGATAGCCCGCACACCCGAAAGGAGGGAGAACATACCCTATGCAGTGCACAGACCAAAACATCGAAGAGCTCACCGCACGCCTCCACAGCCTATACGCCACCAAGTACGCACACACAGCAGATGCTAACCACCCGTACGCCCTCGACATTCACCACCTCACCCACCTACTCGGAGGCACCATCACCACCACCCTACACCTAGAGCCCGGTAGCATCACTACCCGCATTACGCACCCGTTGCACGACCCGGAACCTGATGCAGGGGCGACCTTCACCTTTACCACCACCCTCAGTAAGACTGACCCGCCCCGACTCCAAAGATTCCGGCTTGCCCACGAGCTAGGGCACGTCTACCTGCACCACCTCAAGCAACCCCCCGAGCACCGGCAAACAGAGTTTTTCAAGCACCCGTCCAATCCGGCAGAAGCGAAGCAATGCACACAAGCTAATAAATTCGCCGGAGCTCTACTCATGCCCGCAGACATGTTCCATCAAGCATGGGACGAGACAAGCGGCGACCTCATCAAAATCGCAGACCTCTTCAACGTCACAGTAGTGACAGCCGAGGCACGACACAACCACCTCACCCAGATACAGAACAACCCCTAAGCGATGGGGAGTAGAAAGAAGGGGTGACCTTATACCTGGAATAGGCGCAAGTTCACCCCTTCTTTCTGCACCTATGAAACCTACGCCGCACCCCAGCAGAGTTGTGCTACCATATACACATGCTCGCCTCCGGCAGGGGGAGAGCTTAATAAACGGATGAACCGTCCTCTAGTGGTGGTCATCAAGACCAGACGCTCCACAGCGAGCGCCGGGTCACCGTAGGCGGGCACCGCCTACTCACCCTACATGGGGATGAGCCTCCCGCGAGAGGGGTTCCCTGGCTATTCCCTGCACAAATGGAGTTGAGCCCTCAATTCATGGGGTCGAGTACCACTGCTCATCCTCTTCTCTGTGTGCATGCGGGTCTGAGTCTGTCACATACGACCGCACATGCGCCACCATCCGTCATTCCCTACACAGGCGGGGTCGAACCCGTGGTCAGTTCATCACACCCCTTTCTCCTTATTCTTACCTGTACGGGCAGGGGGCGGGTCTATGCCTTACTGACCCCCCCAAAAAAAACACCCCCAAGAGTTGCGTACGCAATTTTAAGTGTGATACTATATTCATATGAGGTTGAGAGAAACACTCCAACCAGCAAACACGTAAACCACCCGCAGAAAGGGAAACCATCATGGCAACCATCAACCCCGCAGACATCCTCATCACCGGCGACCACGTACTCCACGTCACCAGCACCGAAACCACCAAGACTCTCACCGGCGAGACCCTGACCGTCACCGCACGCACCGCCGAAGGCAAGACCATTACGGGAGCTATCGACCCTAACGACCAGTTCCGCCACATCCCCAATGTCTCCGAAATCGAAGCTGAAACCTACTTCGACATTGAACGCCGCCGCGACGCAATCTACAAGGACTCCGCATCTGACGCGCACCGAGCTCTGCGAAACCACTGGCTTCACCTCACCCGCGAGAACAACACTCGCGAACCGTTCAACCTTCTCAACCCTGCAAGTGCAGAGCCCCTGCTGGCTTATCTCGACAACGCAGAAAAGGAACTGACCAGCGCCCGCCAGTGGGTAACCGGAAAGCGCGCAGAGTACATTGAAGCTCTCGAAAAGATGCTCATCCGCTACAAGACCAAGCCTGTCTACACCGCACCCAAACCCACCAACCAGAGCGTCACCATCAAGAAACGCACCTTCCACGTCGGACACATCTACGAGCTTTCCTACCGAAACCCCGGCTACGGCTGGTTTGACCGTACGGTGTACGCCCGAGTAGACCGCGTCACCAAGGGTAAGGCATATGTCACCTTCGGCAACGGCAAGCAGGGCTACATCGCAACCAATCCCGGTGAGAGCTGGTACACCCTCAAGGCAGTCGTAAACGGCAAGGAATACTGGGTTGAGGGTTGCGAAGATTACCACGTAAAGGCTCTACCTACCGCTTCCTTCCAGGAAATCGAAACCTACCGCAAGTACCGCGCAGAAAAGATTAACCCCGAACGCGAAGTCATCAACATCTACCTTGACCTCTTCGCAGGCGACGCCCGCCCCGGTTGCATGGAGTCTAGCTACTTCATGAATAAGGAGGCAAAGCACTGGTGGGGAACCTACGAGGAACGACGCGCCAAGGCACTGAACGCAATCGCAGGTTTTCTGTACGACATTGAGAAGAGCCTGCACCACATCCAGTGGGTGCGCTCGCAGATTGCTGACTTCTACAAGGATGCCCAGTAGCTTCTAGTTAGTGGTGAGAGGGGTGTAGGTGGTGGTTACCGCCGCCTACACACCGTCTCTGTCTTTTTATTGCTGAATTTGAAAGGATTTGTTATGGATTACGCTTCTGTTCGTCGTGGTGATGTGCTTGTTGATGAGCCGTATGTTTACAGGGTTCTTGCTGTCAGCCCGGAGGGTCGGGCTCGTCTGCTTCGAGTCAATGGCGCCGTGGAGGTTGTAGACCTTTCTCAGGGTGAGCCGTGGGGTCATATTCCCAATGTCTCTACTGCTGGCTGGGTATCATTGTGTGAGCGTAGTCGTGCGGCGCAGGCTGTCGGTGCCTTCCTGAGTGCTAATCATCCTAAGTCTCCCATCGGGGCGCATAATGTCTGCTACAAGCTTCCTGGGCTTGAGATTGGTCTTACGATTGATTCTGTCCTGCGGGATGCTGTGGAGGCTCGCCTGGATGATTATGAGGCGGCTATTGTTGAGTCCCGTGCGTGGGTTGAGGCTCGACGGGTTATGTATCAGGAAGCGATGATGCCGCTCTTTGAGAGTGAACCCAAGGATACGTTCACTATCGCCGAGGAGTTCGACAGCGGGAGAGGTTCTATTAACCTCCGTGCTCGGTCTTTCGTTGTGGGTCAGGTTATTCGCTTCAACTGCAATAAGGAGACTAATTCTGCTGGTCGCAGTCGCGGGTGGTTCCGTGTAGACCGTATTCGTGGCAACCGGGCGTATGGGGTGCTCGATGATGGTTCTTCGGGCTATTTCTGCGCGTCTGATGATAGGGCTTGGAAGTATCCGCTTCAGCTGGTGACCGATGACGAGGTTTTCGACTGCTCGAACGAGATTGCGTATGCGCCGGTGAGTGACCCTGCGGAGGCTTTCGCATACGCTAAGTATCAGGGTCTCATGCGTCACTACGGCATGTTGGGCGCTAAGGTCTACCAGAAGTTCTTCACGAACTCGAAGCGACCGGCAATGCTCACCGGACAGTTCCGGCGGCGCTACGAACTGCCTACCTTGGGTTCGTTGTTCCAGCGGAGTTCCGAACCGTCTATCTATGTTGGTTCAACTCGCGCTCCTCGCAACCTGAATGAGACCTATAATGTGGCTCTTCAGGAGATTGAGCAGGTAGAGAACCTTCTGTCCACCACTGAGGTGGAGATTCGAGAAATTCGAGGTCTGCTGGACGCTCTGGAGGGCTAACTGGCACCTCCTCTATAGAAGTACCCCCAAAGGTTATTGAAACTTTTGGGGGTACTTCTATTTGCCCAACAACACATGATGTTGCACATATCGTTTTTAGTGTGGTACTATATTTATATGAGGTTCCAAGAATGGAATCACAGACAACCCGACCCAAGGAGGAAAATATGCCGAAAAAGGTTCTGTCCTACGAGAACATCAGCAAGCACTACGTCTTCTACAACAGCCTCAATCCCAACGCAGAAGACCCGAGCATCAAGAACATCACCAAGCGCGAGAACGAACTCCGCGAAGCAGGCTGGGTAGCAGTCCCCGGAACCTTCACCCTGGACGCACCCCAGCGAGAAATCGTCAAGGTCGAAAAAGGTGAGGAAACCGGCAAGCACCTAGCCCACCTCATCAAGTTCCTCGCCACCAAGCATCAGAAAAAGACCGGCACCCCCTACAAGATGTACGCCCACCTCGACGTATGGGTAAACTCGGGAAGCAAGGATGACATCGGCGAACTCGGAATCGACGCCACCTTCACCATCGACCCCGAAGGCAAGAAGAAGATTGGCGTCTCAATGACCACCTACCTGGACGGCTCCTACGGAGGATTCAGCCTGGAAGAATGGCTCAAGCTCGACGGCAAGACCTACCCCATCGGAACCCCCATCTGGAGTGACTGGGGTAATCAAATCGACATCCTCATCAACCCCGAGCAGGGAAAGTAACCCATACGCCTGCTAAGTTTGCCCCACAATCCCAACACTGGATAGTGGGGCAAACTTTTCAAAAAACATCACCCCAAGAGTTGCATACGTAATTTTAAGTGTGATACTCATATTCATATGAGGTTGAGAGAATAAACCCCAACCCGCATACCACCAACCACCCAATAGGAAGGGAAAACACAATGACCACCACTCAGTACACCCCCGGCACCATCATCGTCCACGAAGATGAAGCCTACCGCATCCTCCAGATTAACGACAAGGGACACGCCCGCACCACCAACACCCTCGGCACCGAACATCTCATCGACACCAACACCCTTGCCCCTGAAACCACCAAGGTCATCACTGACGCAACCCCCGAAACCTGGGTACGCTACATCGCTAAGGTGCACACCGCGCGAAACATCAACAAGGAACTCACCCGCGACAAGTACAACACCGAGTTCCGCAACGTGTTCGTGAGCTGGCGCAATTTCATGAACCCCGAGGTGGTTCCGACCATAACCCTGCTTGATGAAGCTACTAGCTCTGCCGCCGTTCAGGACTACATGGAAAACATTATTACCTCCGTCAATGAGGGTAAGAGTAAGATGGAAACTCAGTGCGCGGAGTTCATGGCAACCGTACCCGCAATCATGGAGGAAACCCCGGCTCCCGAGTTCTCGATTCCTGAGCCGGATGCAGGTTATACCGTCATCAAGGGTTATAAGCTTGAAGTTGGCATGATGTACGGCTTCGAGGTGGACATCCCGGCTAAGGACCCTAAGTACCCTGGTGACACCGAGCAGGTGAACCGTTACGCCAAGGTAACTCGCGTGACTAAGACCCGCGCATACTTGACCTTTGAAGACGAAACCGAAGGTCACGTAGCCACAGCAGGCTCCAAGTCCTCCTACGACCTAATGGTTACCATCGGTGAAGAGTCTTACCCTGTGACCCTTCTCAGCAAGTACAACACCGACAATATGGAAGGAATTCAGGAAACCCACACCTACGCGGTAGCTCGCAAGAACACCGCAGACCAGATTAGTGAAGCCTACGGCGAGATGGTGGCTAATCCGATTGAAGAGAACCCGTTCTGGGCTAAGCTGTTCTTTACCTGGGGATACTGTGCTCGCACCGCAGAAGGCGTAATCCACGAGGCTACCAAGAATTTGACCAGTAGCAAGGCAATCGCGGCAAAGGTGACCGCACCGATTCATAACCTTCTCGAACAGCTCACCGTATTCGAGCAGTAACGTAACCCCCACCCCCGGCGGGTATCCTATGGCAAGCAAGCCAAAGGGTACCCGCCATTATTTACGCCCAGCCACCAAATACCCCGATATGTACGCACCTAAAACCATATTCCTTGGAGAGCCTAGAGTATGCTGACCCGCTTTGCCCAAACCACCGCCGGAACCACCATCACAACCTATGGTGTCGCCTTAAACACTGCATGGGTTATCGAAAGCGCTAACCCCCAAACCGCACCGCTGGTAGAGGCGCACATCGAAAAGCTCATTGAAAACAGCGCCTCTTTCGCAGTAATTACCGGGTCGTTGCGGTCAATAATCAACCCAGCCACCGACGGAATAGCCATTATCGCCACCGATACAGACGAAGAAATAATCAAATACCTCATCATTGGAGGCAGTGCACTAGCGATGAACAAAATCCTCCACGAACCCACAAACCAAGCATATACAACAGGAAGTGTCCGCACCCACGGGTACACCTCAGAAATTACTCTCCTTACTTCTGGTATCAAATCCTGCTATACCCCTAACGAGCCAATTGAGACCCTACTCAAAAAGTTCACCCACACCGCAACACTCAACCCGCACGCTAAGGACACTGGATACTCAATCCTAGTCCTGCAAATCTAAAGGAGAAGCCCTGTGGCACACTTCATCCCCCTCAATGATTACAAGCTCACCGTAGTCGAAGCACCCAGCACCTTCCGCCCGCCCTTCACCATCAGCGAGACTGGAGAAATCGCCGCCGCCGTAACCGGCGGTACCGCATACAACGGCACCGCTGTACGCCTCGAAAGCATCGTCCTCGATAAGGAAACTGACACCGCTGTACTTGGGGTCTCCCCCACCACCTTCTACGACCTGCTGGCAACCAACATTCTCTACACGGCACCGAGCGAAGCACTCGACGGTATCGTTACCGAGCACATCCGTGACCGCGCCGAGGCGTTCCGGGACTCCCACGTCCCTGCTGGTGCCGAAATCCTTGAGGATAAGCGCTTTGCAAATGCGTTGGCTGTAAGCCTTATTGTAGAGGACATTGACGGACGACTCCTGCTGACTGAGCGTGCGGCTGACCTGGCAATCGGTGCAGGTCTCTACGGCGTATCTGCCACCCGAGGAGTCACCGTTGAGGATATTGACAGCGCACACCCCATCCTTGCCGCCATTACCAGTGGCTCCGATGTCCCGTTCAACAAGGATAATTTCACCGTGCAGGGCATCTACTTTGGCGATAGCAAGAAACAGCCCGCACTCTTCTGCAAGACCGTCCTGGATTACTCGCTTGTTGGTGAAATCCCTGCCCCCGACGGTAAGAACACGAGCTACCTGCTTGTGAATAAGTCGAACCGGGAAACTCTGGATGAGTTCAAGGTATCTGAGGCGGCACGCGCCCACCTGAACATGACCATCTAGCAATACACATCTCAAGTTAGGGGAGAGCCCCTATGCTAGAGGGGGAATCACTGCCAGTAAATGCACCTTGCACTGCCGGTCAGGGGTTCCCCCTTTTTCCTGGGCAAAAAGATTTCTTCCCTACCACCCCAAAAAGTTGCATAACTAATTCAAGGTGTGATACTATGTTTATGTCAGCAGGAAATGAGACCTGCAAATAAGAAGTCCACCTTGGGGAATAACCCCCACCATGAAAGGAATAAACCAATGACCACCCTTAACGAGGCAAAGTACGACGAAGTCATCGCCGCCGCAATCAAGGTTCAGCGAGTACGAGCTGAGGCACTTGCCGCCGCTGGCGAGATTGCAGACCTCATCAAGCACCGCAATCAGCGAATGGACTCCGACCTGGTCAAGCTCCAGAAGCGCAACCCTAAGCTGAGCACCCTCACCCCTAAAGTGAGCGAGCATGAGCAGGAAATTACCGAACTGAAGCAGGCTCTGGAGTCTCTTGCTTACCCGCTGGGTCAGACCCTGAATCGTGTGGGAGAAATGTGCACTAAGGCGCTTGAAGGCGACGAAGAAAGCATCCGGTACATCAATAAAGTCAATGTTGGTGGCATCCTCAAGGATAAGGAAACTAGCCTCATCGAGGAAAAGTGCCAGGAGTGGGAGGATATGAAGCTCCTGTCCGACATGTAGACGCTCAGCTGTAAGACACCTGATGTGCATGTCAGGGGTCTTTGTTCATTCATTGCGGCGGGTCTCTTACGATAAGTTACCACCGGGAAGGTTCCCATAGTGGTAAAATCTTAGTATGGCAAAGCACCACATTATCGCTACAGACAGGCGGTGATGGGAGCTTTGCTGTACTGAAACACCGAAACACGCTACGAAGAAGGTGAAGCTATGGCGGCTTCGAGCAAGAAGGATGAACGGCGCTTCCATATTAACGGGGTAGGTGAACGGGAGGACTTTTCTGCACGCCTAGAAGCTATCGAGGGGGTCACGTCGTGTGATGTGACCTACCAGGGGTACACTCGCACTGAATGCCTCGTACAGATGCGTGTACCGTCCGGCGAAACGAAACCCTTTACTCTCAAAGTAGGAGCACCGTTCCACGGGCGCTGTTCGGCAACCCTTACCCGCCTTGAGGGTACGGATGAGGAAGAGTTGAACTGGGCACATGAGACGCTGAGTAAGCACCTGAACACCAGCCCACAGTTCAAGCCGGGGCACCTGTCGGGGCGCTACCCGACCGGAACCCAAGGGTGCGCGCTATAGCCCCCCTTAGTCACCAAAAAGCGTACCAATCTTAGATAAATCCCCTGGGGAAAATCCAAGATTGGTACGCTTTTTGTGTCTGCAAGCACTCATGCACTGCCTGCCACAAGAACCCCATTAAAATACATGGAGCGTTTGAAGCATGGTACTGTAGGTCTATCATTACTACTTGTCCTTTGGTGCACCGCTGAAACCGTAAGCGGCGAGCGCATACAATCCACCTTCTTGAAAGGAAAATTATCATGCCTTCCCTTAGCCACCGTATTTTGTTCCCGGTCAGTGATTGTTTGGAGGCGGATGCGAATAATGTTGCTGGTGTTCGTCGTCGTTTGCTGGAGCGGGGTGTTGCCGCTGGTGACCTGCTCGTTGTGACTAATACGTTTCGTTCTGGTGATTATGTGGACCATGAGGGTAATCCTATGGATGCTTTTGTGTTTGGGCGTAAGTTTTTTATCAATCAGGATACGTTGTTCACTGTTGAGGGGGTTGAGGATGGTGGTGACCGGCTGGTTTTGTCTGTGAGTGAGTATCCGTCTGGTGTGGGGCATTGTGTTGTTTTGGAGGATGTGGTGGGGTATGCGCGTGCGCGTGTGAGTGTTGTGGGTGTGGATGGTGGGTATCATTTTTCGTCGGTTGGGGCTTTGGTGGATGGGCGGTTCTTGGTTCATGTTTCTCGCTCGGAGTCTGGGTTGGTTGGGCGGGTGTGTGGTGTGTGGGATGTGCAGGAGGAGCTTGCTCAAACGGTGAATCGGTGTTTGCCTGTGGTGCGGGGTGGGTTGTTGCCGCCTCATCAGGATTTGAGGGTGAGTGTTGTGTGTGGTCTTGGGCAGGTGGTGGGTCGTGATGTGGGTTTGGTTGGTCGTCTTGAGGTGCCGGTGGTTGAGGGGTATGATGCGGTGTTGGCTCGTATGGAGTTTGTGTTGGATAAGTATCGTCGGTTTGTGGGGGTGGTTGAGAGAGCCGCTGATGGTAATTTTGGTTTGCCGCCGGTGGTTGAGGGTGGGCGCACTCTGGTTCTTGCTGATGGGGTTGTGTTGGGTGAGGGGTGTTTTGTGGGGACTCGGTTTGATTACTATAAGCGTGCTAGTAGGTGGCTTCCTGCTACTGACCCCAGGTATGTTTTTGTGTCGCAGGTTGTGAGTATTGACCCTGTGGGGCGGTCTGCGGTGTTGGCTCTTGATACGGGGGATGAGGCGACTTTGACTCTGGGTGAGGATGGTGAAGTGAGTGTCTGGTATGACGAGCGTGAGTATCGGCTCCTGAGCCCTCTTACTGTGGCTCGTGGGGTGACGTTTGCTGAGGCGAATGATTATGTTGTCAGTAAGTATCAGGCGAAGTCTCGTAGGGATTGGCTCGCTAAGCTGGATGGTGACCGGTTTGTTCGGGAGCTGACGAGTATTGGTCACCCTGTCCCGGCTGAGTTGGTTGAGTTTCTGCATCAGCTACAGACTGTCGGGGATGATGTTGAGACTGCGTATAAGAAGGCGCGTAAGGCTGTCCTGAAGCAGAAGGCTGTCAAGGTGAAGGAAGTGGCGTCGGTTGAGGTTCCTCAGTGGCGCAAGATGTGGAACGAGTATAAGGCTCTGCACGCTGACCTCCAGGAAGCTCTAAGCCAACAGTAACCCCCATCCCGTCCCGCAGGCACACACACGAAAAAAGGGTAGGGTGTTGGTGGTGTTTCGGTATTGCCAACACCCCACCATCCTTAACCCAGCCAACGTTACATGCGTAAACTTTAGTGTGGTATTATGTTTTTAGTAGTTGTGCGGTACGCCCCGCACCAAAGACCACAACCTACAAGAAAGGAAAAACCCATGTACCCCATGAACCATGCACTCAAACCCGCAACCCTCAAGCACCACCTCCAAGAACAAATCCCCAGCGCTCGCGTAGAAATCACCAAGCGACACAAAGGCAACATCACCGCCGAATGCACCATCGCCGGTGACATCTACCGAATCACCCTCACCAAAGTCACCGGCGGCTACACCACCCGCATCGAAACCCCAACCGTATGGGCTGAAAACGACTTCGACTACGAATCCGAAGAACAGATGCACAGCCGCAACCGAGACAAGATTAACGCCGCAATCAAAGACCTACTCACCAAATAACCACACCCACCGATGCCCTATACGTAGGCGAGCGCCTGCTATAGGGCATTGCAGGAAGGAACCCCACCAATGGACTTTTACACACTCGCCCTATCAGTAATCACCGCCTGGATTATAGTAACCCTCATCGACCGTTGGGTACGCCGCCGGGTACAGAAGAAACCTGACGGGCACCTCGCCAAATTCTGCACCAAATTCTTCCACGCCGAGGAAGAAAACACCCCCACTACCGAGCAGTGGGTCACCAGCGGCAAAGCCTACACCTTCGCGTTCGAAGGAATCGTATCCGGCATTTCTGCGTTCCACCTCGCCGGGTACCGCACCGACAAGTTCTTCCACGCACTCCTGCATGCGCTCGCTGGTGAGAGTGAGACCGTGGAGGGTGCCACAGGCGAACAGGTGCAGTTGTGGCGTGCGGCGACGATTCTCGCTGATTCGGACTTCAACATGCCCATTCCCATTCAGGAACTCGCAGAGCGCGCAGAAGCATGCCCCGCAGAATTGGCGGCGTACAAGGCGGCGGCGAAGAAATGCTACGAGTCGCTGATGGTATGGAACACCTTCGGCGAAGGTGAACTGGAAGCGCTACAGGCGGCACGCCGTGACTTGGTGAACGCAATCACCTACACGTACCTGCCGAAGGTTGAGAACATCACCGCTGAACAAGCCACCACCAGCCGCTAACCCCAAAAACCTAAGCCCTTGCACGCCATACCATGCAGGGGCTCCCCACTCACCAGCATTAGCCATATGTTACAATGAAAACCAGTGCTCGCCTCCGGTTGGGGGAGAGCTTGATAAACGGATGCGCCACCCTCCAGTGGTGGTCATCAAGACTGGAGCACTCATCATTGGTGAGTGCGCGGTCACCGTAGGCGGGCACCGCCTACTCACCCCACGGGAAAAGTGAAAGATTTTCGGGCACCTTGCAGGTGTAACGCCTTGTTAGGAAGGCTTTCCCCCGTGTACGTGGGGTTGAGCCCGGTAGGGGTTCTGCGGCGAGTCAGTGAAATACCGGCAGGCGTAGAAAAAGGTGTACCCCTACCTGTTGAGCTGATTGACTACAATGTGCAGAGTGACATCTGGTTATTTACGGTGAGTGTTTAGGCGCTCGCACCCTGTGCAGGTAAAGGCGGGGGTGGAATCTGGTAACCTTGAGACGTATCAAGTGACGTATCGACTCAAGAGCACCGGGTTCCACCTCTTTCTTTTTTTTGGGGGGGGCACACCACAACACCAAGAGTTGCACACGCATTTAAAAGTGTGGTACCATATTTATATGAGGTTGAGAGAAAACGCTCCAACCCACCACCTACCACCCACAGAAAGGGAAAACAACAATGATTCGTGCACGCTACATCGAGAACGAAGACCAGTTCATCAACGCATACGAAACCATCAAGAACAACCCCAACCGCACCGCAGTCACCCTGCACCTGAATTACAACAGCCTCGTCCTTACAGGTATCACTAACGAAGAGGGCGACGCAATCCACTACATGAAGCGCTTCCCGCTTCCCGCGAACCGTGAACAGCAGGTACAGGAACTCCACGCACTCGCTGAAACCCTCAACCAGGCAACCGGCGCACAGCTCACCCTTAACACCGACACTGACACCGGATACGTCATCACCGGCGCATACGTAGACGCAAACTACCACCCCGCCGCAGGCAACCCCAACGCCGAATACATCACCGTGTGGATGTTCCCCGAACACTACGCGCACCACTTCGAAGCTGAGCAGAACCTCACCATCGCAATCACCGACAGTGAAATCACCGTAGACATCACCACCAAGGGCAACGAAGACGGATACTGGGGCATCATCCCCACCCACACCTTCACCCACAACGGACACCGATACTACGTCGAACCCCACAACCCCCACACCTTCAAGGAAGGAACCTACACCCTCACCGGCGCAAACATCATCCACACTCACACCCCCCGACCTATCGCCGAAGGACGCATGACCATCATCGCAACCCCCGCAGAATAACAAACCAAACCCCAAAGCCCGGCACCCCACCCAGGGGCGCCGGGCACACCCACACCCACAAGGAAAAAATTCGAATGACTATCACCCCCACCGAACACCACCACCTCCACAACACCGCACACGACATCACCACCGAAAACCACCACACCATCACCCAAAACCCCCACCACACCATCCACGCTATCCAACGCATCATCACCGACCGCATCACCCACGAACGAAACCGCGCCCACCACACCATCACCACCACCACCCAAAAACTCCTCACCACCCCCACACCACCCACACCCACGAAACCCCAACACACCCCCAACCCCCAAACCGCTACCCTCACCACACCCGGCACCAAACACCAGCCCCCACAAACCATCCACGACGGAACCTACATCACCCTAACCACCAACAACAACCCACCCACCCTCTACAAAACCACCGGAACCACCCCCACCCACACACACCTACTCACCACCCCCGGCGAATACTACGCAACCATCACCACCAAAACCCGCCCCAAGAAAGGAACCCACACACTCCACCTCACCAACATCACAGGCACGCACACCTACCACAAACACCCCACCATCACCACCACCGGAACCACCAACTACAACGAAGCGCGAGCGCTTGCACCCATCATCCAGGCACACGCCGCCGTCACCGTGGCGCTCAAAGACCATCTGCGGGCTGTCCGTAAGGAAAGGAAGAAGACCGACACCCCCGCATGCAGAGACGCGCTCAAAGCCTACATGAGGACTCTCAATGCTTGCTTGACCAGCGGCAACCTTGATACCCTGCAAGAAGGCGCCCGTGAAGCGCTAGAGCTTCTACCCTCTGATGCGCACATCCGCGAACTCGCCCAAGCGCTAGGCGACATACTCCGAGCACGCTACATGAGCTCGAACGACTCTTCACAACAGGAGGCATAATGCACACCCCCACCTACGGCACAGGCTCCATTGACTACACCGTCGGTTCACCTTTGGAGCTGGTGACCCTCTATGAGCACCTTTACGAAACTGGTCAGCTCCCCGCCCGGCTCGACAGCAAACACTACAGCACCCCCTCACGCCTCGCATGGTACAGGTACCACCCGGACATCAAGAACCATCCGCAGAAAGTTGAGTACCGGCTGACCCTCAGCATCTACCCCACCAACCAGCCTGCAACACACATTTCTGAAACCACTGAAGGGGCTTGCACACCGTCGCCGGAGGCACTGCACCGCATGATTCAGAACGTCGCACACCGCCTCAACGAGACAGGATTGTGCCATTTCGTGCAGGTGACCAACCCCTCCCTGCGTGAAGAGCTCTACCCAGTACACCGTGCAAGCTTCGAAGCGAAATACATTTACGCTGACGCACGCACGCACCCCGAAAACCCCCAAGCCCTTGCACCCCACACCATGTAGGGGCTCCAACCCACCAACACTAGCCATATGCTACAATGAAAACCAGCGCTCGCCTCCGGCAGGGGGAGAGCCTAATAAACGGATAACCCGCCTCTTGGGTGGGTATCAAGACTGGAACGCCCCCGCGATGGGTGCGCGGTCACCGTAGACAGGCACTGTCTACTCACCCCATAAGGGAAAGTGAATGATTTTCAGGCACCTTTCAGGCGTTACGCTTTGTCAGGAAGTGCTTTCCCCCGTGTACGTGGGGTTGAGCCCGAATACTACGCAACCCTCACCCTCACCACCCAGCTTTCCCCGCACCCGTGGTGTTGAGCCCAAGTACCCCGTGCCCACACTGAAGAAAATCGGGTGGGGCACCCTCACCCGCCACACTGTAGCGCTCGCTGTCTTTGGCGTGTTGGTCGCTACCGGCATGCTCGTCTAGAAAGCGGTACAATGTCCATGACACCTCTACAGAAAATTTGAAAGGAAACATTCACTGTGACTCACGAAGTTAAGGCTGTCGCCAACCCCGACCCGGAACTGGGTGCCTCTTTCCTTGCCGCCGTCGCCCCTATCGAGGGTGCACACAAGGAAGATTTGCTTCGCATGGCGGCATCGGCACACTCGTTCGCACCGTACGGTGAAGAGAAGGGCGTGCTCTGCTTCTACACGCAGGACGACACCATGCTCTGCTACCCGCACATCAACCCCGACACCGGCAAAGCCACCCGCTACACCCCCATCACCGTAAAAATTCCTGGTCACGCACGCAAAGCCCAGTACATGTGCGACTGGCTCAAACGCACCAACCAGCGAGCACCCATCCGAAATGAGGGTACTGAACTGCTCCACGAAAAAGGACGCATCCGCCTAACCTACTTCGGCACCGAAGGCATGCTGGACGACTTCCCCACCTACAGCCGCTTCTAGCTATAGTTGAACACACGTAACCCCCTATGACCCACTTATCCTGCTGGGTTATAGGGGGTTACACTATATGTAGGCACTAGAACAAAAAAGAAAGACGACACCAATGGTACAGTTCAACCTCAACCAGCCGGGTCTTTTCGAAGCACCCGTCCGCAACCTCCCCGACGGCAAAACAGACACAGTGTTGCGATTCAAAGGCGTAAAAAGTCTGCACGAGCTCCGGGCGGCACTCCACACAAACTACACACGGAAGGGGCTGAAGCTCTTCCTGTACGCGGAGCCTACAACCACTGAGCACATGGTAGGCATAGCACCGGAGGTGTGCTTTGATGTGCGGGTAGCTGTACCGCACCTCACCGGCGCCCACAAGTCCACCGTCCGATACCTGCCAATTGATGAGATTGTCCCTCCAGGTGTTGTCGAGCATGTCACGGTTGAGGATTTGACGGCGGCAGAAAAGGACACACTTCTACTAGTCGAAGCACCCGCTCATGTTGGGGGGTATGCTACTGCACGCAAACGCCTACTCAAATCCCTCGGACTGTCCCAAATGCAGATACTGGAGGTACCCAACCCTGCCGGGCTGACGTTTGACAGCTTGAAGGTTCCACTCACCACCTACCTCAAGAATTGCACGAACAATAAATAGTGTGATACCATAATGTTGTGAGGGGTTGAAAAGCCCCACCAGCAGACCACCCACCAAGAAGGGAAAACCAATGACCACCATCACCAACAAACTGCGCACCCAAGCCGCACAAACCCACACCAAACTCATCACCGCCACCAACAACTAGCCCTAGAAGGAACCCCGCACGTGACTACCAACCCCCTCACTCCCGCTGAGCAGAAAATCCTCCTCATTGAAAGCAAGAAATTCCGGCACCAGGGCAATAAAGAACGCCGCATTTACGAAGCAGGCTTCACGCCCATCGCCTACTATCAAAAACTCAACGCCATGCTCGATGACGAAAGAATCTACAACGCCGCACCCGAACTCATCACCGCGCTACGCAACAAGCGCGCAGAACAATAACCCAAACGCCCCGGCTGGAACAACTCAAAGAAAACCAGCCGGGGCACACCCACACCAACCGCTCGAAAGGAAACCCCCACCCATGACTACCAACCTCAACACCACCAAGACCGACCCCATCCCCACCATCAACATCTACACCCCCACCGGCGAACACATCGCAAACCACATCACCTACGCACTCAACAAGCACGCCAATAATTAGCCTAGAAAACCCAAGCCCCTGCACACCACACCATGCAGGGGCTCCAAACCACCAGTACCAACCATATGCTATACTGAAGACAAGAGCTCGCCTCCGGCTGGGGGAGAGCTTGATAAACGGATGAACCATTCTTAGCGGCGGTCATCAAGGCTGGAGTACCCACCGGGTGCGCGGTCACCGTAGGCGGTCACCGCCTACCCACCCCATAAGGGAAAGTGAATAAGTTTCAGGCAACCAGCGGGTATCATTGCTGGTCAGGAACAGCTTTCCCCGCACACGTGGGGTTGAGCCCAGCACCATCAAGGCACTCACCAACAACTAACCGTTTTCCCCGCACACGTGGGGTTGAGTCCTTCACACCCAATAGCCTCTATGGAAATCCTCTTCCCCATCTTCTTCTTCGCAATCATCCACCTCTACCACAAGGCATGACCGACGCAAAGTAGCAGTGTGCTACTATTTGCCCACAGTCAAAAAAGGAACGACTATGGCAACCACCATTTACAACCCTCCGGCGACCCGCCCCAGTATCCACACCATCAAATCTGCACTCGAAGGAAACCCGACCCATCTGGTCGCATTTAGCAAGAACGTAACCCTCAGCAACCCTGCTGTGAAGGTGTACAGCATCCTTGCCCACAACTCCCGTTTCATCGTGCTCTCTGACGAGACGGCACCTGCAACCCATCGACTGATGTGGGAGCCCACGCGCAACGGTATCAAGCCGCTGATTCATGCTCTAGATGGTGCTGGTCATGGGTTCGAGGTTGGCGCATTGCTCCTCACCAATAACCCGCAGAGCTACAATCAGCTCAGCGACCTCATGAGTGAGATTCATACGTCCCTGGCGGCACAGCCTATCGACGTTGAATCCCTCAACACTACCCTCAATACCCCTATCCACGAAACCAGCGTTGGAGGCATTATCGACAGCCTGACAAGCATCGTTCATGGTTTCTGGAAGACCACTGAGCGCACCCTCAGCAAGGGGCACGCCGCCGCACACGACACATACCAGCGCATCCTCAAAGCACGCATCAATAAGACGCTGAACCTCAACAGCATCACTGCGCCGAATGAAGAGTACTCTGCCGCAACCGTCGGGAATATCCACATGGTGTGTGGGGACACGCTTCATCTGACTGGGCTGGGTATGCCCTCTGATGCCTTGTATATGGTTTGCAAATTTCAGGAAGACCCTCACACTGGAGCGGTCTCAGCAGTCGTATTCAAGGGCACCCCGAGCAACACTATCGTCGGAACCGTCACGTACATTGACCATGCTGAATCCTACGTCTACCGTGACAAGCTGAACGGTAACGTGAACCTCCTGTACTCAGTCAAGGTCATCCCTACAGCCACCAACGAGGATGCACAGCACCTGCTGGGTGGCGCGTACAGCTTCTACAAGGGCGCACGGGAACTTACCGAAAAGCTCCTCGAAAGCTACAATTCTGACCAGTGCATCCCCGCTGATGCGAAAGCACCACTCAGTAACCTCATTCAGTGCCCCCTGGATGAGTACGTGCACCATTATGAGTGCGACGACTACGTCGAATACATGATTGACCAGCACTACACCCCGTCCTCCATCTTCTATGGATACAGCACCTACACCCTCAACAAACACAAGGTCGCCACGCTACTGTCCACCGCACGCAAACTATCCACCTACTAGGCAAAAAGGAACCGCAACTCTTGCACTTTTCCCGAACTACTTTCCAGGAGCAGTGGGTTACCGACACGCTTCTCAATGGGGCACCTAAAAATGTTCGATGGCGCATCCACCCCACACCTGGGAGAAACCCTACCCTGACCGCAACCAACACAAATCAGCTGGGTAGAACTGAGTCCCGAGAGCTTCACGTTCAGCCGTCCCCTGCGGGTGCCCTCGGCCGCCATACCGACATCTTGAAGACCATCATCAACAGCGTCCCTGACGACGCGTCCGCCGGGTGGGTACCCACAGCTAAAGGCAATGTAGGCTCCAACACACAGACCCTTATCCGCACCACCACCCCGCCCACATACGCCGTCACCCTGCGCATCTGGAATCAAGACCCCGCAGGGATTAACACCGGTGGACTAAGAGCATTCTCCAACTGGATTCTAACCACCCAAGCAACCCACGCCACCATCCGACCTGCCACACCAGGAGTACTCCCAACCCTAACCCTCACCAGTCTCCAGACAGGAAATATCGCAGACAGCCCCTACCAGTGGGTATCCCACACAGTTAAGGTTGATGCGAACCTCCAACAAAAATTGAACACCCTAGAATCTGTCGAGTTGGATTACACCACAGCCACCTATATGTATACTCCCGACCGGGAAAACATTAAATACGTGGACTACATCATCCCCGTAGGCAAACTATAACCCACACAGTGTCACCCAGAAACCCTGCTGGGGGTGACACCACTTCACCCTCCTAGCCCACCAGGTGCGCATCCTTCCCGCTGAACTCCCCAAAGCACGCAAGTATCTGAAGCTCAACAAAGAACAATACATAGCCATTAGCACCCTCCACCATGCCCATCGTCGCCTCCAGCTTCACCAGCATCTGCTTCGCCTACTCCTTCCTCAAGACAAGGAAACCTGCTATAATCAACTCAGGAAAAATTATGCTTGCAACGGCATCGCAAGCTACAACGTCACCAGCAGAACGCACAGCGACGCGGGACGTTGGCAGGGACCACCCTGATTCACAGCCCCCTTACATCTTAGATGGAAGGGGCTTAGCTGTACCTGAATCTACGAAAGGAAACTCAAGATGCAGGAAGAAACTAGCTACCTCCACCCCGGAGACCTGCTCCTCATCAACCTCCCCAACCCATTCAGTATCTACGCGCAAACCTACCAAGTAACTGCAAGTAACACCACCAACTTCACCCTCCAAAAAACTACACATAACAGCCCCCGCCTCCTCGTTTCTGAAAATATTCCTGACATCATCACCGGAACCCACCAGCCTGGCGGCAAGGAATACCTGCATGTCCCCGGCGCGACCATCATTGCATACCTCAACGACCCCTGTGATACGGATACCGTGCACCTGGAGCACAATAACCCATACATCAAGGATTCTTTCGGTTACCACACCTACCGACCCAATCAACCTGTTCTCATCATCCCCCGAGGCAAAGAAGTCCCGAAACTCGATACCGTCAAAAACGCCTGGGAAGAAGGCGTCACCCTCCACAATTCGCGTGACATCTACCTCGACCATAACCTCTACCTTTCCTACATGGAAGAACCTGATAACGGCGCGTACGGGAGGCTCATCTACGGGCTAGACCATACTGCCAACATCATTCCCCTCAGCAACGAAACGTATCAGGCAATTAAGTACATTCTGGAATCAGGGTCAATCACCGAGATGACCGCTAATGTGGAAGAGCTTATCGACCTATCCTTCAATCTTGGCGCAGGGGGAACGGATGGGCACCTATCCGTTAAGGCGTTCAATAACCAGCTCGACAAGATTGATACAACGCTTCAGGCTCTTATTTCTTCCATTCAGCGCCTCCAGGACGACGTACAAGCGTGCCGCAACATGCTAAACTGAAATACTCGTAAGGAGAACCACAATGATTTTAAGCCCTTACCGCCGCCCTGAAGACATTAGCACCGGCGAAACCGTCCTAGTCGTAAACCAGGGACATAACACCAACCGCCTCTACTGCACCGTTATTGAAATTACCTCCAACGACAATGGTTCTTACGGAGGAGCCGTTATCTACCCTGGCTCTTGGGCTGGTGAGCCTATCTTCATCAACAGTAACTCTAACCAGTCTGAATGGTCGCTAAACTATTCCGCCTCCCGTCACATCCATAAGAACCCGCGTGAAGATTTCCGTGATGACGTTTGCCAGGTGTACCCCTTGGGCTCTCCTATTCGCGAACGAGAGGAGCCGAACCAGATTGAAATTGCTCCTGGTAGCCCTGTGTGGCTTGCTGTAGAGGGCAGTGGCTGTCGTAGCGTGAACGTCAAGTCCGCCTTCAAAGACCTGTTCTTCCTCGAAGGAATGGATAATTACCTCTTCATTCACGGTGAGCTGGAGGATACCTTGGACGAAGATTTTGGACTGCTCGCCAAGTGGAATGAGCGATATTTCCCGAATGGTATCGTTCCCATCTCTAAACGACTTGGAGAAGTCCTACAGCAGACCCCTTGGTCTACTATTTCCGAGGCTATCAAGGCTCTGCGGGATACCGGCGATGTATCCACTGAAGATGAAGAGCTGGAAGAGCTGTTTGAGGAACTTGACGACATGTTTGGTCTTGGTCAGCCCACTTTCCTCCAGGACCTTACCGACCTGGGTGCAATTGATGATGAGCCCCTGACTGACACCGAGTTGGCTGACATTTATAGTCAGAACATTAGCTACGTAGCGGACACTGGGCGTGTAGACATTGATATTGCCATGTGGTCTTTCCGCGACACCCTGGACAACTTCGTCTCCTCCACTAAGTAAGTACCCAAAGGCACCCCTCCGCAATGTTTCAAGCACTGCGGGGGGGTGCTTTTGCTGTGAAACAAAGCGGATTGCATGCTTGGAAGGTTGTGTGGTATGCTTGTTGTGTTGGGAGGAGTTAAGCCGGGTTTCCGGCTTCCAGCCAGCAAGTACAACTTCAGAGAGAAAAGGATGAAATCATGAGCGAAGTTACCGCAGAGACCCTTGAATTCGATGCAGTCATCGATGGCAAGAATCTTACCCCTGAGCAGTTCAAGCGCTTCATTGAAGACGAGGAATCTGTTGAGGTGACCGGTATCCGTGTTACCAGCAAGGTTATCAAGCACAACCCCGGCAAGGAAACTGACCGCCTGGCAATCTTTACGCTTGCCACTGAGGGCGTGGAGCCTATCGAGGTTGAAGTTGGTGCCCTGACTGAGTTCGAGTATGAAGCCATGAAGATTATTGCCGACAACCCAAAGCACGGCTTCGAAATGTATAACGATAATCGTGAGGGCGACAAGCTGTACATCAAGCTTGAGCTGGTTGGTGACAGCGTCCCTGTGATTGAGATGTAAGTTCACGCCTCAAAAGAAGACCCTACCAGATTCCCCCATCGGAGCCTGGTAGGGTCTTCTTTTTGCCACAAGGTTTTTCGTTTTGCGCAACTCAATATAAGTGTGATACTATATTTATGGCTGGTGAAAATGAACCAGTGAAATTACAACTCCTGAAAGGAAATACAATGACCACCATCAACGAGCGAAACCTCGAATACTTCGACCTCATGCACAAGCGAGAGTACCGCAACGCAAACGTGCGCCTCGTATGTCAGAACGACCTGGGTAACGTCTGGACCATCTACGGTACCATCCTCTCCGCAAGTGACCAGTGGGTCACCGTCAAGAAGAAGGACGGACAGACCTACTACTTCGCCGCACCCAAGAACGCAAACCCCTTCGTAGCCGCCGCACAGGAAATCCACGGCGCAAACCACTACCTAAACATCATGGGTGGTGTCGCCGGTAAGTACAACCCCTTCAACGTCAAGTACGTCCAGCTCGACACCAGCAACCCCAAGCGTGAGCTCACCCGTGTAGCTGACATCGAGGAATACCTGAACGTCATCGCACTCATCCGAGTCGAGATGGAAGCACCTAAGAAGTACCCCCACTGCAAGCTCAACCTCTGCTTCGGCGACCTCGATACCAGCCGCATCGACGGCGAATACAGCCCCCTGGATGCCTACGCACCCGAGATTGAAGACCGAGTAACCGAAATCTTCGATGCCTTCGACCGTGCACCCAGCCTTGCTGAGGAAGTAGTAGCCGCCCACAACAATATCCACCAGCTCAAGCAGGCGCACGGCGCAGAGCTCAAGAGCCTCCGCCTACCCCCCGTCGCACTCCTCGGTGACTTCCGCCGGTACGCTGGACGAAACACTTACTACCTCAACCAGGCGGTGCACCTCAAGGGAGCAGTCACCGACAAGAACACCATCGGATTCATCAAGGAAGTAACCAACGAATTCCTCACCGTCGGTGTTGAAAAGAACGGCAAGATGCTCGCTCTCTACAACTTCATCACGAACACCAATAACGGCTTCGTGACTCCCACCCTCGCTGAAGGTGTACCCAGCATGGAGCAGATGCGGCTCGTCCGAGTTCTCCCTGTGCCCTACGTACCGGGTGAAAACGGAGAAGAAGCAAATGCAATCGCCGCAGAACTGGGTGAAGCAATCCAGCACTCCCACGAACACGTTGCAGAGATGCGAAACATCATCAAGAACATCGACTTCAACCAGGTCGTTCGAGAAATCAGCGGTGGCGACAAGGAAAAGTTCAAGGAGACCATTACTTTCCTGAACTCCTTCCGAGTTCATGTAGATGACGCTATCAAGAATGAGCCGAAGACTCTCGATGCTGAAAAGCTCGACCAGATTCTCGACCGCGCACGCCACGCCCTCGCAGACCTGCCCGACGACATCTACGCTCTTGCAGGAGAGCTCAAGCCCACGCACCACGATGAGAGCATCCGCCGCCGAAAGATGCGCTACCTCAACGCATAACCGCCACACCCGAGAGAAGCCGCCACCCGGCATGGATAAGCATGCTGGGTGGCGGCTTCAACCCACAAATAGGAAAGGAGCCTCACTTGGAAACAACCACCCGCAAATCAATCCCCCTCACCATCTGCCCCACCGCAGAACAATCACACATCCTTGCCGAGCATGTGGAGATGTACCACTTCGCACGCAACAAGTTTCTTGCCATCATCCAACAGCACAAAACCTTCAACCCGCACGAAATCCTGCAAATTGCCGAGCTTGACACTTACTCCCAGACCCCAGCGATTCAGCACCTACTAAAAAACGCCCTCGACGAGGCAATCTCAACCTCATCAAACCTGGACGGTGAATACCCTGCACAAGAATACGTTGCACGATTCACTTATAATCATGACTACAGCATCGACTCAGCAGGAAACGTAGCCCTAACCACGCTCCACGGGAAAATTACTATCCCGACGAAATGGGAGGGTACCCCCACCCACTACCGGTACCTAACCCACCACAACATTCGGCTGAAGCCGCAAGGTAAAGGGTGGAAGATTTACTTCACTATCGACACGGTCACCCGCTCACAAGCCACCTGGGACACTGTAGGTATCGACCTGGGTAGAAGGTTCCTTGCTGTCACGTATGATGGGGATAAGACCTTTTTCTACAAAGGTAATCATGAAATCTCATCCCGCAGGATACGTTACAGCCGGACGCAGGATAGCCTGCTCAAAAAGAAGAGTCGAGCCGCGCGAAGGAAAATGCAGTCCATTAAACGCAAACACTGGGCGATGATGGAAAAGTACATCCAGAACGTAGTCCAGCAGATTGTAAGCAGGCAAGAAAAGCCCACCGTGTTCTTCGTAGAAGACATCCACCCGTCTGAAGAGGCTCAGCAGAACGCTCAGAGGCGCAGTCCTTACCACGGGCATTCCGTAGAGTACATTTTCCCCTATTTCTTGAAAATGTTGCACAGTGAGGCAGAACGGTACGGGCATCATGTCCGCATTGTCCATATTGAAAACACTAGTAGGGAATGCCCCAAATGTGGTATCATTTCTAAAGGTAATCGAAAAAACGCATCGCACAAATTGCAATGTGTCGAATGCGGATACCAGACAAATGACGACCGAGCCGCCGCAATGAACATCCGCAATGCAGGAATCATTGGCTACGACAAAGGCGCATTTGAAAGCCGCGTGTAGGCAAGACCTCGCATGTGGTAGGGGTGCAAACAGTCACCCCACAGGCAAGACTGACCCACGCTGTGTTCCGGTCTAGTGGATACAGCAGAAGATGCATCTGTGGGATATAAGGAATAGCACCTTACAAGGATGCCTATGATATTCCGCCCGATGCTACGGGAATGGGATGAACACCCTGGTAGCTAATTGCAGTTAGCTACCAGGGTGAACTGCATCCTGGACACATAATAACCCCAGTATGCTGAAAATCTCACGCATGCCACACTTTTACGCTACATGCAACAAAGTAATTCCGCTATACTGGCTACAACAGGTACAGCAGACCCCCTGCAACACCTAAACCCGGCAACTGGAACACTCACAAACAGGAGGAAACAAACCTTGTCTGCCACTTTCATGAAGAATCTCAAGAAGAAGACGGTCGGTGTAGCATGCATCACCGCTTTGACTCTGGGAACCGGCACCGCAGGAGTCATCGCACTCAACGCCGCCCACGCCGCTGAAGCCTCCGCATCTGCAACAACTAACCAGGCACGCACGAACACCGACAAGACGGTGCAGGTATCTGACTTTACCGCTAAGGCACCTTCCCAGACTATCGACAACTACGTCCACTGGATTTACAACGATTCCAATTTGCCGACGTACAACACCGCTTCCAGCACTACGTACACCGTGAATGTGGCTGACCTTGCAGGTGTCGGTATCAAGCCTGAGACCCTGCTCATTGGAGCCGGTGCTACTAAGTCTGATGCAGATGTACTAGACCAGCCTGTGTATGCGGGTGACGACGCCTCGAAGCCTAACGCTACTTCTCTGACTTTGGGCTCTGGTAGTGTTTCCACCACTATTCGCGCAAATTCCAATGGAACCATCACCATTCCTCGCAATGATGGCACTATTCAGCGCATCACCTTCCTCTATTCCGCTGAACGTGCAGATGGAAACGGAACCGTAACTCAGCGTATTACGTTCAACCCCACTCTGCCGACTCGTCAGCAGGGCGCCGTATCTGCCAACACCACTATTGGTCAGCTGAGTACGACCGCAAAGAACCCTAGCGAAGTTAATGTCAATGATGCAGGTGACGTAACTTTTACCTACACCAACAACTCTCAGGTTCCGGCAACCACTGCGGCAGGGTCTTCCCTGGACGACGGCAAGATTCACTTGTCCATGACCCGTGACGGTAAGCCTGTCACGCTGGAAAAGATTGAGATTAAGCCTGGGGAGACCAAGACTATCTCCGTTCAGAACGTCAAGGCATCCAGTACTGCTGGTGAAGTGACTGGCTCTGATTTCAAGGTTATCGAAAAGGTTCCTAGTTGCACTGAAGATGTTGCCGTAGCGCCCTCTGACCACCTTGCCGCACGGACTATCGTCATGCCTGCTGACAGTGGGGTGCACCCTGGCACTGCAACTAATTTTTTCTCTAATGCAATCTTCGGTAAGGACATCGTTCGGGCGGCACCCATTACCCCTGTTGGCGCTAAGGTTGAGACTTACGACGCTAAGACTTCCATCTCCCCGTATCTGAATTTACAGGGGACCATGAGGGTTCTTTCTAATGAGGCATTTGGCGCTACCTCCGCTACTGCGGCATGCACTATCTCTAGCGAGCATGAGCACACTTACGATTACTCGGTCTACGTGAAGCCGGTCGAAGCGCCCGAGCCGACTCCTACCCCCGAACCTGACCCGTCTGAGACCCCCGAGCCGGAACCCACCCCCACGGTCGAACCGACTCCCGAGCCCACTCCTTCCACCCCGGAAGTGACTCCCGAGCCGACCCCGAGCGAAACCACTCCGCCCGCACCTAAGCCCTCGGAACCGGTCGTGACCCCGTCGAGTGACCCGACCCCGACCGAGTCCACCCCGCCCGCACCGACCACTGACCCGTCCCCGTCTACCCCTGCGGTCACCCCTGAGCCTTCTGCTCCGGTGACTTCTACCCCTGAGCCGACCCCGAGCGAAACCACTCCGCCCGCACCTAAGCCCTCGGAACCGGTCGTGACCCCGTCGAGTGACCCGACCCCGACCGAGTCCACCCCGCCCGCACCGACTCAGGAGGCTACTACTCCTGCTCCTTCGGTTTCTCCGTCTGAGCCTGTTGTAGAGAAGCCTTCCGACCCTGCAACGGTAACCCCTTCCGACCCTGCTAAGCCGATTCAGGCTAAGACTGGTCATGAAGGAAATGAGCAGGGCTCTATGACTGCTTTGTTTGCTGGTATTGCCGGTGGTATCGCTGTAATCGGTGGTATTCTTGCCGGGCTGATTGTCCGTAAGAAGCGTAAGGAAGACGTCGTCGAAGATGCGCCTGCTACCGAAGAGGAATCTGAGGTTCCTGGTGTAGAGACCATTGATGTCGAGTCTTCGGAGTCTGCATCTGAAGAGTAGGGAACACCCTGCATCTGCTAGGAATTAGCCAAATCCCCCTAAGAGTAATCTCTTGGGGGGATTTTGTTTTGTGTACACCCGAGCGGGTTGAGTGGCAAGCTAATGTAACCTGTCCCTAAAATGTTCAGTGTGGTAATATAGGTGTTACTACAGAAAGGATTGAAAATGGCAGGAGATATTGCTGTCGAGCTTCTTCTGGCTCGCGGAGATGCTGAACTGGTCGCCTGCAAGACGGGTAGTGATGACTTCAAGCAGGTTTTCGCGACCATTATGAAAATCCGTCTAATGACCAGCTACGCGCCGCCGCCTCACTCCAGCGTGCCACATACGCTGAACTACAGAGATTCATGCCAAACGCATCGCATGAAGAAATCGCTAAACGACTAGAAGGAGCTGACCTGTACATGGAGACCACGGATAAGAGCCTTACTCGGCTCCAGAAGCAACACGCCGAGAACCGTGTTCTTGCTGGACAAATTGCGACTAAGATTGCAGAATACAACTTCCTCCTTGAAGAGTATAAGAGCTCTCTGCTCAGCTGGGAAGCGAAGTTCAGCGAATTGCTTAAGGGCGGCGCCTCACTGGATGACCCCAAGGTACTTGAGGCAACCCAGGAAATTGCATTCAATGAAGAACGAATCGGAATCCAGACCTCAGCGGTAAAGAAATTCTCTGAACGTTTTGAAGATGTCAGAGTAGTCATCAGCAAGATTGAGCAGTCAATCAAGGAGATGGACATTGCGCTGTCGCTGAAATCTCTTGCCACTAGCGTCTCTGACACATTGAACGACATCGACTTCGGTGGGCTTGAAACCGGTGTCGGCGACATCTCTAACGTGCGTCGTGCCGCTTCTGAAGCAGAAGGAATTATTGAGGTACTGCACGACAAGAGTGTCACATCTGGTAATGCTGAGCTCAATCAGCTCAGTATTGAAGTTAAAGCCAAGGAAATCAAGGCTCGCCTGGGCATCTAATTACTCGACATCTTATCCGGGGTGCACTCGTGTGTTTGTGTGTGCCCCGGATAAAGCTATCGGGAAGAAAGGTTGAAACTATAGCATGAAGTTTTATGCGCCGCTGACAGAGGAAGACCGTGATTTTTTCGACCATTTTATTGAGTCTATGGCTGAGCTTTCCTATTATATTCACCGGCTCAGAGATACACGCTGGGCATGCGACCATAGGATGCACCTCATAATGAACCTGATACAGTGCTTCCCCACAATCATCTGTGAAGAAGATGAAGAATACCGAGAAGAGCTGAAGGTAAGAGCTGAGGCAACCTATCAAGACGGGTATGTTTTTTACCGCGAAAGTGAAGATTTCCACAATATTCCTACACGCTGGGATGATTTTTCACAGCTCGCAGATTTGGTATGGAAAGATTACTCTAGGGCTGTCCGCTGTCCTGTGTGTGGTTACGCGGATGAGGTGGAGCTTTTCTTCAAAAAGATTAGGAACCGCACTGTGCATGTTCCTGGAGCTCTCGGGGTGGCACTTGCACGATTCATGAAGGATTTTGCAAAGATGAATCCGGCGGAACACCTGGTATTGGAGTATGACATTGATAAGCGGAAGTATTTGGATTATGCAGACGGTTTCGGTGCTTACGCTCTCACGAAAAGAGTCCTTGGATTTACGAAGGGCAAATCTCTGACGTCTGAGCCAGCACTCTTCCATACAGCATCCAGAGGGCGCCTACACACACCGCCCATATGGTACAAGGACAAGAATCTCCGACTAATTCTGGCACTCATGCTGATATTTGAGATTCTTGTGTTCACTTTCTAGTTTGACAACCTGGAGCGTAACCCTGGTAGACTATCCAATGTACTTAAAATCTTTTTAAGAGGATAAGTACTTTGCCTCCTTAGCTCAGTTGGTAGAGCGTCTGTCTTGTAAACAGAAGGTCGTCGGTTCGAGACCGGCAGGGGGCTCGACCATTAGCCGTCAGGTAAGTGGTTCCAGCTAAAGCGAGACAAGCTTAGGCTCTGCATGGTGTCAATGGCTTAACCAGCAGATTTCCTGGCTGAATCTAGATTTGGTTGGTGTGTCTCTAATTTTTTAGAGACACGCTCGGTGTGTTAGCTCAGCGGTAGAGCGCTTGCCTCCCACGCAAGATATGCGGGTTCGACTCCCGTACACACCTCTATCCCCTTGAGAAGCGTTACCTCATGGTTTAACGAACTCGGGGATTTTACCAGGGGCTCTCTGATGCCAAGAGCCTCGGAGAGGTATCTCAATGAGCGTGTTTTAGCTTAGCGCTGGAACATGATATGTCACCCTGGTGAGGTGGCGACCCGGTCTTTCATCCTTTCTTCCGGGTCGCCACCTTTTTTATGCCCGAAAACAGTGGGTTCTCATTTTGCTGAATCTGTTAGAATTAGAAGGTGTTAGGCAGAAGAATCGCCTAGACCAGAAAGGATTTTCCATGAGCGACGAAGAGCTGTCTCCCCGCCTGCGGCACCGCAAAGAGTATGCCCAGTGCTTCGCAATGTTCGCGTACATCGACACTTTGTGCGACGATAAGCTGGCTGAAGCGATGCTCAACTACCACAAGAGTGTCACCTGGGCTAAAGACGGTGTTCCCACACCCAAAGAAATCGTAGACTTGGTGCAAGCCGGTCAAGGTGCTCTCCGCAGGGCATACCCTGCACTCACTAATGAACAACTCACTGAACTTTACCTGCTCATGTGTGGAGAAAGGATTTTTATCACGATGCCCGAGTCGCAGAAGACCAACCCCGATGTTCGCGAGACGATGGAGAAGATTCATGACACCCGCCGCCAGGTAAGTAAGCTTTCTGAGGTCTACCACACTTTTATCATCCGAGCTGAGCGCGGCAAAGCTCGTCTCGAAAAAGTAGAGGCGGAACTTAAAACCCTCTGGGAAAAGAAAGACACCCTCACCGAGAAAAACAAGCAAGCTCTCGCCAAACTCGACACCGAAAAGGTTAAGACGATGGACGACAATGAGCGCAAGTACCACGGTTTGACCGATGAAGAAATCCGTGAACTTATCGACTGCAACGCATCAATCACTACCAACACCAGTGTGTATCGTTCTATTACCGAATCGGTGGAAGAAAACGAGGACTCGTGGAAAGAGACCCGGCGAATTGTTACGAATCTGTACGAGTTTGTGACGCATGTAGAGACTGGCGTAAACCGTCTTGTCGCCATGAATGATGCAGTCAATGTGGCAGAGACCCTGAGTAATTTGGGTGAGTCTTCTCTCTCGTTCGATGTTAAGGGTGTGCGACGTAAGGCAGATGAGTCTGCGGCGTATCTTGAAGGCATCAAAGAGGTTCGTGAAGGTCAGTCCTCGGAGGACGCTTTGCTCGCTGAGGTTGAGGCTGAGGATTTCTCAGAGAAGCTTCGCGAGCGCATTATGGGCAAGTAGTGCCTAGCTATGGTTGCGATTATTTGTTTTAGTTGTGGAGGGTGACGTGCAGGGTTCTGATGAGTGGCGTGTAAATAACGCCAATGGGCGGCAGGATGTTCATACTAAGCCGCCTTATCCGGGTGTTGGGCGTTGCTCTGCGAGGCTGTCCCCGTGTCCTTTTCCGGTGTCTGCTAATCAGGTTAGTATGAGCCCGGTGGTGGTTCCTGGCCGTGATGCGGTGTTGATGGAATTTGAAGAAGCCGGTATTGATTTCTTGTCGTCGCAGTTACCTGCTGATTTTTCCACAGTGCGCTGGAATACCCCTTTGGGGGAGGTAATTGTCCCTGGCTCGTCCCTGGGTGATGGTGACGAAGATGAAGTAAAGCCCACGCATGCTGAGTCGTTCGATGCTGTTCCACCTTTGGTGGTGTGGGAGGAGCTGTTCAATGCGTCTGAGGGTTATTTTGCCAATGGCGGTGGTGGCGCGGATAGTGGGAAGGCGCCTGTTGAGGTTGCTCCGCTTCCGGGAGGTTTTCCTGGGAGTGGTGTGTATCGTCCGGTGCCGAGTGACGCTTTGTTGGTGCTCTTGGCTTTTGTGTCGCTTTTGGTAGCTGTGGGTGTGATTGGGTTTTTGTGTGCTGTTTTTGGGTAAGGGTAAGTGGCTCTTGAAGGGAGGTTGTTTTTCTTTGATGACTGAGGATGAGTGGTCTCTGATTCTTGCTGAGATGCCTGGTTTGAAGCGTATTATTGAGGAGAATGAGGCTTTTCGGCGTGCCCAGTTTTGGGGTGGTTTGTTTAGGGCGTCGGAGGCTTACTTTGCTGATGGTTTAGGTGATGGTGAATATTTGGTCTGGTGGCAGAACCTAGTGATGTGAGCGTCGCAGGGGAGTGTTGTTCTGTTGGGGTGTGGGGCTGGCGGGGGTTTTGTGGGTGTTTGTTAGTTTTGGGGTTTGGTTGTTGAATGTTCTTTTTTGGTTGGCGAGGAGTGTAGGTTCGGATGGATGATGCTTTTTCCTTGTTGGGTGATTGGTTGGTGGCTCGTTCTCGTGCGTGGGAGACTAATCAGGAGCTTTTTGAGCTGGCTAAGAGGGCTCGGTCGAGGTTGGGTAACTCTGATGGTGGGGGTCAGCGGGCGTTGGGGGTTTTCCCTGTTGAGGTGGTTTTTCAGAAGCATATTTGTGGGGTTGCGAAGGGTTGCTCTGTTTGTTCTGCTTTGCGTGCTGGGCGGTTTTATTCTGCTGTTCAGGATTCTCTGGACCGGCTTGACCATTTCCGGGCTAGTGTTTGGGTTGATTCGGTAAGTTTTGCCAGGTATTCGGATGTTCGTTTGTCTCGTGTGTCGGGTGATGTGAAGCTTTTTTATTGTTACCCGTATCAGGTGTTGGTGCGTGCTCCGTTGTCTGCTAAGCCGTTTCCGGCTTTTGAGGTTTCGGATTCGTATAGGGGTAGTGGTAGACCTGTTGTGATTGAGCTTCCTTTTATTGCTGGTGGTGAGTCTGAGGTGCGGATGAATGAGGTGATGTCTCGGTTGGGGTATGAGTTTGGTGTGGAGGAGAAGGTGGTTGGTAGTATCTCGGTGCGGAGTCAGTTTAGTAATGGGGATTCTATTGTTGAGCTTTCTCCGACGCGTGGTGAGGATGCTTTTACTGCGGATTTGTTTAAGGCTGGGACACTCGACAATTTGGAGAAGATGCGGAAGAAGGGTAGGCTGGCTGTGGATTCTTTGCCTACCTCGGACACCTCTAGTTGTGAGTGTTGTTCTGCCGCTTATTCTGCTGAATGTACGTGCAGTTGTGATTGTGGGGACTGCTGTAGAGCTCAGTGTGAATGCTGTTCGGCTATCGCTGGAGTGGATTTCCCGCGAGGTGTAGCGAAGCAGTGCTCGTGTACTTGTGATTGTGGGGTGGATTGTTGTTCTTCTAGAGACGGTGGCGTGTCGAGTGATGCTGTGTCTCTAGAGTGTTCCTGCGAGTGTGAATGCGATTGTGTTTGCGCTTGTGGGTGTGAGCATGTTTGCTCGGGTGAGTGTGAGTGTGAGTGCCATGAGACTGTTGGGTTCTGTGAGTGCTCCTGTGTAGGTGGGTGTGTACCTGGCTGTGAGTGCACGTACTGGAAACATGGCGGCGGGTATCCTCCTTGTGAGCTTGGCGTGTTCCCTTTCTCGGAGGCGTTCTTCACTTCCTGGGAGGCTAATGTACCTGAGATTCCTGCTGAGGAAGAATCTGAGGAAGCAGTGGAGGTTGAGGGTGTGGTTGAGCAGTCTCCCACCGCCGATTCGCCGTCTTCTTCTACTGGTGGTTTTTCTAATAAACTGCGTCGCTGGTGGTTTGGTTCCGGCAGTGACCGCACTTTCGTTCCGTAAGATTGGAGTTTAATAATGTCTGATAATTCTGAGGTTCAGCTCGTTGTGCTTGACCCGGATGATTATGAAGGCTTTGCGGCAGAATCAGTGGCTTTTGAAGAAGCCACTTTTCGTGGGGAGAGCCCCATGAAGGTTCGTGCAGGTGGCGACGCAGACGAAGCTATCGTCCAGGATACCCACCGGCGAGCAATGTGGCTGTACGTGCTGATGCGTGACGGCGCCCTACGTAAGGGCAAGATTTCCATCCCGTTCACGATTGACCCGTACGAATCGTACGAGATGCACACTTTTGAATTCCCTACCGAGAAGCTGGAACGTGCGGCAGAGTCGAAGCTTTGGACGAACCGCGCCCCTATCCCTACCGGCGAGCCGGAACGTGCAGAGGCGTACCGTCTGATGCGTGTTTTGGGTTATCAGCATCAACCTACTGTCATCCATGTGAATGACGATTTTGATGTGCTCCTGCCGACTTTGAAGGTGCCGGTGCACACGAGTTTCGGTATCACTGAGGTGAAGCAGATTCAGGCAGTGAACCCGAAGTTCGGTGTCGATAACGTTATTATGACCCCAGCGAGTGTCACTCAGCTGACGGACGAAGAAGCGGCACATATTTTTGACGACTACGCTTCTGGGGTGGACGTCGGTTGGGCAGTACCACTGGAAGGCGGGTACCTCACCATCCCCACGCCCAAGTACATGAGCGAGCATTTCCCTGCTCTCAAAGCGGCGAACGTTCCTTTTGGGAACCTGACGTACAACAACCTTATCGGTGACTATACGATTGGTTGGGTTCGCTCTATCCAGCGTCCTACAGCCCACGCAAAAGTTGGGTATGACGTCATCATCGGTGATTACCAGTTTGATTCTGCCCGACCCCACTGGGTAGATGACACTTTTATGCATGCATACCTGTGGAAATCTCCTGAGCATAAGGTTCTTCAAAAGGGTGAGTTTATCGACGCGAACCTGAAGTCCCGTAAGGAGTATTCAGACTACGCAGATGCTAAAGATGTGTACGAGTACATCAAGAGCAGTGAAGAAATCTTTGAAGAAATCCAGCGGCGGAGCGGCTACCAGATTTTTTGCCCGGTCTACCCTGATTACAGCCACGGCTTCAGCGTGGACACGTACACCGACAGCATACCGGTAATCCTCCGCAGAGCAGGCACGGCTGGTCAGCCTCGACAAAACGGCGCTTTCATTGAAATGGTCAATTTTGGGGCAAAACCGAACATCGAAACCATCACATTCAAGCTCACCTAATCACCACTCCAACACGACACGGTTTGCATACAGAAAAAAGTGTGCTACTATATTTCTTGTGCAAGTCGCTAAACCTTCAGCAGGTGAGGCGGCAAGCCAAACCCGAGTTCGGGCGAGGCGGACGCATGTCAAGGAAGTGAGCGCCCCGTAAGGGGTTATCAAGGGCTGGCGCGGTCAAGGACTTCTTACCATGCCAACCTGAGCACCTGTGGTGGAACTGGCAGACACGCCACCTTGAGGTGGTGGTGCCCAATACGGGCGTGGGGGTTCGACTCCCCCCAGGTGCACGCATTCCTGCAAGGGAATTACATACCAGAGCAAGTGTGATAAACTTACTCCCCGTAAGCCTCTTTAGCTCAGCGGATAGAGCACCAGATTCCGAATCTGGGGGTCGCTGGTTCGAATCCAGTAAGAGGCACAAACAAGATTTGCATGGACACTCTAGAGTGTGATATGATATTCTTGTCTTGTTCTGAGGAGGAGTCAAAAACCATCTCAGAGACAGCCGCTATATGAAAAACAAATAGTGTACATGTATAAGCCACGGTGCCCGAGAGAACAAAGGGAGCTGACTGTAAATCAGCCGTCACTGACTACGTAGGTTTGAATCCTACCCGTGGCACATAATGAAGAGCTTGGTTTATACCGAGAGCTCTTCGTGAATGCCCCTAGCTCAATGGTAGAGCGACGGTCTCCAAAACCGTAGGCAATGGTTCGATTCCATTGGGGTATGCTACGCAGAGTAACATCTGTGTAATGAGTAAGTTACGCACACTGTTCCTTACTCAAACAATAAAAGTATGGGTCAGGTTTTGTTCAGTCGTTGGCTTGACCCATGCGAGCGCTTGTGGCGGAACTGGCAGACGCGCCGGACTTAGGTTCCGGTATCCGTAAGGGTGTAGGGGTTCGAATCCCTTCTGGCGCACTTGTTATCATTTGTTCAAAGTGGTAACCTTTACAGGGCGGGTTTTCTGGCATGCGAGACCTGCTCCTGCTGTGTGTTCGTACGCAGAATCTTCATAGTATGCCGTTGGCGCCTTTAGCTCAGTTGGTAGAGCTACGGACTTTTAATCCGCAGGTCATGGGTTCGAGCCCCATAGGGCGCACGTTGAGAGGAGGTTTAGTACTAGCCTTCCTGCAACACATGAAGTGATGTAGCTGGGGGGTTGTGGGTTCGACTCCCATCACCTCCTCTATGGGGGTGTAGCTCAACTGGCAGAGCACCCAGTTATGTCGGGGAGCCTTTCGCGAGGGTTCCAGCCTGTATCGTGTTTCGGGTAGCTCCTCTAATGCGGTACAGGTTTTCTCGCCCCTATCGTCTAGTGGACTAGGACGCCTCTCTTTCACGGAGGTAGCACGGGTTCGAATCCCGTTGGGGGTACGGAAGCACCTGCTTCCTGGTCTTAGACCGGGGTGGGGCTCTTCTGAGATATACGTACTGTACTTGATTCTTTTCCACGGTTCTCAGGTATGGCATGTATTTCTTCTTGCTTTCTTTTAGGACCCGGTCATCTGTGCGGAACACGGTGTGTGCTCGACGGCAGGTGGCTATGCTTCTGTAAAGCTCAGTGGTAGAGCTAAGAGTTTTTAACATCTTGGTCGCTGGTTCGAATCCAGTCAGAGGCACGTACATTCAGGAGCCTGACCCTGTTTGAGGGATTGTTGGTGCAGGGTTGGGGGAATGAATGTATTTGAGGGCTCGCCCTGTTCGGTGATTGTTGGTGACGGGGCGAGTTACTTGGTGAGCATGGGGGTGAGCCTGCTGGGTTGTTGTGTGCCTGGCGGGGACTACTCGCCCCCATGTATGCCCCTAACGGCTTCACTTTTCTGTAAATGACGGAAAGGTGTTCTGGTTCGACTCCAGTTAGGGGCGCGGAGCAGTCGGCTTCTCGCCTGCTTTCCACGATGCCAGCTGGTACGTTAGTGCTTACCTGTCAGACGTGTAATCATATTTCTTTCGTCTTCACGCCGTGGGGGTGTTCCTGCTTTCGTTAGTGGTAGGGACGCCCTGAAGGTGTGATTAGGGACGTTAGCCCCTGTAGCTCAGCGGAATAGAGCAGGAGCCTTCTAATCTCTTGGTCGCTGGTTCGAATCCAGCCAGGGGCACTCGACCGTATCTCTTCTGCGGTCTGCTCATAATCCCCCGTAGCTCAATTGGCAGAGCATTCGACTGTTAATCGAAGGGTTACTGGTTCGAGTCCAGTCGGGGGAGCTGAAGGCGCTCATATTCAGCGTTACTTTTTAGAGGCAAGTTCCTCCCAAGGTCAGCTCTACCAGTTGGTCTGACGGGTTGTGAGCTTGCCTCTTTTTTGTACCCCGACCACCACGCCGGGGTATTATTAGAAGACCTCATTTATCCAGAAAGGAACCCGTATTATCATGTCTACTCAGATTGAATCTGTGAACCTTTTCAAACGCTTCACCCATGTTCAGGAGAACGTTCCGGTGAACCTCCTGCTGTTCGGTGCCCCGGCGGGCGGGAAGGTGGATTTCTCTCACGGCTACGTCCACGCACCAGTAACCGACGAGCAGAGCATCCTCATCGCCCTGAACCCTGAGATTGCGGATTATGCCGCTGACGGTCTGCCGAGCGACTGCTACGATGCGGATACGTACTACCGTGACCTTCTTGCAGACACCCTCGTCGGTTTTGAAACCCACTACATCTCCACCCTTGACACTAACCCTATCATCAGCCTCAACAAGGTCAAGGATACGCCGGTGCACACCGTGAATCTTGCAGAAGCCTACCCGGAACTTCACGACACCCTCATGAAAGACCACTCTGCCGGATTGGACTGCTTCGTAGTGCAGTGCACCGGCAACGTCACCACTCCCGTCCGTGTCGGTGAACTGCATGGAGTGCCCGGCGCAGACACGGACATCATCACCCAGAGCCCTGACAGCATTATCGGCTGGGTCGGCTGGGACTCCCCTGAAGAAGGTCAAACTCTGCACGTCACCAGCGGCTTTGGCGACCCCCTGCGAGTATCCAGCAAGTTCTTCCGTGTACGCTCCTGGACTTCCGTATTTGTTGCCCGCAAAGATATGAAGAACGCGTTTGAGGCAGGAGTGAAGCCTGCTGACCTTCAGGATGTTCTGGCACATGCATTGGATGCTGTTCGTGACGGAAACATTGGTCTTGCGGCAGAGCCTAATGTTCAGCCCGCGCGCGCCGCCGATGGTTGGTTCTGGGTACCCATCTTCGTTACACCCGACTCCTGGGGTATTGACCAGGCGTTTTGGGTTGGCAAGTTCGATAAGCTGACCGAGTCTATCTAATTTTCACTAATTTTTAGATTTCACACTAGAAACGGCGCCCAGCGCCCTCAGCGGGGCATGAGTAACCAACCTGTTTGTTTAGAAAGGAACCCGTATCATCATGTCTTCTCAGATTGAATCTGTAGATGTTTTTGACCAGCTCACTCATATTCAGGAGGATGTTCCTGTAAACCTCCTTCTGTTTGGTGCACCCTTCGGTGGGAAGATGGATTTCTCCCACGGATACGTTCACGCTCCGGTTAATGAGGAGCATAGTATTCTTATCCCTATCAACCCTGAACTTGCAGACCATGCCGCCGGGTGGTTGCCGGATGATTGCTACGACATCAACGAATACTACCGTGACCGTCTTGCTAAGGCTTTCGTAGGTCTTGAAACTTACTACGCTTCTTCAAATGAAACGCACCCCTTCGTCAGCCTCAACGAGGTCAAGGACTTACCTGCCCGCATCGTGAGCCCCGCAGAGGTCTACCCGGAACTTCTCGACAACTTTACGATGGACGCTACTGCTGGGCTGGAGTGCTACATGGTGCAGTGCACCGGCAACGTCATCATTCCCGCCCGAGCAGAAGAGCTTCGTGCAGTTCCTGGCATCAACTCCAGACTTACTAAGAAGAACCCGAGCACCATTGTCGGCTGGGTCGGCTGGAACGCACCTGACGGGGAAGAAACCGTGAAGGTAACCTCCGGTCTGGGAGACCCCCGCCGCCTATCCGACAAGTTCTTCCGCTACCGCTCCTGGACTTCGGTTCTGAGCGCCCGCGCAGACATGCAGGAAGCTCGCCGTGCAGGTGTTGAACCTGCTGAGCTTCAGGATGTACTGGCGCAGAGTCTAATCAATGCTCGTAATAGTGTGGCTGGCTGTGCTGTCGAGCCTATTGTCCCTGCTGTATCCACTGGCTCCTGGTTCTGGTTGCCCATTCTTGTATCTCCGTCCACTCACGGTTTTCTACAGGGCGTCTTGGCGGGTGCTTTCGGTGATTTGGTTGAGTCTCTGTAACTCGGGAGGTTTGTTGTGGTTCGTTCGTTGATGTTTGCTCGCAATTTGTGTCGTACTGAGCCGTCGGTGAGGGGCGTGGGTAAGCCGGTGTCGGTAGTGTCGGTGGTACGTCGTGTTGGTGGTGGTCGCAGGGTGGTGGCGGGTGTGCGGGCATTTTTTGAGCTGGAGACTGCCCCTGGTGTTTTGGTGGGTGCCGAGTTCCCTGGCGAGGTGGTCGCCGGTGTTGTTGAGCGCCTGGGAGGTGTGCCGGATGCGAATGTTGGCGGATTTGTATCCAACATGGTCTCAGAGCTGGTAGGTCTGGGTGCCAATGGTGTGTGCGAGGGTAATGGGGTTATTTTTGGGGTCTCCGGTGAGGAAGTGCTGGCGTTGCGTGTGGTGGAGGTAGATGTTCCACTGGTGAGCCGTATGGTCGATAGTGGTGAGGCGATGCGTTTGGATGATTTTACGCCGCTGTCTGATACTGCGTTTGAAACGCGAGTATTTGGCATGGTGTCAATCTTTCCTGATGTGCACCATTTAGCTGAGCGGGTGGACGTGGGGTTGCGGTCTCGGTTTGCTGATGTTTTAGATGGGGATTGCGTACTGGGCTGGCTGTCAGTGTCAGGTGGTGTGGTTCGCGGTTCTGTGGGTGGAGGCTATCGGGTGGTGCTGGGTGACCCTGAGCCTGGTGGTGTGTGCGAAGTTTTGTGGGAGTCGGAGCCCGGTGTAGTGTTGGGTGGCGTAAACCCGGCAGGTGTATTGGATGCCCGGTATTGGGAGTGCACCCGGTGGGATTCGCTGGTGGATGAGCTGTGTGCGTTGCCGGAGCTGGGAGATAGCGGCTATCGTCTGGTGCGTCCTGTTTATCCGCAGTGGGATAACTGTATTAGGGATTTTACGTATCGTAAGGAGGCAAGTCATTTGCCGGTGATTCTTGCGGAGGTTTAGGGGTTTGACGTAGCCCCTTGGCGTCTGTTTCTTACCTGGAAGATTTGGTTCTTTTGGGTAGGTGGCAGGCGCCATTTTTTGCACCATAGACCATTCCTGCACGTAAAGCGTCTAGTGTGGTAGTATTTAGGTGTTGCCCCTGGTTTTTTGGGGTGTTACTCGACCTACATTGGCAGAGGAAAGAAATGTACCGCACTTCAATAGCTGACGAGTCCATCATCATCCACAAGTGGAAACCGTTATGGCTCGACCACACCAGATACTACATCCCCGATTGGCACAAGCTAGTGGGGTTCCGATACGAAACCTACAAAACAGGCAACGTGTGGTGGGCGACCCTAGATGGTGAGTCTCTAGCCAATAACCGTGCGAACGAGTTCAAACAAACTAAGGTTTGGCTCGATGAAGAGCACAACATCCACATCGACCACCTCACCCCAAGAGTACCCATCACCCAGGAGCAGATGCACACCCGCATCCATAAGGCACTGGAAGAGCGTGGACTCTTCCAAATCAACTGACCAGCTGATTTGCAGATACTACCGGGTGCCTGTATAGTATTCAGTGTGGAGCTCGCCGGGAGTGCGCTTCACAGTTTACCTCCAAATCCGGGGGTGCCCCACATTTGTGGAGTATCCCCGGTAAGCGCTTGTGGCGGAATTGGCAGACGCGCCTGACTCAAAATCAGGTTCTTCGGAGTGTGGGTTCAAGTCCCACCAGGCGCACTAGGAATCCCTTGACGGGACATGGCATTCTCATTGCTTATTCAGCGTATGAGGGTGATTGTTGAGGGTTCCTCCTTCCCTTCCCATCCTATATGGGAGGGGGAGGGTAAATTCGCCGGTTGCCGCCGATTCCACACGAAAGGCACCCGGCGCAGAAAATCATGAAGATTTTCGAGCAGAGCTGGCTCATACTGCCGGTGACCCCCGTTTGATGGTGTGTGAGAGGGTTACCGAATGTATGAGTCAGCTTTCTTTTTACCCTTCAGTAATTCTGCAACCGGAAGGAGAGTGTGCACACCAATGAACTACACGTCAGCTCTCCTCTCAATGCGACGAATCATTTGCGACCAAATCGGCGCCCTCACCTCCAGGTCAGGGCGCAACCTGGAAGAGTACACGCGTCTTATAGATGAAGTCCTTACCCCCATCGCGTTCACCTCAAATCCTGTCGTGAATAGGCGGCTGAAAATCATTGCCGTGCAGGAAGCCGCAAGTATCCACAACCTCAACGCGCACGAGTGCACCCACACCATCGAAACCGTCCTCCAACCTCGGCTAGATGAAATCGACAAGCTTCTTTCACTGGGCACCCCCAATCACCTGGATAGCCGCAGAATCTCCAGTGGCAACTGGGCAACACTGTCTCGAATCCAAAGCCAAACATTAGACGCCAACATTCTCCAGGCAGGAACGAACAAAGTCGAGGTGAATCTTGCAGTAGAGATTCAAAGCATCGAGCAGGAAGCTCAGTGCATCATGCTGACTCCTGAGAATCTTATAGTTCCGAACTCCAAGCGGCTAACAAACCTCACAAAAACACTAGTTGCACACCTCAGCTAGAGTGTGATATTATTATTTTTAGATTTGAAATGGATTTAGAAAAATCCCCTACTACAAAGATTTAAGGAGAAAATCATGACCCCGAAGCTGAACTTCGACACCCTACTTGATAAGGACTTTAGCAAGCGCCTTACCGCCGCCCAGAAGGAGAACGGTGGATACATCACCCTGAACACTTACTACCGTGATGTTCTGGGCATCAATGTTCGAGCCGCCCAGCCTTCTGACCAGTACAAGGAGATTGCAGAGAACCACTACAGCTCGTTCACTGCACGCATCCCCATGAGCCCTGAGACTGTCAGTAAGCTCACCGCCAACGCCACCGAGAAGAACCCCGTCATTATCGACGGCGTCTGCGTTGTCGGGCACATCGAGATGAAGGCTGGTAGCCCCCGCCGCCTGGTGGACACCCGCAACGTCTCGGAGAGCTACCGCCTTGGCTCCGGTCGCAACATCTTCACCGCACCGGTGAAGCCGGTAGTGTTCCTGTCTGCCGGTAAGCTGAATGCTCGCCGCCCTGACCTGGGCTCAGTGCAGTTGCTGTCTACCCGCCTTATCCCTGAATTCCGTGAAAGCAACCCCGGATACTCGGGTGCAATCGAGGAAAGCGAATTCGATGCGTTTGTCGAGTTCGTCCTGGGTCAGCAGACACCTACCCCTACGAGCAAGGGTAGCCTTGTGGTTACTCCGAGCCTCCAGGGTTGCCTGGCTGACGACGCCATGATGGTCGTTGGCGCATGGGCGACCTACTACGCCCTGCGTCGCCGCCGAGCTGAAGGCGAGCCCCGTGAAAAGGTCCCTCAGAAGCAGTTCAGCACCACCTTCGTTGGCGAGCGCGTTGAGGAGCTTCTGAAGGCGGCTGGTCGTACGTTCTCGTTCACTATGACGTGGAAGCGTGATGGTGAGGGAGAGGTTCGTTCGCTGTTTTCGCTGAAGCAGTCTCTGTTTATTCGTGAGTGGATGAGTGAGACTGGTGGTGCTGTGGAGGATCGTTGGGTTCGTGAGGCTCAGCGTTTGTTCCCTGTGTCGGTTTCTGGTCGTTCTCGTGTGAAGCAGGTTTGTTTCTGGGCGGTTGGTTCGTATGCTGGTCGTGTGGCGAGGGTTGCGGGTGAGGAGGCGATGTTGGGGGTTTTGCGTCGTCATCCTGCGGTAGCTGGTAAGCCGCATCGTTCGGTGACTCGTTTTAATGAGCCGTTGAAGGTGTCGGATTTGTTGTATCGTCGTGAGGATGCTGAGGCGATTTTTGCTGAGTGGGATAAGTTGGTTTATTCTGCTGGTCGGGGTGAGTCGGTTTAGTGTCGTTATTGGTGGCTGGCTGTTTGTGCTTTTGTCGCGGGCGGTCAGCCGCCTTTTTGTTGCCCAGAACTCTGTTTGTTGCATGTTTTGTTTTGTGTGTGGTATGCTTGTTGTGTGACCTGGTTTTGGGTCTAGATTGTTTGTCTACCTTTGAAAGGAATTGTTTCTGTTATGTCTCCTATGCCTACGCCGTTGGTTATGTCTCATCGTTCGTCTAAGCCTGCGCCTGCTGGTTCGGGTAAGGTTCCTGGTTCTGTTCGGGAGTCTGGTTCTGTTCGTTCTGTTTCTGTGCAGGGTCGTTTGTGTGTTCCTGATTGGTATGCGCATGGGGAGTATGCTCGCGTGTTTTTTGGTGCGGTGAATAGCCGTATCCGTCAGCTGGTTCGTAATGGTGAGCAGTTTTCGTATAGTGCACTGTGGGATGAGCATAACAGCCGTTTTGTGGTGATGTTGCGTCATGCTGGTTCGGGTAATGCTGTGACTGTGCGGGTGGGTGGTTCGGCGTATCCGGTGAAGTTTGCGACGACTCCGTTTGTTGGTCGTAGGGCTCCGCGTGAGTTGCAGGCGTTTGTGAATGTTCGTGAGGACCGTATGGGTGGTCTTATCTATCGTGCCCGGTTGAATAACCTGGTGACTCCTGTGCAGGGTTCTGATGTTTCTGGTGCCCCGCTGACTGATTCGTACTACACGTTTGATGTTTCCATGAAGCAGAATCGTTCTGGTGCGGTTCGCCGGATGAACCGCAAGCGCTCTTCTTAATCACAGTTGAGCGTCGAGATACCACACTACGCACCTACCTATAGGTGGGGGTAGTGTGGTATTATTTTTATGTCATATTTTCATTCCCAGAAAGTAAAAACCAGTCACATGAACTTCACCCTCTACAAAGTCACCGAACAACACAAACCAACCATCCCCAACAACACCATTGTTGCTCTCTACACCGGCACCACCGGCGACCCGCGCCTACCCGAACACATCAACAACACCTTCGGCAGGGACATCGTCAGCATCGGAAAAGAACACAAACCCACCCTACTCACCCACAACAACGGAACCCTCACCCACACCAGCGACGACGGCACCGAAACCACCATCGGCACCCTCAAAATCGTGCAAGAATCCCACAAGTGGTACCAAATCTACCTCACACCCGCCGCACCACACGAACACTTCACCACCCCCATCATCCAAACCCTCATCTTCAACAGCAGTGACCCCGCAGAATGCGACCAGGCGCTCACCGAAGACTACAAACAGCGAGTCACCAACAACCGCATCCGACACTGGCGCGCCGACCGCGCATCACTCGAAACCGCCGGAGCCCACCCCGACCCCCTCAACCAAGCAGAAACCCTCATCACCCAAGGAATCTGGGAACCCGGCACCCGCGAAAAAGTCACCAACCTCATCAACGAAGCCTGCACCACAGGAATCAACGAAATCAACACCCAATACACCAACACCACCGAACAACTCCACCAGAAAGGACTCATCTAAACCCATGAACCGAACCATCAACTACATCATCGTAGACGCCGCACACACCAACGGCACCCTCCACGCCCAAATCGAAGAAGCAACCCCCAACCCCGGCACCACCCGCCGCATCAAACGCGGCACCTGGAACGCCCTCGCCAACGCCTGCACCAAGGCAGTACGCACCACCGCAGACTACACTCCCGGAACCCTCTTCAAAACCATCGGCGCGCTTGCCGAAGAAGACACCCAGAAGCATGGTGTAGCCCTCGCCCTTGCTGGGGCAGAAACCAACGATAACGGCAAGGTCACCCTCACTATCGCTGTGCAGGAGGTGAAGAATGACCGATAAGGACACCCCCATGAGCAAGGCAGTTGGCACGCTCCACTATGAAGCCGCCGCCAGCAAAATCATCAAGGAACATGCACCTCTTATTTACCGGAAGGTGCGGCTGAGACTTCAGCCTGCGACCGTCCCCCTAGCAGACCGTCTCGCCGCCGACCGAGTCCGCGCTGTAGAGTCTCTTAACGCCGCACAGAAATACGCTATTGAGGGACTTGATACCCTTTTCATGCCGGTGCACGGCGTGACCACCAACCCTAACGTTGAGGAGTCTTCACTCAATGAATGAAATTGTTAATCGTCTGCACCGGATGTTGCGTGCCCAGCACCCTGATGTCTTGGCGAAGCTTGAAGCTTTCCCGTGGGGTGTGGTTGCCGCAATCGCCGCCGCCTTTGTGGTGCTGTCCTTGGTCGCTTTCGTGGTGAAGCTGAGTGTTTTGTTTCTGACCACGTTTGTGGTTGCAGGTGCGGTGACTGCTGGTTGCCTGTACGCCCGTTCTATTTTGAAGAAGTAGGAGGAATCTATAATGGGTTTCCTTGAAGAACACGCTCGTGCGTATAAATCGTATGAGCCTTTTGACACGAATGTTGATGTCGAGTCGTTGCCGGTTCTCCACACCGCGCAGGAGGTCGTGGACGCTGTAGAGGATGCTGGTAAGGCTGGTGGGGCAACACGTAAGGCTGTCCTGGATGCCGTGCATCGGCTGTATCGACCGGACGCGGCTGTCCTGAAGTCCTCTTCGACTTCTGGTGCGTTGCGGCTATTGTGGCTAGAGGACTCTGTTCAGCGCATTGTTGAAGCGTACCCCGAACCGTTGCCGCTGAGCCGGAAGAAACCTGTACTGGTAGTAACCCCGACTGCACTGCGGAAGGACTACCTGAGTCGTGTAGGTAACAGCCCGATTACGTTGGTGCCTGCGTCGGTAATGAACCAGTTGAAGCTGATTCCTGCGTACCGGCGGGTCACCGGTACTCGTGGCTCCACCACTGTTTTTTACACGATGGATGAGGTGAAGAAGAAGGTTCGTAAATCTTCCGAATGCTACCTCATGGAATCCTGGGATAAAGCTATTGACCACACCGGGGAGCTTGTACAGGGCTGTTCTGAAGCTGTGAAGAAAGCTGTCGGGGCATGGCGTGACGAGCAGAAGAAACACCCCGCAGACGAGAAGAAACAGAAGAAGCAGTAGGAAGTAGCTGATTATGGTAGAACAGACCCAGTACGAGACCGTCCGTGGAATCAAGGGCATCATCTTGAGTATTTACAGCCCCCAGGCGGACGGCACACATATTCTGAAGAACGTCCTCCTCGGCGTACCCACAGATGACAACCCTGACGATTACCGCCTCGCCGTAGTACCCGAGCGTAGCACCCCCAACTACGCACGCACCCTCACCCCGAACGAGTCACCTTCCGCCGCAGGCAACAAAATTGCCCGACACCTTCAAACCCTCGTCCCCGGCATAGCCCACGCAGGCGCATCCGGCGTAGCCCGAGTAAAGAAAATCTACATGTCCGGCGACGGCACAGGATTCAACCTCGACCACAAATACTCACTCACCGAAGACATTACTGTCATCAACCCCGTCACCCTCGACATCACCCCCTTCACCACCAAGAACAACGGAAACACCATCAGCGGCTGGCTCAGCACCCAGCCCTACCACAACGCCCTCGAAGCGTGGGTAGAAATCGGAAGCCCCTCCGCACTCCGCGAACCCGGCGCACCCCGCACCCACCTCACCAAAACCCTCAACATCGAACACCTCATCACCGGCGGACACATCCCCGAAGGAACCGACCTAAACATCGCAGACTTCAGCAAACTCAACATCCCCGAATTCACCATCGCCGGGGCAGGCATCACCATCATCAAAGACAGCGAACGCATCACAGAACCCCACACCGGATACACCTCCTACCCCGTCTGGATTCACCTCAACCGATAAACCCAGCACCCGCACAAGACCCCCACAAACCCGACACACTCTACGTAGGAACCGTGGGGGTCTTTCTGCACACACCACACCACCAAAACCCCTACACAAACAATAAATAGTGTGGTACTATATATTACAAGCGGGTGGCAAGCATCCCACCCACAAACCCAACAAACGAAAGAAATCCAATGAAGACCAAACAGTTCACCATCCCCACCAAGGAATTCAAGGCGCTCGCAAACATGCTGAAGCGCTCCAATGACCTCTACATCTGTTTCAACCTCGAAGAGAAGGGTAAGAAGGTCGTGTGCGCGATGATTGATTGGCGTACCCACTCAGCTGTTGCAGAGAAGACTCTGCCGGTAAATCAGGTAGAACAGAATGAAGCTTTCCCCGGTTCTGGTGAAATCACCCCTGCCATTTCTGCCTCTGCTCTGAAGAGCCTCATCAAGAACCTCCCCGCCGTCGCGGATGAGGTGACCGTCCTGATGAGCAAGCACTATGAACCTGGCAAGACCCTCCCCGAAACCGTCCTCAAGGTGCAGGCAGACGGTATTACCCTGCGCAAGAGTGAAGACATGGTGCACGTTGAGCCCCGAACCGTCGCAGAGAAGGCAGAATACCTGGGCACCGTGCAGACCGAAGCGTTCAACGCTATGGCAAACTCCATCCACACCATCACCCACAAGGTGCGTAACCTCGACAACGCCCCGGCACCCGCCCTGTTCCTCACCGACGACAACATCCTCCACAGCGTTGCCGTCACCAACCAGCGAGGCACCATCGCACACACCACCACCCCCCTCACCAACGCAGGCGGCAACAGCCTCACCATGCGTGCACTACGCGGTCACCTCGACGGATTCAAGGGCATCCCCATCGACCTGTACACCTACAGCACCCTCCGAACCCACCGCACCACCAGCAAGACCCTCGACCTCTACGCAGAGCTACTAACCACCACCAAGCCCGACATCCTCGAACTCCGCCTCAGCACCCGCGCGCAAGACGGAACCACCGTCCACCACGGAACCGCCGAATGCCTCATCCAGAAGATTGAAAACGGCAACATCACCACCCACCGAGTAAAGAAACCCCACCGCTTCGACACCTCCGCACACCTCGACACCATCCGCAACTACGACCGCCAGAAGGAGACCGTCTCCGCATACGTACCCACCACCGAATTCACCCGAGCACTCAAGGCGGCGGCAGACACCCAGCGCAACAAAATCTTACAGGCGCGCATGCCCACCACCCGCCTCGCGTTCACCTCCAAAAATGTCCCAGTACCTCGTGTTATCATCGCCCAGCTTGAGACTGTCACTACCGTCGAGATTGACAAGAGCAAGCCCTCTAAGCTTGGGGCGTTCTCGCACAACCCCGTAGCGCGACCCGAACTCGCAGAACTGGAAGTAGCACTCAAAATGCACCAAGCAGGAACCCCCACCATCCGCATCAGCTACATCCACTCCAACGACAAAACCCTCCTCAAAATGAACACCGAAACCAACACCTACACCACCGCAACCTACACCACCACCTCAACAGACTGGGCACCCCGCGAAGACGACGTAAACATCCGCTAACCCCCAAACAAAGAAGGAAGCACCTCCCGAAACCTCTGGGGGTGCTTCCTTCTTCACCACCCCAAAACACCCCCCCACAGCAACACGGAAAATAAAAAGTGTGATATTATTATTCCAGCCCACCCGCATGGGCACACAAACAACCCAGAAAGGAAAACACATGCCCCGCCGATACATCAAAGAAGAACCCACACACGACACCAAACACACCAACCACCACCACTACGCCGCACTCCTCACCGCAATAGCACTCACCGCAATCGGCATCTACAACCTCACCGGAAACTAGGAAGCAGGAACACGCATGAGTGACAACTGGGTACCCGTATCCACCCACGCGCTCGCGGAGCACTCCCTACCGGTGCATGTTGGGTCTTCTCAGCATGACCTACACAATACGTCCCCGATGTTCGAGCCGTTCCAGAGTGTCCCCACTTTGGAGGAAATATGGAGGGCTCTGGGTGGTCAGCAGACCCGATTCACCGTCCTGCCAGAAACAGTGCAAAGCTACACGGAAGGTTTCGTTACCGTTGCTCTGCCGTCTGAAGTGAATGAGTTACTGAATGACAATTCGCTCACCCTGAAGGTGCGTATGACCTTGCGAGATATTGACTTCGCAATGAAGGCATTGAACGTTTGGGGCTCTCGTGTCGTATTTTTCGGAACGATGCGCGCACCGAGCGCTTCCCAAACACTGTACAATATTAGTGCAGTAAGACTTATCGCTACCGGCGGCGTGCAGGCACCCATCGCCGGAGCCTAACCCCACCGGGAGAATAAATGGCAGTTTCTAGAAGAGCTGGCGCGTACGACGCTAAATCACCGAGCCCCTGTGTGGCAGAGCTTTATGACGAAGCCACACAGACCCAGCTTGAGACAACCAGCCTCAAGTATTTGTACGCAATCACGAGCACAGCTAAAGAGACCTACCGTAAGCCGGTTGCCTTCATCTCGAAGTATTTCACAGCTAACGAATGGTACTCGTACCCGCTGGGTACGCATGTCTACACGAACATTGAGTCGCGTTACGCGAGGCGAAACATTGTCCCGGGGGTTCGCGCCCAGACACCTGAAGAAGCATACAACGTTTTCTGTCAGCTCTACGAGCGCGGACTAACCAATTCCTAACCAACCCCTACACCTTGGGCTTTCCACTGATAAAAGGAGAAAATTTATGACCCCCATCTTCGATTCTGTATCCAAGTTCTTCAAGAACGCTTTCGGCGACAATAAGGACACCCACCAGGTACCCGTCAGCAATGATGTGCAGGAGATTCTTGCAGAGAACCGTGAGCGCATCCTCCGCAAACGTACTGAGCGTGAGGAGCGTGAGAAGGCTAAGCGTAAGGCGAAGGAATCTGCCGCCGGTGCTTCCGCTTCTGTAACCAGTGGTGATGACGGGTTCTCTGGTGTCCCTAGCCTTGCCGCTTTGTCGTCTCCTTACGACCCGTGGAAGCGTCAGACGGCGTTCCTTGATGAGTATGAGCTTGATGAGGATACTCCTGAGCCGGGTGATGATGATTATATGGAGCCGGTAGAGGAGGACACCTCTGAGGGTGAAGAGTGTTCTGCTGATGATGACCGGGATGAGGCTTGTGTTGATTCGGATGACTCGGGTTCTGGTAGTGATTCTTCGTCTGACGATTCTTACAGCTCTTCCTATGATTCCGGCTCCTCCTATGAGTCTTCCTATGACTCGGGTTCTTCCTACTCTTACGACAGTGGAAGCTCTGACTCTGGCTCCTTCGGCGACTAACTAGCCTCACCACCGAAAAGCGTACCAATCTTTGATTTTTCCCAGGGGATTTACCTAAGATTGGTACGCTTTTTACTCACCCCAATGTAAGAAAGGAAACCCCCTTATGGCAACCACCCAGCAGGCAACTGACCTCAATACTGCAATGAAGGTAGCGGAGCATCTTCTCTTCCCTAGCGAGGGCAAGAAGAGCATCCCTGTCGCTTTTGTCGGTCAGTCGGGTATCGGTAAGACCGCCGCCCTGACTGCTCTAGCACACCGGCGGGAACACACCGTCTCGACCAACCTTGAGGCTCTGAAGGAAAGACATCACCGACCCGACCGCCCCACCCTATACATACTCAAAGGATTCAACCAAGGAAACCACGACCTACAGCGTGAGCTTGCCGCACTGCTCAACCACCGCAACCATACACCTGTAGTCATCGAGCTAACCCACGAAGAGCTACAGGAGGGCGACCTGACCGCCGAGCTGTGCAATGCACTCACCTGGCTCTACGTACGACCCGAACCGACCCAATGGGTGCAGGGCATGCACACCGAGTGGGGCATGGCATCATCCGCCTTCCCTGCCAGCCCGTACGCACACCTCATCGCAGACTTTATCAGCACCCACCCCCAATACCTCACCTGGCGCCCTGAACCCACCATTACTTACATCCCCGAGTCATTGACTCAGACCAAGACAGGTGTGGATGCGTCGAAGAAAGCGTGCCGTACGGATGGTAAGGACGGTAAGCCTACCATCACCTACAACGGTGCGCTCCAGCGGAACTTCGTGTTCCAGAGCATCATGAACCCGAACCACTGGAAGCACCTGGGTGTGGACTTGAACAAGGTAGAGCGTGCATCCTACAGGCATACTGACCTTTCCCCGGCGCGGTGGAGTAATTTGGCGCTCGCCCTTGAGAATCTGCCGCTGATTGAGGAACTGAAGCCGCTCACCCCGGAGGTTGAGGCACTGATTACTGGTGCAGTCGGTGTTGAAGTGGGGGAGAAGTTTGGGGATTTCATTAGTGGGCACCGCCGTTTGTGGCTTCCTTACCTGCACCTTCTGGATGACCAGGATTTGCTTCGTACCCCTGCGAGCGCGCTTGGGTCTAATGGTCCTGATGCGTGTGCTCGGCTCTGCTTCTATGTCTCTGAGATGTGTGAGGCGTGGGTTACTGGTTCGACTCGCTGGGGTGAGGAATCCGAGGTGACCGAGAGGGAGTTTTTGGAGCTTGCAGTCCGTCTGGTTTCTTTGGTGATTCTTGGCAGTATGGAGCACGGTAAGTACTATAACCCTTATTTCGTTCAGAATGTTTTGCCTTCCGTGGAGAAGGTTCGTGAGATTGTGTTTGAGACGTCTGCTCACCTTGCGGCTTCTGATGTGCCGCTGGGGTTGGTTTCTCCGGGTCTGATTGACGCTATCAACGAGGTACTGGGATTGGGTGAGGATACCCTTGATGCGGGCGGACTGAAACTATACTCGCTGTTTGCGTACATGGACGCGCTGGTCAATACGGGTGACTAACCTGCTGGTGCATGCCAGTTTAGTCTGGTAAAAGGAAATCCCCTGTGGATGGGTAGCTTTTGGCTACTGAACCACAGGGGATTTCCTTTGTGTCTGTTTATGCCGGTCGCCTGGTGGGGAGTCCAGCTTTTCGTGCAAGGTCTCGGAGCTTGAGTGCGGCTTCTCGTAGTAGGTTTCAACCCCACATACACGGGGAAAACCTGCGGTATGTGTCCTGAAGGCTTCGAAGAATGGGCTCAACCCCACATACACGGGGAAAACGCTTCCTGACAAAGTGAAGCACCTGCAAGAGGCTCGAAATGCATTCGCTTTTCCCGTTATGGGGCGAGTAGGCGGTGCCCGCCTACGGCAACCTTTGCACCCAAGATGGGTACTCGGGTCTTGATGACCACCAGTGCTGGTGATACATCCGTTTATCAGGCTCTTCCCCAGCCGGAGGCGAGCGCTGGTTTCAATATAACATAAAGTTTACTGTAGCAGTGGGCGTGTCGAGTATGTTTTCTGCTCTTTTTTGGGTTCTTGTCGGGTAATTGTGGGGTGCTGGTTCCTTTCTATTGGACGCTTCTACTGTGTCTGGGTTTGGGTGGGGGGGGTGCCTGTCTTATTGGAACCCACACCAAGGGTTGCACGCTTAATTTAAAGTGTGGTACTATATTTTCTGTAAGGATTTGAAAACGACTCCAGCCGAGTCGTAAACACCACCCCAGACACGGGGATACAGAGAAAGAGGTTACCCCCCCAATGGCACGCACCACTACTTGCACCGTCGAGTACCGCACCTTCACCATTGAAGATGCAGGGCACTTCAAGGCGCTCGCCCGCGCATACAAGCACCGTAGCAATCCCGGCGACATCTCCTCGGAAGAATTCTTCTGCGACGAAATGGACACCCTCGCACGGGAGGCAAAGGAGCTTTACTTCATTACTCCCACCCACGAAGAAGCATCCCGCCTTATCGTTGAATCTCTCGATGCTCTGCCTGGCGCAAAGGTAAACGAAGCAAAGAACGAACTGCGCCTGCCTGTAGGGTACGCAAAGCTCACCAATATTGACCACAAGGGCACCTTCGTACTGGGTAATGCCTCCCTCGACCTGCAAGAACTGCGAATCACCAAGCAGAAGGGCATCACCCTCGGAAACCTCAACATCTTCAAGGGCACCGGCACCGAAACCATTGTCTTCACTGGGTTGTTCCGAGGATGCGTCATCAAGACCGACACCCCTCTCAACGCCGCAAAGTACTACGAATGCGTCATTGACAGCACCGGCTCCGACTTCAGCCCCATCTTCCAGATGGAAAGCGTACTCATTCACGGCACCTTCCGTGCACGCGGCAATTTCGAGCTGTGGCGTGCTGGTTTCGTGGGTGATGTTGCAATCGACTCTGAAGCAGGCGACATTGACCCTGTCTGCACCCGTAACGGTTTCATTGTATCCGAGGGTGTGGATTGGGTAGAGACCGCAATCAAGGCAACCGGCGACCCCAACCCCGAACCCTGGACGTGGGACATGTGGGAGCTCCTTCGAGCACGCGACGAAAAGGGAATCGGGTTCAAGTCCACCCGCTTCTGCGTAGCACCCACCCGCCACGACGAAACCTGCAAATGCGGCACCTGGCTCTCCTTCCGCGAAGGAGTAGGTAGCATCCGAGACTTCCCCTTCTACGACTGGTACGTCTCAAAGCACACCGTGGAGGAGGAACACCGCCTGATGGGTGATGATGCAGACAAGCTCATCGAAGACTACTACAAGCACGTCATCAAGAGCTGTCCCACTGACTAATCGAACACACCCAGTAACCGGGGTGCCCCACCATGTATCGGCGGGGCACCCTTGCTTTATTTACGGTAGAGTGCGAGCGCTCGCATTACGTCCCTCCATTCCCACAACACCAAGAGTTGCACACATATTTAAAAGTGTGGTACTATATATTTGTGAGGTTGAGAGACCTCAAGGATTACTAACCACCTACTGATAGGAGACTTGATTATGCTGACTCGTGATTTCCCCACTACCCCTGCGGTATGTGTCCTGAAGACCTCGAAGAATGTTACCCCTTCGATGAAGGTTCCGGTCTGGAACGTTCTTCGTCATGGTGAGCAGATGCCTGCTGATAAGGCGGTTGTTCGTGAGGTGTCGGTGAGTAAGCTGACTTCTTCTCGTGAGCTTAGCGCGTTTCGCCGTTCGGTGATGTTTGGTCGTTCGGGTGCTGTGCTTTATAGTGTGGCTCCGGGCGCTCCGAAGGCTTCGTTTATTGAGCGTCCTGAGATGCTTCGTGACCAGCTGGGCATGGTTTCCGTATCGAAGACTGTTAGCCAGTGTGATAATGAGCTGGGTGAGCGCCTGCTGGGTTTGAACGCAATCGTTGATAAGGCAAGTGTTACCCTGGAGGATTTGCGTATGGAGAATACGGTTCTTATGGGTCATGCGTACGCGGCGCGTACCGAGCTTGATTCGTGCATTCTGGACGACGGTACGGTTGTCGGTGGTGAGCATAAGGACTTGACCACTACTGGCAATGTGGTTCTCTGTGATGTGAAGACCTACCAGAGCACCAGCTTGTCTGGCTCCGTTGTTATCGGCGGCGGAAAGGGTTTGCCGGTGGTTGCCGATTACCGCTTGGCGGCTGACGGTTCAGTAAATCCCACTACCCCCGGTGGTGCTACTGGCAACTGGGTTCGTGAGGTAGCGCGTGCAACCCGTGGTACTTCGTCCACGTTTGAGGTATTCTGCCTGAACAGCGCCCTGCACCGCAAGAAGCGTGAGGAAAACTGCATGTGCGGTCTGGTTCTTCCGCTGGCTTTGGCTGGTCACCCGGTTGCCATTAGCTACCTGCTCAACCGTGCAGGTCTGCACGAGAACGTACCGACTGAGTACCAGGGCATGACCGAGGAGCAGATGCTCGAAGCTGTAACTGGTTGCGTGGCATACCCGTTCGGCAATGTCCTGTCTTACCGTGATACTACCAACAAGGGTTCGGGACGTGTCGGCTTCGGCATTGGAAGCCGTGAGGATTGGTACCAGCACCTGCGTGACGTCTACGGTGTAGAGAACCCGCAGGAAATCCACAAGTACCACCGCTAGAAACCCAGTAAGAGCCCCTGCCAGGAAGCAAAAACCTGGCAGGGGCTCCTCTTTCTTTCCCCGCCCCTATGGAGCCTGAGCGGGGCGGAGAGAGCTTTGCATGGGCGCTCGCCTGAGTGGGGTGACATAGAATGTGCAGGGTGACCAATTGGAAACCCTAATAGCCACACAAAGGCACACCACAGAGACAGGGAAACACCATGCACCCCATATACTAAAAGTTGCAGACATAAGCCCAAGTGTGGTACTATACAAGTACATGAGGAAACGTTGGGACACCCCAACAAAAACACCACCCCAAAGGAAACACCATGCACACCACCACCAACCCCTACACCCAACTCAAAACCCACATCCGACACCTCGAAGTCCTACAAACCTACCTCCAAGCCACCCAAATCCTCCACAACACCAACGTACAAGAAGCGCACCAAAACCTCATCAACCACCTCACCAAACCCAACCCCACCACCCAAGACACCGAAAACCTCGCCAAAGCCCGCAAAAACTACGACAAGCAACTCCAAAAACTCATCACCACAACCCACCAACTCCACCACACCACCCAAACCCTACAAACCCTCTACCCCCAACACGCCAAATACACCACCCCCCACTACGCACAAACCAACTAAGGAACACACCATGAACCCCACCATCACCAAACTCACCCAAACCCTCGACAACCTCCACACCCCCAAACCCGGCGAAACCTTCCACATCGAAGCCGCCGCCCACACACTCCACCAACACCTCACAACACACCCACACCGCCACATCACCCCCGAAGAACTCACCCAAATCATCCACCAACACACCACAACAACCCACGCGCTCGCCGCCTAAGAAAGGAGACCCGCAATGCGCTACAAAAACCACACCACCGAAAAAACCCAATCCAACACCTACCGCATCTACAACGCAGACGGCGTCCACGTCGGAACCATCCAAGAAAACAAAGATTGGAAAAACCGACCCGGCATCCAACGCTACCGAGCCAAAGGCGCCAAACGTCACCCCGAATACGCCAACCGAACAGCATACGGAAACACCGTAACAGACGCACTCCACGTCTTCATCGACAACCCCAGCCGAACCTACAAACTCCAATAACCACACCCTTTGCAAACCAGGGCACACACCTGATATATTAGGGTGCGCTCCAACCATCAAAGGGCGACAAACTACCTAACCAACGAAACACGTTGGAACATTCACAACAACACAAAGAGGACACACACTATGACTACCATCACCTCCCAAAAAGGCGACTTCACCGTCACCGTAACCGAAGCAAACACCGACCCCGACAACCCCACCATCACCCTACAGGTCACAGAATCTAACCCGAACCCCAACGCACAGCGCAACCCCTCACACACCACCTTTACCCTATCAACCTACGCGCTCACCGTAACCCACACCTTCAAGATGGGTTCCAGAGAGCCCATCACCTACACGCTCTTCAGCACCGAGCCGGGGAACCGCACTAAGGGTAGCGACCAGCTTCTTGATGGACCACTCCACAGCCCCCGGAAGGCTCGCAAGTGGCTAAATGACCACGAGGCGGTCGCGCAGTTCGTCTGCGACTTCGTAGAGGCTAACCAGGGCTCCATCAACGCTCTCATCGGCTCATCCCGAAGCTGGGGACGTGAAGACATCGAGCGCCTTAATGTAGCCACCCAGGTCACCGGCATTATCAACCTCGCTGAACCTGTCCGAGAAGACCTCTTCGACAAGTTCGTCCGAAGCATCCTCTCCCACAGCAACTAAACATGCCGAACATAACAGAGAAGCCCTAGAAGATTTTTCCTTCTAGGGTTTCTCTGTGTCTTTGCACTCTACCGCCTCCTACTCACCGCCGCCCAACCATGCGCAAAGCTTCAAAAACTCTTGCCCATGCCCACACCGCATAGAGGCACACAAATCACCGTATCTGCCTGAGCACGCCACACGTGAATCCACTCCCGAAACCACAGCACGGATAGCCTTGACCAGCTCCCTCCCAGAATCAGTAGAAACCTCACGCCTGGAAAACTCGTTCAATACGTCCACCACGGCAGGATGAAGTGTGTCTCCAACCCCCAAAACCACACCCTCCGTAATCAACTCCACCGAGGAAGGAACCGAACCGAAAGCTTCACCCACCTCAAGAAATTCCAGCTCCACCGACCGCCCAAACACCGCCTGGATAAAATCGGGCACCACTTCATCCAGGCGCGCACGAGAAATAACACGCGCTTTCACCGTCGCACCATCACCCGGCAGATACACCCCCACAGCAGGAAAGACCCCACCATCAAATACAAAACCCTTTGCACACTGGCTTACCGCAACCAATCGGTACACCAAAGTGGAGGCGTCCTCATTGCGTACCATCACTTCAACAAAACTACTTAGGGACAATCCGCTCATCAAAAAACCATCTACTCGAAAGAATAAAACTCACCTGCATCATACCAGGCACACAAATTTCCAAACCCACCACCACAAGTAGCACGGTCAAGCTAAAGTGTGGTATGATTAAATACGTAAAGATTTGAACCTGCTAGACACGTGCAGGAAATGTGCACTACCTAGCGGATATACATTCACAACACACTTATCTCTAGGAGGAATCCCTATGACTACTAACTTCAACGCAGACCAGACCCTCAACCACCTGACCGAAAATCGTGGTCACACCGTTGAGGAAGTCGCCAACCACTACAACACTTCTGTGGACAAGGTAACCGAAATCGGCGACCTCTCCACCCGCCCGGCGGCTGACATCTCTGCCGACATCCGAGCAAACAGCATCGACCGAATCCTCGGCGGTATCTACTCGATGGAACTTCACGGCAACCGCTACACCATCGGTGGCAAGGTGACCGCATACATCCACACCAACGCGGATAGCGACCCCCGCCTCCATGATGAATGGGACGTCAAGCTTGAAGGTATCGTCCGCTACATCACCAAGGACTATGTAGACGTTCTCCCTGTCATCTACTACAAGGACGGCGAAAGCTTCATCTCCAAGGAAGAATGGGACGCACGAGTGCGACACATCGGCAACAAGCACCTCACCGTCCACACCAGCAAGGCACGTACCGCGCTCGGTGGAACCATCAAGGCAGAGGTTATCTCGGTTGAACAGCCGCCCGCAGAGAGCCGACCGGCCGAAGACGAGTTCCGTAACGTCGCATTTGGTCAGGGCACCCCGATGCTCAGCAACTACACCCCGACCACCTGGGCAGAACTGAATAAGCGTAACGGCTGGAAGAACGTACTGGGCGCCCTCAGCATCTAACGACCACAGCCTTAAATAAAAAATCCCCGACCTGGAGAACACCACTCCGGGCGGGGATTTTTTTGAGGGCTTCTAGGGCTTAAACTCAGCGCTTCAGGAAGGAAGAGCCGCCACGGTTCAGAGGCTTATCTCCCAGCCCAGCAGACGCCACCAGAGCCGAAAGCGTGCCTCTAGAAGCACCGCCCCTAGTGTTGGTCACCAGACCGCGTCGTCGCGCCTTGCGGTTCGCCGCTACGGGTGCCTTGCGGGACACCCGCACCTCACCCGCTTTCAACCCCAGCTCGCACAGCTCATCCTCCGTATAGTTCGTAATCCGAACTGATTCAGAGTACAGGAACAGAATCTGCACAGCCGACAACTCCACCGACACGCCTGCACCCTCAGAAGGTACAAACTGGAAGGTGACATTACCAAAGGTCGTAGCAGGTCGAATCATGAGGCGGTCACCGTACGAATCGACAAACTCATAGTGCCAGTCACGTGCTCGGCTCACTGCATTTACAAGGGTTGTGTCAGTGGGAGATTTTGCAGTGTCACCAGCAGGAGCCTGCTTCTGCTGACTGTCCGCAAAGAGTCCCTGCTCTTCGGCAAGTGCAACAATTTGCGTAGTCTTGTATCCAGTGGCTTCGATTGCGGCACTAATCATCGCTACAAGGGACTCTACAGGGATTTCTACTGACGGTGCCAGCATTTCACTATCCCCTGTAGGCTCCGCCTCGTACAGGATACCGTGTTTACTTCCACCGACCGGAGAGAAGCATAGGGTTGCCCGCTGGTGGACGTCTTCGAGTCGGATTGCTTCACGGGCGGCGGGTGCCTTGCGAGAATGTACAGCCATAGGTGAATCCTTTCTATTTTTTGAAAGCGCAGAAGCGGCGACACATCCAATATTCTTGGTATGTGCCGCCGCTTCTTTGTGGAGCGCAGGCGGTTATCGCTAACCCTGGACAGCCTTCTTCAGCTTGGAACCAACCGAAGTCTTCACGGCATAGCCTGCGGGAATCTCGATAGCCTCACCCGTCTGCGGGTTGCGACCAGTGCGCGCCGAACGCTCGGTGCGCTCAATGGTCAGCCAACCCATAAACTGAACCTTGTTACCCTGGGCAATCTGCTCAGCGATAACCTCAAACAATGCATTGACCGTAGCATTTACGGTTGCATTGCTCTTGCCAGCCTTCTCAGCGACCTTAGCGTAAATTTCAGAGCTATTGATAGTAGACATGATAGGTACCCATTCTATTAGGTGGACAATAATTTTGCTTGACCACCTTCAGGGTAACCGTCCAGAGGTCTAAGCGCTTATATCGTACCACACCAACTTAAGTAATGGGCAAAACCCTCCCAGAAAATAAAATTTTTCAAAAATCTTCCTTTTGGGCTTGCAATCCGTTTGCAACCTCCGTATAGTAATACATGTGGCAGTCGAGAAGGCGAGGCACCCCACAACCCCCACACCTCGCTAGACTGTCACCCTACTAGACCCGCAACCGGCACCCCACCACCCACACACCCGGTTGCGGGTCTTTCTCTATCTAAAAACTGATATAAGCTTCAGGGGCACGCAGGTAAGTATCTGTGTGCCCAATCTTTTTCCCCTCTTTTATTGAAGAATTCGGTATGTATCGTGAGTGAGAACCAGAAGAATACAAGTTCAAATAGGCAGACGTGGCACATCAACAATGATGGTGAACTCCGCAAATGTAGTGCCCAGACACCTGATAACTGCGACTTTAAGGACAGACCTCACGGGGAGCTAGGGGTGATGGGGCGCATTGCAGAGAAGGAAGCAGAACGCTCCATCCTCGCAGAGCGGCGACTGGCAAAACAAGCGCAACGAGTATCCGGTGTGAAGAACCACCGCAGAAACCTCACCGACCAGAAACAGACAACCACTAACGAGGAACCTGAATCGCCCGATTCGCTTCGCATCCCAAACCACCGCCCAAACCCGAGCGCCCGCCGCAGAGCAATCCGTGAGAAGGCACAAGAAACTCCCCAAACTGAGGCGACACCCCCGAAGCCTCGACCTATCCCCAAGCCTTCTCCCCGCCCTGCGCCCACACCTCCACCGGTGGGCTCTACGAAGACTCTTCCTTCTGTGGCAGATGTGTCAGCTACAGAGCTGTTGCCGGGTGATGTTCGGGTAACTGGTGCTCAGGGGCGGACGTACATTATTCCGAAGCTTATGAATCGTCAGCCGGAGTCGGAGGAAGACTTCTTGATTGAGATTGAGAAACAGCGACTGTTTTTGAATCGTGCAAGGTACGTTACAGAACGCGAAGAGGAATTGGGACGCTCCAATATTTCCTATGCTCGGCGTAGCGAATTGGAGCGAGAGAAAGAGCGTGAGCAGGCGGCGGCAGAGCGTGCAGGTGTTCCGTGGGATGTTCCTGTAGTTCTGGAGATGTGGGATGAGATGTGTGAACAGGCTGAACGGCAGGGGTCTCGTGCGCATTGGGCTCGCCTAACGAAAGGTCAGCGTCAGCTTGCGTACCACCAGATGACGGATGAGGATATTGCGAACTTCCGAGCCCTCGTGTCAGGTGTGGATTTGGCGAAGCTAGAACCTTCAGTGCATGTGCGTGAAAAAATGGCGTCTGGTCGTCTGAGCCGATTGGAAGCTGAAGACATTGCTGAGACGTTTGATTCGTACCGTGTTGAGGCGTACCAAGTGACGCAGAGTAGCCCTCACAAACCTGCGGCACGTGCTGTGACTATCCGGTCGAAGAACTACAGTCAGCCGGTGATACTTGAGCGGGGCATGGAGCCCGTAGAGTCTAATCTGGTGCTGGTAATCAGCCTCGACCCGCCGAATAAGGACAAGATTATTACGGCTTATTGGCGTGCGGTAAATAGTTTCCCGTCGAAGAATAGTGCTCGGTACCAGGACAGATGGTTGAGGGTGCCCGAGCCGCCTGCATAACACATGCACCAAGGGGCGTGTAGCCAAGAGTTATTTCCTGCTACACGCCCTTTTCTGTTCTCTGGGTGGGGTGGGTGCAGATATGTAGGTTTCAAATATTTATTGAATGATTTGAGGCTACCCTATGGCACCGCTCCCTGTTGTTACCATTACATATGAGAACCGGCGTACCGGAATGTACGGCATCCTTATTGCTCCGGGGGTGACTACCCAGTCTGGTTCTGGGGACATACCCGCCGAGCATGCGCTTCGGAAATCGGGCGTGAATTTTTTGGTACGGGAACGCTCCGCCCGAGATGCAGACTCTCTGTACCAAGTGCTTGAGGATGTGACAAACTATCCGGGTCTGCGAGCTAAGCCTGAGTTGTGGCGGATTGTACGGCTCCGAGAAGACGATTTGGATACGGTAGCGGCGGTCTGTTGTAGCGAAAACGTGGAAGTTGCCGAAAGGGAGCTACGCACCGCATACCGCAAAGCAGTCGCTGTCTACAACGGATACCTCGACGGAATCCCCTCCACCAAAGAGGGAACCCTCTGGCTCCGTACAGAAAATAAATGACACGCCCATTTGACACACCTACAAACGGATGTGGTACAGTATTTCATGTAGCGACAGAGACCCACACGGGACTCAACCGCTACACACCCTCCCAATCAGAACAACTAACCAGTGTGAACACTTGGGAATGACTTTAAGTGGCGTAACCACACAGGTTACGCCGCAATGGGCTATGGTGTAATGGCAGCACAGCGACCTTTGGAGTCGTTTGTCTAGGTTCGAGTCCTGGTAGCCCAGCAAAAACTGAAAACCACTGTACAATACGGTGGTTTTTCGTTTATCTGGATAGGTGGCAGAAATGGCAATGCACCGGCTTTGAATACCGGCGAACCTTAACCGGTTTTGCGGGTTCGAGTCCCGTCCTATCCGCTAAAATGGGGGCATGTTGAAATCTCGAACAACATGTCCCCATTTTTTGCACCCCAATACAGAAACCCTAACAAAGGGCAAGAAAGGAAAATAAACATGGCAGAAACCACCCAGCCTATGAAATCGCATCAGGCGACCCGACACCCCGAGCTGACCGGCGTTGAACGTTCGTGGTGTCTTGCACTGCAACTTCACGGGTATAGTGTTGAGGGCATTGAAGACTCGCTCGAAGGTGTACGTACCCGCGAGGAAATCCAGCAGGCGCTCGACCAGGTAGACCCTGAAGCGCTTCCTACGGTCACCAGCGCGCTGAATTCAGTAGCTGACGCCCAGTTCCCCTACACTGACATCACTCCGATGCGGAAGAAGGCTAAGCGCCGTCACCCTGCCGTACTTGCTGAGTACGCGCTGGCTGATATTCTGTTGAACCCGCTGTGGACTCTGGACGCCTACCCTTGGTCTGCCGTGGAGGAGGAGTATCTGCGCTTCACGATTCTAGAATCACAGATGAAGGGCATGCGCGGCACTGACCTCGTAGACAGCGTAGTTCGTTATTACATGCTGTACTCTCTGCGTCACGACTTCGCTGACGTGTACTCGCGCGTGCAGAAGTGCGTACTGGACATGGCGACCAGCACCATGCGTGAAGCGAACAGCAAGTGCCCGTACACCATCTCCTACAGCGAATACCTAGAAGCTGGTCTGAACCAGAACGACATCGTCTCCTACACTAGCGACAAGTCATTTACCGCCGATGGTCTTATCTACCAGGTACGCAACATCCCGGCAGGTACCGTGAACGACGATGCTCTCATTGCAAAGCACCTACGTCACCTGTTCAACGAGTACCCGGCGAGCGCAGTTGTGAAGTATGCTCTGCTGTACATTCCTGGTATGACTGCTACTGAGTTGGTTTCTGTTTTGGGTAGTTGTGCGGTGCAGGATGTTGTTGATTCTGGTGTTTTGTATGTGCCGTTTGAGGCTGTGTTTGTGGCTGATTTGGGGTTGGTTCAGTATTATTCTCGTCATGATGTGCGTGGTGGGGGTGTTGGTGTTGAGGTGTCGGGTGTGGATGCGCCTGTGCTTTCGGAGCCTGCTGTTGTTGAGTCGCCGGTTGTGGATTGGGGTTCGGTGACTTTGGGTGAGTTTGCTTTGGAGCGTGGTTTGTCGGTGGGTGAGGTGTTGGTTCGGGTGCTTGAGGCTAATGCTGAGGCGTTGGTTTCGGTTCAGGTTGAGGCTGTGGCTGGTTTGGCTGGGTTGGGTGTTCCGGCGGCGACGTTGGCTGGTTTGGGTATCCGGTAGTTTTGTGTTTCGGCTGTGTGGGGTGGGGGTTTTGTTGCCCCTGCCCCGCCTGCGGTTCCTCTGTTTGTGTGGTATTATTGGTCTTGATTGTTAGGCTCCTTGGTGAGCCCCTTTTTATCATCTAGAAAGGAAATTTTGGATTATGCCTCTGCGTACTCGTGAGCCTGGTGCTAAGGATATTGGTTATTTGAAGTATCTTGCTCGTCGGTATAATTTTGCTGATGGTTTGATGTTTGCGGCTTTGCGTGAGCTGGAGATTTATTATTTGCTTCATACTCCTCTTGACCATCGTTTTGTTCAGGAGATGGGTTTTAATGGTCGGCGTGGTCAGCGGGTTCCTGCTCGGTTTGATGGTATCCCGGAGACTGCTGTTTGCCCTTACGAGTTGTCGTTCCGTGATTATCTTGAGTTTGAGATGGTTCGGAATACTGATGTGTATGTGCAGTTGCCGGGTTTGGATACGGCGGAGCATACGACGGTGTTTAAGTCTGATAATCGTCGTGCTACTAAGCGTTGTCCTCGTGATGTTCGGCTTGAGTCAGATGAGGCGTATGTGTGGGTGCGTGATTTGTTGTTGCATGGTATTAGCCCATATTCGGTCAGTTATGCTCTTACCCGTGCTGGCTATAAGGTCAGTAAGGATAGTGGCGTTATCACCCGTGCAGTGCATGAAATCCACAGTTCTCTCATGACTCCTGGCGGCAAGGGTGAACTACAGCGCATCATGGCTGAGACTCCTACTCTGGGTAAGGCACCCCGGAGCCCCCTGGTACGCCCCGAAGAACGCATCATCACCCCACCGACCAGCCTCCGAGGTCACCACAGCAAAACCGACGGCTTCATCAACTTCACCGGACTCGACGGGAAACACTACAACTACGCCTACAAATGCGTCACGAACATCACCGAGTTCTTCAACATCTTCGAAATCAGCTACTTCAAGTACCTGTACGAAACGTACGCCGACCACGGAGCAATCCTAGACTACCTCGCCCTCTACACCCCCCGAGCAGGATTCGCCGGAATCACACCCCTACTCAACGGCACCCACATCAACACCGAAATGTGGCAACGCACCACCGGCACCAACAACTGCCCCTACCCCATCCCCTTCGAAGCAGTCTACAACACCAAAAAACGTCGCATCCTCACCCACGAAAAGGCACAAAACAACACAACCCCCGTCACCACCCCGGAGCCTGCACCTGCAAGCCTCCCCACCCCTGAGCTTGCACCCACCACTGCACCCACTCAGGAGCAGAAACCCTCCACCACTTCCACCGTAACCACCCATGCACCTGCAACGCATCAGCTACAGGACAACACCCTCAAGGAGAAACCCACCATGAACCACACCATCGGAGAATCCGCCGCCAAAGGCAAAAACACCACCCCCGCCACCTTCACCCACAGAATCCTCACCCACCCCACCGCCAACAACCCCGCCAACCTCACACTGGGTGCGCTCGCCGATGTGCTGGGTGTTACTGCTGAGTCTCTGGTTGCTGTTTTCAACGACTAACTAGAAAGAAAGGAAAGGAAGAATATTATGGCTCGAAAGCTGTTCCCCGGTGCAGGCTATTTCCTCCACCTGGTCAATAAGTACTGCTCAGACGAAGATACTTTGCGTGACGCGTTGGGGGAGCTGAACTTCTACTACGAGTTCTACACTCCCCAGCCCGGCTACATCGTGCGTGAATGGAAACCCAACGTGAAGCTCGCACAGCAGGAAGGCGTAGAACCCACCACCGACTGCCCCTACGACTACTCCTTCGAAGACTACGTCAAAGACGGTCGTACCCAGTCGCCGCTCCTGCTGAAGTCCGGTCTGCTGGAAGGCGCACCGCAGGACGAAACCCTCGCCCAGGCATCCGTGTTCATCGACGGATTCGTCCGCTCCTCCAAGAACCTGAAATCCTCCCAGACGGTTAAGAACTGGTTCTACCGCATGCTCCTACGCGGCGTAACCGTCGAAGACGTTCAGGAACTGGTCGATAACGGCACCCAGATGCACCTACCCCGCAAAGACGAAGACGGATTCACCGCCAAAAGCTTCGCAGAACAGTACCTCACCGTCGCCGGTCGAGAAAAACTCCGCACCCTAGCAGAAATTGACGACTGGGTCGAAGCATACCGCACCCCGTTCGCCCTACTCGGTACCCAGGTACCCGCACGCGCCCGATACAACCTGGCAGACGAACTCACCATCAAATTCACCGGCTTCGACGGCAACGAATACACCCACCACACCTGGCTCAACTTCGCCGCCAAAGCAGACCTCACCAGCGACGAACGCGCCTACATCACCTGGATTTGGGACACCCACGGACCGTCCAAAGCATTCCGCTACCTCGCCCTCTACTCACCCCGCACCGTACTCAACGGACTCTCACCCGTAGCCCAGCGAAGCGGCAAATTCGAAAAAGTCCCCGGACTCACCACCGCCCCCGACTGCCCCTACCTCATCCCCTTCGAAGCAGTACACGACCACACCACCGGCACCATCTACACCCCCGCAGAACTCACCACCCTGCACAACGTAGAAACCACCACCGTGGAAACCGCAAACGCTGACACCACCCAGAAGGAACCCACAACCACCAACAACAGCGACCAGGCACCCACCAACGAAACCCCCAAACAGCCCACTCCCAAACCCGAAGAACCCACCCTCACCACGACACAGGAAGAAGAAGAAACGGAGGAACCCCTCGTGCTAACCATCCCCGCACCCGCACCCGGAAACCTCTCCGAAGCAATCAACAAAACCTCAGACACCACCATCCACACCTTCCTCTCACGAATCACCGGAACCGACGACATCACCACCCGACCCGTAGAAGAAGTACTCAATCTCGCCGGAACCACCCTCACCAACGTCCTCAAAACCACCGGCATCATCCCCCGCCTCGCACAAGGAACCGTCTCAGAACTCGCACACTCAGCAGGCGTAGAAGAAATGGACGTCATCATGTCAGGACTCACCTAAACCCCAACAACACACACAAACCAGTGTGCTACCATTGAAACAACATTTGAAACCGCCTGCACCCACACGAATACCAGTGCAGGCGGTTTCAAACACCCCAAGAAAGGAAAACTATGACAACCCCCACCACCGAACGAATCACCGAAACCGAACGCGACTGGATTGTATTCTGCCGCTCAATCGGCAAAACCTACCCCGAAATCAGCGAATCACTAGGCGGTAAACGAACCTCCGAATACATCGAAAGCTTCTGCATCAACAGCGCCACCGAAGAAGCAATCGCAGAAGCACGCACACTACACAGCAACCGTGCACGCAAAGCACCCAAATACCCCTACGACACCGACGAACGACCGGCAGGCTCATCCTGCACCGACGAAGCGCTCGCTGTCGGTTGGGTGCGAGTAGACGAAGACACCACGATTGACACCAAGATTTCTTGGGACGGTATCGGTTGGAGCTTGCGGGAACAGAAGTACTTGTTCTACATCCTCCAGCATTATGTGCCGAAGGAAGACGCTGGCAACCATATGGAAGTCCTGGCGTACTATCAGCTTTTCACTCCCCGCTCTGCGAAGGAGGTGTTCGCATGGTGGCATGAGAACTCCGAGTACATCGGTGATTTCGCTGAAAGTAAGGACTGCCCCTACGCTTTCTCCTTTGAGAGCTACCTCGAAGCTGGCTATTGGAAGCGCCCCTCGCTCTCATCTGAGCTTGTCAAGGGTGCTGATTGGGCGAAGGAAAAGTACCTTGCTGGTCTTTCCCGAACCTCCAACAAGACCCTTATCAACACTGAGCAGACTCGCGGGTGGATTCGTGATTTGATGTTGCACGGCATGACTGTGACTCAGGTTTACGACATGCTGAATTCCAACAAGTACAAAGTAGATTCCCGTAAGCCCACTTCAGGAGTCGTTGGCGCCGCCGCACAGGGTATCACTTACCAGCTTCTTACTCCCAAAGGTAAGGGGACTTTGGAAGACATCTGTGAGCGTTTCAATTTTGAGACGCACTTGGAGGCACGAGTTCTCAGCAACTCAACCCAGAAATTCTATCTCCCTCGCCGCCCGAATTGGGGCTACAAGGACTCTTACACGTTCCACGGGTTCGACGATAAGGAATACACGGTGTACCCGTGGCTAACCGTGAATATTCAGAAGAACCCGAATAAGCACGAAAAGTCGTACCTTCGTTTCCTGCTCAGTCGATACCCGCAGAAGGCAGTCTATGACTACATTCTGCTGTACTCACCGAGAAAGTCTGGGCAGAGCCTTGTTGAAGAGTACCGTCGTCAATCGCCGATTGCTCGCTACACTACAACCATTGATTGCCCCTACCCGATTCCCTTCGAAGCAGTCTACGATGCAGACCATGAGCATGTTGTCCGATACGAAGAGCTGAAGAAGGTACAGGCTCCTGCAAAGAAGGTTTCTGCGGCTACCCCCGTTGCAGACCGACTGTCTACGGTGAAGAAGCCTGAGCAGGGCAAGCAGGCTGTCGCTGGCAACCGGACCCCCGTTGCCCCGGCGACGTTCACCGATTCACGTACAGAGCAGGAACAGGCATATGTTCCTCCGACTCCTACCGTCGTTGCGAGTGCTCCGCGTGCAGGGCAGTTCGTGCCGGTTGCTCAGCAGATGCAGGAGAAGTCTGTTCCTGCGGTGCAGGAGGTTCCTGCTGTTTCTGCTGTTTCTGCGCCTGCGTCTGTTCCGGTGGGGGAGAAGGTTGTTGTTCCTGTTGTGAAGAAGGAGAGCCGCGTGTCTGGGAAGAAGCTTGGTGTGCTGGTGTCGGATATTGCCGCTAAGGGTAATGATGTTTCGGCTGAGCAGTTTGTGGTGAATGTGTTTGGTACTGCGCGGGATTCGTTGGGTGCTTTGACGTTTGGTGAGTTTGCGGAGTGGTTTGGTTTGCCGCAGGGTGCTTTGTTGGAACATGTTTTTGCGGGTGTGCAGACGTCTGATTTGGCGGTGCGTGCTGGTTTGGATGAGGATGTGATGTTCTTGACTGGTATCGGTTTGTTGTAGCATTGTGTCCTTTTTGTGGGGCGGTGAAGCTGGTTTTCTGGTTTTGCCGCCCCTCTTTTTGTGGGTTCAATTTGTGGTGGGTGTGGTGGTTTTCCCTGGTACAATAAGGGATAGATGACCAGTTACTGACCTCACTACGAGTCAGTTTTATATTTTGACCCAGTGCTCGTGCTGGGTTTTTGTTTCAACCAGTTTTATTGAGAAGGAGCGTGGTTGTAGCCGTGCATGCTAAGCCTGTTTATGATGCGGTTTTTGGGGCTTCTGGTGAGGCTCCCGTGGCTCATGCTGATTTGCCGTCTTCGCTGACTGTTTTGGAGCGTGGGTGGGTTGCGTATTGTCGTTTCCGTGGTCTTTCTGTGGAGCAGGTTGTTGAGTCGTTGGGTGGGGTGCGTGATGTGAAGGTTGTTTCGCGTTGGTGTCGTTCTTCTGCTTGTGTGCTTATGGTTGAACAGCTTCGCGCTCAGATTTCTAATAATGTTCATGAATTGCCTGTTTACCCTTATGTGGAGGATTTGCGTCCGATGAATCACCGTACTACTGTTGTTGTTGCTGAGAAGGCGTCGCTTCGTCATCCTGCTGTGAATACTGATGTTGATTGGTCTGAGCAGGCGTGGACTAGTGCGGAGGAGGAGTATCTTGCGTATCTTTTGAAGACTTACCGTGAGCCGAATCCTAATGCGTTTACGAATAATATTCTGACGTATTATCTGCTGTATACTCCGCGTAGTATTGTGTCGGTTTACCGTAAGTGTAAGAAGATGTGGAGCCCTGATGTGCTTAAGCTGAAGCCTGCGTCTGCGAACTGCCCTTACGCTGGTTCTTTTGAGGAGTACTACGCCAATAATTCTGCGAAAGTGCCTACCGTCAGTGGTGGAACTCTTATCCCTGAACCTGGGTATGCGCGTGAAGACGGCTCCCTAAACCTGAACGCATTTAAGCCTCAGTGGGTTGAATACACGGACGAGGATAAGGTCGCTACTATCCGTGACCTTGCCCTACACGGCGTGACTCGTGACGACCTGACGACCATCCTAACCAATGCAGGTGAGACCTCCCGAAGCATCCGGCGTATCTTTTCCGGTGTCGGCGCAGAACTCAACAACCTCAACACCCCCGAAGGCGTCAAGAACCTCCCCGAGGTCGTTTCCTCCATCAACACCACCGACAACCCCTACCAGGCATACGCCGCATCCGGCGCACCCCACCACGTAACCTTCACCGGACTCGACGGAAAAACCTACACCCACTACCCCTGGCTCACCAACAACCTCACCGGAAGCACCACCGAAGAACGAGCCTACCTCCACCACCTCAACCTCACCCACGAACCCAACACCCTCGCACGCTACCTCGCCCTCTACACCACCCGAGGCGGGCTCGCATCCTTCCACACCACCTTCGGCAACGGCGGCACAGACCCCAAAACCAAGTGGAACACCGACCCCAGCGAAGAATGCCCCTACCCGATTCCCTTCGAAGCAGTCTACGACGAAGAAAAACAGCTATTCATCTACCCCTCCAAGCTCACCGTAACCACCGAACCGGAGGAAGAACCTGCACTCATCGAAGAGACTCTTGAAGTAGAACCCGCACCCACCCAGGAGCAGGCACCTACCGAAGACGGCACCGAAGAGGTGGAACTCCCCGACGACACCGAGGAGCTGGAGCCCACCACCGAGTTTGAAGAACCCGAGGCGGAACCCGAATACCTCGACACCCCCAGCGACCAGGAACAGGGCGCTGTAGAAGAAGAACTGACTCAGCCCCGCCCGACCGAACCCACCCAGGAAGAGGAAGAAGAGGAAGAAGCGGAGCTGGAGGCAACCCAGGCCGAAGAGCAGGCACCCGAGCCGGAGCCCACCACCGAGGAAGACGCACCGGAGGCACCCGAGCCGGAACCCGCGCTC
>ERZ773250.69-NODE-69-length-70103-cov-6.633922_pt1 | contig 70103 bp, 50 predicted proteins | sample MGYA00511258_ERZ773250 | MGnify/ENA primary metagenome ERZ773250 (study PRJEB29015, sample SAMEA2738164) | human oral metagenome | biome: human oral; feature: human-associated habitat; material: saliva | place: China | collected 2187 ... | reverse complement strand
TCTTTACCTAAAATATAACTAAAAACCTAAATCTATTACTAACCTAAACAAATCTCTTATCGAATAATCCTGAGCAATCTTTAATACCCTTTGAAGGTGTAATACCTTATTGTGTGTATTTGATTCTCTTGAATTGCGATGCAAAGGTACGGATAACTTAACATCTAAACAAGAGAAACATTAAATAATATCTTAGGTTTAAAGTTTTTTTGATTTAGGTCAAATATATTTCAGATTCATTACATTTCTCACCACAAACGGCGTCTTCTGCCTCTGCGAATCTCAAGTCGCATGGGGTCGGATATCTCTGCCTGCGTGATGAGGTTGCAGTAACGGTGGGTCAATGGGCTTGACTTGACGTTCTTGCGCGACCTCACTTCCGAGACGACACATGACGGATTGCAGGGTTCATTGACGTGAAGCACCCTGCAGATGTGGTGAACAATGGATTTGAAACACATCGGATTGCCATTCATTTCCAGTATCTGACCGCTCTCCCATACGATGTGAGCCAGTTCAATAAGGTCGCGTTGTGTTCCTGTCCAGTATAATTCTTCCTCCTCGCTGCGGTTAAGTAGTTCGCGGAAGTTGTCGATAATAATAGATTTGAGTTTATGCTCATCGTCTTTTGTCCACTCTTCGGACGCTCTCAAAACAATGTTTTTCTTCATTTTCATAGGACTCTTCTACGTTAATTGCTTTTCTTTTTGTGATAATGTGTGCATCATGCTGCCTTCACTCAGTTGTCAGATTGGGGCCAGTAGGAGAAGTTACGGGCGACAGCAGGGGTGATATGCTGAAGAGCTTACTGGGGAAATGCTACTTCAAATATCGCTGCAAATATACAAAACAGTTGTGCACAGGAAGTTCAATCGTGAAAAATTTTTTATTAAATAAACGTAAACAGGAGTTTGCTCTATGTGTGTTGGGATTGTATTAACGTATCGAAGCGGTGTTCACCAGCTCTTATTCTGATCGGTAAGGGTGGTAGTGGAGGTGGTGATAGGGCGGATAATGCCTGCCATGAAACAATCTTACGAAAAACAAAGGACTATTGATGCTAAAACGAATGATAATGGAGAAAAACCGTCTTTGTAACTTATCGTATATCAATGGGTTACAAAACGCAAAGGAGATGGGGAAGTTTTATTGTAAAACAAATTCACGATTGGAAAACAGAAGACGCCCTTTCGCATGGTAAAAGACGCCCTTTTACACATCAAAAGATGCCCTTTTACCATGCAAAAGAGCATCTTTTACAACGCAAAAGGGCATCTTTTACAACCCTCTTCATAACCTCTTGTATTCCAAAAGGTTACAAACCCGAAAATAACACATAATCACTTATATGGCAGTAAACCATCAAAGAAAAACCGTAAAGATATTTCATACGCCCACATTCTCCCTCCAACCCATCGCAGAAACAGCCCACCCAAACCCGCATCCGCCCCTCCGTACCATCCCACTGACCCCGTTACGCTTTCCGCTTTACAGCTAGCTTACCCATAAAGGACAACATAATTCAGCAGAAATCATCATAAAAAATTAGATAAAAGCTTGTTTTATCACTAAAATTACCTATCTTTGTAGTCGGAAAAATATGCAATAATTCCGACCAAAAAAAAGTTAAAAAGATAATGCAAAGTACTGTTATAGATAGAGTTAAGAGCAGAATATCTCACAGTAAGTTCGGAGAAGTCTTCTTCGTATCATCTTTTCCTGAATATGATGTAGAATATGTTACGAAACTTTTGTCTATTCTTGAAAAGGAAGGAACTATCACACGCATATCCAAAGGAGTGTATGTCAAGGCTCGCAAGACTCGCTTTGGCACCCTCTACCCGTCTGCTTCTGAGTTAGTAAGAGAGATAGCAAAAAGGGATAAAGCCGCTGTAATAGCAACAGGCGATACTGCCGCAAACCAGTTAGGCTTGTCCACACAAGTACCAATGAACAGTACTTTCTTAACTACAGGGTCCAGTAGGAAACTGACATTAGGCAAACGTACGGTCACATTAAAGCATGGAGCACCAAAGAATTTTGCGTTCAAAGGAAAGTTAATACAGGACATTGTCCAAGCATTACGCAGTATTGGAGAGCAGAATTTAACACCTGAGAATGAGAGACAGATAGCGAAGTTGTTAGCAGAATCCTCTGAAAAGGAGACCATAGAACATGACTTACGCCTCGCACCTGTATGGATGAGAAACATCATTAACCGAAACAAACCAAAAGAATATCATGACTAAATGGACTGATTTTACCGTAGATGAGCGCAAAGCTATGATTCAAACGGTAAGTGAGACCAAGCAAATTGACGAGCCTTCTGCCGAAAAAGACTGGTGGGTAACGGCTGTTCTCTATGCTATGTTTCACACAAGTATTAGTGATTACCTGCTTTTCAAAGGAGGTACAAGCCTTAGTAAAGGGTGGAATATCATACACCGCTTCAGTGAAGACATTGACCTTGCACTAAGTAGGGACTATTTTTTAAACGTAAAACAACTTCCTTGTGCCCGTTGTAAGACTAACACTCAGATTCATAATTTGAGGGAAAAAGCACAGGATTTCTTCTTTGGAGAATTTAAAAAGGAGCTGGATGAAAAGCTAAAAGAGTTAGGACTCGATGTTACTGTCGTTGCTGACAATGAAGTATTAGACGATGAAGGACAGCCCCGTAAAGTCCCACATGACAAAGACCCGTCGGTGATATACGTACATTACCCAACACTTTACACTGACAATTCTTCTTATACTGTCCCGACAATCAAGATTGAAATTAGTGTATTATCTATGGATGAACCTTCTGAACCGAGAAGAATCTCCTCTTTAATAGAAGAGGTGTACTCGGATGAAGATGTTGATTCTGATTTCATTCAAACCATTCGCACGGTCAGTCCTGCCAGAACTTTCTTGGAAAAAGCATTCCTATTATGCGAAGAATATCAAAAGCTTAAACCAAGAACTTACCGTATGTCACGTCATTTTTATGACCTTGAGAAGCTGATGCATACACCTTATGTAGACTTAGCATTCAAAGATCTTGCTTTATACCGTGATGTTGTGGAGCATAGACGGTACTTCTATCATGTAGGATCTGTTGATTATGACAAGGAATTACCAGACAAAATACAGATCATTCCAGATGAAAAACTCCTCTCATACTTCGAGACTGATTACAACGACATGAAGAATGGTTTTATCTATGGCGCTCCATTGGACTTTAAAGAACTAATGGAAAAGATAAAGGAACTGCAAGATCGCTTCCGCTCATTGGCTCAGATTGCAACCTGAGAATTAAAAAACAGAAATTAAAAGCCTATCTAATTAATATGAATTTCCTCATATCTTATATCCACATACGGTTGATATAGATGGTTTTTCATCACGATAGAGAGAAATGAAGAGCTTTACAAAGAAAAGATTTTCTACTCTTTCAAACTTCCAAAGAGTGAAAACGACACTTTAAAATGCTTGCAACCACAGGTAGAAAGACAACGAAAAAGCCCCTAAGCCATTATGACTTAGGGGCTTCATACACCACATTTCGCGGAAAGAGGGGGATTCGAACCCCCGAAACGCTTTAGGCGTTTACACGCTTTCCAGGCGTGCCTCTTCAACCACTCGAGCATCTTTCCTTATAGATTCCCATGCAGTAAGGACTGTGAGGGGCTCTAAAAAGTTGTACAAAATTAGTTCTTTACTTTTATAATTCAGTAGTAACGCAACAGATTTTAAACTTCTTTAAGGAACACCCTTGCCACATTTTCATTCGTCCGTCGTGCTATTTCAGCCTCATCAATACCGTAGCTTTGGGCAAGTGTACGCATCACTTCAACAATGAAAGCACTCTCATTGCGCTTCCCACGATGAGGGACGGGCGCCATATAAGGGCTGTCTGTCTCAAGAACAATACGGTCTAAGGGCACTGCTGCAGGCAGATCTTCGCGCAGATGACTGCTCTTAAACGTTGAGACACCACCTATTCCGAGGCAGAATCGGTCGAAACGGAGGAAGGCTTCTGCCTCCTTTTGGTTGCCCGTAAAGCAATGGAATACACCGCCAGGCAGCTCTTTCTCATACGGACGCATGATGTGTAGTATCTCATTCTGTGCCTTCCGACAGTGTATCATCAGTGGTAATCGGGTCTCAACGCTCCACTTTACCGCCTCTTCAAAGGCTGCCAGCTGCTCTTTTTCATACTCACGTGACCAATAAAAGTCGAGCCCCACCTCACCAATAGCAATGAAAGTCTCACCCGGTTGGGCTCTTCCTTCACGCTTACGTGCGATGGATTCCATCAGTCGACGGTGCATCTCGGCAAGCACTTCCTGCCAGTCGGCATGTACTTCTTCGGGCTGTAAGCCAATCATTGGGTAACAGGTGTCGGGAAAACGGCGACATACTGCCAGCACCGTGTCCACAGATGGGAGGTCGATAGCAGGTATAAATATCTTCTCAACCCCTGCTTCTCGGGCACGGGTAATCACTTCTGGAAGATCTTCCTTGAAGTCTTCAACATCTAAATGTGCGTGTGTGTCGATTATCATTGTTATAAAAAGAGAGCCTGAAGGGGGCTGGGTAAGCTTTTTTTAGCGTTGTCTGTTCAGCAATCTGACGGCATAAGCCTTCATTTCTGCCTTACGTTCTTCGGGTAAACTGACATCATTAAGATACTTACTTGCCACCTCAAAGTAATGATTTATCTTATCCTGTGCCAGCTTATCTACACCTATCTTATTATATAAAGCCGTCACTGCAGCCACCTTTTCGTCACGGTTGAAGTTCTCACATGCCACCCATCGCTCCAGTTCTTTGCGCTGTTTAGCATCCGCTTTGTTAAAGGCATTGATGAGCATGTAGGTCTTTTTGTTCGAAGTAATGTCTCCTCCAATCTTCTTTCCGAACACTTTCGGATCGCCATAGACGTCAAGATAATCATCTTGAAGCTGGAAAGCAAGACCTATTTGTTCACCAAACTTATATAATTTGTCGGCATCTTCCTTCGGTGCATCAGCCAGAATAGCTCCGATTTTCATAGCACACGCCAGCAGAACACTCGTCTTGAGGCGTATCATCTCAATGTATTCCTCTTCCCGAACATCGTTTCTGTGCTCGAACTCCATGTCATATTGCTGTCCTTCACCTATCTCTAATGCCGTCTCAGCAAACAAACTCAACACCTCATGCAGGTGTTTATCACCGCAACGTGCCATGCGTTCGAATGCCAAAACAAGCATAGAATCACCTGAAAGGATGGCAGTATTAGCATCCCAACGCACATGAACAGTCTGCTGACCACGCCTAAGTGGTGCGTCATCCATGAGATCATCGTGCAGAAGTGTGTAGTTATGATAGGTCTCAAGGGCACATGCCGGAGAGAGAATGGTCTCTGGATCGTCCTTAAAGAGGTTGTATGAGAGCAGCATCAGCGTTGGTCGGATGCGCTTTCCACCCAGTTCCAACACGTATTTGATGGGTTCATACAGGCTTTGTGGCTTACGATCGTAAGTCAGATTATTGATGTATGCGTTTACTTTCGCGAGTATTTCGTCAGCAGTATACATTGATAAAAGTGCTAAAAGATTGTTTTATTCGTTCGTTATTATCCCCACAGACATCGTCTATGAGAGCTTGAAGACCACCGGTATCTCCACCATTGAGCGGCAAGGCTTGTTCTTTGCGATGCCAGGTTTCCATGTTCCCATTGTTTTCAGTACGCGAAGTACCTCGGCATTGAGCACCGGTACCTTCCCACTTCGGATGGTAACGTCGCTCACAGAGCCATCAACATTGATGATAAAGGTGATGTTCACTGTACCAGAAAGTTGGTTTTCCTTCGCAGAAGCTGGGTATTGCAGGGTCTTTGTGAGCCATTTCATGAACTCAACCCAGCCCCCTGGGGGTGTAGGAGTCTCTGAAAGAATACGCTTACTGACCTTGTCATCATAGCGTTCCACCTCCACTTGCGACGGGTCATCAGTCATTTTCTCCGTCACTTTCTTCCCATCTTCCTTCACTTTAGGCGGATCTGGCAGCGTATTGATGGTCGGCATGATGATAGGAACATCACTAACCTGTGGCGCAGCAGTCTTCTTATCATTCGAATTCATGCTTCCTGCATCGTGCGGAGTAACCTTATTCGGTGTGTCACTACGCTTAAGATTCAGCATATCATCCACCGTTGGCTTCTTCTCATCCTTCGTTTTGGCAAGGTTCTGCTGGTCAATGGCAGGCAACATCTCCATGTCGTGGAGTGTGACATCATGCAATGAACGCTTCGTATTGCTGTCATCATCAGTCCCAGAGCTGTTATATTCCATTGCAACAAAGAAGATAGACAGTGCCAGAATGACTCCCAAGAGGAAGCCAACCCACCGTTTATTCTCCAAGTCTGCCCTATTTGACTTCTTTATTTCCAATATAAGATACTAAACAATAGCAAATACCGTTATACTAATCACTGTGACTTATCAGACAAAAGACCGTCTGATGCACAGAACTTCAGAAGACAAAAGTAATAAGATATTCGGAAAAAGATGTATCTTTGCCGAGAAATTAATTTAGATTAGATGAAAAAAGTCGTTTTAACCCTCCTCACTCTGCTGCTCGTTATGGGCACAAAGGCACAGGAGAGTCAGACTGAATATAATTTTCTTCGCCTCCCTGTGAGTGCGCATGCGGCAGCTTTGGGTGGTGAAAACATTACGATTATTGAGGATGACCCTGCCCTTATGTTCTCTAATCCAGCCCTTGCATCGTCCGTAAGTGACAATACTGTGGGGCTGAACTATATGAATTACATGCACGGAGCCAACTACATGGGTGCTTCTTACACCAAAGCGCTTGGCGAAAAGGCCACGATTGCGGGCGGAATACTGTACATGAACTACGGAAAGATGAAGCAGGTGGATGAGAATAACGTACAGACGGGAACGTTCAACGCCAGCGATATTGCTCTGGAAGGAATCTTTTCGTATGAGCTGGCACGCAATCTCGTGGGTGGTATCACGGCAAAACTCATTACTTCTTACATCGGAAACTACAACTCAATGGCTGTTGGTGTAGACCTCGGATTGAACTGGTATGAGCCTGAACGCCAATGGTCAGTATCTGTTGTAGCAAAGAATCTCGGTGGACAGGTCAAGGCTTACGAGGAAGATTACGGTAAGATGCCGTTCGATCTGCAGCTTGGTGTGAGCAAAACCTTTGTTGCTCTGCCTGTCAGAGTGTCTGCAACACTCGTTGATATGACGCATTACAACTATCGTTTCATCAATCATCTCAACCTTGGAGCTGATGTTTTGCTCTCTGATAACATATGGATTGGTGGCGGATACAACTTCCGTAAGTCCGACGAGATGACCATTGGCAAGGGCGATGACGCCAGTGCACACGGTGCAGGACTAAGTCTTGGAGCAGGAATCAACCTCGAACGCTTCAAGCTCAACCTCGCTTACGGAAAGTATCATGCGACAAGTAGTTCGATATTGGTCAACTTAGCCTATTCATTTTAGCATCTTTCAGAACTTTCGAAATTTACTGTAATATTACAATAAATTTCGAAAGTTCTTTTATTCTACCCCTTCTCAGTCTGCATTCTGCTTTTTTTTACTAACTTTGTGGTCATCCTAAAGAAGATGACATATAACATACTATATTAATAAGGTATACAGAATGAAGAAAATAACCATAGCCATTGACGGCTTTTCATCATGTGGTAAGAGTACGATGGCAAAGGATCTTGCCAAGGAAATAGGCTATATCTATGTTGACACGGGTGCTATGTACCGCTCGGTAACGCTCTATGCACTGCGTCATAACCTCTTCAATGCCGACGGAAGCATACGGGAGGAAGAGCTGAAGGCACAGATGAAGAATATAGACATCAGCTTCCAACTGAACAAAACGACAGGTAAACCCGACACTTTCCTCAATGGTGAGAACGTGGAGAAGGACATCCGAAGCATGGAAGTATCGTCACACGTCAGCCCCATCGCCGCCTTACCCTTCGTCCGTGCAGCCCTCGTGGCACAGCAACAGCGCATGGGAGCAGGGAAAGGAATCGTTATGGACGGTCGAGACATTGGTACGGTGGTCTTTCCAGATGCTGAACTGAAGATCTTCGTAACGGCATCTGCCGAGGTGCGTGCCCAACGTCGGTATGACGAACTGAAGGCAAAAGGAATGGAAGCGGACTTTAATGACATCCTGAAGAACGTTGAGGAACGCGATTATATCGACTCTCATCGCGCCACTTCTCCACTCCGCAAAGCACCTGATGCTATCGAACTCGATAACAGCAACCTCACCATTGCGCAGCAACAGCAGTGGCTTTACGAGCAATATCGTAAGGTGGCAGAATGAGGAAGAATAGGTAATATTGTAAAATAATATACGATACGCAATTCAAAAGAGGCTCTTTTGGATTGTAAGAGACGTTCTTTTGGATTGTAAAAAACGCCCTTTTGCGTTGTAAAAGATGCCCTTTTACCATGCGAAAGGGCGTCTTTTGTTTTCTAATAGTGAATTTGTTTTACAATAAAACTTCCCCATCTCCTTTGCAGGGGGTGGGGAAGCGGGGTTAAGTTTTTAATGGTCAATCGGTTTTTTGGCTATGTCTGATTATTTAATAATCGTTTTCTTACCATTGATAACATAGATGCCTTTGGCAAGTTTCTGTAGGCTTCGTGCAGCCTTCAATACTTGTTTGCCATCGAGGGTATAGACATCATAAGTGACGGGAGAGGTGCCATCGACGTTCTGGATACCCGTGGTGACGGTGAGCATAACGGGCTCTGACTCAGTGCCATCAGCATAAACGGCAGTCACACTGTACTGATGATTCTGTCCGTCGTTGGCTATCTCGTTGCTAAGGGTGGTGTAGGTTTTGCCTACATAGGTGCCATCCCGATAGATATTATACAAGATTGGACCTGTACCCGACTCAAAAGTGGCATCGTCAACCATGAAGACAAAGACGTTATCTTTCTTTGTTATGTGGTGAATAGCAAAGAACTTTGTACCCTCAGGAACGGTCACTGCCACCTCAGTCCATTTACCTGAACCTTGTACATGTGTGTCTCCGACCTTCTTGAAGGCAGCAATCTCGTTGTTCGTCATTGAGGTAAGCACATCGAAACTTTCCGTTCCGTAGTTTCCGTCTTGTGCTGGAAGATTGTTCACCCAGAAGTGTATGGTCTGTGCTTTTCCTGACAGTTGCGGACTGATGAGCCAGTTGTCAGCATCAATATAGTCGTTGCCCATGTTGTCAACCTGGTAGATTGCGGCTGCAGCCTTCTCTCCTGAGTGTGGCAGAACATTGCTGTCAGCTCCCTCGAAGATGTCAGCTGGTTCCCAATTGATGAATGCGAACGCCTCACCTTGGTGGTTATACTGTACTCCATCGACGAGATTTCCAGCGAAACCATGGTCGTTATCAACCGTTGTCCATGCACCAAAGCTTGTTCCCCAAGCCTCATATTGCTCGAAGTCATCGTTAACATCGGTTGTTGATGAGGATGGTGCATCCCATGAAAGCTTCATTGTTGCGGCTGTATTGTCCACAACGCGCAGGTTCTGAGGCGTAAGTACGTCGGCTTTCTCCAGTTTCATGCTCTCTTCAGCAGTGTTGTTTTCTGGGTCATAGTCGTCCTCATAGTCAACAGTTGCCTTGATATTCAGATTGTCCGAAGCCTCAAGACTCGTTGTTTTGTAGTCTACTTTGAAGGTCTCATCTTGTAGGAGAGAGAGCGTTTTCGTGAGTTCTAACTCCTTGATGACCTTATCATTGGCAGTCAAAGTGACCTTTGCATGTTCCATTTTCTCCATTCCAAGGTTGGTAACCTTGACCGTTAGATGTGCCGTCTGTCCCTTTTTCACCTTCTCAGGCACTGACAAATCAATGCTTGCATCCCTCTCTAATGGGTCAGCAATGTTGATATTGTCAATGAAAACAGGGTCGTCCGTGATGACATCAGCCTTTCCGATGATGCGCATGAGTACGTAATCTTCACCTATCAGTTCGGTAGGAATGTCGACAACCTGGGTCTTCCATGTCCCATTTGTTGATGGAACGGTATTCGTCCATAGTGGTTCTGTGACTTCACCGTCCTTCTTTTCGAATCGTATTTCCACCTTTTCCTTTGGTGTTCCATCACCTCTATAGTCGAAGATGAGCTTCGGACTCGTTGCCCCTTGTAGGTTCATCTTACCACAAAGGATGGTTGAGACGCCAGGTACAGAGGGTCGGAAGAGGAGTGAACCGAAGTCGTTATCGGATGAAACATCGTTGGTTACGGTCCATGAAGCATTCTTGTCAGACCGTTCCAGACCTATGAACAGGTTCTCGATGGTACCATTCTTGAAACTGTTATGGTACGGAATGGAGTAAGGAGTACCCACAAGTACGGTCCCAGCAACCCAGTTACTGAGTCCGGAAGGGTTCTCTGCGATGATAGCCCAGCGCTGATAGCGTTGTTCACCCTTGTTAGTATTGAGTCCGGTGATGGTGAATTCGGTCTTACCTTTTACTGATCCTACCTCTTCATCAACCCTTCCTTCCTCGGTGATGTTGTGGATTCGGTACGTAATCTGATCTGGAAGGATGACGCCATTGTGCACACCAGCTGGCACATCCCACCTCAATTGAACTGAAGTAGTCTGATCCTTAGCTTTTACTTTGCCCATTACAGGCACGTCTTGTCCCACATAAACCGTGACAGAAGCCTTCTCCCCGAAGTCGAAACTGTTGTAGGCTATGATGTCATAGGTGTTCTCTCCGTTTGCAGCAGCTTCATCCGTAACCGTCAGAACACTGCCTGGTGCGGGGTTCTCGATGGTCTTTACGGTGCGTTTACCATTGAGAACGACCATCTTAGTGATGTTTGTCAGTGCCGAACCATCGATGGCTTTCGTTGGAGCATGGAATGAAATGGTAGCCTTAAGAGCTGCTGTTGCGTCTGGGGTAGCCGTCAGCTGGGTAGCGGCAGCAGGTGCTTTTGCCTCTGCAGCCCCCTCAACAGAGATGGAGTCGAGGACAATCATGTATCTGTCAGGAGCCGAAAGGGCATGGAAACCGATGCAATAATCACCGTCAGCAGTGGGCTTTAAGGTACCGGAATAAGTCTTGAGGTCAGCCCCTTTGAGGTCAGTAGCAGGAAGAAGCACGCCCTTCATGGCATCAATCGTCTTCCCTTTGCCCCATAGAACCTCCATACGTTCATCGAAATCCTTCAACCCTGCGGCAGCTTTGAACGATACTTTGTAGGTCTTTCCTTGCTTCATTTGTATTGGAGGAGTCATCAACCAGTCGTCAGCAGTATTCTCTTTGCTGAAGTTATATTGGTATTGTCCACCCTTGGCAGCGCTCCATTTCCAGGTGCTCTGGTCCTTGTTGTTATCTATAACGGTGTAGAGGTCGGCACTGTTAGCCGTCGACAGGTCATCGAAGAACGGCACATTGAGCGCATTACCAAACACTTCACCATTGGTTGTCACCTTAACGCTGCGCTTATCTCTATTGATTGCCTGCACAGAATACGAATAAGCTGACAGTGAATCCTTGTGAATCACTTCGTTGAAGGTTGTTGCTGACAGTCCTTCAGCCACTGTCTTGCTCTGTCCGTTGACATTCCGGATGACGTCATAGGTGAGTGTTCCGAGGTAACCCTTGTGTGTTCCTTGCAGCGGCTTGTCCCACTTGAGGCTGACATTTCCCGTCTCGTCAAAGTTGAACGACACGTTTCTGACTGCCTCTGGGGTGTCATAGCCAACGTAAGTAGTGATCTTACTGCGCGGACCGGTGCCTGCCTCGTTTGCTAGAAGGACCACGAAATTGTTAAGACCTTCGCCGACTGTGATGTCGAGTGTGGCTTGTTTGCCAGCTCCGATGCTACCTTTCGTAATCTCTTTCTCGTTGGCATAGAGTGTATAAGAGACGTTACCCGTGAGCGAAGAGCCGTCAAACGTCTTGTCAGGTGCCGTAAACTGGAACGTACCCTGCAGCTTCCCGTCCTTGAAGTCAGCCTTCAGACCGCTTGCAGCAGCTGGTGCAGCAGGAGCAGTAGGCGTCTTTGGGAAGGTAAGAGCCATGAGTGAAGCCTCCGTTGAGTAGCCTCCTACGGGCGTAACCTTTCCGTTTTCAAGGTTGATTGTATAGAGTTGGAACTTCCCGTCCCTGTCTGTTGATGCCCAGAAGAACTCATTTGTGCGTGGGTCAAACTCTCCACTCTGTGTGAAGTATTGCCCATTGTTATCGGAAACCACTACTCCCGTAGAGCCTTTCAGCGTCTCTATGCCCGTCGTACGGTCAATCTGATAGAAGTCACCTTCCTTCGTCACACCGTATGCAAAGCCGTCATTGGCGATGCCCAAGGCTACATATACGTGTTGTGCAGGGGCTATCGTGGTGCGCTTCAGTGTGGTATAATCAATCACACCCCACTCATGTCCATTCAAATCAGGAGCATAAAACTCACCGAAGATCTCACCCGTTACGGGGTCTACAGCCGTCTCTGTGGCAGTCAGACTGAGGTCGTTTACCTCTACAGGCTGGTCAATGAGCTGCCATGTTTTGGTGTCGTAGGCATAATATTTCAGTTTTATGACGCCCAGACTCGCGTAACTCGTGTCGAGGAACATACCATGCAGGATGCCATCAACAAGTCCACTTCCTGCATTGAAGTAGCCATTATAGAAGGAAGAGAGGCTCTCGAAGTTGATGTTTGCAGTGGGATGGAAGGCGTACATGCCCAGTAAATCGTCCGTCAGGAGGTTTCCCCACATCGTAAGTGACGGGTTCACGCTTACCAAGTTCTTTGGGGTTGCTGTCTGAAGGGGGATAGAAGCTGCGAAGAAAGGAGTCTTTTCGCCCCTTGGCAGTGTCTTTGCGAGCAAGGTGGGGAACGTCTTCAGCAGGTTGGTTGTTGGTTTTTCCGTTTTCTGTCGTGGCAGATTTCTGGATGGATAACGTGGTGTTTTGTTCACTGGCAACACTTGTGCAGATGCTGAAAATACTGCCATGGTTGCAGTAAACAATGCAATCAGCTTAGTAAATCTTTTACTCATATTTAATGGTTTTAATTAATAGAAAGGTCGTTTCAGCGTTCATGATAGATTCATTCACAAATATATGAAAAGTCCGTGATGGACGCAAACACTTTCAGTCATTATTTTATGTCTGTTGAATAATTTTGTTATGGGGTTCAAACGACAGAGTATCCGTGTGTGAAGAAGGGTTCTTCTGTCATTATGAAATATCTTTACTGTTTTTCTTTGATGGTTTACTGCCATATAAGTGATTATGTGTTATTTTCGGGTTTGTAACCTTTTGGAATACAAGAGGTTATGAAGAGGGTTGTAAAAGATGCCCTTTTGCGTTGTAAAAGATGCTCTTTTGCATGGTAAAAGGGCATCTTTTGATGTGTAAAAGGGCGTCTTTTACCATGCGAAAGGGCGTCTTCTGTTTTCCAATCGTGAATTTGTTTTACAATAAAACTTCCCCATCTCCTTTGCAGGGGGTGGGGAAGTGCTTTTTGAGTTATTTAACTATCAGCTTCTTACCATTGACGAAGTAAACGCCCTTGGCAAGGCCTTTGAGGCTGGTTACACCCTTAGCAACACAGGTACCGTTGAGGCTATAGACATCAAAGGTAGCCGTTGTCGCATTGCGTGATGTGCTGTTGATGCCGTTGGCAGGAGACTCAACGGTGAGAACGGCAGGAGAATAGTTGAACTTATAGTTCTTTGCTTCAGCTCCACTCACCTCGATGGTGTACTTACCTGGTGCATCGAAGGTGGTAATCGTCTTGCCTTCGCTGTCCTTAACGGTGAAGACTGGCTCCTTGGTCAGTGTGACTGTTGTCTCATTGTTCTGCAGACTGTCCACGGTATATCCGAATGTTGGCGTCTGACCTGTCTCTATCGTCACGTCCTTAGCATGCATTTCAGCCAATGCTTTCTGCACGATGAGGAAGCCATTGGAGAACTCCACTTGCTCTTCCGTTATCGTTCCGCGCTTCACAACGATGGTATATCTACCTGCAGGAGAGGTCTTTGTAGCCTCGCATGTCAGTTCTGGCGTACCTTCAACATAGTCGCCCTTGAGCTGCCAACCGAACTTTGGATTCTCACTTCCGTATGGACGAACGGTGCTACGAGCCTTTACTGTAGTGCCAAACTCAACAATGTCGAAGTCCTTCCACTGTGCATTGCGCTTGTAGAGGTTCTTTGTTCCAGAAGGAATCTGCAGTTTCACCTCGCTCTTGCTGATGTCTGTGAAGGCATTACGGCCCAATGTAGGTACTGTCTTGCTGTAAAGACGGATGACACCGAGGGCGTTATTGCCAGAGAAAACCTGATCACCAATGGTTGTAATGGTGTTCGGGAGGACAATCTTCGTCAGCTTACTGCATCCAGAGAAAGCATAGTCATGAACCTTCGTGATGCCCTTTGCCACAGCATAGTCGCCCTTGTTGTTTGGTAGAACAGCGATGACCTCAGTCCCATCGGTTGTTGTCAGCGCCTTACCATCAAAGAGATAGCTCTTGTCAGCACCTGTTGGGATGTCTAAAGAGTCGAGTCTGCTCAGTCTTCCGAAGGCTCCATCGCCGATGGAAGTGATTGTTTTCGGTAAGATAAGGTTACGTATTGACCTGCAATTGAAGAATGCCCGCTCAGGAATCTCATTGTCTTTGGTTGTCAACTCGCGTTTGCCCTCAACGATATAAGGCTCTCCACCACTTACGATAACGGCATCGCTGAGGTCGAGTGTAGCCAAAGAGCTGCGCTGAATAGTCCCGTCAGCATTGTTACCAGCTATCTGGCGGATGGTACGGAGGTCGGAAGAGTTGATCTTACCATTGACCTTCAACAGAGAAATCATACTCTTTGTGCTGTCAGCAATGAGCGTATCGAGTGTTCCAGGAGTCTCAACTGTGACGGTATCCTGCACGAGTTCAGCCTTTTCACCTTCAAGACCGATGATCATATCCTGGTCATCAGAGAACTTCATTGACCGTGGATTGAGGAGTGCAATGTCATAGAATCCGTCGGCAGAGCCTTCCCATCCCCAGTTGACCCATACCTTTCCGGCTTCATCATATCCACAAACAACGAAGGCATGACCGCCATTCTTGAGGTCAACACCCGTATACAGGATGGCACGACGCTCATTCAGCTCGTTGTATATAATGTCCATCCATGCCTTTTCGGTGTATCTGCGGCGCCTCAACATCTGTATTGTCTCTGGGAAACCGAAGTTTCTCTTTAGTCCTTGGCAGGCATTCTCGGTGTAAGTTCCCGAACCATCAGTGGCATAATTCATGTCTGCTGCCACACCACAGTCCAACATCAGTCTGGCAACAGCCTCACCTTGCTCCTTAGAGTAGTGTCCTCTGTAGCTGTCTATCATGTTTCCCCAGTCGTAAACACTCTCTTCGAAGTTGACAGTTAGCTTCTTTTTGTTGCCATCAGCCTGCTTTACGTTTACGGAATGGGTCCCAATGCCATGTTCAGGCCACCCAATGTAATACAGGATCTGCGCCATTGCGGTGGCAACACACCCTGTTAAGGTTCGTCCAGTGCTACCATATCCTTGCCAACTACCTGTTCCTGACGTTGTACCTTCAGGACAAAGGTCGTTGTAAGGCTTCTCTTGTCCCCATCGAGCAGTGAGGAATGACGGTATTTCAGCCGCATATTTGCTCTGGTCGGGAGGTACCATGGTGCGTGGTTTACCAGATTTCACGATGTCCTTGATAGCCTCTTCCGCTGCAGAGAGGTACCATTTGAAGTTCTCGTTGTTTGTGTTCTTGTCGAAAACCGTGTTTGAATAGGCGATGACATCAGGCAGAAGGTCATCGTTACTGACGATGACAAAGCCACCATTGTCGTATCCCATGACTGTGAAAGCCTTGTTTGCGAGGAGCGCTCTGGGCTCATCTTTACTTGCACGTGTCGTCATCAGCGTTGGTGATTGCTTGAAGACTTTGGCTGCTATGGCTTTTATGGCAGCCTTAGATCTCGGTGCTGCCGTTACTGTGAGTGCTGCTGTGAGTGTGAATAGCAGTCCTACAAATAATCGTTTCTTGAAGTCCATAATATCGTATGGTTGTTTGTTATGTCTGGCTTCGGTGTCTTTAGCACGCTGAAAGATAATCATTGTCCGGTGACAAGCCAGTTTTTCTCTTACTTAATGTATATAAAAACACAGATACGGAACCGCAACCCTTGTGAGGCTCCGGCTCCGTTTTTATCAATCCTGTTGTATGGATCGCGTTCTGTTCATTATCTTATGATGGTCTTTTTGCCGTTGATGACATAGACGCCCTTGCCCAATGACTTCAGACTCTTCGCATCTTTGAGAACCTGTTTGCCGTCGAGTGTGTAGACATCATATAGAATCTCGCCGTTAGCACCTACCTTCTGGATGATAGTTGTCACGTCAACAGAAACAGGATCAGACTCTGCTCCGTCAGCATATACGGCAGTTACGCTGTAGTTATGCTTTGTTCCGTCAACGGTAACATCACCACTCTCCAGCTTGATGCTGTTAGATAGATATTCACCATCACGATAGATGTTGTATGAAACAGGACCTGTGCTGCTCTCGAAGGTGATATCATCAATCATAAAGACGAATGCCTGATCCTTAGAAGTGTTGTGATGTATAGCGAAATATCTTGTCCCTTCAGGTACATCTACCTTCACTTCATTCCATTTAGCATCACCTTGTTCGTGTGTTTCTCCCACCTTCTGGAAGCTTGCTACTTGGTTGTCAGTGTTGGAAATGAGGACATCGAAGCTTTCCTTACCATATGACTTATCCTTTGAGTTGACGTTGTTAACCCAGAAGCTGATGGTCTGTGCCTTACCAGAAAGCATTGGAGTGATGAGCCAGTTGCTTGAAGCAGTGAGCTTTTTGTCTGCTCCTGTCTGGTAAATGGCTACGAGTGACTTGTTACCAGAGTGTGGATCGAGGCCTTGACCAGTCTTGAATATGTCTGAAGGCTGCCAGTTCATGAATGCGAACTGCTCACCTTGGTGTCTGTATTCAGCTCCCTTGGCAAGCGGAGCAGCAGTACCATGGTCTTCATCAACGGTAGTCCAGTTGCCGAAAGTAGTACTCCAAGCCTCGTAACTCTCAAAGTCGTCGGTCTTTTGTTCGATGGTTGACGTTGGAGCATCCCATGTAAGTTTCACCTTATTGTCGTCAACCTTGACGTTCTTGAGGTTTCTTGGTGCAGCAACATCAGCTGCTGTGCAGTTGATAACAGCCTCTGACTCATTGTTATCTGGGTCGAGATCGTCCTCATAAATAACCGAAGCCTTCACGTTAAGAGCGTCAGACTTGTCGAGAGTAGTGGTTCTGTAGTCCACCTTATACTCCTTCTTCTGTAACAGATTGAGCCCATCAAGGTTCTCTTCCTTGATTGTTTTACCGTTAACGGTGAGCTCCAGCTTGGCATTCTCCAGCTTATCAAGACCGATATTGGTCACTTTAACCTTGATTTCTGCCATCTGTCCCTTCTTAACATTGTCTGTTGCAGACACTTCAACGGTCGCATCTTTCTGCAATGGGTCAACGATGTTGATGTTATCCATGTACACTGGCACCTTATTAATGCTGTCTGCAATACCTATGATACGCAGGAATACGAAGTCTTCGTTGGTCAATTCAGAAGGAACATCAACGATAAAGCTCTTCCATTCACCATTGGTTGTGGTGGCATTAGCCTTTTCACTGGTCCAAACAGGGTCTGTTACCTCACCATTCTTCTTGGTAAAGCGCAGTTCAACCTTCTGTTGTGCATCCTTATCTGCACGATAGTAGAATACCAACTTCGGTGCATCGGCTCCGTGTAGACTGATCTTTCCAGTTACAAGTGCTGATGTTCCAGGCTTTGAAGGGTTGAAGATGAGTGCTCCGTTGTCATCATCACAGGATACATCCTTGGTCAATGACCATGAAGTACTGCTGCTTGAGCGTTCCAAACCAATGAATTGTCCTTCGATAGAACCGTTCTTGAAGCTGTTATGGAATGGCAATGTGTAAGGTTTACCAACGACGATTCCGCCAGCAACCCACTTGCTTTCACCTGCAGCGTTTGATGCTTTGATAGCCCAGTGCTTATAGTTCTGTTCACCTTCGTTGGTGTTCAGACCCGTAACCGTGTACTCCGTCTGACCCTTTATCTTAGCAAGTTCATCGCCAAGGTCGCCTTCGTCGGTCACATTATTAATCTGATAGGTCACCTCATCAGGGAGGATCACACCCTTATGGGCACCTGTTGGAACGTCCCACTTGAGGTTAGCAGATGTCACAAGGTCGGTTGTTGCGATCTTACCCATCACTGGAATGTCCTGTCCAACATATACTGTTACAGTTGCTTTCTCACCAAAGTCAGCATCATTGTAAGCCACAATGTCGTACGTATTCACACCTTGAGCAGCTGATTCATCAACAACTTCCAGTGCACTACCAGGTGTTGGGTTAGCAATCTCCTTAACAAGACGCTCGTTACTACGGATAACAATCTTCGTAATGCTGGTCAAATCAGTCTTGTTGACAGCCTTTGTAGGTGCATTGAACTTCAATGTAGCCTTCAAAGCAGCGGTAGGATCAGCCGTAGCGGTGAGGTTCTGAACCATCTGAGGTGCTCTTTCGTCAGCTGCAGCCTCAATCTCTAATGAGTCAAGGAAGATAGAGAACATGTTAGGATCTGATATACCGTGGAAGCCAACATAGTATTTTCCGTCGGTAGTAGCCTTTATCTTACCCGTGAATGTTCTGTAATTGCTGCTGTTGAGTACTGTTGGAGGAAGTATTTCTCCTGTCATTGCCTCGGCAGTATTGTCCGTTCCCCACTTTGCTTCCAGGCGTTCTGGATAAGTAGAGCCGCCAATCGCCATTGCTTTGAACGACACATTGTAAGTCTTACCAGGCTTCATGTGGATTGGAGGAGTGATCAACCAGTCGTCACCATGGTTCTTTGAGTGGTATTTACACTTGAAGACGCCACCCTTTGAGTTGCTCCAGTACCATGTGCTATTGTCATTATTAGCATCGATAATGGTGTAAAGCTTAGAGCTCTCCTGTGTTGTGAAGTCATCGAAGAACGGTACTTCCAATGCGTTACCATATATCTTTCCGTCGGTAGTAGCCAATGCACTCTTCTTCGTTGAGTTGATAGCCTGTACGGAATAAGAGTAAGATGAGAGCTTACCCTTGGTGATTGTCTCGCTGAACTGGGTTGCTGTCTGACCTGAAGAAACCTTTTCAGACTTGCCACCTACGTTGCGGAAGACGTCATAAGTAAGCTGACCGAGGTATCCATTGTGCATACCTCCTGTTGGAGCCTTCCATGTTACGGTGGCAAGACCAGCGTCATTAAGAGTCAGTGTCAGACTGTCTACGATGTCAGGTGTATCGTTTCCTGCGTAGATAGATACTTTCGCGCGTGGTCCTTTGCCAGCTTCATTGTTGAGAATGACGATGAAGTTAACCACACCTTCATCAACTGTTACGTCAGTTGATATCTCCTTGCCAGGCTCGGCAGTACCCTTTGCCACTTCCGAACTGTTGGCATAGATGACGTAATCAACGTTACCTGTCAGTGTACTACCATCGAATTTCTTGGTTGGAACATTGAATTTCACCTTACCAGAGAGTGCCCCTGCGGTGAATTCTGTGCGCAGACTGTCTGCTGCAGCAGGTGCTCCGCTGGCTGTAGGAACGGCTGGGAAGCTCAGTGCCATGAGTGTAAGCGGTGTTGGATAACTACCAACAGGTGTCACATGAGCCGTCTTGAGGTCGACAGTATAGAGCTGGAACTTTCCGTCTTTATCTGTGGATGCCCAGTAGAACTCATTGGTACGGGTGTCGAACTCACCACTCTGATGATAGTAACGACCATCATCATCGGTGACTTTCACACCTGTTGAGCCCTTCAAAGTCTCGGCACCTGTCTTGCGATCAATCTGATAAAGGTCGCCTTCCTTGCTGATACCGTATGCGAAACCATCATCGGCAATACCCAGCGCTACGTAAGAATGCTGTGCAGTAGCAATGGTTGTACGGGTCAGATTGGTGTAATCAATCACACCCCACTCGAAGTGATCGAGGTCAGAAGTATAGAATTCGCCGAATACTTCACCCGTCTTTGGGTCGTTAGCTGTCTCAAGAGCGAGGAGTGCAAAGTCGCTTACATACGCTGGTTCCTCCGTTATCTGCCAGTTTGTAATGTTGAAAGCGAAGTGCTTAAGAAGAATGATACCGAGTGAAGACATACTGGTATCAAGGAACATACCGTGGAGTTCGTTGCCGACGAGTCCACTACCACCGTTGAAGAAAGCCTGTGAGTAGTCAGCCAACTGCGTAAAGTTGATAGGCTCTACAGGGTGGAAAGAGAACATACCACCGAGGTCTTTTGATACAATGTTAGCCCACATGACAGCCTCAGGGTTAACCGTTACCAGGTTCTTCGGCATCTTTTGGCGAATGTTCACCATTGGAGTGAAGAACGGCGATGGGCTTTCCTTGGGCAGTGTCTTTCCTAATAATGTAGGGAAAGCCTTGAGTTGGTCTACTTTCTGTTGTTCTGTTTCCTGTCCAGATTGTGACTTTGCAATGAGGAATGGCTTCTTTCCCTCTTGCTTCACTTGTGCGGAAACTTGCAATACTGCCATGGCTGCAGCGAAAATTGCAATAAGTTTAGTAAATCTTTTACTCATCTTTTGATGGTTTTAATTAATAATAAGGGTTTTTCAAGACTCACAAAAGAGTTTTTCAAGACTCATAATAGAGTTGTTCGCAAATATATTAAAATTCCCCAATGAAAGCAAACGTTATTAAGATTTATTTGAAATTAATTAATGAATTAAACTATTTATTGCACAAAAATGACAATTTATGCAATTTACTTGTACGAGAAGTGAGAAATGAAAAGTTAGGCTTTGAGAGGTAAAAAAGCAAAATTGGGAGGTAAAAACAGCCTGTCAAGCACCCCAAAACGGTTTTCCCCGACCCTCAGAAGGCAAGACTGTGCAGATGAAGCGTGGGGGAGGGACAGTCTCCTCAAGCATCTTCGGTGGAGTGGATATGTCTGTCGGAGGATGTAGTGTTGAGCGTTGAGAAAATGAAACAACCAATGTTTCAACAGCAAAAGTCAATGTTTAAATATGTAATCACAAAGGTTAAGCATTTTAAGAAATATACCTTATAATATATACCTTATCTCCTTTAACAACTCTAAGAACCCAAACTCCCACCACAAACCACTGTATCCTATCTGACATCCCCTCCCCTGGAGGGGGGGGGGGGGGGGCCCCGCCTCTCTTTGGTGCTTGCCGCCCTCTCTTTGTCAAATTCTTTCCCTTCTGCTTTTCAATCTACGCCCTTTTGCCTTCTAAAAGACGCCCTTTTACATTGCAAAAGGGCATCTTTTGACGTGTAAAAGGGCATGTTTTGCAATGCAAAAGGGCACCTTTTATAAGCCACTCTGTAACCTATTGATATCTTGATGGTTACAAAGTCGATTTTTTCATGTTTTCTTTGATTTCGCATTTTATCAGCCCTTAATTTTGTAAAGATACTTCATGATTCACAAGATGAGGCTGAATGCAGCATTATGATATAAAGACATTGAGTATATGAGATACCTAAAACTCTATATATAATAATGTGTATAAGACGCAGTTCTCATCCTTTCTAACCCTTTGTCATTGTGTTTCTTGTCTTCTGTCATTCAAATTTTGTCTTTATGTCATTCTGTCTCCTGTCCTCTGTTATTGTATTTTTGTCTTTATGTCATTCTGTCTTTAAACCTTTGTCATTCTGTATTAACCATTGAAAAAGCAACGTAAAGGGTTGTTTATATCGTCAAAAAAATGTATTTTTGTACGAAAATTATTGAAGAAAGCAAAGACAATGAATGAATATATACACAAGGTGAAGTACTACGAGTGCGACAGAATGGGTATCACACATCACTCTAATTACATCCGAATCATGGAAGAAGCACGTGTTGACATGCTCGACAGACTGGGCTATGGGTTCGAGAAGATGGAGGCGGAAGGCGTGGTGTCACCGGTGATGGAGGTGAAATGTCAATACCGTAAACCCACAACCTTTCAGGATGAGATACGTGTGGAGATACATTTAAAGGCAGTGTCAGTCTTTAAGTTCACCTATAGTTACATCGGCAGAAAAGGTGATGACATTGTCTTTACAGGTGAGTCAACCCACTGTCTGACGGAGAATGGCCGTCCCTTGAAGCTGCGTGAGCGTTATCCGAAACTGTTTGTGACGGATTAAACCATCGTCTGTAGACCGACACCTGATAACTAAAAACAAATCATTTAAGTAACGAACAATAAACCATGGATTTAAGATCTTTATTACTATCTGTCTCCTTGTGTGCAGCGACATACGGTGTGGGGCAGGCTCAACGTTTACAAACCAACCCGTCTGATACCACTGTTAGCACCGTCGTACGGATGGATATTCAGCAGAATAAGGTGAACTATGCACCGGGTGAGACGGTACGCTTCACGCTTGAAGGGACTCTCCCTGATGGTGCACACGTGCGTTATCGATACGGAAACACCATCATCGGAGACGAGACACTCAGCCGTCCGCAGTGGACATGGACACCACCAAAGGATGATTATCGGGGTTATCTCGTTGAATTATATACGAAAAAAGAGTCAGGTGAACCCACTGTCCTTGCCACAACAGCCGTGGATGTGTCGAGTGATTGGGGACGATTCCCACGTTATGGGTTCGTGTCAGACTATGACAAAAGCAAGACAAAGGACGTGATTGAGCGGGAAATGGCATTCCTCAACCGCTGTCATGTGAACGGAATACAGTTCTATGACTGGCAATATAAGCAACATTCGCCCCTCGGAATAAATAAGAAAGGAAAACTCTTCACAACGTATAAGGACATTGCCAACCGACAGATTGTGACACAGGTGCTGCAGGATTACATTGCTACACAGCATGCTTACGGCATGAAAGCAATGTATTATGACCTCTGTTTCGGTGCTTTTCGGGATGCAGCAAAGGACGGAGTGAGCGACAGATGGTACATCTTCAAGGACAAAGAGCACCGTGTGAAGGACGGATATAACCTGCCGAAGGATTGGAAAAGCGACATTCTGATCGTCAATCCGGGGAACAAGAGTTGGCAATCTTACTTTGCCGACCGTAGCAATGACGTCTATCAGCATCTTGATTTTGATGGTTTCCACATTGATCAGTTGGGGAAACGCGGTGATGTTTATGATTATTATGGTGAGCCAGTGGACCTTCCTGCAGGCTATGCCACGTTCATTGAAGCCATGAAAGCAAAGAATCCCGACCGCCGACTGGTGATGAATTCCGTGTCAAGCTTCGGTGCAAAGGAGATTGCCGAGGCTGAAAAGACCGACTTTCTGTATAATGAACTGTGGGAAGAGCAGGATAAGTTCAGTGATATTCACAACGTTATCAAGGCAAATAGTGACTTCAGTAAGGGCAAGAAGAACACCGTTCTGGCAGCATATATGAACTATCGGAAGGGCTTTCCGTTCTTTAATACACCGGGAGTGCTGCTGACGGATGCCGTGATATTCGCCCTTGGGGGTGCCCATATAGAGCTGAGTGGTGATCATATGCTCTACAGTGAGTACTTCCCCGACCATAAAACGCAGATGGACAATAGCTTACGCAAGGCTATTGTGGGCTATTACGACTTCATGACAGCCTATCAGAACCTGCTTCGTGACGGTGGAAAGGAGACAAACGTGGATGTTTCGGCTGCTGATCCGGCAGTAAGTATCAACGCATGGCCCCCTCGTCAGGGTGCAGTTGCTGCCTATGCAAAGACATTTGATGGTAAGGAAGTCATCCAACTGCTGAACTTCCGACAGGCAAACAGCATGTCATGGCGTGACCTTAACGGTACAATGCCTGAACCACAACTGCTTCAGAACCTCACATTGCGCATCAAAACATCCGGAATGATGAGCAAAGTGTGGACCGCTTCGCCTGATGTCAACGGTGGATCACCCCAATCTCTCGACTTCCATCAGGCTGATGGTTACCTCACCGTCACCCTTCCGTCCCTTAAATACTGGACAATGCTGGTGTTGGAGAGGTAGGATTACAGGTTCACTTCCGTCCCTTTACATTCTTATCCCGTCCCTTTTAGAGGCTCCCCCCTGTCCCTTCTCCGAGTGAAGAGGGGTGTAAGCAGCGAAAATCCCTAATGTTTTGGAGTGCGAAATCAACTCTTCGAATTTGAAATCGAGGGTTGATTTCTCATTCTTTTATATCCTTATCCCTTCATTCCTGCATACTATCCATCTCCACTTGTTCTTTTGTCATTCTCAATTTTCCTGTCATTTCTGTCACTCCTCATACCTTTCTAACCCGTTAATCACCAATAAGTTGCCTGAAATGTTAAATGTGACAGCAAATAAAAAACAAAAATACATAGGGGTTTAGCGTTGTTTTTTGAGGCAGATGAGAAGTATCTATGATTATAAAACCAGCTTTCTTTTTCATTGCTTGAGAAAAAATCGATAACTTTGTAGTTAGGTTTTACACATAGAAATGCTCCGTTTCAATATTTATTTGTGTGGGATTACTGCAAAAGAATAGGAGAAGAACCGATTAACAAAGGGCTCCTATGCGTGTGTTTATAAAATGATATACGAACAAAAATAGATATAAGATGAAGGAAATAGATTACAAAACGATGAAGTTTAATCCGTTCAATCTGTTGGGAAAGGAATGGATGTTGGCATCAGCAGGGAATGAAAAGGATGGTTGTAACACCATGACTGTCAGCTGGGGACACCTCGGTTGTATGTGGGGACATAATGATCCAACGGCTGTTATATACCTTCGTCCGTCACGTTACACAAAGACTTTTGTGGATAAAGAGGATTACTTCACACTCTGTGTCATGGATAAAAGCTTCAAAAAGCAGATGGCTTACCTCGGAACAGTGTCTGGAAGGGATGAAAATAAGATAGAGAAAGCAGGGTTGACAACGGTGTTTGCCGACGGAACAGTCTACTTCAAAGAGGCGAAAATGGTGCTGATTTGTAAGAAGATGTATGCTGCCGAACTGCAGGAAAGTGGCTTTTTCTATCCCGAAACACTTGATGAAAGTTATCCAAACCGTGACCTCCACACCATGTATGTTGGTAAGATTGAGAAGGTCTTGGTGCGTGATGACGAATATGTTGGGTAATATTTCTACAGACGACTATAAACAAACGATGATTATTTTGTGAACATTAGGTATATCTCTCATCTGCTTTCAGGATACAACAACGCCTGAAAAGACAGAAGAAAGATATACCTTTTTATTTTAAAGTATTTGCTTTACGTAATAATATAACAATAAAAGAATATGGAAAATGCCGTTAATCTACAACTTGGTGTTACGACTATTGGGGATTTGTTGGTGCATAAAAAGATATCACAGAGCCATAATGGGAGTTCGTTAGAGGATGTTGAACTAAGAATACCAGACTATCAACGCCCTTATAAGTGGACAGCACGTAATTCTATTCAGCTTCTTGATGACATTATCGAGGCTCGGAATAATAACAAAGAGGTGTATCGTGTCGGTACACTTATCCTGCATAGAGAAAAGAATAACGATGGTAAGACAATCTATAACATTGTTGATGGACAGCAAAGAACCATCACTTTCTCCCTCTTACTTCATGCTCTACATGAACTTGATACCAAAGAAGAAGGCTTTAAAATAGACCTTTTAGAGCAGGAAGTCTTTGATAATGCTTTCAGTAGGCATAACATTCCCAACAATTTAAATACGTTTAGACGGAGAGTTTATAAGGAGAATAGAGAAGAAAACATTGACTTCATTCGAGATATGAAGCGTTTACGGGACTACATAGAGAAGCAATGTGAACTGATTGTTGTCATAACAGATAATCTATCAGAGGCTTTCCAATTCTTTGATTCACAGAATGCGAGGGGAAAAGCGTTGTATCCTCACGACTTATTAAAGGCGTATCATCTGCGTGAGATGGCAAATATTGATGATATGAAAACCGAACAAATCGTTAAGGAATGGGAGAAAATTCCGCAAAAATATTTAGCTGAATTCTTCGGTGATTACCTGTATCGAATAAAAGAATGGGTCAATGGTAATTGGGCATATACGCTGAATGAGCATAACATCTACAAGTTTAAAGGCATTACGAAGTCGGATCGTACTCCTTATTCACAGTTCTATAAGAGTGCATTCTCCTATGCAGAGCTTGTCAATTCATCAGCAATGCCTTTTGTTTCTGGTACAAGAGAGGTCAATGCTTTCCAACTAAACACACCTATAATAGCCGGAAAACCATTCTTCGATTATACTAAACATTATTATAATCTCCTTGCAGACATACGAGATAACAGTCAATATGAAGGTTTTTATATTAAAGGTGACACGATAGTCAAGACCTTAGATAAGTATTATTCAAGAGGAACTGGAAACCAAATAGCGCGCTTGTTATTTGATACAGCTTTGCTTTTATATGTTGATCGGTTCTGTCCTGCTACCTATCCAACAAAGGTTGATACAGAATTATTCCAACAATTTGTTCTTTATGCATTTATTTGGGCATACTCACTTCGTGCTCAATACTATCATTTAGGATGGCTTTCTGCACAAAACTACATACTTGGTAGAGGCGGTAAAGGCAATGTAAACTCCTTAAACATGTATAAACTCATCGCAGATTCAGATACTCCTGTCTCCTTGTTAAGTTTGTTGGCAGATAAATTAAGACCCTTATCAGATGGTAATCTCAGTAAGAATGTCGTGAAAGGGATTGCAGAAAGGACTGTTGATCATATAGAAGGAGGGATTTATACTGACTATTTTCATTTCTTTAAAGCAAATACTTTTTATTCAAAATAACCTTATGAGCAATACATTACCACTTGAAGAGTGTTCTATCAATCAGATTTATTTAGATAGTTCAGACGTAAAAACCTACATGATTCCCATCTATCAGCGTAATTATGCATGGGAAGAAGATGAGATAAGAGCGCTGATTAAGGACATCCATGATTCTTTTAGGAAAGATCCAAAGGCACCTTATTATATAGGAACCTTGGTGACTTATAAGCGGGGAGATACAGAATATGAGGTGATTGATGGTCAGCAACGTCTGACTACCATCTATATCATCTTGAAAGTATTGGGCGTTAATAACCTGACAAACAAACTTACCTATAGTGCCAGGCAAGTATCTGCATCAACAATAACGAACTTAGACAACTATCCTAACTTGGGAGAGAATGTTGATGATGGTATTAAGAATGGCTATAAGTATGCTGAAAACGCTTATAAAGACTATGTTGAGGATTCCGAGCAGGATGCTTTTAGACAGTATTTCCTCAATAATGTACATTTGATACGTTATGAAGTACCTAAAGATGTAGACTTGAATCATTACTTTGAAGTGATGAATTCTCGTGGCGAACAGTTAGAAAAGCATGAGATTGTTAAGTCTCTTCTCAGTAACTGTTTGAAAAATAAGACGGAAAGAGCAACGTTTAGTCGTGTATGGGAAGCCTGCAGTGAGATGGATATGTACATACAACAGTGCTTCTCTGATAAGTCGGTGTTTGGTAATTCTATGGATTCTTTCAAGATAGAGGACTTTGAAGGTATCCCCAAACAAGAGGGTTCAGAGGGTAAAAAGTCAATTTCGAAATTTTTAAAAGGCACAATAGATGAGGCTGAAGACGATACTTATATAGAAAGAAATGATAAGTTTCAGCCAATAATTGACTTCCCTAACTTCTTGCTGATAGTCTTAAAACTTACGCGAATGGGCTATGATGGCTTTGATCCAACTGATTTCACACTTGATGATAAAGAGTTACTTAATGAGTTTACAGAGGCTATTAAAGATGTAGAAGGCAAGACTGAGTTTGCCAAATTGTTCTCTTTTAACTTGTTAAAGGCTAAATACTTCCTTGATAATTACGTTGTTCACCATACTCTTAGTGCTACAGAAACGGTAGGAGATAACCCTTGGAAGCTGCAATACTATTATAAAGAGTCGGCAGATAGGCAGTATCCTAAGAACTTATCAACTGATGATAATGATGCTCAGAAGGAGCTTGTTCATCTGCTATCCATGTTTGAAGTGTCATTTACTCCTAAGCAACGCAAGAACTATCTCTTCTATTGTATGTTGTTCCTCTTTGAGAATTGCGAAGTAAAAGACTATTTAGCGTTCCTCCAACGTCTTGCAGATAAATATTTCGTTGATGTCTATATGAATCCTGATAACCTTACTGATAGGAATCAACCTAAGCCAAATGCGTTTGATTATGCTGTGTTGAGAGATGGTGAATTGAATGTATATGACTTTGATGGAACAGGTTATAGAGAACGGTTTGAGAAGATTTATCAACAAGGTAGGGCTGATATACCTTTGTTTGTGTTCAACTTTACTGATTATTTGATATGGAGGAAATATGCAGATGAGATTCGTGGAGAAAAGACAAGGAAAGATTCTTTGAGTCGTAAGGAGTTCTTTAATGCATTGGGATGTAGTGATTTCGAACTCAATCCTTTCAATAATTTCTATTTTTCACGTACTCGTAAGTCTTTAGAGCACTTCTATCCGCAAGCGAAAGTTGGAGATGATAAGCCTCTTACGGCCGATGATATCAACTGCTTTGGCAACTTTGCCATGATAGGAGCTGATGTAAACAGCTCTGGTTCGTGCTGGGATCCAAGGGCAAAGCTCGATCATTATAGTGACAGTAGGGCTAATCAGATCAGTGTTGCATCGTTGAAGTTTAAGATAATGATGCAGATGTGCAAAGATAATTGCAACAAAATACTTAGCAAAAAGTTAGAAAGACCTGATGGGATGGAGTGGAATAAAGAAGATATGCAGACCCATCAAGAGAGAATGCTTGATATAATCTTTGCTGGAATAGAATAAAGCACCTCGTTATTTACCAATACAGAAGTGCTGGAAGATGTTGCCGAGAACCTCATGGGTGGTGATTTGACCACCCGTGATGTCGGCAAGTTGGTCGAGACAGATACGGAGATCCTCACTGATAAGGTCGCCACTGAGTTGCATGTTCATGCCATCAATGACACGAAGGATGGACTCATCGGCACGGGTGAGGGCTTCATAATGGCGGGCAGAAGTGATGATCACACTGTTTTCGTTGATCTCTGGGATGTCAGCTGCCTCATAAATAGCCGTCTCCAAAGCATCAATGTTCTGCTTCAGTTTGGCTGATATATATATATAAGGTGTAACCTCGCCTGATGGTTGAGGCTTTTCTGTCTTGTTATCAATCTTATTGAATATCGCAATCAGCTTCTTTCCTTTCGTGAGATGTTGCATCTCTGCCAGCTCTTCTGCCGTTGGTTGCTGGTCAACGACCCACAGAACGATGGCTGCTTCATCCATTTTCTGATAAGCACGTTCGATACCTAACTGTTCAACCTGGTCGGTTGTGCGTCGTATTCCGGCTGTGTCAATGAAGCGGAAGGTGATACCATGGATCTCGGTTGTGTCTTCAATGACGTCACGAGTGGTACCGTGGATATCGGAGACGATGGCTTTCTCTTCATGAAGCAGGCAGTTGAGCAGGGTTGATTTCCCCACATTTGTCTTGCCAACGATAGCTACTGGTACTCCTTTCTTCAATGCATTGCCCGTTTCGAACGACTTTCTGAGCTCTGCGATACGCTCATGAATGGTCTCGGCAAGCGCTTTCAGTTCCGAACGGTCGGCAAACTCCAGCTCCTCATGGTCTGAAAAGTCGAGCTCAAGTTCGAGTAATGAGGTTATTTTCAGCAGTTGTTCGCGCAATAAGGACAACTCTGAGCTGAAATGTCCTTTGAGTTGACTCATCGCTACTTGGTGTGATGCACGGTTAGAAGCGCTGATGAGGTCGGCAACAGCCTCTGCCTGACTGAGGTCCATCTTCCCATTCAGATAGGCACGTTGCGTATATTCGCCTGGGAGAGCCTGTCGGCAACCAGCGTCGATGAGTGCTTTCACAACCTGATTGAGGATATATGCCGAGCCATGACATGCTATCTCCGTACTGTTTTCGCCCGTATAACTATGTGGAGAGAGGAACACACTCACCAGGACATCGTCTATTGTATTGCCCGTTTTGTCATGTATCTCCCCGTAATGCAGCGTGTTGCCCTTGGCACTGGTCAGTTTTTTCCCACTTCTACTATGGAAGATCCTGTCCGTAATCTCTATTGCCTGCTGACCACTTACCCGCACAATGCCTATTGCTCCACCCGGTTGTGTAGCAAGTGCACAGATGGTTTCGCCCACAGTCTGGCGTGTTGTTGAAATGATTTGTTGTGCCTGTTGTGGGGTAAGTGTCTCTTTTTCCATTCTTTTTCTTTATGATGATTGATGTGACGGAGCGTTTATATTCTGTCAAGCACCGTCTTAACGAGTCCGTCAATCGTGTTCTTATATCCTGCATTTGCCTTCTTTGCCAGTCGGTTTGCGATGACCATGCAGCATGTTACAGCCCTATGTCCCATGAGCGTAGCCAATCCGGCGAGTGCAGAAGACTCCATTTCGAAGTTCGTTATCTGTAGCCCATTGTAGGAGAACTTCTCTATTTTCTCGTTCAGATGTGGGTCTTGCAATGGCAACCGAAGCTCCCTTCCCTGTGGACCGAAGAATCCTCCGCAGGCTATGGTGACACCTCTCACCATGTCGTCCTGTGCAATCTGCTCGGTAAGTTGCTCATCAGCGCATGCCACGTATGGGTTTCCGAGTTGTGCATCCCACTTCACTTGCCGCTTGAATTCCGCTTCAAAGTCAAGGTCGGAAGCCTTGTCACGTCCGGCATAGAAGTTCAACAGTCCGTCGAAACCAATGCTTTTTACCGATGCAATGTATGTTCCTGTCGGCGTATAAGGCTGCAATCCGCCACAAGTACCGATGCGCACGAGGGTGAGCTGCCGCAGTTGGTCCTTCTCAGTGCGTGTTTCGAAGTCGATATTTGCCAACGCATCCAACTCATTGAGTACGATATCGATGTTATCACAACCAATGCCCGTGCTCACAACCGTGACGCGTTTGCGGTGATAGGTTCCTGTAATTGTTCGGAACTCACGGCTTTCCACTTCACATTCTATGTCCTCAAAGTGGGAAGCTACGAGTGCTACGCGCCCCGGATCGCCCACGAGAATCACCTTGTCTGCAAGGTTTTCTGGTTTCAGATGCAGATGAAAGATACTTCCGTCCTCATTGATAATCAGTTCTGACGGTGCAAAATACTTCTTCTCCATAGGTCTTGAGATATTTGGGTAAATGTGTTCTTGTATAATGTTTAGGAGACAAAGATAAGAAGAAATATGCAGATGACCAAATGAAGAAGAAAGAATGATTGTAAGATAAATTCACTATTGATTTTCAAACGGTGCTCTTTTGCCTTCTAAAAGGTGCCCTTTCACATTGCAAAAGGGCATCTTTTGATGTTCAAAAGGGCATCTTTTACAACGCAAAAGGGCGTCTTTTGCAAGCCTGTTTGTAACCTCTTGATATACTATGGGTTACAAAGGCAGTTTTACATGGTTATTGTTTGCTTTTCGGTCTGCGCCTCTTATGTTTCTGTAAAGTTATTTCGTTACGCCTGATTGTCTGTGATCAGGTTCCTTCACAGGGCTCTTCCCCTCTATGCTTCTTCTGCTTCTGTATCACGGAAAGCCTGAAGCGGAAAGGGCAGTGGGCGAGAGTCGGTTGGCAGTTAGCGCTTGGTTATTTGTCTAAATATGTAATAACATATTTTCTTATACCATAATACACATCGTTCTCCATCAACTCAATAGGGCGTCCTTTATCATCAAATTTATAAGAATCGGTATTCGTTTTCCCCAATTTATTATCATAAAAGACGTGCCTTTTGGCGACAAGATGAGCAGAACGGATGCCCGTTTGCGTTGTCCATATACCTTCATTGCGGTTGAAAATGGAAGGATACACGCGGAAGATGTTTAAGTCTGGGAAGGTTCTGTTGGGCACATTGGTATATTCGAAACGAACGAATGTATTTCCATATGTTATCTTCCCTTTTCCTCCAACGGTGGCTTTGACGAGGTCATTGTTATTCCACTCAAAGGTATTCTTTAAGTTTATTTCATGAATATAGGATGAAGTCAGGTGTCCGTCAGCATCATATATAAGACTATCCTTTGTGTGAGGCGCCGTTACAGGCTCATCTGTCAGAGGGTCTTTATAAGGAGCTTCGTTGATAAACTTCGTTGCTCTGCCTTGTTTATCTAAGTACATAGCACCTCTATGGTCCTCAAGAACGATCCTACCGGTGATGTATCCCTTTGTTGTATACGAGTAGATGGAGTCCGTATAGGTCACGTTAGCCACTCGAGGAGGGCCATATGTGTTGTGGAACAGGTCGTCACAAAAAGTTAGAAGGCGCTTCTGATTGTCATAAGTGAAGACATATTCCCCTTGCTTATAGCCCGCTGGATAGACGTAAACCTCAATCTTTGAGATGTAATCGTAGCCTTTTTTCGCAAGAGTATCAGAAGAAGTATCCACCTGATCATCGCTTGAACAGGAGAAAAACGCGAAAGAAATCGCTAAGAGTAGAAAGAAATGTTTCATTAAAACCTAATTTTTTATCTATTGAGGTGCAAAGGTAAAAAAGATGAAAGAAAATACATGATGGTGAAAGTTATAGTCTGTAATTAAAAACAAACACATCGAAAGTTATATATATAAATCCTAAAATCAAGGTGAAAAACAGGAGTAGATGCCTAAAAAGTGTAAACTGTGAAGGGAAAAGGACTTGCTGAAAGCGCTAATCATACACCTATTAGCAACTTACGAAGCATGGGAAAAGTAGAACTGAAAGGTGTTTTTGAGGAAGAAAAGCATGGTGAAAGGTGTGAGAGAAGGGGAGAAATCGCATGAAGAAGATAGCCTTTTAGCACTGATTCAGCCCTGTATCGGTGGATATTCTGTACGTAAGAAACACAAAAACGGCGCAGTGCAGAGTCGCACTACGCCGTTTTTTCTGTTCTAAAAGAGACGCTTTACTTTCGCCAAAAGCGTGATGTTATGTCTTCAAACGTACCGTCTGCGCATCGCCGAAGCATCCGTTGATTGGTCCGAGGAGAGTTAAGTGCACCGAGATGCTTGAGGTATGGACCTATTTTTATGTAGTCGAAACGCTCCTGATGGATATGAGGTGATACGGCAGTACGCCCTGTGTACCATCCAATCTTCAGTCTGGGATGCTGCTTGCGGATATGTTCTGCTAACTCATCAACCCTCTCCGGGGCTATATCACCTCCCATAAAACCCACGCAAGTGATGGGATTTCCTGCTTCAGAGATGAGCTTGTCGAGTGTCTCAGTGGTCAGATCGTTGCCTTCATCCTTCCAAAGAAAACTGCTATGGCAGCCCGGACAGCGACAAGGACAGCCGGAAATGTTGATGGCAAGCGTCACTTCGTCAGGGAATTCCTGAAAGACTATGTCTGTGTTGATATAGTGTAGCATCTTAATTGATGGCGGGTGACGTTGTTCGGGAGCCTTGTTTCTTCCTCTCTTGTCACCCGCTTGCTAATCATTATGCCTCCTGTTTGCACTCTTTCGTCTGTTTCCCAGCTTCGGAAGGAGCAGTAGTCTTTATCGTATACTTGTTCTGTCCGGCATAGAAACGGCGGTGTGCCTCATCCTGACGTGGTGCTGAGAAGTTGCTAACACGCTTCATGTAGCCAATGACACGTGTGAGATAATCCACGTTTGTAGAGTGACAATGAGGACATTCGTGCAGATAACGCTTATCGATATGTCCACAATCGTTACATACAGTGTTAGGAATATTGAACGTAAAGTAGTTACATCCCTCTTGTGCTGCCGTACGTAAGAGCTGTCGATACTGTGCTTCTGACAGGTGTTCCTCAAGGTTCATGTGCAGTGCAGAGCCTCCAGTGAGGTGCTCGATATAGGGTGCACCATGCAATTTGAACTTGTCGAGAATGGTCAGAGAGTTGTCTTCTACACGATAGAAGTAGCTGTTGTAACAGTCACGTGGTACGAAATAGCCGTCCTCACGGTCCCATTTTGCGTGCTTCACACCGACGTTTTCGGCAGGAATCATCTCACAATTAAACATTGCTTCCTTAGTTCGGAAGGCCTTGTTGTGCTTCTCTATCAGTCCGAGAACACCCTGAACGAACTTCTTGTAATCCTCGTTTGGTGTGATATCGAGTCCCATGAACTCTGCAGACTCAACCAGTCCGTTGATTCCAATGGTGAGATATTGACGGTCAATGTTGATGTATCCTGCATCAAAGAGTGGCAACATGTGATTGCGCAGCAGTTCTTTGAGGTTCTCATTGTATGCCATCTGCACCTTATGACACAGTACGATAACGTGCTCAAGATATTCCTTATAGTCTAAGTCATGGTTAACAGCGTACTGGATACAGCGGTTGAGGTTGATAGTCAGCACACTCTTTGAACCAGTTGACACACCTCCGGCACCTAAAGTATAGGAGAATCCGTTGTCTTGTATCTCATTACGGAGTCGGCAACATGAACTCAGAGAGTCGGCATTGTCGCTCATGTAAGTGAAGAAACTGTGTCCTTCAGCATACATCTTAGCTGCATAATCGCCCCATTCCTTGTCCTTGCACTCTCCGTTCTCAGCCAACAGCGCCATCGTTTCGACTGGGAAAGTGAGCACAGTCTTGAGTCTTTCCTGGTTAAACCACTTCATAAAACGCTTCTGAAGCCATGAGAGACTCTCCCAGTCTGGCTGTGATCCATCAGGGAAATAGAAGTTTCCGAAGAGTGATTCGAAGTAAGGACGGTCGTAATAAGAGATGTTCCAGAACACAGCCTGGTAGTTACGAGCACCTGTTGGTTGGTTAAGTGAATAGACAATCTGCTCGAAATCGTCCGTGATAACCTTATCTATTGTACGCTTTCTGAGGCTGAGGTCGACCACTTCATCAGCTCGTTTCCAGTAGTCTTTACCGTATTCTTTCTGTATGAAGTAGTTCATGTACATCAGGAACTCTGGTGTTGCACAGGCTCCGGCAAGCATGGATGATACCATGAAGACCATGTTGATAAACCCACCACAGAAGCTCTTGAGGTTGGTTGGGGCTGTAGAGTTACCGCCAATGGATGTTGTTCCACCAATGAGCCATGGGTACATGGTGATGGAAGCACAGTAGTTGGCAAGGTTTGTCTCGTCATTCTTATATATAAAATGGTGGGTGAGGAGGTTGATATATTCGTCAGCCAGCTCCTTACCATACATCTTTTTGATACGATCTACCAGCATTCGACGATTCAAACGGATGAAACCTTGCTTGGGAAGTTCGCCGATAAGCGTCGCGATATTCTTGTTTTCAACGTTCGCATTGGCGTCAAACTTAGAACCAGTTGCAGCATTCTGCGCTACACAATAGTCTGTGAGGAATTTTATTTTCTCAACTGTTTCGCGGTCTTCTGTGTGCTGTTGGCGATATACAATGAAGCTCTTTGCCACCTTATAGAAGCCCTCTTTCATCAAAGCTTCCTCAACTTGATTCTGTATATCCTCAACTTTGATGTCGTTATGTATGTTAAGGTCAGATAAGATCTTCGATACCATACCGAGGTCGGTAGGCTCATTGACACTCTCGAATGCTTTTAAGATAGCATTCATAATCTTGTCGAGGGAGAACTTTTCCTTCGAACCGTCACGCTTAGTGATTGTAAAGTTTTTGATTTCCATTGCTATATTTTCTATGTCTTTATTGTTGTTTTAAATTAAATAGCTCATAGCTCATAGTCTTGATGGTCTTCTGATGCCCTGATTTCAATGCTCAAACCACAAGGTTAGTCACGTTTTAGCTTGTGTGAAGTTATCCGTTTTGGGAAACTTTTTTCTGTTTTTAATCTTCAAAGTTGTCCGTTTTGGAAAACTTTAGTGGTGCAAAGATAGATAAAAGGATTCACTTCCCCAAAGATAATCTGGTTAAAAAAGAACTAAATTTTCTGCTGTTTTTCATCGTATATTCTTATAATCTCCTATCCCATTGTCATTTATAAATGTCTGGTTTTAGTGCCACTTTATTTCCTGGTTTCATCCCCATTTCTTTTAAAATTATCGCCGTTTTTTTCGTTTTGGTACGTTTCTTTTTATTAGTTGAGATTCTGTTCATGTTTCTAATATTTATAAAATAACATTCTATTAATCTATGTTTCCTTTAATACCTGTTTATTATAAAAGGGGATTATAATCAACTTGGCAAATTGCTCATATCATTTTGTTGTAATATTGTTCAAATCATGATAATTTCAAATGATATGTTTTGCTAAATAGAAAATTTTCTATAAGTTTGTAAGCGATAATTATATATTGATGACTAAAACCTTTGGATATGACTTATACAAACAGGAGTATTACATTATTTAATAAGGCTATAATAAACAAAAAGCTCCTACGTTGGGACGCGGGAGCAAGAAAAATCTTCGGCTTATAGCCTTGTTGTGAAAAGTCTTCACTGTGTATCTGGTTGCAAATATACTATTATTTTTCGAATAATCAAATAAAACTATAGAAATATGACACAAAAAATCTTTGGCTTAGATCTTGGAACTAATTCCATTGGATCATCAGTTAGAAACCCAGATTTGGGAAGTAATCTCACAGAACAATTGGAGTTCTTCTCATCTGATGTGTTTGATAATGGTGTTAGTAAAGGGGAAAGTGGACGAGAATATTCTTTAGCAGGAGTGCGATCAGCACATCGTAGAAGTCGTAGGTTAAATGAAGTCAGAAGGCGTAAACTATGGGCTACACTTGCTTTATTGATAGAGAAAGATCTCTGTCCTATGTCACCAGAGTCCCTAGAGGCCTGGAAAACATACGATAAAAAAAGAGGATTGTACCGGAGGTATCCAATAGGTGATGAGGCTTTTAACTCATGGATCCTCCTTGATTTTAATGGAGATGGTAAGCCTGATTATTCAAGTCCTTATCAATTGCGTAGAGAACTTGTCACTCAACAGTTTGATTTTACCCAAAAGACAGAGAGATACAAATTGGGCAGAGCTTTGTATCATATTGCTCAACATCGTGGCTTTAAGAGTAGTAAAGGTGAAACCATAGCAGCACAGGAGGAAAATGACAAAATACAAATAACTGCAGAATCACTTGATATTGCAAGCGAGATGAAGGCTTCGGAGGAAAAGATATCAGGCGGACTGCAAACTTATATAGAAGAAAATGGTTTGCGGACAGTTGGGGAAGCCTTTGCAAAACTGGAAGATGAAGGAATTCGTATTAGAAATAACAGCGATTATTGTGCTGTTCGATCACAATTTAAAGAAGAAATAAAGCAGATTTTTAAATTTCAGAAAGGCTTATCTTTAGAAAGCGAATTGTACGAACGCTTAGTGAGTGAGAAGAAAGGGATAGGAACGATTTTCTATAAAAGGTCATTACGCTCACAGCGTTGTAATGTGGGAAAATGTACACTTGAGCGTAATAAACCACGTTGTCCAGTAGGTCACCCTGAGTTTGAGAAGTTCCGTGCTTGGAGCTTTATAAATAATATTAAGATAAGATCTTCTGTGGAAGATATCTTCGTGTATTTGCCAATAACATTGCGAAAGGAACTTTATTACGAGCGTTTCCTTTCATATGTGAAGACAGATTTTAAATTTGAAGAAATTAGGAAGTATCTTGAAAAACGATTAGGTCTGCATTTTTCTTATGAAGATAAAACGATAAATTACAGTGATGATACAAGTGTAGCGGGCTGCCCCATAACCGTCCGTTTAAAGAAAGTCTTAGGAGACGATTGGGAGAACTTCTATAAGAAAGGGAATAAAAAGAAGCAAGGGCAGGGAAGAATAAATCATGAGGAACATCAGGTAAGCTATACTTGGAGTGATATTTGGCATATCTGTTATAATGCGGATGAGTTAGACAGCATTGAAGCTTTTGCCAGAAATGTCCTTCAGTTTGATGAGAATAAAATCAAAGATTTGAAACGACTATGGGCGGCAATACCACAGGGTTATGCTATGCTTAGCTTGAAGGCTATACGAAATATCAATCGTTTATTGTTACTTGGGTTGAAGTATTCGGATGCAGTGTTACTTGCTAAACTCCCAGAGATAGTTCCAATGTCTGATGATGAAATTTTGTTTATATCAACTGAGTTCTTAAAATTAGAAAAACAGTTAAATGAAGAAAAGCGTATAAAGGCCATAATCAATAGTCTTATTGCTAAGTATAAATCTGAATTAGAAGAGAATCGCTTTGCAGATCATAATTATGAATATCAATTGGATGATGAGGATGAGAAGATTATAGTAAAGCAGATTGAGGAAAGTATCGGCAAAAAATGTTGGGCTTTAATGGGTGTTGAAGAGCAAATGGAGATTTTACAGGGTGTGAGGGCTGGATATCAAAAGTTTTTTAGAAGCCATGAACGGAAATTTGTAGAACTTCCTAAGCTTGGAGAACGGTTAGTTAACTTCCTTGTTAATAGATACCCAAATGTAGGGTTTGAGAAGTGGAAGCAGCTATATCATCCTTCGCAGATAGCAATATACCGTCCTGTTCAAGCCAAAGGAGATCATTCCCTATTACGTTTGGGGAATCCTAATATTGGTGCAATAAAGAACCCTGTTGTAATGAAAGTTTTGAACATCTTACGTAAAAGGGTCAATCAACTTTTAGATGATGGACTTATTTCACCCGATGAGACTCGAGTCGTTGTTGAGACAGCCCGTGAATTGAATGATGCTAACACGAAATGGGCAATAGATAACTATGATAGAAATAGATCCGATGAAAGAAAAAGGATAGAGAAGATTCTCCAGGAGTTTTATCCAAATCGTAAAACTATAAGTGAACAGGATATCGATAATGCCTTGTATGTATTGGAGCAGAGAGAGGGTGACTGCTATACAAAGGATAAGGGATTCTATTATAAGAAGGATATAACAAGATACAAATTATGGCTAGAACAAGGCGGATTGTGTATGTATACGGGGAAGACAATCAATCTTTCTAATCTTTTTAACCCCAACACCTTTGATATAGAGCATACAATCCCAGAGAGTATTAGTTTTGATAGTTCAGATCAAAACCTAACACTTTGTGATGCTTATTATAATCGTTTTATAAAACAAAATCGTATCCCTACTGATATGCCTAATTACAATAAGGATATGATTATCGAGGGAAAAGAATACTCAGCTATAAAGCCTCGACTTCAGATATGGGAAGAACGTATTAAACGACTTAGAAGAAAGGTTGAGTATTGGAAGGCACAAGCATGCCGAGCTCAAGATAAAGACAGAAAAGATAAGTGTATCCAACAAAAGCATCTTTGGGAGATGGAGTTGTCTTATTGGAGTGCTAAGTTGAAGAGGTTTACCGTAACTGAAGTTACTGATGGCTTTAAGAATAGTCAGTTAGTTGATACACGTATTATAACTAGGCATGCTACGTTGTATTTGAAGAGTATTTTTAGTCACGTAGAAGTACAAAGAGGAAGTACGGCGGCAAAGTTCCGTAAGATTCTTGGTATTCAAGCATCAAACGAAAAGAAAGACCGTAGTCTACACTCTCATCACGCTATAGATGCGACAATGTTAACAGTTATACCAGTGTCGGCAAAAAGAGATAGAATGTTAGAGCTATTTTATAAAATAGAAGAGGCAGAAAAGGCATTTAGATATTATGGGAATGAAGGTAGAAATGGCTTAAAGCAATATCTTGAGGGCTTACATCTTAAACTTACAAAAGAGATCAAAGGTTGTTACATTGGTAGAAATGTCTGTAATTTAGAAGATTTTATAAATGATAATATCATTGTTAATCATCATTATAAGAATCAGGCAATGACTCCTGCACATCGTAAATTGAGAAAGAGGGGGAAAATAGTAGGAAGTATGGCTCATCCCCAGTGGCAGACTGGGGACTCACTGAGAGGAAAGATACATGAAGATAGTTATTATGGTGCTATTACTCAGTTTGCAAAAGACATAGAAGGTAATGTTTTGGTGAAGGATGGACAAGTGCAGATAGATCCTACTGTTATTTATGTCATAAGACGAACCTTGAAGTATAAACAATCAGCTCAAGATTCTGGGTTTGCTTCGTGGGAGGACCTTGAAAATGTAATTATTGATAAGAATCTATTTGCTTTGATGAAGGCACAGTTTCCTGAAGGAACTTCTTTTAAGGAAGCTTGTGAAGAAGGTATATATATGATAAAGAAAGGGAAGTCTGGGAGTGAAGATGTTAAAATGCATAGGATTAAGCATGTAAGGTGTAAGGCTCCCAAAGCTGGATTGAAGTTAAAAGAACAAACTTATAAATCTTCTAAAGAGTACAAGCAATATTTCTATGCGGGCGTCGGTGACTTGTATGCAATGTGTTCTTATACAAATGGAACAATACATATATTTAAGGTATACAGTTTATATGATATTTCATGCAACAGAAAAGCTGGTATAGAAGATGTCCCACAGTTTATTATTGATAATAAAGGTAATCGTTTATCTTTGGAGTATAAATTACAAAAAGGAGATATGGTTCTTCTATACAAGGATAGTCCTGAAGAACTTAGGGATTTAGACCAAATTAATCTAAAGCAACGATTATATAAAGTTAATCGTTTTGAATCAAAAGGTAACCTTATCTTATTAACAAACCATTTGTCTGCAACAAAAGAAAGAGGAAGCTCTCTTGGTAAGATCACATCCTACCAGAGTCTTCCTGCTGCAATCCGTTGTGGGATAAGTACCATTAAATTCCTAATTATGGGTGACCATCATGATTTTGTTATTAGAAAAGGGAATATTGAATTTAATCGCTAATGATAAAGAAGACACTATACTTTGGTAATCCTACTTATCTATCTCTTCGAAATAGACAGTTGGTCATTCGTCTTCCAGAAGTGGAGAAGGCGGATCTCCCCGAACGAGTAAAGCAAGACTCCGTTCGGACAATCCCTATTGAGGATATTGGAGTGGTTGTGCTTGATAATAAGCAGATTACTATAACACAGGGGACCTTAGGTGCATTATTAGATAATACTGTTGTTGTTATAACATGTGATGAAAAACGTATGCCCGTAGGCATGTTGTTACCTCTTTCTGGTAATACGTTACATCAAGAGCGCTTCCGTAATCAAATAGAATCTTCTGTTCCGTTACGTAAGCAGTTATGGCAACAGACGGTGAAAGCTAAAATAGAAAATCAAGCGTTTTGTTTACAAAAGCATACGACTAAGTCATTTGCTCCGCTCCATGTTCTTGCTCGTAACGTTAAGAGTGATGATGCAGACAACAATGAGGCTCAGGCAGCAGCATATTATTGGAAATATATCTTTCCAGAAATTCCTGGGTTTACAAGAGATAAAGAAGGTATACCCCCCAATAACCTCTTAAATTATGGTTATGCCATTTTACGTGCTGTAATTGCTCGTGCTTTAGTCTCCAGCGGTTTACTCCCTGTATATGGTATACACCATCATAATCGGTACAACGCCTACTGTCTCGCAGACGACATCATGGAACCGTATCGCCCATTCGTAGATGATTTAGTTATTAATACAAAGAATAAGATGGAAGTTCCTGAAATTCTTACAGTAGAACTAAAACGAGAAATGTTGATGATTCCTGTTCTTGACGTTGTTATTGCGGGAAAACGTAGCCCTTTGATGATTGCAGCAGGGATGACTGCTGCAAGCTTAGCTAAATGTTATAATGGAGAAAGTCGTACTATTATCTATCCATCTTTCCCCTAATGCAACGACTAAGTGAATATAGAGTTATGTGGGTAATGGTCTTTTTTGATCTTCCAACTAGTACTATCAAAGAGAAACAGGCTTATACTGTTTTCCGTAAAGACCTTATGCGGGATGGTTTTACTATGTTCCAATTTTCAATCTATGTTCGTCATTGCGCCAGTAGAGAGAATGCTGATGTTCATGTTAAGCGTGTGAAATCTTTTATGCCTCGCTCAGGAAATGTTTGTGTTATGGTAATTACAGACAAACAGTTTGGAGAGATAGAGATCTTTAGTGGTACTAAGCCTTTACATCCTAATGCTCCAGGACAACAGCTTGAGTTATTCTGAAAAAGAGAGCCCTATCGTGTTCGGTAGGGCTCTCTTATTGCAGTTTTTATTCCTTGAAATACTATATAATGATCTGATTAACAGATGGATATATAATTCAAGTTGTTTGTATTACTGCAAAGATACACTTTTTGAAGCAATTCACAACTCAGGACGCAGGATTATCTGTTGCCGCCCTGTTGTTTGTATTACTGCAAAGATACACTTTTTGAAGCAATTCACAACGGCAACGTTCCACTCTTTTAACTCTGATTTGTTGTTTGTATTACTGCAAAGATACACTTTTTGAAGCAATTCACAACGTATGGAAAAAGAGTACAACCTTATCGAGTGTTGTTTGTATTACTGCAAAGATACACTTTTTGAAGCAATTCACAACTATCTGTTGCCCGATGTCTTCCTTTAAACAGTTGTTTGTATTACTGCAAAGATACACTTTTTGAAGCAATTCACAACAGGTAGTTAAAGATAAATTAACTGAAGCTGTTGTTTGTATTACTGCAAAGATACACTTTTTGAAGCAATTCACAACAATTGGCATACTATTATCCTCTCGTTATTAGTTGTTTGTATTACTGCAAAGATACACTTTTTGAAGCAATTCACAACCCTCCTCCACCGCCGTCACCAGTACTCGCAGTTGTTTGTATTACTGCAAAGATACACTTTTTGAAGCAATTCACAACGGTTTGACGCTTACTTCCCTACACGTGAGGGTTGTTTGTATTACTGCAAAGATACACTTTTTGAAGCAATTCACAACCATTGTTTGGACTTTATATTGCTCCTCATAGTTGTTTGTATTACTGCAAAGATACACTTTTTGAAGCAATTCACAACGGTGTCCGAAACGTCAACGTTCCCCTTTCTGTTGTTTGTATTACTGCAAAGATACACTTTTTGAAGCAATTCACAACCATTAAGTGTATTAATGACTTCACATTCGGTTGTTTGTATTACTGCAAAGATACACTTTTTGAAGCAATTCACAACACCTACCCTACCGACTTCGTAAGCGCTAATGTTGTTTGTATTACTGCAAAGATACACTTTTTGAAGCAATTCACAACCGCTGATGATAGCTTCACATACAAAGCTTCGTTGTTTGTATTACTGCAAAGATACACTTTTTGAAGCAATTCACAACCTCTCTTCATCAACAAGGAATTGTACTTTGGTTGTTTGTATTACTGCAAAGATACACTTTTTGAAGCAATTCACAACCTCTGGTGACTATGCAAAGATTGGTAGCTCGTTGTTTGTATTACTGCAAAGATACACTTTTTGAAGCAATTCACAACAATACTGTATGATAGGTGCTTACGTGTCGAGTTGTTTGTATTACTGCAAAGATACACTTTTTGAAGCAATTCACAACAGACGTAATCTTACTTCTGATATATATACGTTGTTTGTATTACTGCAAAGATACACTTTTTGAAGCAATTCACAACAGTGTTGTATGATAGGTGCTTACGTGTTGGTTGTTTGTATTACTGCAAAGATACACTTTTTGAAGCAATTCACAACCGCCGCTCGACGCTCGTCGTCGACCCCTAGTTGTTTGTATTACTGCAAAGATACACTTTTTGAAGCAATTCACAACATTGTACTTAATAGTATCAACATAGCGCAGTTGTTTGTATTACTGCAAAGATACACTTTTTGAAGCAATTCACAACTGTGTGAGTGGTTCTGTCTCTTCTGTATTCGTTGTTTGTATTACTGCAAAGATACACTTTTTGAAGCAATTCACAACTTAATGTTTCTTCTGATAAGTTTAGCGCTTGTTGTTTGTATTACTGCAAAGATACACTTTTTGAAGCAATTCACAACCGGAGACACTGATAAAAAAATTGCTCCTGAGTTGTTTGTATTACTGCAAAGATACACTTTTTGAAGCAATTCACAACACCTATCCAACTGATTTCGTAAGTGCTAATGTTGTTTGTATTACTGCAAAGATACACTTTTTGAAGCAATTCACAACTTGTCAACAACAAGGGTGGAGTAGGGAAGAGTTGTTTGTATTACTGCAAAGATACACTTTTTGAAGCAATTCACAACTAAGGTAGCTAAACGCTTATGGGGGCCTTGTTGTTTGTATTACTGCAAAGATACACTTTTTGAAGCAATTCACAACTTTGCCGATTGAGCCAATGATTAGTCTGCAGTTGTTTGTATTACTGCAAAGATACACTTTTTGAAGCAATTCACAACTCATACTTGCCATTAAATATTAATTGGTACGTTGTTTGTATTACTGCAAAGATACACTTTTTGAAGCAATTCACAACCCATATTCTTCGGCAACTGCATTCGGAAACGTTGTTTGTATTACTGCAAAGATACACTTTTTGAAGCAATTCACAACGTGAGGACTTGATGATTAGAGTAGAGACAGGTTGTTTGTATTACTGCAAAGATACACTTTTTGAAGCAATTCACAACAGGAAGAAGAAGATAAAGAAAAAACTAATAGTTGTTTGTATTACTGCAAAGATACACTTTTTGAAGCAATTCACAACTCGGAGAAGGTTGTATAAGTAAAGGTAGAGTTGTTTGTATTACTGCAAAGATACACTTTTTGAAGCAATTCACAACAAGATTTAGTAACCAACATACGGCTTGACGGTTGTTTGTATTACTGCAAAGATACACTTTTTGAAGCAATTCACAACCGGTGAGGATGAGTATATTTATCACGCAATGTTGTTTGTATTACTGCAAAGATACACTTTTTGAAGCAATTCACAACAATCAAGGTACATAGTAATCTAAGTGAGGAGTTGTTTGTATTACTGCAAAGATACACTTTTTGAAGCAATTCACAACCTCTCTCGACCCTTTGAATAATAACAAAGTGTTGTTTGTATTACTGCAAAGATACACTTTTTGAAGCAATTCACAACTATTTCCTCCGTATTCCCTGAATATCAGGAGTTGTTTGTATTACTGCAAAGATACACTTTTTGAAGCAATTCACAACAGCTTGGAAGCAACTGCTTCGCTATCCACAGTTGTTTGTATTACTGCAAAGATACACTTTTTGAAGCAATTCACAACTCTTACTTCGGATTATGCGGATTATTCTTGTTGTTTGTATTACTGCAAAGATACACTTTTTGAAGCAATTCACAACGCGGTAGGCGAAGTGGTCTATACACTCACGGTTGTTTGTATTACTGCAAAGATACACTTTTTAAGCGAATCACAACGGTCTTTTTAATATTAGTTAACTCTAAAAAGAAGTTTAGATTTTGGAGTTTAATATTAATTATATACCTTTGCATCAGATCATGATAATATGGTTTAGGGACAGGGTCGAAAGATCGTGTACCACCAAGGGGCGCTCTAAGCGTCCCACTTTTTTATGTTTTTCTTATCCCCTTTTCTTTTTTACGTAGTGGTAGATTTGTTCTACTATATATAATTATTGTTATTGCTACCACAAGAGTACGTGATTTTACAGGCTCAATCTCCTAAAGCATTATTGCAGATAAGAAAAATAAATGAGATCAAGTAATGTATCTTATCTTTGGAGGTAATGATATAGAATTTCTTAATAAATAAAAAAGGAACTCCGTTATAGAAGTTCCTTTTATATAGTGATTTTATTTCATCAATGCTTTTAACTCGTCTACTGCAGAAGGTATGTATTCTACACTTGATGATGTTTCTAAATCTTCTGCTATGAGTCTTTCTAATTCCTGTTTTGTTACCTTCTTTCTAATAAACCATCGTTGAATTATATTGTAATGATCATCATGCATCCATAATTCCCATCCTTGATTAGTTATCCAGTTTATAGCGTTAGAAGGAAGGTCAAAACAGACTATTTGTCCATTTGAATCTTTACATAGTTCCATTTTAGCTGTCGTATTATTACTTATGGAAGGTACAAATACATCTTTATTTTTAGCTGTATCTTTCATCCTTACAACATTAAAGTTACTGTAATAATAGACCATCTCTGAAGAACTTCTATTTACTGCAGTCCTATTTTGTGCTTTTAAACAACTTGCCATAGCTATAAACAACATGGCTAAAAAAACCTTTTTCATAATTATTATCGTTTAGTTATTTTATTTGTTTCAGGACATTTAGTTTAAAAGGGAATCCTTTTAATCTATATATTCTATCTACGAAAATGTTGTTGTGGTTGTATTACTTCATCATTTCCCATAGAAAGTTTATAGTTTTCGATTTCTTTCTGGAGGTTCCTTGCATGTTCCTCAAACATAAACTCCAGGAAAGGGACCTCATCTTCTTCCTCTTGTGAAGCTTTTAATGTTTTTATATAATCATTCCTATTTTCTTTTAGCACTTTACTTTGGAGCAGTCCAAATTCATGTTGAAGATGATTCATGATTAATCTCGCCATTCTTCCATTTCCATCTACCCATGGATGTATCGTAACGAGTTTCAGATGAGCAATGAAACTCAACTTATACTGTTCGTATATATCAGGACTTTCTAACAGTTCTTTTCTTCTTTCATTGACTTCTCTACAGAATTCTTCCATCTTATGTGGAACCTTCTGGAAATTCATATATGTTTTTCCTCCAGCCCCAGCAGTCACATTCACAAGACGTAAATCTCCTTTTGAAGAATCAAATGAACCATTCAACCCATGAATCTCCCCACCTGTTCTTCTCATAACAAGCGCAGCCAACTGTTTAAGTATTCCAATAGAGAATGGTGTATGTCCTTCTGCCAGTTCCATACTCCTCTCGTAAGCTGCTTTTAAGTCAAGGTTCATATTGTGTTCTATGATGTTTTTTCCTTTAGCAGTAAGACCTTCATCGAAGAGCAGTTGATTGTCTACTTCTGTCATTGTTGATTCTTCAATGGCAGTTGAATGCGTTATGATGGAATATAGATAATACTTATTATAGTCTATTTGTTTCTGAAAGTCCAATCGGTTATGTTCTTCCAGTATATTCAGGAAGTCTTTCTGATTAATATTCATAAGCATATTCCTTTTGTAACAGGAAATAGACCTTACAAGTATTTTGTATATTACTGTTCTATTGGGATGTAAGAATCAGTAATATCAGAGGTCTTTTCCATGATCGTGGAACCAAGAAGGAGCATCGTGGTAATCCGGTTTCTTACGTTTTTTACCTTTTTTCTTCTTTCCACCTGTGAGGATTGTGTCAACGGTTTTGTAGCCGATGTAGGCTGCGAATAATGTTTCTAACATAGTTTTGTCTTTTTGTTTAGTTATATTTTATGATACAAAGGTATTCATTTATCCATCAAATAACAAATTTTAAAGGATAAATAATTATAGAAAATAAGATTGCAAAGGTATCTTGTTGGGTGATAATAGCGATTGATTCATGACTTAAGGAGATATTCTAATCAATGTTTGGTGAAAATAAAAGATATTGGCCGCTTTGGCATCAGACAATATACATTAATAGTTTAGGATAGGATTGGAAAGCTATGTATTTGCAAAGAAGTACTCCTTAGCCATCTTATTTCTTTAAATAATAAGCTTCGCTTTACACCTTAGGGTACAGATAAAATCTTTGTTGGGTAATGCTTAACCCCCTAATATAGTTTTGTTTTAATTTGCTGTCACTTTTAACACTTCGTGTAATAAGCTTATTTTTAGGAGTTTGTATGCCCAAAAGCTGTGACGGAAGTGACAGCAAATTTGTTTTTTGTCCCTTATATTCATTTTATTTTTTCATTTTTGGCATGCTATTTTCCGCATGTAATTAACATTTTTATGGTAAAAAAAATGTGTTGATAGTTGTTTGCTAAAAGATAAAATACTATATTTGCGGCATAAATTTCTATTTACCGAGTTTGAAAATTACTATTTGAGCGGTTTAATACTGCCTATCTATTACTAATATCTAAATGATGTTGATGATGAGTCCATTAGACTATGTAAAAACTTTTAATGAGTTTCTGTGGAACAGTTTTCTCATGTATGCGCTTTTAGGAGTTGGTATTTTCTATACCGTCTACCTTGGTTTCCCACAAATTCGCCATTTGAATTTGGCGTTCAAGTATGCTTTTGGTCCCGTTTTTAAGAAGAGAAAGCCAGGTGAAAAGAAGGTAAACTCTTTCCAGGCATTGGCTACTGCCGTAGCAGCTCAGGTCGGTACGGGTAATATTGGTGGTGTTGCTACTGCCGTTGCCACTGGTGGTTTGGGTGCTATTTTCTGGATGTGGGTATCAGCTTTGTTGGGTATGAGTACTATCTTCTCCGAGGCTGTGCTTGCCCAGAAGTACAAGAAAGAGTTTCATGGTGAGACGGTTGGCGGTTCAGCTTACTATCTTTACTATGGTCTTGGCAGTAAGTGGCTGGCAGTTTTCTTCTCTGTTGCCATTGTCATAGCCCTTGGTTTCGTGGGTAATATGGTGCAAGCCAACTCTATTTCTATTGCTTTGACGAATGCTTTCCACATCCCATCTTATATAATAGGTATTATTCTTGCAGCTGTTGTGGCAGTGGTTGTCATTGGTGGACAGCGTCGAATCACTGCTATTGCAGAGCTTTTAGTACCTTTCATGGCTATTGTTTACATTGTCGGTTCACTGATTATCATCTATATGTTTGCTGATCAGTTGCCTTCAGTCATCCGTACCATCTTCCACGATGCCTTCTCTCTCCAGTCAGCAGCCGGTGGTGCAGCTGGTACAGTGATGAAGTATGCCATCCGTTATGGTGTTGCCCGTGGTTTGTTCTCTAATGAGGCAGGTATGGGTTCCACCCCACATGCGCATGCTTTGGCTGATGTTAAGGATCCTTCAGAACAGGGTTTCGTTGCCATGGCAGGTGTATTTGTTGACACAGTACTCATCTGTACCTCAACAGCTTTCGTCATCATGCTTACCGGTTCTTATCATAATACAGCATTGAAGTCAGTTGCTATTACGCAGCAAGGCTTCGAGATAGCTTTTGGTGAAGGTGGAATTGTCTTCCTTGCCATCAGTCTTATCTTCTTTGCTTTCACCACGATTATCGGCTGGTATATGTTTGCTGAGATGAACATTAAGTTCATGTTTGGTAAGAAAGGAATCCTTGCTTATCGTGCATTGGTAGTAGGATTCGTTTTCTTGGGCTGTCTTTTCGCAGCTGATTTGGTATGGGAGTTAGCCGACACCTTCAATGGTTTGATGGTTATTCCTAACCTTATAGGTATCATCTTCCTTGCTCCACAGGTGAAGAAGATATACACTAACTTCTTAGCAAACCGTAAAAAGAAAAGTTCTTAAGGTTTTTAGCCATTATTTTTGTTATTCCTTGTTCATTGCAAAGCTTATAGCGATGAGTCTGAACAATGGACTTATTTAGGGGGGAATAATCCATGGTGAGTTGCGATAGTATTGCAACTCACCGCTTTTTTGTTGTTATTTCTTATGCTTTATAAGATTATTCCATGCTCTCTTTATTGTCATTTACTAATCATTGCACACTCATGTGCAATCTACTGTTTAATTCGCAACAAAGTGAAGGATAATCTTTGGGTTATTTGTTTACAATCATCAAAAAAAAGCGATGACCTTCACAGGCGATCGCTTTATCTTTTGATAGGCATTAGTCTTCTAAGGTAAAAAGATTGTTTTCAGGATAACGATACAAAGATATGGTATTTTTTCGTTACACACAAACTTTATTTCGTCTTTTTTTCGTTGTTTTTTTTGTGTGCGAACACATTGTAACTCTTTGACTATCTGTCGTGTATGAGATAAAATTTTATTGATATTTTGCGCCTATTTTGCTCACTTTTGCTTCTGCTTTCTTGCTCTTTCGTTCCTTACGAGGGGGTGGATGGAGTAATGGGGTAGGGCTTCCTATTATTTATTCTTTGGTGTTTTGCTTTTCATGTTTATAGTCTTTGCAATGCTAGTTCGGTGTCTTTGCTTTTCATGTTTATAATCTTTGCAATCCTTGTCCAGTATCTTTGCCTTTCATATTTATAGTCTTTGCAATGCCAGTTCTGTGTCTTTGCTTTTCATGTTTATAGTCTTTGGTATCCTTGTCCAGTCTCCTTGCCTTTCATGTTTATAATCTTTGTCCTCCCAGTTCTGTGTCTTTGCTTTTCATGTTTATAGTCTTTGCAATGCCAGCTCAGTGTCTTTGCTTTTCATGTTTATAGTCTTTGCAATGCCAGTTCTGTGTCTTTGCCTTTCACGATCTCGGCTCTTTGTAGGATTGGCGCATGAAGTAATAACATGTAGGAGTGATGAAGATAGCGAGTAAAGCCATGGCGCCAGTGAGGAAGAACGAACCCCATAGCAGGTCAACGTTATCAAGTATGGCGATGAGAGTGATGTATATGAGATTTAAACCGTTGGCAAACATGATTTCCAGAAAAGCCATTACCGCCCAGTGGTGATTGCTCCACCGCCATGTCAACAGACTGCTTACAAGATAGAATCCAGCGATAGGTGCGGCGTAGAGAAGCATCTCTCCGTCCACCAGCGCATGCAGATCAGCGTTTAGAAAAGCAATGATTGCCTGATTGATAATAACCAACAGAGCAACCATCACAAGGTTTATGCGTATGAAACCCTTGAATGGTTGCCCCCATTTAATAGTTCTTTTGCCCATAGGCATACGATTGTGTAAGCTCTTAACGCCAGTTTACCTGTGTTATTCTGTTGCCCTTGATCGTAGCAGAGATAACATAATTGCGTTTCGACTTACCACCTTGACGGTCGATATCCAGCGTTGCAGGAACCTTTACCTTCAGCTCTTCGTCGTTGTCACCCTCCTTTGTTACTTCAGCAGGTGAGCCCAGATGCCAGTTAATGGTCTTCACATCAGCCTGGTAAAGCTTGTCTTTCATATACTTCTGAATATCTTTTGCCGTTGCACCACCTGCTCCGAGGAAGTTCAGTTGTGATGCTACAGCCCCTGCAATCTTATCACTGCTCTTGCTGTTCATACCCTGTAACAACTGACGCAGCACGCTAACCGCCTTTGATTTGTCACCTTCTGTTGCCGTATGTACAAGCAAAACCTTCAGTTTCTCGTCTGCTTCCTTGCTATGTGCACCATTTGGATGTTGTGCTTTATAGCCTAAGAAAGCGTCTTCGCTGCCCTTTGCCACTGCTGCAGCCCAGTCAATCTCGTCAATCTTAGCAAGTAATTCCTTGCGATGAGGCGTGTTAGGGTGCTTGGAGAGATATTCCTGATAAGCCTCCTTAGAGTTACTTGTCATCATGCTTGTCCACTCCTGCGTGTCATTCTGTAGCGAATTCAACCGTGCAGAGATACTGTCACGATGCGTTTTCGGTGCATCAGGATTGTTTTCCAGGTAATCCTGCAACACGGTTGGTTCATTACTGCCAATCGCCTGTGCGTAAGCATCCTGCTCTTCGTTGGTTCTGTTCTTGTTAACTCCCTGATTATAGAGGAACAACAGTATACCTGCCGTGATGATAGCGATGAGCAGAGAGATGGCAAGCGAGCTGTGACTGCGCTTCTGTTGCTTCTGCTTCTCGTCGTCGTCATGCTTCTTTACGACTCTTTCAGCAGCTACTATGACCTCCTCATCGGCGTTATCGTCCATGATGAAGTCGGCATCCACCGTCTCTTCCTCGTCTTCATTCTCCTTCTGGGGAGCCTCTTCGTTGTCCGTTGGTTCGGTCATTACGACCTCCATTGGTATCTGTTCTTTAGTTGAATCAGTTGGTTCTACGGGAGTCTGCATGGGCTCTTCCTGTGAAGCTGACCCCATGTCATGGTGCCCTGTCTCCGTATGGTGGCAGTTCGGACACATCCCTTCCTCCTTGAGATAGAGCTCTCCACAGTTGGAACATTTGATGAGATGTCCGGCAATCTCTACGCCACAGCTTGGGCATACAGGTGCCTTATCGCTCACTTGATGGCCACATTCAGGACATTTAATTATCATTTTCTTTAGAGTATCTTATTCGTTAGTGTGATGGTTAAAAAAGTCTGATGATGCCAGACGGCGTGTCTTATCGCCGTCGTCGGTATCTTAGTTCGCGCATACTGTGCTTTCCCATGAGACGGCTCTTGTCCACATAGCCGTTCACACCGTTGATTCTGCCTTTTCCAGTGTACTGCCATGCAAAGATGTCTCTGCCGTCCTGCAGCACGGGTTCGCGTGTTGTGTACTGCGCAATGAATAGTTTATATCCGTCCAATGCCCCACTGAGGTATCGGTCATAGAAGTTCGTGTAAGTGTAAACGAGCGGTCGTACACCGTATTCCTGCGTCATGAGCACGAGGAATTTCTGCAGACTGTCTCGTAAGTCCTCCCTGCTTAGTCCGCCCGTTGTCTCTATGTCGACCATAGGAATGAGGTCTTGATCCTGCGGACGGCACTGCATGCGGAAGTTCCTAAGCTGTTCTGCCTGTGGCTGAGCAGGCCGATAGAAGTGGTATGAACCCACGTTCATGCCGTATCGTTGTGCTGCCTCGATGTTATCAAGGTAACGTTGGTCGATTCTTGAGCCTCCTTCTGAAGCTTTCAGATATACGTAATTAAGCTTATGGTTGCTGTTTTGAGCCACAGTCTCCCACCATACATCACCCTGATAATGACTCATATCCAGTCCGTGGATATGGCTGCAGGTGTCTTCACATTGTATGTTGTATTGTGCCTTTGCGTTGTTGAATGTGAGCAGACAAGTTATGATAATTAATATATATTTAATCTTCATACATGCAAAGTTACTGATTTCTATTGAAATAGAAGTAGTAAAGGTGGGTATATTTGGTTTTTTTAAGCCACCGGCAGCCTCTTCTGCATGAATGGGGTGGGTCGGGGGCGAAGGGAATATGCGTTTTTCTGCCTCTGTTTCCGTAGGGAAGAGCGTGGAGAAGACTGATTAAATGCGGCTGAATGGTCATTTGTTATGCGTGATAAAATAACCTTACAAATATCGGATGGGTAATGATTGCAAAATAAAGGATAATCGTGAAAAACCGTCTTTGTAACCTTCAAGTTATCAATAGGTTACAAAGATGTTTGTAAAAGGTGCCCTTTTGCGTTGCAAAACATGCCCTTTTACACATCAAAAGATGCCCTTTTGCAATGTAAAAGGGCGTCTTTTAGAAGGCAAAAAGGCGTAGATTGAAAAACGAAAGGGAAAGAAATTGACAAAAACAAAAGGTACACACCAAAGAGAAACGGCCTCCCCAAGCCCAAAGGGGGTGCCTCCCCAAGCCCCTCCGAAGGAGGGGATGTGAGAGGAAACGGTGGGATAAGAAAGGAGGGGATGTGTCTGGCGGGATACGGAATGATGTGTGTTGGGGATATAAAAGGGTGGAGAAAACGGAGTTATAGAGTATTTATCCATTCGCAAAAGTCAAAAGTTTAGAATCCAAACTACTGGCTTATAACATTTAAGTGGTCTGTTTGTCAACTTGTAAGTACGTCAACTGAGTGTATAACCCGTCTGTTTGTTAACTTGTAAACACGTCAACTGAGCGCATAACTCGTTTGTTTGTTAATTTGTAAACACGTCAACTAAGCGTATGACTTGTCTGTTTTTCACCCCGTAAACGCATCAGTTAAGACTTCAAATTTGAACACATAAAAAGATAAAAAAGCAACTCGGAAAGAAAAAGGGTAAACGCGAAAAACGGTAAAAAGCTGCTTTGAAGGGTAAAAAATAAAAGAGTAAAAAGGCAAAACGGTGTGCCCAATTACTCTTTATAGGATGTAACCAAGTTGGTTATGTCGTGTAAACACGCTGGTTCTATGATGAAAACACGTGCAATGTGTCACGTAAAAATGCCTGTACCCCATATGATGATGGCGTAACGGATGGCTTTTCCGATGGTCATACTGAGGATGGTGATGACGATATTGGCACGTGTCAAACCCAGAACGACAGTGATGGCACTACCGATGATGGGCAGAAAAGCAAAGAATCCCATCCATGAGCCACGGCCCGCCATGAACCGTTGGGCACGATCGAGCGACTTCTGACTCACATGGAAGTAACGTTGTAACCACTCCAACTTGCCCATTCTGCCTAAACCATAGTTGATTAAGCCGCCCAAGACATTACCCGTTGTACCATAGATGAGCAGGAGAACGGGGTCGAGTCCGCTTGCAATCAGACCCACCAATACCACTTCACTGCTGAAAGGGAGTACACTTCCGGCAAGCAAAGCCGAGAGAAACATACCCCAATAGCCGTAGTCTAAAAGGATGTGTGTAAGAAAATCCATAAGTTATAGAGCGTTATGAGGATGGCAGAGACTGATAGAATCTTGAACATCCAGTTTGTTATCCTTCCGTGTGTCAGTGCAAAGAAATGGGCTATGAGAGGTGCCGTGGCAACAATCAGTACGCCGATAAGGGCATCATAATGCTGTGGTTGCAGGAAAAGAAAGGCTGTCGCAATAAGGAAGATATTGATGAAAACCTGATAAAAGAGTCGGGTTCGGATACTGTCACTTCGCTTCTGGTCGAGGAAATGGATGATACCTATCAGTCCACAAAGCAACACATAAACCAGAAGTATTATCCTGTTGGGTGTCAGTATGGTTAGGTCGAATGGCTTACCGAACACTGCCAGCTCGCAGAAATGGTCTATGAAGGTCATCAGGTCGCCCCTCATGGCAAGGTAAGCAGTGTAAAACCAATAGGGAAGAATGATGCCTAAGAGAGATGCAACGAAGTTCCGAAGACTCATCGAGAGCAGGTTTACGCGCATGATAAGCCACAGGAAGGGGAGGAAGAAAAGCACCTGTACCCATTCAATGCTTGCCGCTCCGATGCAAAGGAAGGCATAAAACGTGTGTCCGGGAGACTGAATATCCTGGTAAGAACGGAAGGCGAGGGTGTAAAACCCAACGAATCCGAGCATGACAAACGCCATCTGGTGGGACGGAAACAGGAAGACGGGTATGGTTGCCATCACTGCAAAGGCACAAGAAACCATCCTACTATAGATGCGGATGAGGGCATTGGCATTGTTCAACTCCACCATCAGATAGGTTGAAAGGAGCGCCGTGCCGCCTGATATGACGACGTTTCGGGTGTGTAATGCCGCTATTAACCAAACAATAAAAGCCGTTGACACTACTATGGGTAGTGTCCAACGGCTTTCGGATATCCTGTTTTGTATTCTTTTCTTTTGCATAATCGTAAGCGGGATGTGACTGCTCACGGTGTCATCTGTCCTCTGCAGACCCTCAGCAGTGTACCCATCCCATAGTCAGAGAGCGCTCTCTATAGGTCCTGACCAATGTCTCTTCTGAAGTATTTATCCTTAAAATCAATCTTCTGTGCGGCATCAAAGCTCTTGCTCAGTGCCTCTTCTTTGTTGCTTCCATAGGAAGAAACGGCGATGACACGCCCTCCTGCAGTGACGATGTTACCGTCTTTGAGAGCTGTACCACTATGGAAGACAACGGAATCTGTCACGTTCTCAATGCCAGTGATGGGGTAACCCTTGGCGTATTTCTCTGGGTAACCACCGCTGACGAGCATCACACAGACGGCAGAACGACTGTCGAATTCCACCTTTCGGTCGTTGAGATTGCCTTCAGCAACCCCTTCGAAGAGGTCGACAAGGTCGCTCTTCAGGCGGAGCGTGACGCTTTCTGTCTCTGGATCGCCCATGCGACAGTTGTATTCGATGACCATTGGCTCGCCTTCTACATTGATAAGACCGAAGAAAATGAAGCCTTTGTAATCTATGTTCTCGGCTTTCAAACCCTCAACAGTAGGGCGGATGATGCGATCTTCCACCTTCTTCATCCACTCTTTCGTGGCAAAAGGAACGGGAGTAACGCTACCCATACCACCTGTGTTGAGCCCTGTGTCATGCTCACCGATGCGCTTATAGTCCTTAGCCTCAGGCAGAATCTGATAGTGAGAACCATCCGTCAGGACGAAAACAGAACATTCTATACCAGAAAGGAACTCCTCTATGACGACTTTAGCAGACGCATTGCCGAACATTCCACCCAGCATCTCACGCAATTCGTGCTTTGCCTCTTCCAGAGTTGGTAGGATAAGAACACCCTTTCCGGCTGCCAGTCCGTCTGCTTTCAGTACGTATGGCGCCTTCAAAGTCTCTAAAAAGCGCATTCCTTCTTCGATGGTTGTACCGTCAAAGGTCTCGTAAGCAGCTGTAGGAATACCATGTCGCTTCATGAAAGCCTTGGCAAAGTCCTTCGAACCTTCCAATACTGCGCCTGCTTTCGATGGTCCGATGACAGGGATTGTGGCTGTGCGAGCATCTTCCTTGAAGGCATCATAGATACCATTTACCAATGGATCCTCCGGTCCAACGACCACCATGTCGACCTTTTCCTTGATGGTAAAGTCCTTGAGACGGTCGAATTCGTTTACACCAATGGCTATATTCTCGCCAACTTCAGCCGTTCCAGCGTTTCCTGGAGCGATGAATAGCTTGCTACACTTCGCACTTTGTGCGATCTTCCATGCTAAGGCGTGCTCTCTGCCGCCGCTTCCTAAAAGCAGTATTTTCATAAATCGTCGTCCCAACCCTCTGACATGGAGGTGTACAGGCTTACTGTACGTGGGCTGTTATATTGTTGTTAATATTAAGATGTATCCTTGTTCGTAATGTCTGGCGGGGTATGGAACACCGCCAGACAGTCTTTGATTGACTATTCAGCCTTCTTTTCTGCAGGTGCAGAGAGTGGCTTGAGATAGTCCTCGAAGTACTGAGTGATACGGTCATGCAGGTGTACACTCTGATGACCACGCATGTTATGCGGCTCACCCGGATAGACAAAGAAGTCGGGTTGTGTACCAGCTGCGATGCAAGCCTTGAGGAATGAGTAGGCATGCTGTGGTACTACGACAGGGTCATTCAGTCCGATGATGATCTGAAGCTTACCCTTCAGGTCCTTAGCCTTGGGCAGAAGAGAGGTCTGCGCATAGCCTTCTGGATTGGTCTGTGGGGTATCCATGTAACGTTCTCCATACATAACCTCATACCATTTCCAGTCAATTACTGGTCCACCAGCCACTGCTACCTTGAAGACATCAGGATAATTGGTGATAAGAGAGATTGTCATGAAACCGCCAAAGGACCATCCGTGTACGCCAATACGGTTCTGATCAACGTATGGAAGAGACTTAAGATACTTCACACCTTCCATCTGATCCTTCATTTCCTGTTGTCCAAGATGGCGGAAAGTAGCCTGTTCGAATGCCTTTCCACGGTTATCACTGCCTCTGTTGTCCAATATAAAGAGTAAATAACCTTTCTGTGCCATGTATGTTTCCCATCCTCTTGAACCCCAATGCCACGTTGCATCTACGTTATGAGCATGTGGTCCGCCATATACATAGATAACTGTTGGGTACTTCTTTGTAGGGTCGAAGTCGACAGGTTTCACCATTCTCCAGTATAGATCGGTCGTTCCGTCAGCTGCTTTGATGGTTCCATTGCTGTATTCAGGCACCTTGTATCCCTTCCAAGGGTCTGGAGCCGTGAAATAATGATGGCGTTGTGGCTTCGTGTTCAGTGTGATGAACTCGTAAGCATGGGGCACTGTAGGCTCGCTGTAACTGTCAATCAGTGCATCGCCAGCCGCATTGAGGCGTGCATAATGGTATCCTTTGCCATTGTCAAGGAGTGTTCTCTTGCCCGAATTGACGTCAACCATCCACGTGTTACGCTGTATTGGGTTGCATTCACTGGATGCATAGACGATACTTTTCAGCTTTTTGTTGAAGCCCAAGACGTCTAATACAACCCATTTTCCGCTTGTTAACTGTTTGATCTGGCGTCCTTCTTTATCGAAAAGATAGATGTGATTGTAGCCATCCTTCTGAGTTTGCAGGATGAACTGGTCCTTGTTCCATGGTAAGAACTGGATAGGATGAAGCGGTTCAACGAACTTCTCATCCGTCTCATGGTACAGTTCTTTCAGCTTAGCACCTGTTGTTGCATCGTAAGAAACCAGTCTGCAATCGTTCTGATCACGGTTTACTTCAAACATATAGATGGTCTTCTCATCTGGACTCCATGCTATATTCGTGAAGTAACGGTCGGTAGGATCACCTGCTTGGAGGTAGATTGTCTTGCCTGTTGACAGGTCATAGACACCCACAGTGACCTTGTGTGAGGTCTCTCCTGCCATAGGATATTTGATAGGATCAGCCTTTGCAGCACGTGATTCGCCCTTGGCTGGCTTCCAATCAAGCTCTGGAATGTCAACAAGTGGATAGTCATTAACCATGCTTTGGTCCATGCGGTAGAAGGCAAGACGGTTGCCTTTCGGACTCCAGAAGAGTCCTCCGTTGATACCAAACTCATCCCTGTGGACGCTTTGTCCATAGACAATATCACGTGAACCATCCTTTGTCAGCTGATGATCTGTGCCGTTTGGGTCGGTAACATAGAGCTGATGATCCAGAACATAAGCCGTTGCCGCCGATGATTGGTTCCAATCACGAGCCTGTGTGTTCTGCTTCCGCTCCTGTTTCTTCTCTGTTTTATGAGTCTTGAAGTTGACAAATATATCCTCATGACCGTTCTGTACAAGTGCAATAGGGCGGTCAGCATATGGGAATTCAACGTTGTAAAGGTGGCGGATCTTGTCCTCTGATGCCGTCAAACCCGCCCATTCATTGATCTCATCGAGGGTAAATAGTGTTGTTTCTTTGCCATTGGCAGGGTCAATCAGTGAGCAACTATTGAGCTCCTGACGCACAGGTTTGCTGCCCCACCACGTCAGATAACGTGCCTCAGGGCGCATATTGTAGAAGTTTTTACCACCAAAGTTCAGGTCTTCGAGCGTAAATTGTTTCTGTGCCATACTATTAGTAGGACTGAAAAGTCCCGTAAGAGCAATGAGCCCTACGAGACTAATAAAAGGTTTAATCTTCATCATGATATATGTTTTTGTTACGGAATCCTCCGCGTTTGTTAGCCTTATCAAAGCGTTTGCCACCAAACTTACGGTCGTCATCACGGCTGAAAGAGCGCCGATTCTCTCGTCCTTCCTTGTTCCATTTGCCGTTACGTCTGTCGTCATGTCTATCATCATTGCGGTCGAAGCGTGGCTTCCTGCCACCCCGATCATCACGGAACTTACCTCCAGAGAGTCTGTTTCGCTCTAGACTATGGAACGTAAAGGAGCGTATATCAGCCTCTGCATTCTCTTCATTCTCGTCAAGTCGCTTCTTAAAGTCGCGTTCTTTCTTGAACCGATGCTTCTGTGCCATCTCCTTTTTCTCCTCTTCTGTCTTGATGATGCCGCCCTCTTGGCGGAATTCTTTCATCTTTCCATCAAAGAGTTGATAGCGTCTGAACTCACATTCCAGCGATCCGTTGTACACAGGAATCTTGATACTGGGCTTCAATCCAATCTGTCTGAAGCATTCTTCACGGTAAGATAGTATCCAAGCTTCGTTCCCCATGAACTCATGTTTGAGTCTTTCACCTATCATTTTATATGTTCCAAGGAGGTTAGGAGTGGATATTCTTTCGCCATAAGGAGGGTTCATGATGATGATACTCTTCTCTTTTGGCTGTGTAAAGTCCTTGAAATCCTGCTGTTCGATGGTCACATAGCGTGAGAAGCCAGCTGCAGCGACATTCATTCGGGCTGTGTTGACAGCTTTCATATCCGTGTCGTAGCCATAGATATGGTGTGTAAACTCACGTTCCTGTGAGTCATCATTATATATACTGTCGAACAAATCCTGATCAAAGTCAGGCCATTTCTCGAATGCGAACTCCTTGCGGAACACGCCAGGGGATATGTTTCGTGCTATGAGAGCAGCCTCAATGGGTAGCGTACCAGACCCACACATAGGGTCAATGAAGTCTGTTTCACCCTTCCAACCCGTCATTAGAATCATTCCTGCAGCCAGAACCTCATTCAAAGGAGCCTCTACGCTTTCCTGACGGTAGCCCCTGCGGTGCAGAGATTCCCCACTTGAGTCGAGTGAAAGGGTAGCATTGTCTTCAGCAACGTGTATGTTCAGGCGAATATCTGGGTTACTAACAGAGATATTTGGGCGTTCTCCGGTGTTCTCACGGAACTGATCAACGATGGCATCCTTCACCTTATATGTTACGAAACGTGAGTTCGTGAATTCTTCTGAGTACACTACTGAGTCCACAGAGAAGGTCTTTCCCTTCAGAATATACTTACTCCAATCAATCTTCTTCACCTCCTCATACATGTCTTCAGCACTGCGTGCCTTGAAGTGTGCGATAGGTTTCAGAACGCGGATAGCGGTATGTAACTGGAAGTTTGCCCTATACATCATCTCCTTGTCGCCAGTGAATGATACCATTCTGCGACCGATCTGTACGTTGTTTGCTCCTAATTGTGTCAGCTCTTTGGCCAAGACTTGCTCCAAGCCCATGAAGGTCTTGGCGATGAGTTCAAATTCTTGCATTAATGTTTTGTTTTATTTGGATAGGCATTTGTTAGTAAAATACGGTGTATCTCATATGCCTCCGCCATAATCATAGTTAATATCGAGGATATCGGTTTTGTTCTGTTTGTATTTTTTCGACCGTGGTTTCATGTCGCGTGTCACCCAAACATTGGCGCCAACGACAGCCCCTTTGCCTATGGTGATACGTCCTAAGATCGTTGCATTGGCGTATACAATGACGTTATCTTCCAATATTGGATGGCGTGGAATACCCTTGATAGGCTTTCCTTCCTTATCTAATGGGAAACTTTTTGCCCCGAGTGTCACACCCTGATAGAGCTTTACATGATTGCCAATGACGCATGTAGCCCCGATAACGACGCCCGTTCCATGGTCAATAGTGAAGTGTGTGCCGATGGTTGCAGCCGGATGAATGTCTATTCCTGTCTCAGAATGTGCCATTTCGGTGATCATTCTTGGGATGAGTGGTACGTTCTCCAGCACTAATTCATGTGCCAATCGGTAGTTTGTGAGTGCTTTGATGGCTGGATAACAGTCTATTACTTCCCCCAGATTGGCTGCTGCCGGGTCACCATCAAAGGCTGCCTGCACATCAGTTGACAGTATCTTGCGCAGTTGGGGTAGCTTTAGGATGATGTTTTCAGCAATCTTTTCTGCCTCTTCCTGTAGGCAACGGCGTGTGTCAGCAGCATTGTCACAGTGGCAATCCTCGTTGAAACAGAGTCCAGCCATCACCTGTCTGCAGAGCAGTTTGTACAGTCTTTCCGTGTCAACTCCTATGCGATACCTTATGGTTTGTATGTTTACGGATGTCATCCCATAGAATCCTGGGAAGAGAATAGAGCGTGTCAACTCAATAATCTCTTCCAGTTCCTTTGACGAAGGAAGTGGATCTCCATCACGATGCTCGTGGAAGAGCCCTTGAAGTGTTTGTGGTTTGGAAAGCTCATCCACTGTTTTGGTGAGTTGCTGAGTGAAGTTCTGGCTACTCATTGACTATTATATAAAATATATAACTACTCTGCAAAGATAATGATTATTATTGGATATTTGTGTTTTCGTTCGGGAAAAATGTACTAATTTTGCAGTTACTTCCACTGAGGAAACGTATTTAGGTGATAACATTCATAGTAAATCAATGAAGTCAATATTTCTTTCTCGCCCTCTCGGCGTACTGGTGTTTCTTTTTGTTTGTATTGTTTCAATGGCTCATGCGGGCTCGCGTCGGTCGGAAAAGGCGGTAACTCGGCATTATGATGGTATTGATGTGTCGCATCATCAGGGCATCATAAACTGGAAGGAAGTGGGTCGTGACAAGCAGATTCGCTTTGTTTATGTGAAGGCAACGCAGGGTACTTCGATAACGGATGAGTATTATCTTCGTAACATGAGGGGTGCTCGTGAGCAGGGATTGCGCTGTGGTTCTTATCATTTTATGTCTTCCCGATCGTCTGTTCGGGCACAGTTCCGCCATTTCAGGGCTATGATGAAGCGTTGTCGACAGGACCTTATACCGATGATTGATGTGGAACGTGAGGGTGTAAAGGGCTGGTCACGCAAGCAGGTGCAGGACAGTGTGGCGCTCTTTGCACGACTTGTAAAGAAGTATTATGGTAAGAAACCACTTATCTACTCGCAGGTAAATTTCTATAATTCACATCTTGCTCCACGCTTCAATACGTACTTTCTTTTCCTTGGAAAGTACAATTCGCGTCGTCCAGAGATAAAAGGTGCAGGCAGACATAACATCTGGCAGTTCACGGAACGAGGCAAAGTGCGTGGCATAAAGGGACATGTGGACCTCGATAGGTTTATGTCTGGTACCTCGTTGAGGGATATTAGGTTGTGAAAGGGCGGCCTCTGCACCAGAAGATGCGGCCTCCATACCAAAAGAGGGCGGCCTCCCCAAGCCCCTCCGAAGGAGGGGATGTCCTATTAGATGAGGCTGTTTGAACGTGGAAAGGTGGGGGGTAAAAGTGAAAAATGAGCTTTTGAACGATGGAAAAGTAAAAGCGTAAGAGGTTAAAATGGTTTCTTGAACAGTTGAAAGGTGAAAGGATAAAAGGGTATAGTGAGCTTCCGAATAGCTATAAGGTGAAAGAATAAAACAGTAAAAGGCAGGGAAGGGGAGGTAAAAGAGTAAAGCGGAACGATGAAGAGTCATCATTCCGCTTTTTATTTTGTTGAATGTGAGAGTCGTATTTGACTGTGTTCTTGTTGTTTATGTGTCTCTATTAAAGAGCCGTTAGCAACATTCTCGTTGGGACATCCGCTCCTCTAAAGGGATCAGGATAGACTGTTTTTTAGCCCAGATACTTCATCAGCACACGTGCATTGCCACTCTCGCGAATCTTTTCGATGGCTTTTTCACGTATCTGACGTACACGTTCACGGGTCAATCCCATCTCTGTACCGATCTCTTCGAGTCCTTTTTCCTGGCAACCGATACCGAAACACTCCGTGACAATCTTTATCTCGCGGTCTTTAAGTGTGTTCTGAAGAACGGCACGCAGGTCGTCAGACATTGATTCAAAGTCTACTCCACGGTCAGTACGTGAGTCATCACCTGATGAAAGCATGTCACTCATTGAGTTATCATCGTCATCGCTGAACGGTGCATCAATGCTCATGTGATGGTTATCAGCACTCTGACTCTGTCGGATCCGTGCTTCGTCAATGCCAGTTAGCTCTGCCAGCTCATGTATAGAAGGCCTACGGTTGTGCTTTTGCACGAACTCATTGGTCACTTGATTAATCTTTGAGATAGCTCCAACTTGGTTCAGTGGGAGACGAACGATACGACTCTGCTCAGCAATAGCTTGCAGAATACTCTGTCTGATCCACCAAACTGCATAAGAGATGAACTTAAAACCGCGTGTTTCGTCAAACTTCTCAGCAGCTTTTACCAGTCCAATGTTTCCCTCATCAATAAGGTCTGTAAGCGAAAGTCCTTGGTGTTGATACTGTTTAGCTACGGAAACGACGAAGCGAAGATTAGCTTTTATCAGTTTCTCCTTGGCACGTTCACCTTTACGGCCGCCCTTATGGATCTCCTGAGCCAGTTCAATCTCCTCATCAACGGTAATCATTGGTTCACGACCAATCTCTACAAGGTACTTGTCAAGAGCCTCACTTGATCGGTTGGTGATACTTTTTGAAATCTTAAGTTGTCTCATGAATTGTTTACTATTTCCTCCTTAAATATAGCTGGTTTCCGTTATCCTAATTCTCGATACGGCGTGCAAAGGTACATATAAAGAGGTGAAAAACCAAATATAACAGGTCTGAATTTGTATCTTTTATGCTTTTTTATGTATTAATAGACCTAAATGCCCTTCATACTTTATTCCAGATGATGAAATACTCATGCGTCTGTTTTTAACAAATGATTTTACTTTCAGCAAATAATTAACGAACGTTTGTGGTGTTTATTGTGGTGAAGTGAGATTTTATTCTTTATTATTTGTTTTTCAATCGGTGCTTCCTCTTCTTGCGTTCTGTGGTCTTGTCATGCTGAATTGAGGATGGATTTTGATGTTATGAAATATGCTTACACTTTTCGGTATGCTGTTTCGTGAAAATCAAAGGATTATGTGTTTTTATCGGGTTTGTAATCTTCTGTGATTCAAACACTTACAAAGTGAGAAGTAAAAGACGCCCTTTTGCATTGTAAAAGGGCGTCTTTTACATGTCAAAAGGGCATGTTTTGCAATGTAAAAGGGCATCTTTTACAATGCAAAAGAGCCTCTTTTGTTTTCCGATTCTGATTTTTTCTTACAATGAAGGCATTTCTTCTGGTTTTCCGTCTGTGCTTACTTGGTTTCCCATCGACCATGGCGTGTTGGGCGGGAAAGGGTGCTATATATATAAATAAGGTGTAGAAACAGTAATTCTTAACATATATTTTGTATAAAATTACATCTTTCTTTGCCGTCATATAAGGTAAAACCACTAACTTTGCAACTGCTACTAACATCAGATACCATCATCCTTTTGCATTGTGAAGGGATGACTGAAAACGACATACAAGACCAATAACTCAGTGTAATTGAAGGTTTTATTTTGAAGCACTACATGCTCTTCGGCATTGAGATTGTGGAACGGTGACACAAGCGTTTAATACGTTTTGAAGAATTATTTATCACTTATTTAATAGTATCACTATGAAAAGAATTTTACTATCAGTAACGTTGCTGTTAGCATTCTGTGCGGTAAACGCTCGTCCCATAGGGCAGACGGAAGCGCAGGAGTTGGCAACACGGTTCATGAAACGATGGGTCAAACGCCCTGTTATGCGTATGTTGCCTTCGTCGGCTATGCCTGCAGGTACACGCAGTAGTAACGGACAAGCACCGTTCTACATCTATAACAACGATGGTGGAAAGGGCTTTGTCATTGTCTCAGGTGACGATGCTATCGGGACTATCCTGGGCTATTCGGACCATGGGACATTCACGTTTAAGGATGCGCCAGACAACCTCTTGTTCTGGATGAAGACCTATGCAAAGCGCATCGCGGCTATCCGTGTTGATGAAAAGACGGAAGAGAGAATGGCTGAAGCACCTCATCCCGTGGTGAAACCATTGTTGGGCGACATCAAATGGGGGCAGGATGCACCTTACAACAATGACGGTCCGACATGGACAGATGGGCAGGACACGTATCATTACTACGTGGGTTGTGTGGCTACGGCAGCCTCACAGATCATGCGTTACTATAAATACCCATTGCACGGAACGGGTAGTCACTCGTACACAACGACTTTTGTTGACGAGAATGGTAAGCCCCTGAAGAAGAACGTTACGCTCTCTGCCGACTTCAGCAAGGACACTTACGAGTGGGATAAGATGTTACCCGACTATCGGAACGTGAACTATACGGCTGAACAGGCTAAGGCTGTGGCTCTCCTCAATGCACATGTTGCCATCTCAGTGGATATGGAATACGGGCTGACAGGTAGTGGAACGTACTCTCCGCTGGTGCCTTATGCCATGCGTACCTACTTCGGTTATGATAAGTCAGTGCAGTATCTGAAGCGTGAACATTACTCAACCAATGAGTGGATGACACTGATAAAGCACGAGCTTGACGCCCGTCGACCTGTTTATTATTCGGCAAGTTCGGAGGATGGACTCGGTGGTCACGCCTTCGTTTGTGATGGTTATGACAGTCGGGACTTCGTACATATCAACTGGGGATGGCATGGTGACAGTGATGGTTTCTTCATGGTGAACCATCTAAACCCTGAGAAACTCGGCATCGGAGCAGATAAAAGCGGATTCAATGTAGGGCAGGAGATCCTCATCAACTTCGTTCCTGCAGGGTCACAAGTATCTGAAGTACCTCTTAGTGTGTCGTCGCCTACACGCCTAAGCGTGATGTTATTCAATACGGAGAAGTTCGTCAACAAGTCCATGTCATTGGCATGTTTCATTGAGAACTACGATGTTGAACCCGCTCAGTTCCGCATCTCTGCTGTGCTGATGAAGGACGGTCAGATCCTGAAACATCTGAAGGATGACAACCAGAAGCTGGCTGGTTACACGGACGGCAAGGCTGGTCATGCTTATTACATCATGCGTGATATCCCTTTGGAGGTGGCAGGCGTTGCTGACGGCGAGTATCAAGTGTGCTTCGCGATATGCCCTGTCGGTCAGGACAAGTGGACGGTTCTTCGTCATCCTGTGGGCAATTCTGCTTATGGAGTAGTGAAGGTTGAGAAGGGAGTGATCGTTGCTGACATGGAATATAAGCCTACACCTGACGTTAAACTGCTGTCGAAAATCAACTTTGATGGTCCTCTTTATGCTGACGGAGCTGGTCTTGTACGTGTCAAACTGCAGAACAAGAGCAAGGATTTCAACCTCAGTAAGCTCATCTTTAAGTTCACTTCAACGGCTGATCCACAGAAGGTTTACACCAGTGATACACTTCAGGCAAGCATCTATGGTGACTGTACCGAGAACTATGAAACGGTATTTGCTTTGCCCGAACAGCTCCCTGCAGGACGTTATGCAGTGAAGCTTTATCATGCAAAATATGACGCTTTGACATTTGATGATTCGGAAGTTGGAACGACAGAGGTGGACGTTCGTCCTGCTGCTGCTCATCCAGTGCTGCGTCAGGTGTCGGAGATGGGATGGCTCAATGCCGATACAAAGGAGCAGACTGCCGTACCACAAGGAAAGAAGATTGTGCTTGCCTGCGACATGCGTAACTATGGTAAGGACGGTAATGCCAGTGTTGTCACTTGCTTCAAGAGCACGCTGACGGGTAAGGAATACGTCTTTATGCAGGATTCAAAGGACTTTGATAAGGGTGAGAAGCAGACGATGAAGTTCTATAAACCACTGCCTTTCGAACCTGGAACCTATAAGGTAGGAACGAAATATGTGGCTGAGGATGTGCTGGAGGACATGCCTTGCGCATTTGATTCAGCAACGGTGACGGTTGAAAAGAATGCCGAGTTGCCGTTAGAGTGTGCTGCCCTCGACTTCCCAACAACGCTTGAACTGGGGAAAGCAGTGACCGGTTCTTTCTCACTCAAGGCGCTGAAGGATGTGAAGAACATGATGGTGAAGGTTGCTTTGCGCACGTTTACTGGTCGTGGCGGTGTGCTTCTGACCATGACAAGAGTGTCGGGACAGGCTGGAACACAGTCGGACGGTAAGTTGAACTATACTCCACGTGAGGGCGATATAGCACCGGGATTCTATCTGATGCAGATCACTTGCAAGGCTGGTCTGGGTAAAAACGCGGTTGAAATGCCTGTCGGTGGTTGTGACAACTACTATAAACTTGTGCGTATTGTCAAGTCAACAACGGGTATCAATGAGGTTCGTGGCAATGCAGCAGAGGATGGTCTGACGGTTAGAATAGAAGGTAACCGACTCCGTTTGCAGCCAGAATCGGATGCAGTACAGGTTCGTGAAGTGAGTGTTTATACGCTCTCTGGCATGCTTGTAAGTCGCATTTCGGGTGACGTTCGTGATGTTGAACTTCCACGAAAGGCATCTACTTACATCCTGAAGGTCGTTACGAACAAGGGAATTGTGGTGAAGAAGTTTATCACGGAATAATCTTCTGATACGAAAATTGCCACCAATTGGAAGGGAAACCTCCAGTTGGTGGCAATGTTTTTGTTGATGGTTCAGCATCGCATCGGGGGTGTTGAACCTTTCTTATAACCCGTTGAAAGCAGATGATTAATGCATGTCAGAAACCAACTTTACGCTGGTGTTGAGGTCCATCTGCATACCCATCATCTTCATTTTACCTGAACTAACCACGTCATTGACCCATCCGCTCTTTGTGAAATGATAGGTAGTAGTGTCGTTCATGTCGATACTTGCCATGCCCATAGCCTTCATTTGACCCCAGTTCTGCTCAAACTGTGAACTTATCTCTTCGCCCATTCCCATCTTCTTGAGATTGCTAATGAAGAACGCTTTGGTCTCATTCTCTGTCATGTTAGCCTTGCTTTTTGCCACAACAGTGAGCATACCGAGAACGTTGCTGACGTCATAAGTGGTGTTAACCTTGATGCCTTGTATCTCTTTGTCCTCTTTGTCACCCGTCTTCAGGGTCTTACCATAGAGCTGGAAGACACTCTTGTTCTTGAAGTTCTCCATGATATTCTTCTCGGTGAAGAGGTCGTTGAGTGCCATAATCACCTTGGCTTTTGGTGCCATCTCCTCTATCTTAGGATTCTTTTTATACATACTGTCAATCTGCGTGATGGCTACTTTGCTCATTTTCCCAACCACTTCTTCGTAGTTTAGCAGCTTCTGCAGGCAACCATTCTTATCAGTCTGGAAGAGAGCAGGTACTCCATCGAGGTACCGACTGAGCTGATCGCCAAACTGTTGTGCCGCCTCTTCGTTCCCTTCTATCTTGGTATCTTTGGTCAGGAACTCAACTTTAAAACCGTCAGCAGTGGCATCTTTCACCTCAACAGTGGTCGTGTTGGTTATCTTAATGTTCTGATTCCCAGCACCCATAGGCAGTGCTGCATTGACAGTGTTTACGTTTTCATAAACGGCTTTGTCACCTTTCTTGAGGTTGACCTTGATGAGTGTCTGCGCATTCAGTACCGTTACGGTAAGTAATAATGCAAATGTGATGAGTGTCTTCTTCATAAGTTCTGTTGTTTAAAATTGTACTTTAAATGGTTAGTTGTTCTCTTTTATATCCTTTTTATGGATGTTCTGCTTGATGTTCCATGGGCTGGCAGTTGCCGTTCTATGGCATGGAACACATTTTGGCATGGTGGGGGAAAAACAAAAAGGTGGCTGATGACCTTCTGAATCATCAACCACCTTATTATATATTAGTAGGATCTTGCAATGATAACACGGTATTTAGCAGGCTTACCACTTACCATGTCGGTGCCAGGAGTCTGTTCGAACATGAACGGAACACAACGGATTGTAGCCTGTGTGTCCTCCTTTATCTTGGCTTCTGTCTCTTCTGTACCATCCCAATGGCAGAGGAAGAAACCGCCATCCTTAACCTTCTCCTTGAATTCTTCGTAGTTTTCACACTCGTAGATGTGCGCATCACGGAAGTCTTTTGCCTTCTTGAAGATGTTGTTCTGTATGTCATCGAGGAGGTTTTTCACGTAGTCAACGATGCCATCGAAGCTTACACTGTCCTTTTCGAGCGTGTCTCGGCGCATAACCTCAATGGTATTGTTCTCCAAATCACGACCACCCATCGCCAAACGGACTGGTACTCCCTTCAATTCATAGTCTGCAAACTTGAAGCCTGGGCGCTTATTGTCAGCATCATCATACTTCACTGTGATGCCCAATGCCCTCAACTGGTCGATAACAGGCTGTAACTTAGCTGTGATTTCCTTCAGTTGTTCCTCGCCTTTGAAGATAGGTATGATGGCAACCTGTATAGGAGCGATCTTTGGAGGCAACACTAAACCGTTGTCATCAGAGTGTGTCATGATCAAAGCTCCTATCAATCGGGTGCTCACACCCCATGATGTAGCCCATACATACTCTGGTTTGTTGTCCTTATTAAGATAGGTTACATCGAAAGACTTAGCAAAATTCTGACCTAAGAAGTGTGAAGTACCACTCTGGAGAGCCTTACCGTCCTGCATCATAGCCTCGATGGTGTAAGTGTCAAGTGCTCCTGCAAAGCGTTCAGTCTCACTCTTTACACCCTGAACAACAGGCACTGCAAGCCATTTTTCCGCAAAATCAGCATATACGTGCAGCATTGTCTGTGCCTCTTTCTCTGCCTCTTCACGTGTAGCATGTGCTGTATGACCTTCTTGCCAGAGGAACTCTGAGGTGCGAAGGAACGGACGAGTACGCATCTCCCAGCGCATAACGTTACACCATTGGTTACACATCAATGGCAGATCACGCCAAGAGTGAATCCAATTCTTATATGTATTCCAGATGATTGTCTCACTTGTAGGACGTATAATCAGCTCTTCTTCAAGCTTAGCGTTAGGGTCTACCTCAACAGCATTGCCGTCTTCGCTTGCTTTTAAGCGATAGTGAGTAACCACAGCACACTCCTTGGCGAATCCCTTTACGTGCTCAGCCT
>ERZ773250.67-NODE-67-length-71933-cov-22.418696_pt1 | contig 71933 bp, 47 predicted proteins | sample MGYA00511258_ERZ773250 | MGnify/ENA primary metagenome ERZ773250 (study PRJEB29015, sample SAMEA2738164) | human oral metagenome | biome: human oral; feature: human-associated habitat; material: saliva | place: China | collected 2187 ... | reverse complement strand
CTAAGCGCAAAGAACTGTATTCGGCTTCCATGAGTTGTAGCAAACAGTTTGATGAGGAGACAGGCTTGTATTATTATGGTGCAAGGTATATGAATCCAATCACAAGCATTTGGTATGGGGTGGATCCGTTGGCAGAGAAATATCTAAATATTGGAAGCTATGTGTATTGCGTAGGGAATCCTGTAAAGTTGATAGATACTGATGGGAGAGAGATCTTCCTGCTTGGAAACAAAAAAGCTCAAGAAGAATATATCAAGATGTTATATGCATCCACTGGAAACAATTATGCTATCGAAAACGATAAACTTATATACAAAGGCACTGATATAGATTTCAAGGGAAACAGGTCTCAGACATTAATAAATGTCATTCAGTCTGGTATAGATGCCAAAGAAACTTATACTCTTAGTCTGGTAGGAAACAAAAAAACGACAGTGTCGTCTACTGGAAAGTTGAAGTCTGCAAATAAAGTACTTTAAGTATGAAAACTATAATGTTTTATGTAATAATGTCACTTGTTCTTTGTCATTGCAAAGCACAAGAAGAACTATCATTAACTTATATTGGTTATCAGTACAAGGGAACTCAAAATAGAAGCTTCCTAAATAAAGAGCTAATATTAAAAACAGATGGAGATACTATAAGAATGAACCTTAGATTACCTTATGACAGTATTCATCACAATGTTATTGATCGAGGGCTTCTATATAATTGTCATTTAAAGAAAGGGGTAAAATACACTTTTACTTTACAAAAAAAATGTATTTTCGATATTCCCAGCTTCTTTAACAGCTACTATCGAACAAATACGATTCCTGACAAAAATGACTGTTCAAAATTCATAGAAATAAAAAAAGACACAGAGTATGACTACAGAGGGGATTATGGAAGATATGTAGACATTAAAGGCTGTTTATATGAGATAAAAAGAATATACCCAAACAATGGCGGTTTCTATCCACACTAAGAGAGTTACCAAACCATTTATGGCGAGCGTGGCAGATATTAGGACTTATATCTATGGTGCTACCTACGACAGCTGGAACCGTGTGCAGACAATGACTTATCCTGACGGTGAAGTGGTAACTTATCACTACAATGCTGCCGGACAGGTGGAGAGTCTGACGAGCAATAAACAGGGACGTCAGACCGTTATTGTTGACAGGATAGGTTACGATAAGGAGGGTCATACTGTCTACGAAGTTTGGTAACGGCACGGAGAAATGGACAGAAAAAAGTTGAAACGTATAAGTATTCTTTTTAAAATATGAAATATTATATTTGTACATTAGCGGCGATTATAGCAATTTTTATTGCTAGCAGTTGCAAGGCTCAAAGCAAGTTGCCAGATTCTGTTTATCCTGATAGCAACAGCTCTGTTTCATACTGCAAATTAAATGATAGTACATTAAATGTGATGATTACAATAAATCATTATAAATTTATAGATGAGTATTCTATAATAAGAAATATATCATACCATAAATATCTGCCAAGTTACCTGGGTAAATATAGGAATAGTCTCATATTTATTAATGGTGAATCAGTAAATTACAGACTTATAACAGTGTATACATTAATTGATAAGAAAATTGTCAAAGATATGTATGAGATGGAATTGTGTTCTAATAGAAAAGATCATGAGGAGAAGTATATATTTTTTTATCGTGGATGTCCAATAAGAATTTCCTCCAATATTAATAGAGTGTTATTTAGGAAAATAGCTTCAAAGAGGATGAGAATAAATTCAAAAGATATTTCGTTTATATCGTCGTGCAACAATAGATTTAGACTCTATTTTTTGGATGGAAGAAATATTATTTTGGAATAACGGGTTGTTTAGGCAGCCATACTGGTACATCTTTCTCTACAGCAAACTGATGGTTCACCATCAGTTTGCGGGTGAAACGAATATGACCTATGATGCGGCAGGCAACCTCTTGACGAAGCTCACGGCAGAGCTTAGGAAGTCGATATCTGACAAGGGTTATATCTCTTACACCTACGACTTCGAGCGACTCTATGAGGTGCTTTATCCTGAAAATCTCTTCAACCGTGTTACTTATACCTATGGTAAGGCTAGTTATGGATATATTCCAAACGATACAACGAAAGAGGAAGCCTTCTTCTATCACAGTGATCATTTAGGCAGCACGTCTTACATCACAGACGACAAAGCCAACATCACGCAGTATGATGCTTACCTGCCATACGGTGAACTGTTAGTTGATAAGTGCTACCAATATAATCCTCAAGCCAAGCCAGGTTCAGAAGGAGGTACGTTAAATCCTGCAAAACGAAAGGTAACACAAAAAGATATTGATCATTTAAAAATTAATAAATTAAAATTCAGAAATGGGAAAGCCTACATTGGACATGTCTCGGATTAGATTTTGCATTTTAATCTTTTTAATACCTTTTTTATTCCAGTTTTTTTCTTGTAGCCAAAAGAGAGAAATTGATCCTCAGGAAATAGTAGGACGCTGGGAACTAGTTAGTAAAGGTGTTAAACCGATTGCTTACATAGAATTGTCTTTTTATAAAGACTCTACTGCTATGTTTGATTGCTTGACGGATACTGTAATTTATTTACGGTATAGAATTCGCAAGGATTCCCTATACCTAAAAGATTTAAATAATAACTGTACTAGAGACTTAATACTATCATTAGATGGTAATATTTTTTATCTATGTAGCCTGAAAAAATGTAATGAAAAGCTTATATACAAGAAGAGGAATGATACCTTGGGAAAATTTGACACCTCATTTGTTAAATCAATAATACCGGCTTGGCATTAAGTTAGACAAACAAAATTAAATGATATACTTAAGCTCGCAAATGTTTAGACGTTTCCGGTGTCCGCCAACAACCTATCGATGGCATAGAAGAGAATGTCCGCACTTGCATAACTTCGGGGTACGTTGTCAAACAAAAGTGCACAACTTGACCTCCAATTAAGTTTGGGGTTTTAGTTATAATTATTAATAAAAAGTATATTTGTACTATGACAACAAAAAGGGGTTGTATTGCAAAAGTATGACTTTTAGATGCTGACGATAGAGTTTTGGGCTATAAAGCAGCCGTTTGTTGGTTGCAATATAGCCCTTTAGAGATGTTATTTCTTAATAAATTTCAGTGTGTTTTTGTTTACTTTTACGAGGTATATACCTGGTGTAAACTGCGAAACGTCTACAGTGTTGTTGCCTTGAGCCAGTGCTATGGTTGCCATTTTTGTGCCTGTTGCATTGTATATATAGGCAGTAGCAGCAGCGTCGGCTACTATTGTTACAGTTTCGTTTGCTATACTTGGGTATAGTTTAACGTTCTGCACGTTAATGTTTTCTATGCCGTTGGTAGATCCTGCAGCCACATTCACGTTGTCAATGCCTACTGGTATGTATGTAATACCCGTTGGCATGTTGTCTGTGCATACGGTCATGCCCATGTCGTATAGTCCATAATAGGTTCTGCCACCGTAAGAACTGCCTTTGCTAACATAGAAAGCTACGCCGTCCCACGACCTAAACACTTCTTTAGTTCCATCGTTGTATGCAATGTAAACGTAGTAGTGGTTGCTTGTTAGTTCGTTTTTGTTGAATTTAACTTCTATGTATCCGCTTCCATATTGACCTATTGTTATGTTCTGAACCGTCTGCAATGCGTTGCTACTAGCCACTTTGCTACCATATTGGTCGGTAATAAACACTCTAACTGGGCCGTTAAAGCCGTTAGAAGAGTATAGATTTGCCTTTATAACTAGGTCGGCATCTTTTGCAACGGTGCAGTATTTGCTTCCCACATATTTACCATTTTGATAGAAGAAGGCAGAGTTTAGACGAACATCGCCTTTGGCTGGGTCCGAATTATTCTTAGTTTTTATAACCAGTGTACCTATGTTTTCGGTATTGCCATACATTACTTTGTTTCCGTTGTTGTATGCAACCGATAGTTTGTAGGTGCCTTGTTTTAGGTTGTTAAAGGCAGCATTGTTTGTGCTGAACGCCAAAACCACCTTTTCTTCAACAGTTATTGTAGCGTTACCTTCTGAAATAACGTTTCCGTTAGCCAGCAGTTGCACCTTGCCATTATAGTCTTCGTCGCCCTGATTCATTACAGGAACTTCCACCTTAATAGGTTCTCCTTCGTTTGTAGAAAGTGTAGGCAGTATAGTAGTAGCTACAATTTTAGCTCCCATAGCGTTAGCATTTACGTTAATGTATCCTGCACTTTCGTCAATTTCAGCCCATTTTTGGTTTGCAACGTATGCAATTCTGAGGTCGTAAGCACCCTTTTCAACGTTTCTAAAGTCGGCATTGAATGAAATATTCTTAGTGTCTCCAGCCATCATATACGCCTTACTTGATGTTGTAGCCAGTTGTATTTCATTTTGCTGACCAGCTTTTTTCGCAACAAGTTTAAAGTATCCGTAGTATGCATCGGTGCTATTGTTCTTCAAAGCCACCTGAATTTGTTGGTTGTTTTGTTGCTTCACCTGTGTAGTTTGGCACTTTTGTGCAATGCTAAATTGGTTTTTAACAACAGGATTAGGTTCTGGTTTAGGTTCAGGTTTACCGTTTCCTATTGTAATAGTAGCAATGTTTTCTTTAATATCAGTCCATGTAGCGTCGTCAGCCGAATAGCTTATGCGTAAGTCGTATTGTCCATCTTGGAATCTCGAAAGGTTAGCGTTGAATGTGTAAGAGCGTTCTGCGTCTCCGTTTACCATAACTTTATACGATTGCGCAAGTGTTTGGAACGAGTTCATACCAGCCTTGCTAATAAGCAAACGGAATGTTCCATAGAAGTATTGAACCTTATTGTTCTTGAAAGTAACCTCAATAGACTGGTTGTTTTCGCGTGCAAATGTAGTTTGTTTTGGTCCTTTTGAAACCGTAATAGCTTCAAAACTTCCGTTTCCAGGCTTTAAATAGCGTAGCATTTGGTGTCCTTTAGAGAACGCTCCTACACCTCCGCCATCGCCATGAGTATCTGGTTCCAGCACATCAATAGAGGTCCAGCAGTTAGACATGCCGTTCCAGCCCCAATCAACGTGTACATATCGGTCTTCTGCCAATCCGTCTATAACAAAGCAATGTCCTCCAGCTTGCGAGAAACCAGCATATACAATAGGTCCATAATTGGTAAGTTCGTCTTCTATTCCTGCCCACCATTGGTTGTCAGAATAGTTGAAACGCATAAGGCACGATAGTCTTCCGTCGTATCCAAAGTTATCAACAAGTGTAGAAGTAGCAGAAGTTAGCAATGCGCCACTACCTCCTATTTCGGGTGGACCAAAGTTCATTCGCACACCATATCCTACATCTCTTAGCAGTCTACCTATGTTGTCGGCTTGCGTATTGTTCAGTTTTCTGTTGGTAGCTCGGTCGTATCCGTTGCCTGTAACCCCTTCTGGCATGTTGTTCCAGTCGTATGCTGGTTGTGCATCGTAGTCTATTCGCATTTGCTTTCTAGTTCTTTCCCATGTATACGATGTAGAACCTGTTGGACGAGCTGGCCATTTGTGCCATCTTAAAACGGTAGAAATACCAGTGGCAACACAGCCCGACACTGTTTTATACGATACTCCGTTGTACAAAATGCTTGGGCTATAAGCGTTGAAAGGCCATCGTTGTCCCCAGCTAATAGGTGTAGGCAGCAACATTTCTCTGTTGTTTTTGTCTACCGCCAATAGTGGTTCTATAATGTGTTTAGGCTCATTATAGTCTCCACGAGCTGCCAAACGCTTATACGATTGCGATGGAACGTCCTTCACATTTTGCTGTGCCCATTCTATTTGATCGGCATATTCTTGAAACATTCCAGCCACTGTAGGGTTGTCTCTAAGAGTTTCTTCGTCCAGATTACCCTTATCAGCGTAAGCCAAAATGGCTCTTGTTCTGGTGTCTCCCGATACAACTACAAAGCCTTGATTGTTGTCTCTGTTAATGATGTAGTAGAGACTGTTTCCTGTGTTGGCGTTGTTTTGTGCCTGATAAGTAATTTTTAGCGGAGCCTTTCGTGCTTTAATGCCTCCAAAAAAGTTCTCTGCTAGCTGCTTAGCCCGTTGTGGTTGAATAGGGCTGGCTACTGTTGTAACGCTTAATCCTAGTAATAGCGTTAGTAGCGGAAAATGCTTTTTCATAAAAAAATTAGTTGAATAATTGTTAGTAACTCCACATTCCACCTTTTGTTTGTTATGCAATGGGCATACAACACCCCCTACATAGTCCGTGTTGCTTGTTGTTAAGCCAGTGGAATATGCTTAATATTAACATACAGGTTAGTCCTTTTCTGCAGTAAAAGGGTACCTTTTCTTTATGTATTTGGAATGGCGTTCTCTAGTTTTTGTTCAGTCTTCGAAGTTGTTTTTGTACGTACTTTTTTTTCGAGAACGCTTTTTTTGTGTTGCTAAAAAGCCTTTCTGCTTTTGCATAGTAGTGGTAGCCCCTTTTGCATTATAGTTGTTGCAGTGGCTTTTTGCAGTATCTGTCTTGAATGAAAGTCAGACGGGTTCGCTTTTTTCAGGTGTCCTATGTTCGGACAAGCTGTGTAAAGTGTTGTTCTCTCTGTTCATTTTTACATGTTAAGTTAATGTTATTCTCTCTATGTTCTCTCTTGTTTTCAGTTTGTTGTGGACTCTTTTTTTAGGCGATTGGTTTTTAATTAGCGTAAGAGTTCCACTAAACAATGGCAAAAATAGAATGTTTTGTTGAAAGAAACAACTTTATAAAGTGAAAAAGATTAAACGTTTACATATCTTTAATAAATTAATATTTAAATAAGTTTCGGCTGTTTTTGTGTTGTCTAAATGTTCTCGCAAACAGTTAAAAATGTGCATAATGTTATATATAATGTGTATTAGTGTGAGGCTGTATGTGTGTTTTATAAAATAGGTAACAGTAGGGTGGTGCACAATGGTAGTGTTTTTGTGTTTGTGTTGTTTGTGTTGTGGCAATTCGTTGTGGGCATTACGGCAATCTGTTGTGGGAATTTTTGCAATCCGTTAGCAGCCGTAGGGGACCGATTTATCGTGCCCGCATATACGTATTTGCCACGCATTCGCAATCCGTTGGGACACATTTCGCAATCCGTTGGGACACATTTGGCAATCCGTCAGCAGCATTATCGCAATCCGTCAGCAGCCGTAGGGGCCGATTTATCGTGCCCGCGTATACGTATACACCCACGAAATGGGGAACGAATGCACGTTTGCGATGAAATGGATATGTGTATTTGATGATGTAAAAACACGTAATTGATAATGTGGATATGCGTGTGCGGTGAAACGGAAACACGTATTTGATGACGTGAATATGCGTATTTGATAATGTTAGGATACGGGCGCGATGAATCGGCCCCTACGCCTGACGGAGTGTTCGCACCCCATTTCGTGGGTGAGCGTTGGTATTTCACGGAATGTTTGTTGGTATCTTGCGGAGTGTTTTGTGTGTATTTCGTTGGCGTACGTGTTTTTTTCACGGTGTGTTCGCCACGTTATCGCAGACCGTCAGCAGCCGTAGGGACCGATTCATCGTGCCCGCATATATGAATGTACCCACGAAATGGGAGACGAAAATGCGTATTCGGTGAAACGGATATGTGTATTTAATGATGTAAAAACACGTAATTGATAATGTGGATATGCGTGTGTGGTGAAACGGAAACACGTATTTGATGACGTGAATATACGTATTTGATAATGTCAGGATACGGGCGCGATGAATCGGCCCCTACGCCTGGCGGAGTGTTCGTACCCCATTTCGTGGGTGAGCGTTGGTATTTCACGGAATGTTTGTTGGTATCTTGCGGAGTGTTTTGTGTGTATTTCGTTGGCGTACGTGGTTTTTTCACGGTATGTTCGCCACGTTATCGCAGACCGTCAGCAGCCGTAGGGGCCGATTTATCGCGCCCGCGTATATGAATACACCCACGAAATGGGAGACGGAAATGCGTATTCGGTGAAATGGATATGTGTATTTGATGATGTTAGGATACGGGCGCGATGAATCGGCCCCTACGCCTGGCGGAATGTTCGTAACCAATTTCGTGGGTGAACGTTGGTGTTTTGCAGAATGTTCGCCACGCATTCGCAATCCGTTTGAAATGCCTTCACGTAATGTTCGCAACGTGTTCGTTATCTGTATGTTACATATTCGCCGTGCAAAAGTATGGTTTTTGCGCCACAAAAGTATGGTTTTTGGCGTGCAAAAACCCCCTTTTTACATTGCAAAAACCCCCTTTTTGGCGTGCAAGAAGTGGGTTTTTGCAAAGCCTTAATTAGTAGGTGGTTGCATTGTTTTTGTGTTTCGGGTAGATGTAGCAATACAATAAATGTTAGAAACAGACGTTATTCATAGTATGAATAAGGCAAAATTTCTATCCATTGTGCTGTTGTTTGTGTGCCTGCTCTATGCTGGAAACGCTATGGGACAGTCGTTTACGCTGCAAGGAAAGGTGTCCGACCAAGATGGAAACCCCATAGAGCTGGCATCAGTGATTGTTGCTTCGCAAGGAAAAATTACGATGAGCAACCTTAAAGGCGAGTTTAATATGCAGCTACAGAGCGAAGATTCGGTTAAAATACGCTTCTCTATGCTGGGCTATAAGAGCAAAGTGAAGGTGTTGCACAAGCCACAAGGAAAGCAAACTCTACAAATTCAGCTTGCAAACGACAACCAATTGGAAGAGGTAGTGGTAGAAGCACACGCACCACAACATGGAACTACCGAAGATATAAAGGTTGAAGCTACTAAGCGAAACCCGTCTGTTTCGGGCAATGCAGTGGAAGAAATATTGCAAACACAGGCAGGAGTGTCTACCCATTCCGAACTTTCGTCGCAGTATAATGTGCGAGGTGGAACGTTCGATGAGAACTCTGTATATATAAATAATGTGGAAGTGTATCGCCCCTTCTTGGTTCGGAGCGGACAACAAGAGGGTCTTTCTGTTATAAATGCCGACCTTGTAGACCGTGTTGGCTTCTCTACGGGAGGCTTCGAAGCTAAGTATGGCGACAAAATGAGCTCGGCTTTAGACATCACTTATAAGCGTCCTAAACGCACAGAAGGCTCTATTACGGCATCGATGTTGGGCGCAAGCGCATATTTTGGACTATCATCGAAGAAACTTACATGGACTAACGGACTTCGATATAAAACAAATAGATACCTCTTGGGTACGTTAGAAACAAAGGGAGAGTATAACCCTTCGTTCTTAGACTACCAAACTTATCTGTCGTGGCAACCATCTAAACGGTGGCAAATAGACTTTATTGGAAACATATCGGATAACAATTACAACTTCGAACCCGAAGACAGAGAAACCAAATTTGGTACACTAAAGAATGTAAAGTCGTTTAAAGTATACTTCGATGGTAAGGAAAAAGACCTCTTCCGCACCTTCTTCGGCTCGCTAAACATTACCCGACACCTATCCAAACACACAGACGTGTCGCTAATAGCATCGGCTTTCTCTACCAAAGAACAACAACGATACGACATTCAGGGGCAATATTGGCTCACACAAACCGAAACTTCGGAGAACTTAGGGGTGGGAACCTACATGCAACACTCACGCGACTATCTTAAAGCAGACGTTAAAAGTCTTAAATTAATGCTGTTGCACCGTGCAGGAAACCACAAAATAGAAGGCGCTTTCACCTATAAGATGGAGAAAATAAAGGAAAATTCTGCCGAATATGAGTATCGCGACTCTGCCGGATACAACATTCCGCACAACGGAGAAACACTCGATATGATTTATTCGCTACGCGCTCGCAACACGTTAAACGCAAAACGCATTGAAACATACGTGCAAGATACATGGAATTTTAAAACCAACGACTCTATACCAACACTGTTTAGGCTGAACTATGGTGTGCGTTACGCCTACTGGAACTTTAACGGAGAGAGTATTGTTTCGCCAAGAGCATCGCTCAATATCACACCCGGCTGGAACAGAAACCTATCGTTCCGTGTGGCAGCAGGACTATACTATCAGGCACCATTCTATAAAGAACTGCGCGATACTGCCACCGTGAATGGCGTAATATATGCCTCGCTGAACAAAAAAACACGTTCGCAACGGTCTATACACGCATTAGCGTCTATGAGCTACCGCTTTACAATGATGAACAGACCATTCAAATTCACTGCCGAAGCATACTATAAAGCCATATCACGACTGGTTCCTTACACGGTAGACAACGTTAAAGTAACCTATTTTGGCGACAAACAAACCTCCGGACACGCCACCGGACTCGACCTAAAACTATTCGGCGAGTTTGTACCAGGCGCCGATTCGTGGCTCACTTTAAGTGTTATGAACACCGCAATGAAGCTAAATGGCAAGAACGTACCCCTACCAACCGACCAGCGTTTTGCCCTTAACCTCTTCTTTACCGACTATTTTCCTGGCTCAACACGGTGGAGAATGTCGCTGAAACTGGCGTATGCAGACGGTCTTCCTTTCTCTGCACCACACCAAGAACTAAGTTCTAACTCGTTTAGAGCACCTGCTTACAAACGCGCCGACATAGGTATGAGTTACCGAATATTTGATAATAACGATGGTTCGCACCACTCTATATTCCGCAATGTGTGGGTAGGCGTAGACTGCTTGAACCTTTTTGGCATTAGCAACGTAAACTCTTACTACTGGATTACAGATATTTCGGGACAGCAATATGCCGTACCTAACTATCTAACAGGTAGACAAATAAACGCAAAACTATCGGTGGAATTCTAAAAAAAACATAGGAACAATAACATAATTTAACCGTTATAACTTGTAAGAATTACATAAAACGACTAACTTTGTAGCGTTATTTAACAACAAATATAAAGACAAAGACGTTATGAAAAAATATGAATGCGATACCTGCGGGTATGTTTACGACCCAGCAGTAGGCGATCCAGACGGTGGCATAGCACCAGGAACAGCCTTCGAAGATATCCCAGACGATTGGGTATGCCCACTATGCGGAGTTTCAAAAGAAGACTTCTCAGTAGTTGAAGAGTAATTTCTAAAAATTTTAAAGTTAATAAATTTATGGGAGGTACGTGGTTTTTTGCCACGTGCCTTTTTTGTTTTTTATGGTCATCTGCGGTGTTATAGCAGCCCGTTTGAATTGTTATCGTAATCCGTTCGCAATGTTTTGGCAGACCGTCAGCAATATTATCACAATTCGTTCGCAATGTTTTGGCAATCCGTTCGCAATGTAATGGCAAACCACAAGCAGCTGTAGGGGACCGATTTATCGTGCCCGCAAATATGAAAACACCCACAAAATGGAGGGCGAATGCACGTTTGTGGTGAAATGAATATATGTATTTGATAATGTCAGGATACGGGCACGATGAATCGGCCCCTACGCCTAACGGAATGTTTCGTGGGTGTTTTCGGAGTGTTCGCACCCCATTTCGTAGGTGTTTCGTGTGTATTTCGTTGGTGTTCGCAACGTTTTGGCAATCCGTTCGCAGCGTAATGGCAAACCACAAGCAGCCGTAGGGGCCGATTTATCGTGCCCGCGTATATGAAAACACCCACAAAATGGGGGAAGAAAACACGTGTGTGGTGAAATGGATATATGTATTTGATAATGTTAAGATGCGTATTCGGTGAAATGGATATGTGTATTTGATAATGTCAGGATACGGGCGCGATGAATCGGCCCCTACGCCTGACGGAGTGTTCGCCACGTATTTTGTGGGCGGACGTTGCATTATTAACAATCCGTTCAGAATGCCTTCACGGAATGTTCGCAACGTGTTCATTCTCTGTGTGTTACATATTCGCTATGCAAAAAGGGGGTTTTTGCGCCACAAAAGTATGGTTTTTGGCGTGCAAAAACCCCCTTTTTACATTGCAAAAACCCCCTTTTTGAAATGCAATATACTAAACAAAGAACACGGAACAACGAAGTGTGGTATTATATATAAGGTGTACTGCCATTGCATTCTGATGCTGAATTTGGTGAAAACAAGGTGCAGTGGCATTATGGTTTGGTGTGCATTTTGGTTTTTAGACATGGCAAACACTTTGCAAAATGGGGTATAACGCAAAAGCGCCAGACCATCACAGTCTCGCGCTTTCGTTAGTTTAAACAGGCAAGATGCCCATTTTTAACTCAGCTTGATTTGTAGGTTCGCGCCTCTCGGCGTTCCCCTCAAAATCTCGCATCGTATGTTATCCTTTATTCAATCTAATTTTTTATTACCTTAAACTAATCCTATTACTTTGAACAATCTCTTTTGTTCTCCTTAAATAAAACAACTAAAAACCTAAATCTATTACTATTAACCTAAACAATCTAATAACCTTTTTGTCTTAATGACGATGCAAAGGTACGCAGGTTTGGCGATACTGAAAAATGTTTTGGCGTATTTTTTAAAATAAAAACTGGTTTCTTGACGTGCGTCAATTATATAGTGTGTTCGCACACGTGTGTTTTTGTAATTTTGCCAAATATTGTTTTAGATTGCGGTGAATAGGGTATATGTGGGTAGAAACTAAAAAACAGATTGCTTGAACTGTGTGTACAGCATAGCAATCTGTTGTTGTTTGGTGTGTGCAACTATCTGTAATGCTTTTTTATGGCATATTACGATGGTTGCAACGGCAATGTTTTTTTACGCCTTCATATCAGGAACAGCGTGTTCGTTGTTATCTTCTTCTGTTTTTTTATCGTTGAGTTTCTCTTTTAAGAAGTCGAGCATTAGGCGTATTGCCCTATTGGTTGCGATGGCAAGATTAATGTCTCGTCCGAAGTTTTCGGTAATTTTGAATGTTCGAATGTCGTCTTTCGATCCATATCCAATCCATATTGTGCCCACAGGAATATCGGCAGTACCACCTCCAGGTCCTGCAACTCCAGTTACGGCGATGGCAAAATCTACCTGTAAAGCATCAATAGCGCCACTCACCATCTGCTTTGCTACCTCTTCGCTAACGGCAGTATGTTCTTGCAAAGTGTCGGCAGAAACGCCCAATAGGTGCATTTTCACCTCGTCGGTATATGCCACAATGCCCCCTTTAAAATAGTTAGAGGCACCTGGAATAGCAATAATGGTTTCGCTAATGCGTCCACCTGTGCAGCTTTCTGCCGTACCAAGCGAATAGCCAGAGGCATAAATAAGGTCGCCAATTTGGCGCGATAATATCTTACTTTCAAATTCCATAGTCGTTAATATCTATTCAAATGTAACTTTACTAAAGGCAGGAAGGTCTATAGAAGCAAACTTTCCGTCTTTAAATTTAAATGTTCCCACACTGGCAATCATAGCCGCATTGTCGGTGGTATAGCTGAATTTTGGTATGTATATAGTCCATCCGAAGCGTGCAGCGTGGTCGTGAAAGGCGTTGCGCAACCCATTATTGGCAGACACTCCGCCTGCTACGGCAACGTGTTTAATGCCTGTGTCTTTAACAGCTTTACGCAATTTCTTCATTAAAATGTCTACAATGGTAAACTCTAAACTGGCTGCGAGGTCGTTTTTGTGGTGTTCTATGAAGTCAGGATCGGCTTTTATCCACTCGCGAAGGTTGTAAAGGAACGACGTTTTTAGGCCCGAGAACGAGTAATTGTAGCCTGGAACGTTTGGTTCGGCAAACTTATATGCTTTAGGATTGCCGTTTCTGGCGAGCTTATCTATGATTGGTCCGCCGGGATATCCTAATCCCATCACCTTAGAACACTTGTCTATGGCTTCGCCAGCGGCATCGTCTATGGTCTGTCCCAGTACTTCCATATCGTTATAAGCATTAACTTTAACTATTTGCGAGTTGCCTCCCGATACCAAAAGGCATATAAATGGGAATGGAGGTTGGCTATTATCGTCGTCGTTTTCCTTAATAAAGTGAGCCAAAACGTGTCCTTGCAAGTGGTTTACGTCTATTAGTGGTATGCCCAAAGCCCTTGCAAAGCCTTTTGCAAAGCTAACACCCACGAGCAAACTTCCCATTAAACCCGGTCCGCGTGTAAAGGCAATGGCAGACAATTGTTCCTTTGTTATGCCGGCACGCTTAAGAGCTTGGTCTACAACAGGCACTATATTTTGTTGGTGTGCCCGTGAAGCCAGCTCTGGAACAACGCCTCCGTACGCCTTATGCACGTCTTGTGAGGCTGTAACATTACTAAGAATAACACCATTTCTCAGTACTGCTGCACTGGTATCGTCGCAGCTACTCTCTATGCCAAGTATATAAATATCCTCGTTTTTCTTCATTATTGTTTTCTTCTTGTGCTGTTTGCGCACCGTCTGTGTAGCCTTTTTATGTTGCTGTTTTGTGTTTTTGGCTTAGTGTGTAAGTATTTCTACCCCGTTATCGGTCATAACAAAGGTGTGTTCCCACTGTGCCGATGGTAGTTCATCGCCCGTTATTACTTCCCAGCCGTATGGGTCGTCGGCATCTATAAACACTTTCCATGTGCCTTGATTTATCATTGGTTCAATGGTGAAAACCATTCCTGGCACCAGCAGCATACCTGTTCCTTTGTGTCCATAGTGTAGAACTTCGGGCTCTTCGTGGAACTTTAAGCCCACGCCATGCCCACAAAGGTCGCGCACAACCCCATATCCGTACTTCTCGGCGTGCTTTTCTATGGCGTGTCCAATGTCTCCAACGAACGAGTAAGGCTTAGCTGCTGCAGCTCCAATGTCTAAGCATTCTTTTGCAACACGCACCAATTGTTCTTTCTCTGGAGTAGTTTTTCCAATAATAAACATACGACTTGCATCTGCAAAATAGCCATCAACAATGCACGTCATATCCACATTTATAATGTCGCCTTCCTGTAAAACGTCTTCTTTTTTTGGTATTCCGTGGCATACCACCTCGTTTATGCTGGTGCAAACACTCTTTGGATAGCCTTCGTAGTTAAGGCATGCAGGTGTGGCATTGTGTTCTTTGCAAAACGCCATACATATATCGTCTATCTCTTGTGTATTCATTCCGGCGTGAATAGCGTCTGCCACAGCGTCTAAGCAACCTGTGTTTACAACGCCAGCACGGCGTATTCCTTCTATTTGTTCGGGAGTTTTTATAAGGTTTCGAGTAGGTACAAGCTTTCCTTTCTTCTCGAATTCCATTATTTTTTTATCCATTTCGGTTGGCTCTTGCCCGGGTAGACAGTGCCACCTTCTCTTCTTAAACATCATTGTTACCGTTTTTAAACTTCATTGCAAAAGTACTATAATAAATGTAAATGGCAAAGGAATTAACTCATTTTTATCTCTTCTGCATCTTGATAGCCAACTACTTGTTTTGTTGAAATTATAGAAGGCTTTTTGCTTTCTCGGTGTATAGTTTTATGGAAAAATATGTATTGTTTTGCAATATAATACTTGATTTAAATCAATTAAATGCAAATTAATGAATAAAAACAGTGAATTATTTGTGGTTTTAAGTATTTATTACTATCTTTGCTACCATCTTAAAAGTAGAAAAAACGTTACTTCTAATAAGTAAGTTGTTATAAATTGTGTTTTAAAAACACTGTATACGATTTTTCTCAGGGGCAGTGATGCTCTTCAAATGTTTATATTTAAGTTTATTAAAGTTTTCTTCAGTTAAAGTTATAGATTAGGTAGAAGACGATTGATTCAGGATAACTTTTCTGTTATTAGCCACTTTTTTCTTCGCCATTTTGGTTCTTTTCCATTGCCTTTTTATGCTTTTAACTTCACCATATCCACTTTTTTATTCGTCATCTTGGGTTGTATTCTCGTGCTGAATATGGCTTATATTTTTGTTGTATATAGCTTACATTTTTGCTATATATATAATGTGTCGTTTTGTTTTGTTAGTTTTTGTTTTACCATAACTTTTGTTTTCTGTTTCCATTATTATGCTTTCTAAATGCCATTTATATGTGGCTAAAATGTAAAACTTATGTAACTCTAATTTTATGGTATATTTGTTGAAAAGGGCAGACTATACTGATTGTTATCGCACACTATTTTAAAATTAGTTAAAGAGGTGGTTTTTTGCCGACAAACATTTTGTTTTTAAATGAAAATAGTGTACATTTACATTCGTTATCCTGAAACAATCTTATATACCTTACTAGCTAATACCCTAATTTATATAATATCTGCGGGCTGCGAAGTCCGCTTTTTTTATTTGTAAAGATACATTCAGCCATTATCGAATCATTTTTTTTACATATCCACCGCCCATTTGTGTGGCAGCAAAAAACATTCTGTGTTTTAGTATTACCGTATATGCTCTAAATTCAGAACCCCATTTTGGTATTTCAAAAAGGGGGTTTTTGCAATGTAAAAAGGGGGTTTTTGCACGCCAAAAACCATACTTTTGTGGCGCAAAAACCATACTTTTGCATAGCGAATATGTAACATACAGAGAATGAACACGTTGCGAACGTTCCGTGAAGGCATTTCAAACGGATTGCGAATGCGTTGCGAATACGTATATGTGGGCACGATAAATCGGTCCCCTACGGCTGCTAACGGTTTGCGATAACGCTGCTAACGGATTGCCAAATGTGTCCCAACGGATTGCGAATGCGTTGCGAATACGTATATGCGGGCACGATGAATCGGTCCCCTACGGTTGCTGACGGTTTGCGATAACGCTGCTAACGGATTGCCGTAATGCTGCTAACGGATTGCGATAATGTAACGAACACCCACGAAACACCCAACGAACACCCACGAAATGTGCACCGAACACTCTCTATTTTGTGGGTAAATAATTTGTTGCAGACGTGTTGTTGTGTTATGTTTGTGTGTTTACAAGTTCTTTAATATTTATGTTTTTCAGAGCGTTAAGATAGTTTTTGTGAATAGTTTCCACCTTTTTGTACGCATCTTTTTGCCATGCATATTCAGGCAAATGGTGGTTAAGTTCGGTGTTTTGTGTAGGTTCTGTTCCCATACGGTCCACCAGTTCGCCCACGCTAATGTTGTTAGTGTCGTGCGTAGGAGTGTATGTAACTCGGTTAGTTGTAGGCAAATGGTTTTCGGTAATCAGTTCAATGGTTTTCAATCTGTCCAATATAGCCATTGTAACACGTATAGGAATGCCCGTTTTTTCTTCCAGTTCTAAAGCCGTGTATGGTTCTTCGTCGTTGGCAAAGCGTTGGCAAATGTAGCTTAACACGGTGGCGCTCATTGCAAGAAAGTGGTTATAGCAAACCTTTTTTGGTTCTATAGTGCATTGGTAGTAGTCTAAATTCTGGTTTATATAGCAGAGTTCGGCACAAAAGAGGCATATATACCACGACATAAGCATCCATAACATAAACAAAGGAAGTGCTGCAAACGATCCATACACGGCATTATAGCTTGTTAGAAACACTTGTCCGTGAATGTAGAACCCTTGTAAGGCGAGCATTAAAAGGCTGGCTAGCACAGCTGGTCCTATTGTTTTGCTAAGCTGAACCTTTGCATTTGGCATAAAAACATATAGCACTACAAACATAAAAGTTAGTATTGTCCACGGCAGAAGATAGCGTAGCGAGAAGCGTGCAATGGTTCCGAGAAATAAAAAACCGTTTAAATTTTCTACGAAGCTGTAGAGATATATGCTCAGTCCAGACATTATGATGATGCTGATTGGCACCAGAAACATCATAGCGGTGTAGTCTATGAGAATCCTACTGATGGGTCGTGTACCCTTAACCTGCCATATACTGTCGAAAACACGCTCTACTGTGTTTATCAAAGAGAACACACTGTAAAGCATAATAAGTAGTCCGATGCCAATAAAAATGCCTGTTTTGGCATGTGTAAGATACGATTGTGTGAGTGTTAGCAACCAGTTTGCCACTTCGGGTTGTGCCGAAAGCATATCTTTAAACTGCGATTCTATGAACTTACCGAAGCCAAAACCGTTGGCAATAGCAAATATCATGGCAGCAATTGGCACTATTGCCATAATGGTAGAGAACGACAGCTGAGCAGCGAAAGTTATGTGTTCGCGCTCTATAAAGAACTTTATTGTAAGGTAAAACTTCTGCAACAGTCTAATAGCAATACCTTTACGTTTAGACATATACTCTGTTTTTTGCCACATTTCTGTGGTAAAAAAGTTCTTTATTTTGGTTATATCCATCTTCATTCTCGTTCCTTTTTTGTTTCTCAAAGGGTGTGTCTTCTTTACAAAAGGGCAAAGAACACAGTGCAAACTTAATAAAAAAAGGTGAAATCAACAACGATTTCACCTTTTTATATCTATGTATGTTGCAACTTGCCGATAGGGTTTCAGTAAGTTGTTGTATGCCATTTGCCTTAAAGATAGCAGCGAATTGGCATAGATTCAGCGGTTTTTTTTGTCTTGATACATAAAGTAAAGACGTCCAATTACTGCGCCCACAAAGAGCAAAATCGCTACTGCTAATGTTCCCATACTATTCTCCTAACTTCTAATTACTATCCTTTTCCGTTAGGATTTACGGTTCTTTCTGTCTTGATATATAAAGTAAAGACCACTAATTGTTGCTAATAACGAAACAAAAATCGATACTATTACTGCGCCCATACTATTCTCCTAACTTCTAATTACTATCCTTTTCCGTTAGGACTTACGGTCTTTTTTGTCTTGATACATAAAGTAAAGACCTCCAATTGTTGCTACTAGCGAAACAAAAATCGATGCTACTATTGCTCCCATACTATTCTCCTAACTTCTAATTACTATCCTTTTCCGTTAGGATTTACGGTTCTTTCTGTCTTGATATATAAAGTAAAGACCACTAATTGTTGCTAATAACGAAACAAAAATCGATACTATTACTGCGCCCATACTATTCTCCTTCCTTCTGTTTTTTATCTTTATTGATTAAAATGAGACCCCAACCTAAAGTCAATATTGTGCCAATCATCACTCCAACAAAGACCCAAGGGCGGTTCATATTGCCCAAAGCCGAAGATAATAGCAAAGCTGTTACCATATACTTTGCTATATCCATAAACCATTTTCCTAACTCTTTTTTCATAATGCAAATATATAAATAATTCTTGTATTACGGTTCTTATTCTTAGAAAAAATAGCTAATATCTTTTATTTTGCCCTTCTTTCTATCGCCATTGGTGTTTTATTGCAATATAAAAGAAACCTCGCTATAAAGGAAAATCCCATATAACGAGGTTTAAAACTATGTGTTATCGTTGTCGGTTTACTTAATTAAGTCTACCGAACGCTTAATAAACTTGTCGAGTGCAGCACCCTTTAGCAATCCGTTTTGCAAGAGAGCAAGGTCTATTAGCTGATGTATGGCATTGTTGTTTTTAGCATAATCGGCTATCACAGTGTTCTTTTCGTTACGCTGTTTTGTAAGTTCGTCCTCTGTATTCTTTAGTTCGTCCTTCTCGTTTTGTGTAACTTCTTCTGGCTTTTTCTTACCCTGTTCCTGTCGTAAAGCAGCTTCGCGCGCCTGCAAACCCTTAATTTCGCTACGTATAGGCTGCAGTTTTTCGGCAGTAGAAGCATTGCTTTCGTTCAGAATTTGCTTAATAATGGCGTGGTCAGAGTTCAGTACAATGGTGTAAGTGTCGGGCATTTGTGCATAGAAACCCATACCTTGCTGGTATTGGCTCATCTCTTTCATACGGCGCATATACTCGTTTTGTGTAGCCACAATAGGCTGAGCGGTTTCGCCAAGTGGTTCTACGTTCACCATAAATTCTGCTTTTTCCACCTTAGGCATCTGCGATTGGAACGCCTGTGTTAGTGTATCGGCATCGTTTTCGCCAAGTTTTTCGCCCTTTGTTTCATCGTTTTTCGCAATAATATGGTCTATAATGTCAGAGTCTACCCGTACAAATCGCGATTTTTCGAGCTTTTGTTCCAACATAGAAAGCATAGGAACGTCTAGCTGTCCATCGGCTAACAGCACCGAATATCCCTTTGTGCGTGCTGTTTCAATGTACGAATACTGTTCCTCTTTGTTGGTTGCGTAGAGATAAACAAGCGTTCCGTCCTTATCGGTTTGGTTGTCTTTAATAAGCGTTTTATACTCTTCGAAGGTGAAGTTCTTGCCATCTACATCGGTAAAGAGCGAGAAATCTTTTGCACGATCGTAGAAATCGGGTTGCGAAAGCATACCATAGTTCACGAAAAGCTTAAGGTCTTGCCACTTTTCTTCGTACTCTTTGCGGTTTTCTTTGAATATTCCGTTGAGCCTATCTGCCACTTTCTTGGTAATGTAAGTAGATATTTTCTTTACGTTAGCATCGCTTTGCAAATAGCTTCGGCTTACATTCAGTGGAATATCTGGTGAGTCTATCACCCCATGAAGCAGGGTAAGGAACTCTGGAACAATGCCTTCTACCTGGTCTGTAACGAATACTTGGTTGCAATAGAGCTGTATCTTGTTGCGCTGAAGCTCTATATTGTTCTTCACGCGTGGGAAATACAGAATACCAGTAAGGTGGAATGGATAATCAACATTTAGGTGAATCCAGAACAAAGGCTCGTCGTTCATTGGGAAGAGTGTACGATAGAACTGCTTATAGTCATCGTCTTTCAGTTCAGCGGGTGCTTTTGTCCATAGCGGTTCCACGTTGTTTATAACGTTATCCTCGTCTGTTTCCACGCTTTTACCGTCTTTCCATTCTGTTTTTTTGCCAAAAACTACAGGCACAGCCATAAACTTACAGTACTTGTTTAGTAGGCTTTCTATTTTCTGTTTCTGTAAAAACTCCTTGCAATCGTCGTCTATATAGAGCACAACATCGGTGCCATGGGTTGTCTTTTCGGTGTCTTCTATCGAAAATTCAGGGCTTCCGTCGCAGCTCCAACGTACTGCTTGTGCGCCGTCGCGATAGCTTTTAGTTACTATTTCAACCTTTTTAGACACCATAAAGGCAGAGTAGAAGCCCAAACCAAAGTGTCCTATAATGGCTTCAGCCTTATCTTTGTACTTATCTAAGAAGTCTGTAACACCCGAAAAAGCTATTTGGTTAATGTATTTGTCTATCTCTTCTGCCGTCATACCTATACCATTATCGCTCACGGTGAGTGTTCCTGCCTTCTCGTCGAGGCTTACACGAACCTTCAAATCGGTGGTTTCGCCTTTAAACTCGCCTGTTGCGGCAAGCGTACGTAGCTTTTGTGTAGCGTCTACAGCGTTAGATACCAACTCGCGAAGGAAGATATCGTGGTCTGAATAGAGGAATTTCTTAATAACAGGGAATATATTCTCTGTTGTTACACCTATTTTTCCTTTTTGCATATTATATATTTTTATTTGTTAATTTCTATCTGCTTGTATCAATACAAATGGTGTGCCAAAATGCTGTAGATGTGCCTTTGCACCGCAAAAATGTTTTGTTTTGCTTTTAATATCTATACTTTCATTATGTGAAAATATCTAACATTATTCTAATTATAACCCTTGTTATGCCATATTTTCTATTTATTTTCCTATTTTTGTAGCGGTAATTGGTCTTGCCAAAACTAAATAACAACAAAAAATGGGCATTGTTTTAAATGTTTATATCGTGGCAGACTCATTGAAATACAGTTATTCTCTATGCTTCGAAGAGCTAAAAACTTAGACAAACATAATAGATTAGCGAGACTAAAAATGGTGTAACAATAATTAACTATCGGACAAAATAGGGTGCGAAAACCAAAATTTCCACACCGCATATCCATTTATTGGCTATATGAATGTAAAGAGAACAGCAGCTCGGGGACAGGTTCAGGTGTACACGGGCAACGGAAAAGGGAAGACCACAGCAGCCTTTGGACTAGCCATACGTGCATGTATGGCAGGCAAAAAAGTGTTTATTGGACAATTTATGAAGTCGATACAATACAACGAAACACGCATTGCCACGTTCATAGACAACCTTTCTATAGAGCAATTTGGTAATGGTTGCCTACTTACGCGCGCCCCTTCGGCTGTAGATAAACAGCACGCTCAAGACGGATTAGCACGGTGTGCAGAACTTCTTAGTTCGGGAGAATGGGACGTAGTGATATTCGATGAAATAACAATAGCACTACACATGGAACTTATTAGCATAGACGAACTTATGCAAGCATTAGAAAACAGAGACCCAAAAACCGAAGTTGTGCTTACTGGTCGTTATGCTCCGAAACAACTAATTGCCTATGCCGACCTTGTAACAGATATGCAAGAGGTGAAGCATTACTACACCACCAAAGAAGTGTTGTCGCGTAATGGCATAGACAGATAGGTGTTTAAAAAGCAGCTTACCACTTGTTTTACACATTCCAAAAATGGCTTTTGGTGTGTGCTCACCGCCCTTTAGTCTAACACAGTCTATCATACTGAAACACAGCACTATAGAAAGGGGTTTTCAAAAACCCCCTTTTTGCGTTGCAAAAGTATGGTTTTTTGCGTGCAAAAAGTAGGTTTTTGCATTGCAAAAGTATGGTTTTTGTTTTTTAAGAGAGTGTTTTTTGTTTTACAATACATCATACCGTGTCCACGAACACCCACAAAATGGTATTGCATATTCGCATCGTTGGTATTGTAATTCTGTTATTTTTATTTATTGTACCCCACGTTTCGCCACGTTCATTCCGTAGGCGTAGGGGCCGATTTATCGTACCCGTTCCCACGAAATTCCACCAAATGGCGTTGCGTATTCGCACCGTTGGCGTTGCAATTCTGTTATTTTATTTATTGTACCCCACGTTTTGCCACGTCCATTCCGTAGGCGTAGGGGCCGATTTATCGTGCCCGTGCCCACGAAATTCCACAAAATGGCGTTGCGTATTCCCACCGTTGATATTGCAATACATCATACCGCACCCACGTAATTCCACAAAATGGCGTTGCAATTCGCATCATTTCGACACATCAAAACCATTTGGTTCGGATTGAAAAACGGGCGCGATGAATCGGCCCCTACGCCTTGCGGTGTGTTCGCTGCCATACATTTGCGCAATAAATGGATATTACGGAATGTTCGCTGATATACATTTTGTATGATAAATAAACCATACGTGGGTGTTTGTTGATATATTTTTCCACGTCCACCCCGTAGGCGTAGGGGCCGATTTATCGTGCCCGTACCCCCGAACACCCACCAAATGGCGTTGCGTTGGTGCTATTTGGCAATATAATATTTACCTATTTTTGGGTATTGCCCACCTTTTTATATCTTACTAACTTTGCATTTGCAAAACAAAAATATTATAAAACAAATTCTAAATGATAGTTATTATGAGAAAAAACTACTTTTTGTTGTTCGTGTGCGGACTACTTTTTTCGTTCACCAATGCTATGGCTGCGGTGGGAAATGGTGTAATTAAATTTAAAACAAACACACCAATAGGACAGAAAATGACGATAGAAATGCTTATTTTCGACGGTTTAGACGAAGACGGAGACGCAAAAGATAAAGACCCTAACATAGGCGATAACTTCTCTATAGACGGCGCAAGCAACATAAGCGTGGCAGGAATGAAAGTGTTTTTCACAGTAAATGCACCCGAAATAACCATTCATGGCGATGCAGACTACCTATCTATGCCAGCACAAGGTGTAACTTCTATAGACCTAAGTAAGGCTAACGAACTGCGCGAACTACGGGTAAACGAAAATCCAATTACCAGTATCGATCTTTCTAAAGCAACAAACTTAAGCGTGGTTTGGGCAAGCTATTGCAAAGAACTCACCACTGTTAATTTAGAAAACACCCAAAACCTTACAGCAATATCGTTGCAAGGAACACAAATTACGGCACTTAATTTGAGCAATAGTCCTAACATTAGCACTCTTAATGTAGGCGAAAACCAAAACCTAAGAACCATTGACGTAACAAAACTTCTATTTCTTGAGGAACTATGGGTGAATGGAAACGGCATTGAAAACTTAGATGTTTCTGAGAATCCGAACCTCGAAAGGTTAGAATGTAGCCAGAATAGTCTTACCAAATTAGACGTTTCACACAATCCAAGAATAGAGTTCTTGTCGTGCTGGGGCAACAAGTTGGCTGGCGAATCAATGGATAAACTTATAGCATCTCTGGCAAAAGAAACCGAAGGAAACGAGAGAGAGTTCTGCGTTTACAACAAACTTTACGACAAAGAACACAATTCTTTAACCGTAAAACAAGCCACTGCAGTGAAAGAACGTGGGTGGACACCAAAGCAAGCAACAGGTTCTATGGACCTATTTACGTGGAAAGAGTTTGACGGCGACGATGCTACTGGCATCAGCAACGCCACTATGAATAGCAAAGATAATGGTGCTTGGTACGACTTAAACGGCCGACGCATAGCTCAACCCGTACAAAAGGGCATCTATATACATGGAGGTAAGAAAATAGTAGTCAGGTAACAACACTTTCGTATACAGTAAAAACCAGAGTTTCTGTGCGCTTTTTGCATGGAAACTTTGGTACTTTTAAATACATAACAACCATTTGCGAAACACAATTCTGCTATTGTAGAATTGCGAATGTGGTGCATTGGCATATAAAAAATGTACAGGCAACAAACCGTGCTCCCTACAATTAAACCCCACAAACATTGTAAATAGCAACAAAAAAATATTTAATATAAGGTGAAAAAACTCTTATTTACACTCCTTGTAAGCCTATTTTGTAGTCAGATACAAGCCCAAATGCGTTGCAAAGTGTTAGAAGCAGGCACACAGCAACCCATTATAGGTGCAACAGTTATGGCACTTACCACAAAAAAAATAGTAGCCGTAACCGACCAAAACGGTTGTTTCCTACTATCAACAAACTTCAATCAGCAGGTAAAAATATCCTATATAGGCTACAAACCCCTACAAGTGGTGCCCAAACAAGGGGCAGTTTACCATCTAAATTTAGACGTAAACAGTTTGCAAGAAGTGGTTGTTACCGCACAAGAAGGGCGTGGCTTGTCGAGCGTTTCCACCATTAGCAAGCAAGCAATGGAGCATTTGCAGCCCTCAAGCTTTACCGATTTGCTGGAACTTTTACCCGGAGGACGAGCACACGACCCACATCTTAATGTGCCAAACACCATAAATCTGCGCGAAGTGCCCATAGCAAGCAACCAGTATAACACCTCTTCTCTGGGCACACGCTTTATTATTGACGGTGCACCAGTTAGCGTAAATGGAAACATGCAATACCTTTCGGGAGCAGTAGACCGCACATCTGGCAAACGAAACTACACAAATGCAGGAGTAGATATGCGTACTATTTCTACCGACGATATACAAGAAGTAACCATTGTTCGAGGCATTCCGTCGGTGCAATATGGCGATCTTACCAGCGGTTTAGTAAAGGTTAAGCGAACAAAAGGTGGCAATTTCCTCTCTGCAAGGTTCAAAGCCGATATGGATTCGAAGCTGTTTTATTTGGCAAAAGCCTTTGAGTGGCAATCTAAAAAACTATCGCTCAACCTCAGTGCCGACTATCTTGACAACAAAGCAGAGCCGCGAAACCTGCTCGAAACCTACCAACGCATCACCCTTTCGGCACGTCTTAACAAACAATGGAACACAGAAACAATGCGCTATAACGCCTCGTTGAATGTAGATTATGGTGGTTCGTTCGACAACGATAAGGTAGATCCAGAGTTCAACCATGGGGGAATAGACAAGTATAAGTCTACCTACAACCGCTATGCAACCAGTTTTTTGTTTGCCATAAATAGCAAAAACAATCAAACCTTCTTTACCAATGGCGAGCTGTCGGCATCGTTTTCGTACGAACGAAACCGCTTAGAACGCACCAAACTTGTACAGTTAGACGGCGACACACCCGCAGCAACAACCATGACAAACGGCGAAAGCGATGCCGTGTTAATATCTCCTTACAAATATACCGCCACACATACGGTAGACGGAAAACCCATTAGCGTGTATCTAAAAGCCAATGCCAACTTTACACTACCCATAAAAGGACTCTCTAACACTATGCTTGTGGGAACCGATTACCAGATGGATCGCAACCTTGGAGAGGGGCAAATGTTCGACCGTTTGCACCCCGTTTACACCGGAGCATCGTATCGTCCACGCCGATATGCCGACATTCCAGCCTCGCAAACATTGGCTGCTTACATAGAAGAAACCCTTAGTAAAGGCATAGGAAACCACAAATTAGACATAGAAATGGGCGTGCGAGCCGAAACAATGCTGGGTATAAGTAAACGTTTTGCCATATATAATAAGGTGAATATAGACCCACGACTGAATGCAGGGTGGACTTTTCCATCGTTTAACCTGTGCCAACGCCCCATAACAGTGAGCCTTTCGAGCGGAATAGGCTGGCAAAGTATGTTTCCAACCATAGATTTGCTCTATCCAGAACCCACCTATATGGACATAGTAGAGCTGAACTACTATCACGAAAACCCACAATACAGGCGTATGTACCTACAAACCTACGTGGTAGACCCTACTAACACGGCACTGAAAGCGGCACGAAACCTAAAGTGGGAAGCCAAAACAGATGTGGAGTGGGGTGGAAACAGGCTCACACTAACCTATTTTGTGGAAGACATGAAATCGGGTTTTCGCACTATGGAAGTATATGCTCCATACGCTTATAAGGAGTTTGATGCCTCTGGAATAGACCCCGATGCACTTACAAACCGTCCCGATATTAGCACATTGCCCTACCAAACAAAGCGCGTAATGCGGGCTTACGACCACGCTTCTAATGGTAGCCGAACCTATAAACAAGGTTTAGAGTGGGTGCTATCCACAGTTCGCTTTCCTGTTATCAATACTAGGCTCACCATAACAGGGGCTTGGTTTCGCACCGAATACCACAATTCGCAACCCATAATGTACAAACCTGCTAAGATGGTGGGTGGCGAACCACTCGAAATAGTGGGCATATACAAAGACGACGATGGCTTTATAAGAGAAATGGTAAATACCAATTTCACCTTCGATACCACCATTCCAAAACTCAAATTGGGCTTCTCGCTATCGGCACAATGTGTTTGGCTCACCGCAGAACAGTCTATGCGGAAAGAAAATATGCCGTTGAAATATATGGATACCAACGGAAACATACACCCATACACCGAAACCGACACACACGATACCTACTTACAATATCTCGTTAGAACCTATACCGATGGAATGTTTACCCGACAAACCGTTCCATTTAGTATGGATTTGAACCTGAAGGCTACCAAAAAACTCTTCAACAACAAGCTCATGGTGGCTCTATTTGTAAACAAACTGTGGGACATACACCCCGATTACAAACGCAACAACTTTGTTATAAGGCGATATGTAACACCATATTTCGGATTGGAAATGAACGTAAAACTATAGAAAAATACGGAAACGCACACCGTGTGCCTATCCAAACACATAAAAACAAACACTACAATGAAATGCTTATTCTACATTATGGTTGTGCTTATGCTACCCTTACTTGCAATAAGGTGTACACAAAAAGACGACGACTACTATACGCAAGCAATGGTAACACTGCAAGTTTCCGACACTATAACACCCATAGAAATGCAAGGAACTGTGGTGCTTAAAAACCTATCGAATGGCAGAAGCTACACCGTTTCCACATTTCAAGAAAACACTGCCACCATTAACGTGTTGCGAGGAGCATATATGATGGACGCCGAAGGTACCATACGATACCGAATGGCAGACGGAACAGAAGGCGTAAAATACTATAGAGCATCGGAAAACTATATAGAAATTGTTGCTCACCCCACACAAATACGCACCAATATACTATTTATGTAAAAACAATAAACTATTGGTATGTATAAACTATATAATTCCTGCAAAAACAAAAACCCCCTTTTTGCAATGCAAAAACTACCTTTTTGCACGCCAAAAACCACCTTTTTGCAATGCAAAAACCATACTTTTGAAATTCAACCACCTACTTATGTAAATACGAAATGAGAAGATACCTATTTATAACCCTTTGTTGTTGTTTGCTGTTTTCGCCCATAAGAGCACACGAACAAGACACTATAGCAATTGCCGAACACCAAAACCAGTGGACAAAAGTGTTAGACAACGCCCTGCACAACCCAGCTTTTATGCACAACGTGTACACCACATCGCTATCGGAAATGTATCTGAACCTGAACTATAAACATGCCAACATTCCACAACAACCACAATTGGGCAATGCACACACACTGGGCAATGCAACCGTAAGCTCTTATTTGCATCTCAATGCTACCACTACCGTATGGGGAGGAGCATCTTACAAAACAGGAAAAATACGCAATATACGTTTCAATTCCACCTCCGACTACGAACAACTATACCCATACGTAATGGCAGATACCATTGGAGGAGACCTGCAAAACGAGCAATATGCCTTTTACGGAGGCTATGCCGTGAAGCTGAAACAATGGACCTTTGGAGCAAAAATAAACTTTAGAGCCGAACACGAATACCGAACCATCGACCCCAGACCACGAGGAATAGCAACCGATTTGACCCTACGTGTGGGGCTGGCTCGTGCTTATGGAAACTACAATATAGGGGCAGGAGTGGGTATGCACACCTATAAACAAACCAACAATGTAGACTTTTACAACCCTTTGGGCGTAGTTCCAGAATACCACATGACGGGACTTGGAACCAACTATGTGCGCTTTGCAGGTGCAATACGCTCGTCGTACTATAAAGGAACAGGCACCATTGCCGACCTACAGCTAACTCCATTAAACACCAGTGGCGCATATTTGTCTGTCGAAGGAACATATATGCCTTACAACAACATACTTACCGAACTTAACGCACTACCCATTAGCAAACTCGAAGTTACCACTATGGCAGCACAAGCAGGCTGGAAACACGAAGGAAAATGGCGGTGGGCACTCTTCGCAGGATACCGTATGGAACACCGGCGAGGTAAAGAACACATAGCAGGAAGCTCGTCGAGCACCGAATATAAGTCGCTTATAACACTCTCAATGTACCAAAACAACAAAGCCGACTACCATTTGGGCGGAGCATTAAGCACAGGCAACCAATCGAAAATAATGCTTAACGCACAGTTAGGGTGGCTAAACGACTATTCGGAATACATAGATTTGCGACGCGAAATGGCATTTACAAAAACCTACGGACGGCTCGGTTGGCAGTGGTTATGGTGCAACAAAACACAACAAAAACACCAAAACACAGCACAATGGCAAATAGAATGGAACACAAATGCTGCCTATTTCCACAACAACTCTAAACGAATTGTTATGCCGTATGCCATTATGGATAAGCAAATAACACAACTTGTAAACAACATATATGCCACCAAAACAGCGCATCTCTGGACTTTGGCAACACAATGCACCGTCTATCATCAGCCCAAACAGTGGAAAGGGGTAGGCGTTTTCCTAAAAACAGCCTTCGCTTATAGCCATTCTGCCTTGCTACATCAGGTAGAAACAAACGTTGCAATGGGCTTAACCTTCTAACAAAAAACCAATTATAACAACGCAATATAGCAATGAATATAAACAAAAACAGCCAAAAGCAACCCCCAATATTAGCACTATTTGCAATGCTTTGCATAGCTTTCGCATCGTGCACAAACTATAACGACAACGGCATAGAACCCCAAATAGCAAACCATAGCCTTGCGCTCACCATACCACTCAATATAAATGGCGCAACACTAACCCAAACAACAGCCGTGCTAACCAATGTAGAAACCGGCAAACAATATACCGCTACCAACTTTAAACCCGCTGGAAAGGAGTTCGAAACCACAGTTTCAGTACCCGAAGGCAACTATAACATAGCCGTAAAAGGCACTATAAACTATAAATTAAACAACCAAAACATAGCCGCAAAGGTAAAAGCCGAATGCCAAAACATAGCCATTAGCGCAGCCGAACCCCAAAAAACAACCCAAATAGCCCTAAATGTGTATTCTGCACAAGAGGGATTTGTAATATCAGAAATATTCTTTACCGGCACAACAACCCCCGATGGGTTTATGTATACCGACGATCAGTATATCAAAATAGGCAATAATAGCGACACAACAATGTATGCTGACGGCATAGCTTTCATAGAATCGTTCTTCACAAGCGACGATAAACACGACTATCAACCCGATATTAGAAACGAAGCAATGACCATTTCTGCCATCTATGTCATACCCGGCACCGGACACGATGTACCCGTTCTGCCCGGAAAAGAACTACTTATAGCGCTCACCGCCATAGACCACCGCCCCATAAACCCTAACTCTTTCGACCTGAGAAAGGCAGATTTTGAAATCTACGACAAGTCTTCGCACCCCGAAGGAGACCAAGATAACCCCAAAGTACCCAACCTTTTAAACTGGTATGCTAACTTTAATGGAACGTTTGTAATGCACACTCGTGGAGTAAAAAGCTACGCATTGGCTCGCCCAATGGTAGACCAAAGCACATATACAAAGCAATATAGATACAAATTTGGCTACATTTTTAAACAAGGAGACATAGTGGTGCCAATGAACGAAAACGAATATTTCATGCCAAATGCGTGGATAATAGATGCCGTAAACCTTGCCGTTCCCACCGTATATGAGTGGAATATAATATCGGCAAGGCTAGATAAGGGCTTCACTTACTGTGGAAATGTAGACTTTGATGAGGCTCGTTACAACAAAGCTGTGGTAAGAAAAAGAAACGAAAATGGGTGGATTGATACCAATAACTCTACCAACGACTTCACGCCAAACGCTGTTCCATCGTGCTCAAAGCTGCCTTAAACAACATAAAAGCTGGCAAAACAAACCACAATAACAATATAAACAAAACATAAAAAGCAAAATATGCAAAACAAAATGAAACACTTTCTAACCATTGTAGCACTTTTCTTTGCATGCAATATATATGCACAACAAGGAAAAATAGATAACGATAACACCATAAGAAAGGGCATTTTGCCGAACGGAATGACCTATTATATACGCCATAATGCACAAACTAAAGGCGTAGCAGACTTCTATATTGCACAGAAAGTTGGCTCTATTCTCGAGGAAAAACGCCAACGCGGACTGGCACACTTCCTAGAACACATGGCTTTTAACGGCACAAAACACTTCCCAGGCAACACTTTGCAACCCGGAATAGTGGCTTGGTGCGAAAGCGTAGGCATTAAGTTTGGTGCCAATCTTAATGCTTATACCAGCGTAGACCAAACTGTTTACAACATATCGGCGGCACCTGTAACACGCGAAGGCGTAATTGATTCGTGCCTATTAATACTAAACGACTGGAGCCACGAACTACTTTTAACCGACAAAGAGATAGACAAAGAACGGGGAGTGATAGAAGAAGAATGGCGAACACGCCGCTCTGGTATGGCTATGCAACGACTTTCAGAACAAGCTATGCCCGTTATTTATGCCGGAACAAAGTATTCTGACTGTATGCCAATAGGCAATATAGACATTGTTAGAACATTTCCTTACAACGATTTACGCGACTATTACAGCAAATGGTACCGTCCAGACTTGCAAGCTATTATAGTTGTGGGAGACATAAACGAGGATAAAATAGAAGAAAAAATAAAAAAACTGTTTGCTAAAATACCACTTCCACAAAATCCCGCACACCGCATTTACTACCCAATAGGTAACAACGAGAAGATGATACTATACACGGCTACCGACAAAGAACAGCCTACCGTGAATTTTACACTATACATGAAACGCGATGTAACACCAAAACAAGAACGAAACACCATACAAAACTATGCCGACGACTACAAAACTAACATTCTGAGAATGGCTATTAACGACCGATTAGAAGAGTTGAGCAGAACAAAAAACGCACCTTTTATATCGGCATCGGTACGAAGTGGCAACTTCTTTCTGGCATCTACAAAAGATGCTTTCGAGCTTTCGGGCGTACTAAAAGAGGGAAAAGCGCTCGAAGCAATACAACTTCTGGTGGGAGAAGTGGAACGGGCACGTGCCAACGGCATAACTATAGATGAACTGAAAAGGGGAAAAGCCGAAATGCTATCGTATGCAGAGAACGACTATAACGACCGCTCTAACAGGCGAAATGGCGAATTTGTGGAACAATGTGTGCAGAACTTCCTCGAAGAAACACCCATTATAGAACCTGAAAAAGAACTCGAAATGGTGAGAAAACTCGACAAAACGGTTACCATAGACGATGTAAACGCACTGGCAAAAACTATTATTACAAACCAAAATCAGGTAGTAACAATGTTCGGACCAGACAAAAATACCTTTAAAATGCCTACTAACAGCAGCATAGAAAATGCTATTTTAAAAGCTCAAAAACAACACTACACACCATATAAAACACAAAACACACTAACAGAAAGGCTTATAACAAAACTGCCAAAACCTGGTAGCATAATATCGGAACGTACATACAAATATGGATATACCGAATTTACACTATCTAACGGACTGAAAGTTTATGTGCGACCAACCAACTTTGAACCCGACGAAGTGAACCTAAAGCTATTTAGTTTAGGAGGAAAAAACATATATCCAGATAGCGAAATGCCAAACTTAACCTATCTTATGGCTGGAGCTACCATAGGAGGGGTGGCACAATACAACGACCTTACCTTAGAAAAAATGCTGGCTGGGAAAACCGCAACCGTAACTCCTTTCATTGATAACGATACTCGAGGCATGGCAGGAACATCGAATGTGAAAGACACAAAAACGCTTCTCGAACTGGTATACCTATACTTTACACAGCCCAGAAAAGACCCACAAGCGTTTAAAAACCTAATGGAACAACAACAAGAGTTCCTTACTAACGCACACGTAAACCCAATGTTGGCATACAACGACACACTACACAAAGTGGCATACGCTACCAACAGAATGGCATCGATGGACAAAGAACAACTGAAAAGGGTGAACTACAACCGCATTATGCACATTTATAAAGAACTGTTTGCTAATGCTGCCAACTTCAAACTTATTCTTACGGGAAACATAAACATAAACAAACTGAGACCATTGCTATGTCAATACATTGCAACACTGCCATCTAACAACACAAAAGAAACCATTGGTACGTATGAGCCAAAGCTTGTTGATGGCAAAAAAACATACATTTTCCATAAAAAACAAACTACTCCTACTGCCATTACTACCATTGTGATAAAAGGAAAAATGGAATACAACAACCGAAACGAATTACTAATGGACGCCATAGGACAACTGTTGCGCATTGTTTACACCGAAAAGGTGCGCGAAGATAAGGGAGGAACGTATAGCGTACAGGTATCGGGCAACTTGCAACACCACCCCAACGATGAGGCTTTGCTACGAATTGCATTCCAAACAGACCCACAAAAATATAACGACCTAATACCTATTGTATACAAAGAATTGGAAAAAATGGCTACCGAAGGACCATCGCAGCAAGACCTCGATAAGGTAAAAGCATACGAACTAAAGGTGTATAAACAAGTGTTGCGTATGAATAACTATTGGGAATATGTGCTCTACACCGACCTATACAATGGAATAGACGTAGATACAGACTTCCGTTACATTGTAGAAAATATGACTTGCGGCGACATTCGTACCACTCTTCACAATCTGCTAGACCAGAACAATTGCATAGAAGTTACAATGACGCAACCCACAACCCCTGAAAAGTAAAACCATTTTCCAGCATCTGCAAAAACGTCTACCATTATAGCGAAAAACAAAAACCCCCTTTTTGCCGTGCAAAAGTATGGTTTTTGGCGTGCAAAAAGGGGGTTTTTACATTGCAAAAGTATGGTTTTTGCATTGCGAAAGTAGGCATTTTGTGTATGTTGTTGTGTTATAACGAGTTGCAAGTGTACGTTGGTGCACAATTTTTTGGTATTTGCATATACGTAAACACCCACAAAATGGCGTTGCAATTCGTAATATTTTGTACATCAAGACAGATAGAAAAAAGAGAGAAGCAAACCCATGATGTTTGCTCCTCTCTTGTGTTTTATGTGCTAAACTGAATACTTTTGTTAGAACAGTTTGTAGGTTTTATCGCCCGAAATGTGCAGAATGTACACCTGATTGCGCTTAACTGGTATAAACAAACTACCTTCGTTGGCTACGCCAGTAGCTATTTGCACACCCGAAACAGTGCAAAGCGTGTAGCGTTGCCCGGCATTCAGCCCCTCGATGGTGTAGCCATTGCTTTGTGCTATTACCCGAACGGCACTGTTTGTAGCAACCTTTGTAGAGCTAATTGCAGTAACAATATCGGTGGCAAAGTGCTTAAAGTGTCGCCAGCCATCGGCTTTTTTGTAGGCTTCTACCGCATTTTGGTCTACGTGTAGCACAGCATCGTCAAGATAATATATAGATTTGAAAGCATCGTCGGCTACAGCTGGCGGTGTCATACTATACGAATAGACGTTCTGAAGTGCCAAACATTCAAAGAAAGCTCTATCTCCTATGGTGCAGTTTGCAGGTATATGAACCTCCACAAGGTTAGCATTTTTAATGAAAGCACCTGCTCCCAGTGTTTTTAAAGATGGGATATGCTGTAGCATTGCCAACTGTCCGTTGTGGTAAAAAGCCGAATCTCCAATGGTTTCAAGTTCAGGTTCAACACCCTCTTCCCACTTTATTCCATTCAAGTTAGGATTGTTTGAGAGAGCATTAGCCTCGATAGTTTTAAGCGAACCAGGTAGTGTTATCTCTGTAACAGTATGGTTGTATGCTAAAGCATAGCGGGCAATGGTTTCCAATCCTTCGTTTAGTGCGAGCTTATCTGTACCCGGTGCAGTTTGTGGAATGGTAGGTTGATAGAGCAAAGTGAGCATATTGCGTGTGTAGAGTGCGCCTTTGTTGGCACGTAGAGCCGTGTTTCCCTTAGCCACAGTTACACCAAGAAGTGCTGGAACCAATGCAAACGCACCTGGTTTTATGCTTGTTGCGCTCTGAATAATCTCGTATGACGCACCCGAACGGCCCGGAGGATAAGCCATTAAGCGTGTTTTGTCTTTGCTATACAATACTCCGTCTACCGATGTAAAGTAGTTGTTGGCAGGGTCTACCGTGATTTCGGTGAGCTGAGTGCAGAACAAAAACACCAGTTCGCCTATGCTTTTAACGTCTTTTGTTATATGAAACGATTCGAGTTCTGTGGCAGCTTGCAATGCGTTGTTATCTATATACTCTACTCCTTCTGGGGTTATAGCCTTGCCTTTTGGCTTCCACGAGATGAGATGACCGTCTTTTATTTCGGCTTTATGTTCGGTTTCTTCTGTTTGTTTGCTACAAACCAGCCACACAGTAACGTCTTCTTTCAGGTCGGGAATGGTGTAAGTAAGTCCCTTTTCGCCCTTTATTTCGCTTTCGTTAAGTAGCCAACTGTCTACAACATAGCCCTCTTTTGGGTGCGCTGTGAACACTACTGTTGCGCCATGTGCCACTACTGCGCCTGTAGAAATGGCAGTTCCGTCTACCGAAGCTGTGAGTTCGCCAGTTTCATTGTTAAGCGATTTGAAGCTAACAATATGCTTTCCTTGTTCGCGATCGAAGTCTACGAGTATGTCTAAGGCATCTTCTGCGTTGCATTCGTATACTGTAGCGTTGTCGAAACCTGCGATAGGCAGATACTGATCGATGGTTTTTGTATGTCCTTCAGCATCTGTTACGGTTTCTTTGCCAAGCTTATACCACTGTGTAACGTGGTATCCTTCGTTTGGAAATGCCTCGAAACGGAGCTTAGTACCCTTCTTTACCTTTTCGGCACTATTTATTTTCTGTTCTGTTTCTACCACTGTGCAGGTAACACTTCCAAAGTTTGGCTCTTTACTTTTAAAGAAAATAATGTCTCCTTCTGCCTCTTTTGTAAGTGTAACTACTATGTTTAATGTTTCTGAAATGTGATTAACCGACCATATTTCGCCATTTATTGACGATGAGGGACGTAGATTTTCGGGTGCAGCAGGCTTGCCATTCACTTCCCATTTGTCTATTTTGTAGCCGCCGTATGGTGTTACCATTACCGAAACGCTATTGCCTTTGGGTATGTCTGTACCTGTTTCAAAGTTGCGTGCACCATTTGTCCACGCTTCAATTTCGCCTATTTTCTTACCATCAATCTCTATATTTGTGATGCTATAGTTTACTTTAAACTTCTCGGTAGACTGTGGTTCGCCTATTACTATTTGGCATTTCTTAAACTTTTGCTGTAGTTTTTCCTTTACGTTTTCGTTAGCTACGTAAATGGTTGTGGAGCTTTTATCGGCAAATTCGGTAGCTCCGAACGACACAAAGTTGTTGCTTAGGTGAATATCTACCACATTTAGCGATGCCACACCACTCCATGTAATGTAGCTATTGGTGTCTACGCTTACCAAATTGGGTACTAACAGTTCTGCCAAAGCACTGCAACCCGTAAAGCAAGCCTTACCTATGGTTTTAACGCCGGGTAGGTTTATTTTTGCAATATTTGTGTTGTTGTACATTGCATAGTCGCCAATGGCAGTACATTCGTCGGCAGTTAGCTTTATTTCTTTGGCTTGTCCGGCAATATAAACCAATGTTTTGTTTGGACTGATAATGGCATTTTGCAAAGCTTTATAGCCTCCGCCATCTTCTATAGATATGGTTGTTAGCGCCTTACAGTTCTTAAACGAGCTACCCGAAATGGTAGTAAGGCTTTTTCCTAACGCTATTTCTTTTAGTTGTTCGCAGCCTTGAAAGGCATCTACTCCCACATTTTTAATGTTTGGAAGAGCCAATATTGCAAGTTTTTCGCACCGTGCAAAGGCTTCGTCGCCCACTATTTCTACATTGGGTGCATCTATACTTTCAATGTTAGAACACCCTTTAAAGGCATTCTTGCCTATTTTTTTTACATTGTTTAGCTTAATGTTTGTAATGTTGGTGTTACTCTTTTCTTCGCCAATAACCTCCCAAGTGTCTGGATCTTCTTCGGCTGGCGAGTAGAAACAGTTATCTGCTATCTCGGTAACATTGGCAGGAATCTCGATAGAACCACTGGCTCCGTCCCACGATTTTAGTACCGTGCCCTCGATAACTTGCGCATTTGCCATGCTAAAACACAGCATTAGGGCAAACATCAGTAAGTAGATTTTTCTCATTTTTGCTTATTGTTTGAAATTAATGTATATACTTTATGAGCGTTCTGGTAGCCTTTATAAACCGTTTTTCTTACGGATATGTTTTGCTGTGGTGCCTTTTGCACCGTTTGCGTTCTCTCTTTTTGTTGTTCCGTAATAGAATTTACACCTTATTATATATAGGGCTACATTGTTTAAATTCGACTTATATGAATCGGTATTTAGGTTCGGCAAAGATACTATAAATAATTTTAATGTCAAAGAAAATGGGGTAGAAATATAATAAATGCTACAAAAAGTGTGCATAATAGTGGCACAATTCATTATGCGTTTTGTGGTTGTGTGCAATAGGAGGGTACAATAAAGTTGTGCCAAACGGTTGTTGTGTATATGCTGTAATGTGTAGTGTGTGTAGCCATATTGTGAGCAGTGTTTTATGGTTTTGGTAAGAATGTTTTATAGCCGAATGTTTAGTGTTTTATAAGAGCAATATAGGCATCAACCAAAAAGGGGGTTTTTGCGTTGCAAAAGTATGGTTTTTGGCGTGCAAAAAGGGGGTTTTTACATTGCAAAAGTATGGTTTTTGTAATGCGAAAGTAGGCATTCTGTGTATGTTGTTGTGCCATAGCGAGTTGCAAGTGTACGTTGGTGCACTATTTTTTGGTATTTGTATATACGTAAACACCCACAAAATGGGGAAGGGAAATGCGTATTTGTTGAAATGGATATGTATATTTGGTAATGTCAGGATAAGGGCGCGATGAATCGGTCCCCTACGCCTGACGGATTGTTCGCTACGTGTTTCGTGGGTGTTTGTGGTATATTCAGGTTGTAAATGTGTGGCTATTAGAATGTTATATACACAAAAAGACGTGCTCCATTTACGGAACACGTCTTAGCGGTAGTTAAGTTTAATCAAAAATAAGGCATCTTTTTACAAGGTGCCATTATTGGCTTTATTAATCATTTCTTTAGATGCATACAAGTAAACCTCTACTCTTCGGTTAGCCTGACTAACGCGTTTGTTCTCTATAGGGTTAGAACTTCCAAGACCTTCTACTGTGCGAATCTGTCCAGAAGACACACCTTGCGAACGCAAATAGCTTGAAACGGCTTTGGCACGACGCTCTGAAAGCGGAATGTTAATATTGTCGTTGCCAGATGCATCGGTATATCCTTGAATGGCAACATCGCAGTCGCTGTTCTGTCTAAGTACACCAGCAAACTTCGTAAGGTCGTGTTTTGCCGATACATTAAGGTCTGAACTGTTGGTAGCAAACAAGATACCAGAGTCGAAAGTAACCTTTACGCAACTTAAACCATTGGCATCTTTCACAGTTTCAACCTTAGCATTGTCTACCTGTGCTTGGGTTTGTTGCTTTACTTTGTCCATGTGTCTACCAATTAAAGCACCAGTTCCAGCACCTACAGCGGCACCAATGGCAGCACCAATAGCAGTTCCTTTGGTGTTTTTACCTATAATGTTGCCCACGATACCCCCGAGAACGGCACCTGCTCCGGCACCTCCGGCACTGTAAGTTCCTTGATTTGTTGCACAACTAGACACGAGTGTAGCTACACAAAGTGCGGCTGTTATTGTTTTTAAACTCTTCATAATGCGTATAATTTTATATGTTTTAAAATTCTAATATATATGTTCTGGCATATTGCACAATATGTATGCGCACATCATACATACGGTTTAATAGCACATTACATTCTTTTTAAGCGAAACAACACATAATTGTTATCCTGCAAAACCAATGCCTTCTTAATGCACTGGCACCGCAACAAAGATACAACTATTTTTATTTTGAAGTGCCGTTTGCCAACATTTTTTTGTAATTTTGCACAAAATTACGCTGATAAAGTTATTCAAACAATGGGGAATTGCCTATTTAGTTAGGGAATTTGCCTATAAAGACGACATAGAAAAAGATAGTATATATTATGGCAAAAGAATTAAAACACCTTACCAAACGGGCAGAAAACTATTCGCAATGGTACAACGACCTTGTTGTAAAGGCCGATTTAGCAGAGCAATCGCCCGTTAGAGGCTGTATGGTAATAAAGCCTTACGGCTACGCTATATGGGAAAAGATGCAGGCACAGTTAGACAAAATGTTTAAAGAAACAGGCGCACAAAATGCCTATTTCCCACTTCTTATTCCAAAAAGTTTCCTTTCTCGCGAAGCCGAACACGTAGAAGGATTTGCCAAAGAATGTGCTGTGGTTACCCACTATCGGCTCCGTGCTAACGAAAAAGAGGGTGGAGTAGAGGTAGACCCTGCAGCAAAACTAGACGAAGAACTTATTATTCGACCAACAAGCGAGACCATTATATGGAACACCTACCGCAATTGGATACACTCATATAGGGATCTTCCATTAATGTGCAACCAGTGGTGCAACGTAATGAGGTGGGAAATGCGCACCCGACCATTCCTTCGTACCTCCGAATTTCTATGGCAAGAAGGACACACAGCCCACGCAACACGAGAGGAAGCAGAGGAAGAAGCAAGACAAATGCTTAAAGTTTATGCCGACTTTGCCGAACATTGGCTCGCCGTTCCTGTGGTGCAGGGAGTGAAAAGTGCTACCGAAAGGTTTGCAGGAGCATTAGATACATACACCATAGAGGCTATGATGCAAGACGGAAAGGCACTACAGAGCGGCACATCGCACTTCCTTGGACAGAACTTTGCTAAGTCGTTCGATGTTACTTTCCTAAATAAAGATAACAAACCAGAATATGTTTGGGCTACATCGTGGGGGGTTAGCACACGCCTTATAGGGGCTCTTATTATGGCACACTCCGACGATAACGGGTTGGTTCTACCTCCAAAGATTGCTCCAATACAGGTTGTTATTGTGCCAATATTTAAGGGCGACGAACAATTGGCTGCCATTTCGGCAAAACTAAAGCCTGTTGTTGAACAGCTTAGACAGCTTGGCATTAGCGTAAAGTATGACGATGCCGACAACAAACGACCCGGATTTAAGTTTGCCGACTACGAACTTAAAGGCGTTCCTGTGCGTTTGGCAATGGGAGGACGCGACTTAGAGAACAACACGGTAGAGATAATGCGCCGCGATACCTTAGAAAAAGAAAACGTTTCGTTCGATGGAATTGTTGAAAGAATAGAGAAATTGCTTGACGATATTCAGACTAACATCTATCAAAAGGCACTCAACTTCCGCAACGAACATATATACGAGTGTGATAACTACGATGAATTTAAAGAGCGAATTAAAGATGGTGGCTTCTTCTTATGCCATTGGGACGGCACAGAAGAGACGGAAGCAAAGATAAAAGAAGACACTCAGGCTACCATTCGGTGTGTTCCTTTTATGTTCGAACAGACCGAAGGCGTGGACATGGTGAGTGGAAAGCCAGCTAAACACCGTGTTATTATAGCACGTTCTTACTAAAACCACAGTGCGCCTGAGGCTCTTGTGCTTTGTAAAAAAACAATAGAACGAGGGCGTTTGTGGCATTGTTGCAATCTGTTTGCAATGGTTATGGCAGACGGTTTGCAGTTAAAGGGATTCCATTTATGGGGTCTCTTTTTTATATTTACCCCAAAATAGCAGTGTGTGCGTTGCGTTGTTGTGGAATGTTTGCAGCATTATTGGCAGACCGTCGGCAGCTGTAGGGGCCGATTTATCGTGCCCGCGTATATGAATGTACCCACGAAATGGGGAACGGAAACGCATATTTGATAATGTGAAAATGCGTATTTGGTGAAACGAATATGTATATTTGATAATGTAAGGATACGGGCGCGATGAATCGGCCCCTACGCCTGGCGGAGTGTTTTGTGGTGTTTCGTGGGTGGGTGTTACATTATTAGTAAACCGTTCGCAGCATTATTGGCAGACCGTCAGCAGCCGTAGGGGCCGATTTATCGTGCCCGCGTATATATAAACACCCACGAAATGGGGAACGGAAACGCATATTTGATAATGTGGAAATGCGTATTTGGTGAAACGAATATGTATATTTGATAATGTCAGGATACGGGCACGATGAATCGGCCCCTACGCCTGACGGTGTGTTTCGTGGGCATTTCACGGATTGTTCGCAACCATTTCACGGAATATTCGTAACACATTAACAACGTGTTTGTTATACTAACGAAAAACAAAAAGGGGTTTTTTGGCGTGTAAAAACCCCCTTTTTGGCGTGCAAAAAGTGGGTTTTTACATTGCAAAAGTATGGTTTTTGTTTTTTGAATGTTATGTTGTTGCAAATTGGTAGCAATATATTTCGTGGTTGAATGTGAATATTTAGCGGAACAAATGTGGGTGTTTTGCGATATGCTCGTTGTGTATTCGTGGGTGTATTTTCTAATATTTTTTGTGCTTAAAATGGTTTTTGTTCTATAAAAGAAAATACTAAGACCAAACGGTTTTAGCATTTCTTTTTGGAATAATGTACTCTTTTTATGAACACTCGTACATTCCTCTTTAATCAAAAACGTATATTTTTCTAAGCGTATGTGTACTTTCTTTTCATCAATAGCGCAATTTTTGCGAACTAAAAATTGTATTTTTACAATGCAAAAATGCGCTTTTTATATTGGTGTTTGGTTTGTTCTCTAAAGTCTTAATGCCTAAGGCGATAGCGAAAAGAGAGCTTGCTACCTCGCCTTCCTTATGGTTGTGTGAGATAGCAGAAGCTCGAAGTTAGGTTTAATTCTTAATCATCAATATACTGTTGCCAGCATTTTGCACATCGTTAATGTTGGTGCGCAGTGTTGTTTTGGTATTGTTGGCTTTACCAATGTTTGTTTTCTGGTTGGCGTTAGCACTTGTTTGCTGTTGCGATTGGTCTATAATGTTGCTAACATTTGCCGTGTAGTCCATCTTCACATTCTTGCCTTCGGGTGTAGTCCAGTTGCCTTTGAAAGTGATATCGCCATTGTTTTGTGTAACGGTTATAGTGCCTCCGTTGAACAATCCGAATGCTTCGCCGCCCTGTCCGTCAAACTCTTTGTAGTACGAACCCACTGGATAGGTGGTGTTTCCACGCTTAAACATAGTGCCTCCAATGAATTTTCCTTGTTCGTAAACAGCTCCTGTAACTGGCATAACTACGCTGTAGGTGCCCACAATAGTGTTTATGTCCATTGGAACTTTATATTCTGTGAGCAGCACAAGGTTCAAATACTCGCCTGCTCCTACTATAAATCCCTCTGCATCGGTCTCGCAATTCAAGAAAGTAATGGAGTAATCGCAATACGAATCGGTAGCTCTTACATATCGTCCCGACATACTTTTTGGTTTAAAGTCTACATTTTCTGTAATGCTTTGGTAGCCTGTGTCAGGGTCTTTGTTTACAAAATCGAGCTTGCCATCGTATGTAAAGCGTATTTTTCCGTGTTCTTTTAGTTCGCCTTCCAGTAGCAAGTTGTATGTTCCGTTAGGTCGTTGTTCCACCTTAAGGTTGCAAACGGTAAGCGAATCTAGGAAACCGTCCACCTGTCCGTTGGCATTCATCTTATTAGTTTCTATGTAAACGCTTTGTTTGTGGTACACTCCAGCCTCGTCAGTATTATCTATAAGCGTATAGTTTCCGCTTGTTAAGGCTGCGCTATTTGGGTTTAACGAAGGCTTAGCAAGTATAGTTACCCTTATATCGTGCTTATTAATCTCGGTTGGTAAGCCACCTTTCGACAGCTTTCCATCGCAAAGGTGTAGGGTGTAAGCTGCCAATTCGTCGGACACAGAGCCGTAATATATGTTGTAAGTGTTAGTTACAGCCACATCGGCATGGTAGCTATTGCTATTCGTATTGCTGAAGGTTACGTCTTTAACATCATCGCAAGGGAAGTCTTTAACCTCTCCCGACTTCATTGTTACCCTCATTTTCCAATTGTCTTGTGCATACATTGTTGTTGTTAAACAGCATGTTGCAATCATTAAAAGTAGAAATTTTCTCATAAAGTTATAGTTCTTTTAAAATTCTTCAGCTGTTATATTCCTTTGTCTTATTACTGCTTTTGCAGTTTTTGCTCGGCTTATTGGCTTTGCTTGGAATGTCTTTTCAATATACCTTCGTTTGGTGTTTGTTTTCAACCAACGTGCACTTAGTGTGTCGAGTGCTGTTTCTGTATTGTTAAAAAAATACTTTATTGAATGGCAAAGAAACCATTTTTTTTTTGTAATTGCAAATCCGATTAGTTAAAAAACAATAACTTAGCTATATTCGTTTCCTCTTTTTGATAGCTTTGTTTCGTAGATGTTTTTGCCTATTTATGGTGGCTGTGTGCCCGAATAATCACGAAATGGCGTTGCGTTTCGTATCATTTCGCCATATTAAAACCATTTGGTTTGGATTGTAAAACGGGCGCAATGAATCTGCCCCTACGCCTTACGGAATGTTCGCTGCCATACATTTTGCGCACGATAAATGGTTTGTGCGGTGTATGCTGGATATATTGCTATATGTAAAAACCCCCTTTTTGCATTACAAAAAGGTGGTTTTTGAACGCCAAAAACCATACTTTTGCATTGCAAAAAGGGGTTTTTAAAAAACAACAATATTGTTGTGTGTGTTGCCAGTGTGGTTATTCGTCTGGAATATATATAATTTCGCCATTCTCAAGCTGGTAGGCTGTGCCCACACGCTTACCTTTATTGCTCGATTTAGCGTCCTGATTTTTCGATGGAGTGTAGCGTTCTATCTGCTTTCCTTTCTTCGAAATAATCTCCATATTCTGCTTTCCCGGATTCTTTACCACGGTAAAGTTCTCCGTACTAAACATTTCTGTCATCTTATAGTGGGTAACAAGCGCCACCATAAGTGCCACCGCAAACACCATTGCAGCATCGAAGAGGTTGCTAACAACACTCATTGGGTCGTCGTCCTCGTCGTGTTCAAATTTAATTTGTCGTCTTCTCATAGTTGTTTGTCGCGGTTTTCGTCTAACATATCGGCAATATAGTTAAGCATTCCCATATCTCTGCGATACCAACGCTGCTTAACTGCCTTTACTACAAAGCCTATTCCGCCAGCAAACAAGCCTATTACGGTGGTTGCAAATGCCACTTGCATGTTGTAAGCCATAGACGCAATGTCGCCAGAAGATAAGCCAACGAGAGCCGGACCCATAGGAATGAGCGTGCCCATAAGTCCTAACATTGGTCCCATTTTAGTAAACATCTTTGGCGTTTCAAGCTCTCGCTCCACCATACACTCGTATTCGTCGAGCAAAAAGGTAACTTTTGCAGGACTGTTACGGTTTTCTAACATTTTAGAAATGCAGGTTACAACGGGCAATTTACCTTTTGGTAGTCGTTCTGCAAGTGTAGAAAGGTTGTTGGCAGTGAGCTGTTTTACCTCTTTTTGTAGCATTATGCCACTCTTGCGCATAGTGAGATACTGACTGAAGAAGCCGCCCAAGAGCAACAACGACCGCAAAAAGAAGAAGATGAGAAGTAGGACTACGGGTACAAGAAGTCCTGAAGAAATCCAGTAGAGTATGTCTGTAATGTAGTTCATAATGTATTATTGTTTTATATTCTTATTTATTATGTGTTGCGCCTAAATGTTTTTTGTGCAACGTGTGTGTGTTATTCTAACTGTTTCATTTGTCGTTTGGTGTGCCAACGTTGCCACAACATTCCCACAATGCCAAACACAACAACCAAAGCAAGTGTACCTGCGAGGGCACCAAAGTTTGTGCTGTCGGTTCCCACAACGGCAGTTTTGCCATTCACTGTAGCCACTATGCCCACCAAAGCAATGAGCAAATTGCAGAGAAAAAGCAGTTCTAAGCGTAAGAAAGTTTCGGGAAGCAACCGCTTTATGGTGTATGTGAGCAGCAAAATAGCCCCACAGAACACACCGCCAAGCGTCCAAGCAATGAGCGAGAAGTCTTCGCCCGGAAACATAAATATGGTTTCAACAAGCAAAGCAAATAGAGTTGGCACAATCATAATGCCAGGAAAGAACCGTAAAAAGGCATATAGCCAGCGAGCTTTGCGCCCTACGTGTTCTCCAATTTTGATGTTTGCAGCCAGCAAGCAGAATGCCATAGACAAGAGAACGTCTATGTTTAGCACCACAGAAATATCGCGAACCAAGTTTGTATTTGCCAACCATGCAGCTATTTCTGTGGACGATTGCAAGATGGCAATGTGCCAAGCGAAGCCTGTAAACACCATTGCTGCCACCGCAGTAATACTAAGTTGCAAAGTATTTACGAAAGTTTGTTTCAGCAAAAAGCTGAAACAAACAAGCATAAATAGTATGTATACTATGGTTTCCATTATTCATTTATTCTGCATTCGTATTACGACGGCGGCGCACAATGAATACTACTAAAGCTACAAAGAGCAACACTGCACCACCAATAACGAGGCCTTTGCTAAGCAGCGGAGAATGTTTTTCAACCTTTTGCGACATATCTTCGCGTTTCATAACAGTACCCTTGTTGGCATTTGCAGCCGAATTGCGCACCTGTTCTATCTGTTGTTGATAGTCTTTGCCCTGTTCTGGCGAAACTTTAGATGCTATAAACTTGCGTAGTTTGGCATTATCGGTAACGAAAGAAGAGCCCGACGGCTTGTATTTCTTAACCAATTCTACATGCAATTTTGCAATATCAGCCACCTGCTGAGGTGTTGCTTTCCACATTCCTTTACGTACAGTTTCGAGCATAACGGCTGTAATTTGTTGCAAAGCTGCTGGATTTTTCTGTTCAAAGAATGTTTTTGTGCCCAGTTTGTACTTGTCTTGCACGTACACACGGTATATATCGTCCCACAATTCTTTGTCTATCGCCTTCGGTTTCATAACATTCCAGCCGTAAGTATTCTCTACAATCTCTGCAAAACCACCGGCTGCGCTTGCTCCACCCTTCATTTTTTCCTTTATATATACAGGGTTTAGAATGGTGGTACGGCTCTCTACGCCTATGGCTTCCTTCACTTCTTGCATGCGAACGTTATGTGTATTGCGATAATCGCTTAGGTAAGCATCGGGGTCTTTGCCCGTTACTTGCCGTACAGCGAGGTTCAATCCACCCATAAATTCATATACATGGTCTAAGCTTAATGCCCCCCACGTGTTGCTTTGGCGTGGTTGCACCACCACATCGGTACGCGTTAGAGCAGCCTCGAAGGCATATTTGTTGTACTGTTCCCAGTCTTTCTCGCTGCCATAGAAGGTTCCCATGTTGTTAATATAGGTGTTTGCAATGTCCTCTTGCTTCTCCCAGCGGTCGCCACTCATAACCATTGCTTGTATGCCAGTGCCATAATTGCCGTTCATACCACCGAAAATGCGTTGCGAAGCTAGCTTTCGTGCCTCTTTAGGCGATACTCCTTTCTCTGTAAGATGGCGTTCTGCAGTTTTCACACCAATAGAAACTTCGTTCTCAAACACATCGTCTTTGGCATTAGCAGCCATCTCCACCGCCTTATTAATTAGGAAAAGGCGCGATGCAGCAAGGTCTCTGAGCTGTCCAGAGGTCTGTACTACAACGTCAATACGCTTTCGTCCCAACTCTTTAGATGGGATTAAGCGTAGGTCGCTTACCCTTCCGAACGAGTCGCGCACGGGTTCTACGCCCAGCATATATAGCACTTGAGCGATGGTAGCCCCTTCTGTTTCTATAAATTCGCCACTCCATAGCGTGTAACTTACCTTGTGTGGCATTGCGCCATTGTGGCGTTGCTTATACAAATCGATGGTGTTTTGTGCCAATTGTTTACCTTTTTCCCATGCAGCTTCGCTTGGTGTAGACTCTGCATTTATACCAAACAGGTTGCGTCCAGTAGGCAATGTGTTCGGATTAACTATAGGGTCGCCGCCAGGAGAGGGGGCAGTGTAGCCTCCATTCATAGCATTGATGATGCTTTCGAGCTCGTTTTGCGGACTAATAAGAAGGTATTGCTTGTATTTTGCTATGTTTTTGAGCGTTCGTTCCAGTTCTCTTACCGCAAAAGCAAAGTCTTTTTCTTCTTTAGAATACGATTTTTTCTTGTCTTTCATCATAGCAGCCATGCCAGCCATACCCTTCTTAGGCATTCCTTGCATAGCCTTTCCGTCCATTGGTTTGCCCATTTGTGGCATTTGTTTGCCCTTTGTTGTGGGGTGTCCGCCCATATTTTCAGGTTTCTTTCCCATACCTTTTGGCATCTTTCCGGGGTGTCCCATTGGTGGCATACCTCCTTGTTTGGCGTGCATTGGTTTGCCTTTCGACATAGCTTTTGCCATTTCTGGTGGCATTTTGCCCATACCTTTAGCCATTCCCATACCCATTGGCATACCCTTTCCGCCTTTGTTTTTCTTGCTCATAGAGCCCATTCGCATCATCATACTCATCATATCCGATGGTGCATTAAGGTCATCGTATATCTTGTGGGCACGCTTAATGTCGTCTGGAGATAGATGTCCTACTTTGCAAACAAAGGCATCTGACACTTCTGCCGAACTATTTATGAGCGACTGAACCAATGCTTTGGCAGGGTAAAGGTAGCGACTGTTAAACTCTGAACGGTGTTTTAGCAAGGCTTCGGTGGCTTTTTTGCGTACCTTATCGAGTGTAAACAGCGAGTAAGCTACGGGATCTGTGCACATTTCAAGTACACTACTGTTGATGCGTGCGGTCTCGTAAGGTACGCCTAAAGTATAAAGTTGTCCTGTAATTTTCTCGTTTGAGAGTTCCTCAGCAAAGTTATCGATGCGCGTTATCTCCTCTTCTGTGTACGGACGGGTAAGTATACTGTCTAAACCAAGGTCGCGATGGAAGCCCAAACGCACCACAATGGCTTTTATTGCAAGCGATGTTTGTTGCAATAAAGCCTTGTTTTTGCCAATGTTTTGGTTGTAAAGCTTTATTTTAGACGATAGTTCTGCGTATGCTCCGTGCATTCCGCTCTCCATAAAAGGCGGTGTAAGGTACGACTGTAGTCCGGCATACGAACGGCGTTTGGCTATTAGTCCTTCGCCAACATTGCCGATAGTGTAAAGGTAGAAGTGTGGTAGTGTGCCCACTAAACGGTCTGGCCAGTCGAGATTACTTAGGGCAGACTGCTTCTTTGGAGTAAATTCGAGGCTGCCGTGTGTACCGAAATGAATGAGCACATCGGCTTTAAAGGCATATTGTGTCCACAAATACGAAGCAATATATGTATGTGGTGGAGCTGCGTTAGTGCCGTGAACAATTTGGAAAGCATTGGTTCCTGAGCCTGCAGCGTTCTGTGGAAGCAACACAATATTACCGAACTGAACACGTGCAACAGCTAGTTTTCCATCGGGAGTAGACATATATTCGCCTGGAAACTCGCCGTTTGCCTTCACCACTTCCTGGTATTTCTCTGGTCGGAGTGTCTTTTTCACCCAACTTTCGTATTGGTTTTTGGTTACAAGAGCAGGTTTTCCGTTCTTCATAAAGTCGTCGAACGCTCCTTTAGCATATAGGTTGAACACTGCTCCTTGCCTTTGTATGGCTTGCATTAAGCCCTCTGGCGAATCTGGTAAGCCCGCTACGTTGTAGCCTTCGTGCTTTAAACGCACCAGCAAATTGTAGAGCGAAGGTCCCACTTCCATACCTCCTGCGGTTAAAGCGTTCTGTCCTGGACCTTTATAATAGTATATGGCAACTCGCTTTTGGCTATTTGGCTTGTGCTTTAAAGCTATGTAGTTGTTTACAGTTTGCACGAAAGAGCCGAGCCGTTCGGGCATTGCTGCAACGTATTCAAGGTCGTCTTTGCCTACATAATGTGCGAAAAGGGCATACGGACGTATGGCTCCGTCAATCTCTGGAGTAACTATGCTCTGCGAAAGGAAGCCTCCGCTCATGCCCATCTTGTCGTTTTCCCACTTCTTTTCCTGCTGATTTACGTTCAGCGGAGCGAATAATGGAACATCAACACGCTTCAAATAGTCTACGAAAGCATCGCCTAAGCGTCCGTGCGCCATATTAATGATAGCTGAAACCTTAATGCTGTCGGCGTGATGTGCCTCTACAAACTGCTGAATAGAGTTCACTGGATACACCATATTGCCAGTTTTCTCTAACTCTGCTATTAGTTCTTTAGGCTCGCCCATACTTCCTGTTATGATGATAGCGGGTGCATTGGCTTTCCAAAGTCCTTTTTCTTTTAGGAATTTGTTATATTCTGCCAACGAATTAAACTGTTTGTCCTCGTCGTCGGGACGGTTTGGGTCGGCATGATATAGTAGTCCGAGCACGCGTTCTACCACCTTTCCGGGTTCAGAAGCATAGATAATTTTTTTGTCTATGTACTTTCTTACATAGCTAAGAAGGTTGTGATAGTTTTCGCGACCACCGTTGTCGATATACGCTTTCATACGATTGGCATTGGCAGTGTCTACCGAACAGAAATCGTTATCGGGATTTGTGATGAGCGTACTCACCACTGGCGTTCCGTTTTTCATAGCTTTTTCAAGCTCAGCACGTTGTTCTTCGGTTAGCCGTAAGCCCATTGCCTGCACAAAAACCATATCGTAGCCATCGGCTTTGGCTATGTCGTCAGCGTCAAGACTCTCTATTTTGATGAGCGGATTATCGTTTGCACGACCAATTTGCCCCAGTGTTATGGTTTGATAGTTTATGAATGCTATCCGAGTAGTGGACATCCACTTGTTCCAAACGCCGAAACCAATAAGCAGTAGCAGTGCTATAACGGCGCCGATTATTATTTTTTGTTTCTTCATTCTGTTCGTTTTTTATTTCTTTATGAATGGTTTAGCTGTTTTATATTGTTTGTTTACTGTGTGCCAAACTATCTTTGTTGCTATGGCTTTACAGTTCTAACACTATGGTGTAAGTATGTTATATCTATGGATATAACGCCTTACATCTATGGATACAACACATTATATCTATGGATATAACGCATTATCACTATGGCGATAAAAGGTTGTCGCCATAGTGAGATGGTGTTGTTGCTGTGTAAGCAATACATTATAGTTGTGTAGCACAGTATATATAATAATGTGAAAGATATTATTTCCCGAACAAGTCGGACAGGTTTATACCTACTGTAAGCACGTAGCTAATGCCGTTGAGTGGTAGTTGCACATCAGAGTCGGACGCTTTATCGTGATAATTAAATAGGTTGTCTATCATAAAACCAAGGTTTATACCACGTGGAAGTTCAGACCGCAGGTTCAGCGAACATATTGTTCGTGGGTCGTAAACGTAGCGAACGTATGCCTTTGCGTCCGAATCGTAAGCGTAACGTGTTATTCGCGACATCCATTGGCTATTAAGTGCAATAGATTCGGTGGTTTTTCCGAACTTCCGTTTATAGGTTACGTTGAACTTAGCAGAGTGTGGACGTATCCACGAACGGTTGTATCCGTCTTTTACATTGTAGTCGTTTATATACGTATAAGCCCCCATAAAGCTCAAGCCGCATAGCATTCTGTAATTAACAGTAGCCTCTATGCCTGTTGTTTTTACGTTATCGGAGTTGATATAATGCATATCGTAGTTTACACCGGGTGCCAAATACTCGTATGTTATTTTGTTTTTGAAACGGTTGTGGTATGCCGATAGCGACAGGTTAAGCCCGTTACGGTCGTATTCTACCGATGCAGAGAGTTGGCTTCCATGCTCTGGTTTCAGGTCTTTATTACCATATATAGTAATCATACCTGCCATATTGAACTCCTGATACAGCTCTTTGAGGCTGGGAATGCGGTATCCTTGCGAATAGCCAGCACGAAATGTTAAGAACGAAAGTGGTCTGTAGAGAGCCGAAATCTTAGGTGTGATGTGGAAAGAATAGTTTGGACTTTTGTCGCCACGTAGTCCTACCACTATGTTTAGTGCATTATTGATTTTCCAATCCTCCTGAACGCAGAGCGAGAACTGTGTTCTACTCACCATACCAGTATCTTTCATCATGTAATGGCGTAGACTTTCGTGTACGGCTTCCACTCCGGCGTTGAATGTATGCTGTCCGAATGTGCCCGTATAGTATAGGCGTGCGCTGTGGTTAATGTTGTTGTACACTTTTTCTACCAGCTTAACAAGGTTGTAATCGTCTTTTTTGGCGTAGTTATCGAAGGTGTACGAGAATGCGAAACCGTTGTTTTTATTCATTTGCCAGTTGCCTTTTGCACCTAAAACAAGGTCTTCGTAGCGTTGATGATAGCGGCGTCCTTGATAGGTTGGACGTATGTTTGCATAGAAAGAACCAAAGAGTTCGCCTGTAAACTGGTCGGTAAATCTATAGCTAAAGCGTTGTCCTACGTCCCAAATCTTATATCCGTACACGGGCAAATCGCGTGGTTCGCTTCTTTCTTCAATGGCTTTACCATCTGGGGCAATACGTTCTACGGTTTTTCCTTCCTTGTCTTTCACCCAATAAGTGCTACGATTGCGGAACCCGAACGATGTTTGCGAATTTAGTCGGCTACGGTTTATGCCCACTTGAACACCATAGTTCTGTCCGTTAACGCCTGCATAGCGCGAGCTTAGCTGTACATTTAGTGGGCGAGAACTCTTTTTTGTGATGATATTTATTACTCCGCCGATGGCACGACTATCGTAAAGGGTAGATGCTGCCCCCCTTACCACTTCTATTCGCTCTATGTTATCGACGTTGATACGGCTAAAATCGATGTTATGATCGGAGCCTTCGCCACTTATTCGTTCCCCATCTACCAAGAAAAGCACCGATTTGCTGTCCATTCCTTGATAGTTAATGCTTGTGGTTTGGCTCATACTGTTGTAGTAAAACTGTATACCCGGCAATGTATATTCCAAGAGAGTGTTTAGGTCTACTGGGTTTACTGTTTTTATTTCGTCCTGCGAAATGACACGTGTAATTACGGGGACGTCTTTCAAAGGGCGCTCGCTTCGCGAACCAGTAACCACTACTTCCTCTAAATTAGAGTTGGTTGGAATCATCTTTATTTTGAGTGTGGGGTGTCCAACTGCCGGAACTTGTATTGTGCGGGGGGCGTAACCCATACACGAAATGTGTACTGTGTAAACCTTATTGGCACCAAAAACAAGTGTAAATTCGCCTTTACTGTTGGTGCCTGCCACTATATTGGTGCCCTCAACCTTTAGCACTGCGCCTGCTAAAGGCTCGTCAGAGTCTACATCAACCACCGTTCCCGATAGCTGATAACCTTTTTCTGGTGTAACGTTGTCGGCACAAATAGTAGCGAAGGTTGTTGTTAAGAGTGTGAGAATAAGTAATAGTTTCTTCATTTTACAGAAGCTTTGATGAATTTGTTTCTATGTAATTTTGGTATAAAGTACACCTTATCGCTCTCCCGAAGGGGAACGACAGGCATGTGAACTTATATATAATAAGGTGTAGATTACAGCTAACCACGTTTCAAGCGATAAACATTGGCAATGCTTCTGCCACTATGTTTATCGCTCGTGCTATGGTTTAGCATAAAAGAGTTTGGCTCTGTTATGCTTTCTTTATAAACTTATAGTCGAAGCTTACAGCCTTTTTCTTGCCAGTAGCGTCTAAGTAATCTTTGAATAAAATAAGGGCTTCGTTACCATTTTTAAACTTAACGGCAAACACTTTGTCGCTAATTATCTTTGGTTTACCCATACCAGTGCTCTTCGCCCACTTAGCCATTTCTTTGTTTAACATAGTTTTTGACGCTACCATAAGGCCACCTGCTTTCATGGCACCCAGCTCTACGAATATATAGTCTGGTACATCTGCAACATAATCGCCTTGTGGAAGTGTTTTAATACTACTAATATTGGTTTGGTCGGTCATCAATACTGCACCGCCATTGGTACGAACATCGGTAATATGGAAGGCTAAATCCCACTTCTTTGGTAGGTCTTTCTCGCTACCTTTTGCAGGTTCTGTCTTCACCACTTCATATTCTGTCATTGTATTGTATTTGCGATATTCGCGTGCGCCAAGCTCTTCTTGTTGTTCGTATTTACCAGTTTCGAGGTCTACATAAATCCACGAATCGTAGCCAGGCATAAGTGTTTCGAAATGCCTAATCTGTGCTGTCTCTGGTGTAGGCTTAACTTTAGGCTCATCGTTTTTATCTTTACTGCACGATGTAAACAGGGCGGCAGCAAAGCAAAGAGCCGCAAAAAACTTTGTCTTCATTGTTTTATTGTTGTTGTTTTATGTTTATATTAAATTTGAATTTTATTGTTTTGCTTATCTAAGCAGTGCAAAGTTAGGAAGAAAGAATGCTTTACACAATACTTATTTTTCGTGATTTTATTTTTAAAGAAAATGCTCTTTTTACCTACTTTATAGTACTTTTTTTGTACAAAACGGTAAAAACCACAGAATCAATACTTAATAGTAATGATATAGTGTACCTATTTTTTATATTTCGTTTATTTGTTTTTGTTTTACCAAAGTGTGTTTTTTTGGTGTTCTGTATTGTTCTTTGCACAGAGCATAACAGTTGTAATATCAATTATCTTCGGTGTTGTGGTTTGCCAACAATACCACGTTTGTCCACGAAATATCCCACGAACATTCCGCAAAATGTCCACATTCAACCACGAAACACGTGGCGAACATTCCGTCAGGCGTAGGGTCCGATTCATTGTGCCCGTATTTTCACATTATTAAATATGCATATTCGTTTCCTCGTACACGTATGTCCACATTATCAAATACGTATATTCATTCCACCACACACGTATGTTCGTTCCTCATTTTGCGGTTTTTTCATATACGCGGGCACGATAAATCGGACCCCTACGGCTGCTTGCGGTCTGCCAAAATGTTGCTAATGGATTGTTATTTTGTGGTTGTTTACGTATCTGCAAACACCAAAAAATAGTGCACCAACGTACACTTGCAACTTGCTATAACACAACAACATACACAAAAAGCCTACTTTCGCATTGCAAAAACCATACTTTTGCAATGTAAAAACCCCCTTTTTGCACGCCAAAAACCATACTTTTGCACGGCAAAAAGGGGGTTTTTGTATAATGGTATAATATGCAAGAGAATGTGAGAGGGTTTTGTTTGGTGATTGCTGCATGTGTTTTGGAATAACAGCGGAGGTATATTTCTGCTGTAACAGGTGTTTCTATATACATTGTTATATAGCTTCTAATAAACTTGTTTAGGCAATAAAAAAAAGCGTAACCCACCAAATGGGGTTATGCTTTTCTAAGTTTGGTAGGGGCAATGCCTCTACACCGAGAGCGTAGAAACAGCCTTTACAATACCGTTAGCACTATATGTGTATTGCTGTTAGGTATACCATATTTCGCCACCTAATGGTTTCTTGTCAGTTGTTTCCACCTTTTTACCTTGGAGATTGTTCACGTTCTCCTTTTTGTTGTACACTTTTTTTTCGGTTGTACTATCGTTATACAACTCCGAATGATTTAAGCTCTTCATATAAACTCCTTTCTTTTGTGATACAGATGTTAAGTCGTTACAAATATAAACCATTTATTTGACAATGTCAAATGTAGGAGAAAGAAATGTAATATATTTCATATTTTTTATACAAAACACTATACAAAATGTCGTTTTTCGTATAATTATTCTGTCATAATAGGAAAATAGAACAATAAAATAGCGCAGTCCGATTCTTCTTAATATATATACGAACTAGCGATAGGGTAGAGAGCCTAAAGCGCAAAACCAAAAAAATGATGTTTTCAGAAAACTTTTATTGTGTTTTTTCTTTTCTTTTCAAAAATAATATCTACCTTTGCAGCAAGTTACAAGTAAACGTAATTAACCATAAAGCTTCGTATATAGTAGTCAATACCTGCTATGAAGCAACCGACAGGCAAATCTACAACGGACTGATAAAAGCCAATAGGGATTATGAAAATATACCTATGAGGTTTAGTTGTGCGTTCCACAATGTTGTGGAAATATAAGCACTATTATGTTGAAACAAATAAAACGCAGTGTTGTACAATCGGGAACGTTGTGGAATAAAGCGAAAAAAGCTGTACATTGGAACCGAGAACATTGCGCAACATAGAAAAAGAATGCTGTGCGGTAAACTAAAAAAACTTCGTGGTTCCAATACTTATGAAGTGCAGCACAGCTTCTTTTTTATATATATATACCTTTTTTCTATGTATATATGCTTTGAAAAAACATCGTCATTCAGATAATAATGCTAGTATTATGTGCCCTTATGATAATGTTTTGTAAGGCAAAACCCAAGAAAGCAATTAGCGTACCAGTATGGCAAAACGGTATAGTTGCAGTGGTAGCCATTAACTCTTAGGGCGCAGTAGTGGTTAGTATGTTGCCACTTGCCTATGCCTTAGGCATTCCGGGGTGGATTCTTCTTGGCGTAATGCCATCTACTTACGGCTACTTCTTTATACCTAATTATCCATCAGACATAGCTACTGTGAACTTCGATAGGTCGAGAACAACCGTCATTGGTAAGTATTTTCTGAACCATTCGTTTATGGCTCCAGGTATGATACACGTTATTATGGCAACCATTGCCATACTTGGCATTAGCTACGTTTACCATTTCTGGTTCGGATTGTACTAAAAAATACATCACTTTTACCACACCTTTCTAAGGTTTCTATATGCTCAACAAGCATTAGAAACCTTAGAAATAATACACCTTTGTGTACAGAAAACCACCCAATATCATTTTTTTTCGTTTATATAAAGAAACTTTACGCAAAAAATTTGTACTATAAAAATTTATTAGTAACTTTGTATCGAAAGCTCTAAACCGTATATTCACAATGCTTGCATACGAAAATGTATGGTAATGGAGCCAAAGAGATTAATCACTAAGTATTAGGACATTAACCAAAAAATCCCTATGGATATCGCAAATAAACTAATAGCGTTTTACAATCATCTGAATGCAGCTGATGTAAACAGAACCATTTTTTCGGTAAAATTAGGCGAAAGAAATTCCGAATTTATAAAAAAGTTTAAAGAAAAGTATAGCAACCAATACGCATTTTATACGCTTACGCCTATTAATTACGAGGTTGCAATGAACGAACAGATACTAGAGTATGTTAAACGCGACCTACTTTTTCAACTCATTTTAGATGGTACGTTAAACACAAACATTAAAATTCCCGACCACATTCTATTGCAATGGTATTTCAACGAGAATACTATAGATGTTGTAAAAGACATTATGCGATTCGCACCATCTACATTAAGCAATGGCAATCAGCTGGGTATGCTCTTAAAAGGAACCATTACGCTGGCAGAAGGATATGCTCAACAGTGTAAGAAATTTAGGGGATTAAAAGAAAATATAGCAAGAGCAAAGTTTGAAAGAGCTGCAAAATCAATAGCAAAAATGTCTGCTGCAACCAATGAAATAGGCGAAATAGACCCTATGAGCTGGCTAATAACACATGCCATAATGGGACTAAAAAAGACACCAGTGCTATTAATAGAAGACTTTGACCGCATAGACCCAGTGCAATTGTTTGGTATTTTCAATATATTTTCCACACGAACAGAAAAGAAAACCACAGCTAATGCAACAGAAAAACAGGGAGACGACAACGAAATAAATCCAATAAAAACACAAAATAAGTTTGGTTTTGCTAAGATAATATTTATGATGGATACAGTTGCAATAGGCACTATTTTTCGTAACTATTATGGCGAAGCCAACTACGAAAGCTATATAAAAGAGTTTGTTGCACGTACTACTTTCTATCATTCAGTATCCGAACATGCAAAAAGCTCCCTACAATCGTATGTAAAAGAAGAGTGTAAAATAAACTTCGAAACCGTCTCTAAAGGATTAACGGCTATTGGAATAAGGCTGGATAGAAGCGATATTAAAGACATGATGAACGTGTTAGACAACTTCGAAGATGCATATATACGAGAAGAAGTGAGTGTTACGGACAACTTTCGCTTCCAGTCTGACACCCCATTAGTGAAGCTTTTGACATTGCTAAAAAGGATTGGTGTGAAAGAACACCAATTGTCTGACTTCTTTTCGGCTATTGAAGCAGAAGAGAACTTTATGGACCTTTTGGGCTGTTTTGCCGTAACAAAGGAATCTATACTACGGCATGGGAAAGTCTGCCACAGGGGTGTGCTATACCAAATGGTGGTAGACGAGGAAGAAGGAACGTATAAAACGTTCGAGCGTGTTATGACTATTCCTAGTATGGTATCGGTAGATGACTATCGTTTTTTGGAGGTTGATATAGATAAAGTCATAAGGAAAGCATTAGAATACGTAAGGCGCATTTAACGCATAATGTATTTATCAGCAACCATTCCGCCAGGCGTAGGGGCTGATTCATCGTGCCCGTACCCATGAAACTCCCCGAAATAATGTTGCGTATTCGTAATATCTCAAACATCAGAACTGGTAAGGAGCATTCCTACTTATATACCATCGGTTTGTAAAAACCATACTTTTGCCTTACAAAAACCCCCTTTTTGCACTCCAAAAAGGGGGTTTTTGCATTGCAAAAAATGGGTTTTCGCAACAGCGTGGCTTATAGATAGTTACACGCCAACCATATTTCTATAATTTGATATCGTTTCTTTTGAATTTGCAGAATAACCGCAAATTTTGAAGAAAACGTTTTGTTAGTTCTATAATTATGCCTATTTTTGCAGAAATACTACGATGTTATGATTATGGAATTTAGCGTAAAGAACTATCGTTCCATAAGAGATTTGCAGACAATCAGCTTTAAAGCAACAGGCTTGAAAAGTCCTGCCAGCAGCGACATTGATGCAGATAATATTGTTAAAAGCAATGGCGTGTCGCTCTTAAAGACGGTTGGTCTGTACGGAGCGAACGCCAGTGGCAAGTCGAACATGCTGATGGCGTTAAGCTATTTTACGCAAGTAGTAGGCTCATTGGCGATAGATTCACGTGGAGTACGACCACTTTACGACCCGTTTCTCTTCGAAACGTCCAACGAAGGTTGCTTTTTCCAAGTTGTATTGTTACTAAATGGCAAGAAGTATCGCTATGGTTTTGTGGTGAACAAGTCTGATGATGCATCAGAAAATGTTGATTCTAACGGTGTTAAAATAGAGAGCGAGTGGCTCTATGGCAACGTAGACAAAAACATGAAACGCCTGTTTTTGCGTGTAGGCAACGAGGTGAAGGAGAACAATCTTCCCACTTCGGAAGGAATGATAATACCCACCAAGCTGCCCTATCCGCACACATTGTTCCTCGTTCACGCGGCTGCATTCGATGCAAAGGGTATTCCAGAGCAAATAGTTAGCTATTTAAAACGTCGTATAATCAACAATATTGTGTATAAAAATGTGTTCAGAGGGGTTTCAATAAGTGCAATAAAAGAATCAACACCATTGTTTCTTTCCTTTCTGAAACGATTCAATATGAAATACGATGGCATTGAATTGATAGACGATGAGAGCTATCCTGATAATGATTATAGTAACTTTCCTTTGAATAAAGTGTTGTTGAAAAGAACTATTCACGATGGTAACAACAAGCCATTGTCAATGAATCTTGAGTACAGAGAGTCGTCCGGGAATAAGAAAATCTTCGATTTGGCAGGATTGCTTCTTGTGGCATTCAATATGGGAAACACCCCATTCCTTATTGTTATTGACGAGATAGACAGTAATTTCCACCCTTCCTTGCTCATCAAATTGATAGAAATGTTCAACAATCCTAAGATAAATAAAAACAATTCGCAGCTGTTGTTCACCAGCCACGATACCAATTTGATGTCTCCTTCCATTATGCGTCGCGACCAATTCTACTTTGCCGAGAAGCAGGAAGATGAATCTACGCGACTCTATTCGTTAGCCGATTTGCGCGGAATACGCAACGATGCTGACTTCGCAAAGCAGTATCTTGCAGGTTATTATGGTGCTTTACCAGTGTTAAACGACTATACCGAGGTGGAGAAAAGCGAGAAAGCGGGAAAACAAAAAGAGCGTAGAAGATACTATCGCATCAATTCAAAAGGTAGCTTTGAAGAGATAAAATAATGTATCTTGGTGCTGGGTGGTTGGTTCAACGGCTACCCACCTATACAAAATATAATGCTATAAAAATATGTAGTAATACAAATTAGGAGGAATTAATTATGAAATTATTAAATATCTTATTTTATCTTTTATTCTTCTATTCATGCAGCAATGCACAAAAATGGTATGACATAAAAGACAGCAACAACCATTCCTTTGTAGGAAATTGGGAGCAATTGACAATTACAGACAATGGAGACACCATAATATACCATGCTTGTTTTGATGTAGCACACAAAATAAATGTCGATACAATAAAAAAAGAACTTTTTGTACAGTACGATATGGAAGATGTACATTATCCCATAGACACAGTACATTTAGAAAAAGACGAGTTTATCATATCTTTTGTCAATAACATTTGCACACCATTCAGATGTAAGATAATAGATCAGAATAAAGCTTTATGGACATATAAGTATATGGAAGATGGCGAAGTGTATCATAATTACTTTACCAATGAGAAGAGATATTTCAAAGAAATAAAGGAAAAGTACGATGACCAAGAACCAGAAGACAGCCCCACACCTATCGTAGCCGTCCAAAATCACAAATGGTTCGGTGAATATGAATACTTCATCTCAGATACGACCGTTGTTCCCTCGCCTTTCATAGAGTACACATTGAGCATTGCGGCTGACCAATGTGTATTCAGCGGTAATGGACAAATGACTGCCTTTGAAGTCCAATGCAGTGTAAAAAACGAAACGAAAGACAAACTCTCCCTTGATTTTGTCAAATCGCTGTCGGAAGATACACTGATGCCCAATATTGACAGAAACGTTTCACCCACAGTGAATTTATATTACAGGAAAGGAAAATACTATCTGGAAAGTCCGTTTATCAGCAATACTGACGGCAAAAAAAATGTAAAAATAGAATGTAGAAAAATAAAATAAATCCTTGGTTCTTTTAATGCTTGGCAAGGACAAAACCACATAATCTCATTGAGTATATTCCATTACAACAAGGGATAACATAAAAATACTTGTTTATAGGAAACGAGAAAACAGAAGACCGAGGGGGAAAAATTCAACTTTTCTATGCCGAAAGAAGAGTTCTTCGGGAATTTTACATTTGCTGGTAGACTCTACGGAAGAGAGAAAATGCTACCAACCTATACATCACTGCCCCAACATTTTTGCACAATACCTTCTGTTTGCACTTTTTTTTTCGTACATTTGCACATTGAAACATATTGTTCCAACTGCTGAAACAAGCTTATGCACTTACGAAAATCAACGAAATGGCTGGCTGCCATAGTGTTAGCACCAATATCATTGTTTATATTTTTGCTTGTTCTTCTTTACTTGCCACCTGTTCAAAACTGGATAGTAAAGAAGGTAGCAGACTATGCTTCACAGAAAACAGGACTAGAAATATCGGTTGGACACGTATCGCTTAGCTTCCCACTTGACCTAAAATTGGAACAAGTAATGGCATTACGACCAAACGATAGTATACCACAAAGGCGCGATACAGTGGCAGATGTGAAAGAACTTGTGGCAGATGTGCAGCTTATTCCACTACTAAAAAAACAAGTAGAGATAGACCAACTCACCTTCAAAGGACTGAAAGCGAACACCATGAACTATATTGGCGACTTGCAGATAAGGGGCAATTTGGAACGGTTGCAAGTGGTTTCGCATGGCATAGACCTTAACAATACTACGGCAATGCTAAACAATGCCGATGTGCAGGGGGGATTTCTCGACATAGCACTCAACGATACTACACCGAAAGACACTGCAAAAAAGAAAACAGTTTGGAAGATAAACATCAATAAAATAAACCTTTATCGCACCAATTTCCGCCTACACATGCCTGGCGATACTATGGTTGTGGGTGCCAATTTCCAGAAAGCTACTGTGGAAAATGCACTTATAGACTTATATAATAAGGTGTATCGGGTGCGCCAAATAGCGTGGAGTGGTGGACAACTTACCTACGATAAGACTTTTGTTCCACACGTTTTGCATGGATTCGACCCAGCTCACATAGCGCTGAACAACCTAAATATAGGCATAGACTCACTCTCTTACGACTCCATTGCTACTTCTGCTAATGTTAGAACAGCCAATTTTACTGAACGAAGTGGGCTGGTTGTGAACGATTTACGCACACAGTTCCGGCTCAATAAAGCCAATCTCTATTTGCAATCGCTCTATCTGCGTTTGCCCAAAACCGAACTAAAGGCTAACATAACAATGGCTTTGAATGCCTTTAGTGCATACAATCCCGGGCAACTTGCCGTATCGTTGAATGGGTTTACCACCCTTAACGACTTGCAACCGCTACTATATGGCAGAGTTCCATCAAGGTTTCTACACTCCATTCCTGCCGAACGCATAAACATAACCGGGTTTTTGCGAGGCAATACCCACCTTTTTACTCTGCAAAAACTATGTTTTCGCATGCCAAAACACCTGGTTTTGAATGTGGACGGACGGATATCAGGACTGCAAAAGCCAGAAAACCTATCGGCAAACCTTGCTTTACGTGGCAGCTTACAAGATGTTCGCTTTGTAAAACAGCTGTTACCAAAGAGTGTAAATAGCACCATTAAGATACCAACAGGTATAGATTTCAATGCAAAAGTAAAGGCACAAGGACCACAATATGCTGCAAATATGTTGCTATACGAGGGTGGTGGGAACGCTACAGTGCGGGCTAGCCTAAACAAAACCACTGAAACCTACAACGTAACAGTGCGTGCAACCAATTTGCAAATACAACATTTCGTTGCAAAAACCGGGCTACACCCCTTCACTGGTATGATTTCGGTATATGGTAGAGGCTTTAATGTGCTCAGTCCAAAGGCTTCTTTGCGACTGAAAGCCAATATAGAGCAGTTTCGTTTCGGCTCTTACGTGCTCAATGGCATAAACACCGACATTGCAAAACATGGCGAAACAACCAGTGCACGCATTGTTAGCACAAACCGAATGTTAGGAGGCGACTTTGCATATCGGGGCAAACTGTCGGCTAAAAACATAGATGGACATCTGCGAGGGTGGTTGCGTCGTGTCGATTTAAACCAACTTGGTGTAATGAAAAAGCCCTACGTGGTGTCTGCTTGGGTAGATATAGATGTACGTTCTAACCTAAAAAACCATCACTATGTTAGCGGACCACTGCGCCATTTGATGGTAATTGGCGAATATAAACACGGAAAACAACAGCTAGCAGCTGGCAATTTAAACATTACAGCAAGTGTAAATGGTGCCAAAACTGCCGCTCACGTGAATGGAAAGTTAGACTATGCCAACCTAAAAGGTTTAGAACTAATAAACAAACCCTACCTTCTGTCTACCGAAGCCAATATTGCTTTCCACTCCGAACGCCCCAAACACTACACTGTGGAAGGCTATTTAGGCAATTTAAAGATAGACGAACATAGAGAGGGAAATACTGTTTCGCTCTTCAATGGCGACTTAAACATTCACACAACAATGGCAGGCAACTTGGTAAATGGGGGTGCTAACGGTGTGATACGCCACGCCGACCTCTATCAAATGGGGTTTGTAGACAAGCCTTTCGTGTCTAATTGTGCACTAAACATAGATTTTAGCACCGACATGGCAGCCAAATTAATGGTGAAAGGTATGCTTGGTAACCTGAAAGTACAGGCTGACCACAAGCAATTTGTACCCGGCGATGTTACCATAGATGTGCTAAGTAGAGCCGATACTACCCATGCCGTGATTGAAGGAGGCGATTTTGCACTGAGCACCGACTGGCATGGAAGCTATAAACACGTGCTAACAGCAGGCGAAAAAATAGCAACCAACTTGCAAAAGCAAGTGAAAAACAAACGAATAGACCAAACTTCGTTGCAAAAATTACTCCCCATAGGACAATTTAAACTAGTTAGTGGCGAAGGAAATCTGTTTAGTAAGTTGCTCGAACAGCAAGGTTATGTGTTTAAAACAGCCAATATTAACCTAACATCATCGCCTCTAAAGGGACTCAACGGCAACATTGTTGTAGACTCGTTAGTATACAACGATGTGAAAGCCGACTCGTTAATAGTAGACCTAACTACCAACGATACAGGATTAAACTACGACTTACAAGTGCTAAACAATGCCCAAAACAGCTATCCATACCAAGGTTTTGTGCACGGTTCGCTATTCGATCGTGGACTCAACACCTCTCTTTTGATAACCGATATGGACGATAAAATAGCTCTTGCACTATCTGCACAGGCAGCAATGCAAGGGCAAGGCATAAGCATTTCGCTTACTTCTGCCCAAGCAATATTAGGCTACAAGACATTCAATGTAGAGCCTAACAACTACTTATATATAGGCAGAAACAAACGACTAAAGGCAGAAATGCAATTGCTTGCTACCGATGAAGCAGGTTTACACCTATACAGCGACGACACCGATTCTACCTCGTTGCAAAACTTCACCCTATCTATCAACAAGTTCGAACTTAGTCAGCTTATGAAAGTTCTACCATTTGCACCACGCATTTCGGGCGAACTTAATGGCGACTATCACGTTATTCAAACTGCATCTAGCCTAACTGTGTCGAGCGATATGGGTATTAAAAACATGGTATACGAGCAAAACAGCATGGGCGATGTAGGGGCAGAGTTTGTTTATATGCCTAAAGACGATGGCACACACTATGTAGATGGTATGCTAACAAGGGACAATAAAGAGATAGGAAGGCTCACTGGTGTGTACGATAGTAAGGGTAAAGGCAGCTTAGATGCCGAGTTTACACTCGAAAAATTCCCCCTTAGTTACATCAACGGCTTTATTCCCGACCGCATAATAGGCCTACACGGAACAGGCGAAGGTACACTCTCTATGCAAGGACCACTAAAAAATATGGATATAAATGGAGAGATTTATCTCGACTCTTCCTACGTCTTCAGCGAACCATACGGGGTAAAACTCAACTTCGCAAACGACCCAGTGCTCATCAATCATAGTCGTGTGGAGTTCGAAAACTTTGAGGTTCTCGCTTCCAATAAGGCTCCGCTCGACATCTCTGGCTACTTAGATTTCTCTAATTTCGACCGAATGAACACCGATTTACGTATGCGAACACGAAACTTCCAGGTAATTGATGCAAAGGAAAATGCACGTTCTGAAGTATTCGGAAAGGCTTTTGTAAACTTCGATGGAGAGCTGCAAGGACCACTATCGTCGCTCCAATTGGCTGGAAAAGTAGACATTTTAGGCAACACCGACCTTACTTACATAATGCGCGATGCACAGCTTGCCAACGATAACGAGCTGGAAAACCTTGTTACTTTCACCCATCTTAACGACTCAACAAAGGACGTTGTGAAGCGACCAGATATAGAAGGACTAAGCATGAAACTAAGTGTCGAGGTGGATAACGAGGCTCATTTGGTGTGCGCACTCAACCCAGAGCGGTCTAACTATATAGATATTGTGGGCGGAGGAACCCTAAATATGGAGTACGATGCTACTAACGGAACACGCTTAAGAGGGCGTTACACCATTAGCGATGGTAAAATGAAGTATTCATTACCCATTATTCCATTGCACACTTTCAATATAAAAGAAGGTAGCTATGTAGAGTTTATGGGCGACCCAACCACACCATTGCTTAGCATTACAGCCACCGAAAATGTGCGTACCAACGTTTCTGATGGATCGAGCAACGGACGAATGGTAGACTTTGAGGCGGGTGTCCGACTATCGAAACGCTTCCCTAACCCCGGCGTAGAGTTCATTATACAAGCGCCAGAAGACCAAGAAATGCAAGGAAAACTAAGTTCTAAGGGTGCAGAAGAACGTTCTAAACTTGCCGTTACTATGCTTGCATCGGGCATGTACTTTGATGGAAGCACAGGCACAACCGCCAATTCGGCTATGAATAATGCTCTAATGGGATTCCTTCAGAACCAAGTAAACGCCATAACAGGACGTGCCTTGAACTCTATGGGGGTAGACATTACAGCCAATATGGAGAGTGCTGCCGATGCATCGGGTAGTCTTCACACCGACTATACCTTCCGTTTTTCTAAACGTTTGTGGGACAATAGGCTCCGAATAATTATGGGCGGACGTGTCTCAACAGGCTCTCAAGTGTCCGAACAGAACGGTGCTTTCTTCGATAACTTCTCGTTAGAGTATCGCTTAAACCGACAAGAAACGCAGTATTTAAAGCTCTATTACGAGCGAGAAGCATACGATTGGCTCGAAGGAAACCAAGGAGAGTTTGGAATAGGCTTTATGTGGCGACGCAAATTGCAACATTTTAAAGACATATTTCGCTTTAAAAGCAAGAAAGAACAGGCTCCAAAGCGCGACAGTTTAATAAATTTCGTAAATGAAAAGAAACAATAAACACAACCATAGCCACTTTATACCAGCACGTGGCAGTTTGTTTTGCACAGCAATAGTTGTTTTGTTTGTGCTCACGGCTATGCTTTCGGCATGCAGCACAACCAGTGCTTTGCCAGAAGGTGAGCAACTTTACACGGGTATGACTCCCACCGAATACACCAATTACACCAAGAATGCCCACTTCAATGCCGTGAGGGAGGAACTCGATATTGTGTTAGCCACCAAGCCAAATGCCTCTCTTTTTGGCAGTCCGTCGCTAAAATCGCCCTTCCCTGTGGGTTTATGGATATGGAATGCCTTCTCTCCCGATACCACAAAGTTTGGTAGATGGATAACAAGAGTGTTCGGTTCGCGACCCATTACCTTATCTAATGTGTCGCCCGACCTACATGCTACGGTTGGAAAAAACCTGCTAAATAAGCGTGGATACTTCAATAATAAGATTACACACGAGCTTGTTCCGCAATCAAATAAGAAGAAAATAAAACTGAAATACACCGTAAATATGGGACATTTGTGGACCATCGACAGTCTGCAATATGTAAATTTCCCACCCGATGCCGACAGTTTGATACAGGCTTCACGCCCTAATGCCATTATAAAAAATGGCGATGCTTTCGACGTTGCCACACTTGAACAAGAGCGACAACGCCTTACGAGCCTGTTTCGCAATAATGGTTACTACTATTATAAGAACAATGACGCTAGCTATTTGGCAGATACCACCATCGTTCGAGGTAAAGTTATAACACGTTTGCAGCTTGCCGACTCCATAAATCCCATAGATTTGAAACAGTGGCGCATAGGAAAAATAACGGTAAATCTGCAAAAAAACTTTATGGAAGAACTACACCAACATCGCAAAAAACAGGGGTTCGACCTTAATTTCAACGGTAGACACTCGCCATTAAGGGGCAGAGTAATTGCCAACGACCTACAATTTCGCCCCGGCGACCTATACCAACAAAGCAAACACACAGAGACTATGGAACGCCTAAACGCCACCAGACTGTTTACGGCATCTAACATTTCGTTCAAACCATGCAACTCTACAGACACCTGTAGCACGCTTAATGTAACGTTAGACTTCCTGTTCGACCGACCATACGACTTCTATGTGGAGGCTTACGGACGGGGAAAAACAACAGGAAAATATGGTCCCGAATTGGTGGTAGGTGTAACTAAGCGTAACGCTTTCCGTGGTGCCGAACTGCTAAATGTGCGTTTGCACGGTGCATACGAGTGGACAACAAAACGCAGCAACGATGCTGGCACCACCGGACGCATTAATGATTACCAGTACGGAGCAGAGGTAAGCCTACAGTTTCCTCGTTTTCTTAATCCGTTTAAAACACCTCCTCGCATACTTCGCGAACGTATGCGAAAACGCGAAGCTGCCGCTATTGCAGCTGGAAAACCTCTCACGCTGAAGCCACAACGCACCTATTTCGAATCGCCAATGACCACTTTGAGTGCTTCAACCAACGTTATTAAACGTGCACTCTACTTTAAACGCCACGTGGTAGCAGGCGAACTCACTTACAGTTGGGCACCCAGCGAACGCCATTCGTTCATTTTTAAACCTCTATCGCTTGCATACGAGTATATGAGAAGCGTAACCGACCGCTTTAAAGCACTCACCGATAGTGTGCCATATTTAGAAGTTTCTATGGCAGATCAGTTCATTCCGAAAGCCTTATTCCAGTATACGTACCAGAGTCCGAGTGGATATGCCAATCCAATAAGGTGGTGGTCTACAGTCAGCGAAGCCTCTAACGTGATCGCTTTAGGCTATTTGGCAAGCGGAGAAAAGTGGAATAAGCGTGGAAAAACTATGTTTAAAAATCCGTTTGCCCAGTTTGTAAAAATCGAAACTAACTTTACTAAACTGTGGGCGCTATCTGGCAAGTCGTCTATAGCAGCCCATGCAAACGCAGGGGTGGTGTGGGCGTATGGCAACAGCAGGTTTGCTCCCTATTCAGAACAGTTCTTTGTGGGTGGCGCAAACAGCATTCGTGCCTTCAATGTGCGCGAAATTGGTCCGGGAACTTACCGTTCTGCATCGCTCGTACGGTCGTATGTAGAGCAAACTGGCGAGGTAAAGGTACAAGCAAATGTGGAATATCGTCCGCATTTGGTAGGAAATTTGTACGGTGCACTATTCCTCGATGCTGGCAATGTGTGGACTTTGCACAGCGATGCCAGCAGACCGGGTTCGCAATTCCACTTTAACAACTTCTTTAAAGAGCTGGCTTTCGGCACAGGCGTAGGTCTTCGGTACGACTTAGGCTTCTTTATGCTTCGTGTAGATTGGGGCATTGGTCTGCACGTTCCTTACGAAACCGGGTTGAATAGGCTCTATAATATTCGCCATTTTGGCGATGCGCAAGCCCTGCATCTTGCCATTGGAATGCCTTTCTAATGCTTATAGAAGGCATAAAAACTTAGGAAATGTTTCCTCCATTTGCCACAAACATATTGCAATAATATTGCTAACTGTATATGCAGAGGCACTATAAATATCGCCCTACGGCTGCTTTTGGACCGCCATTTCGTTGTAAACGAATTGGAAAAATGTTGCTTGTGATTTGCCGTTCCGTTACAAACGGTTAGCCAAAATGCAACGAATGCGCAGAGAAATATCTACATCTATTTCGTGAAGTATTCACACTCAACCGCGAAATACATTGCAACCGATTTGCAACAACATAACATTCAAAAAACAAAAACCATACTTTTGCAATGTAAAAACCCCCTTTTTGCACGCCAAAAACCATACTTTTGCACGGCAAAAACCCCACTTTTGTTTTTCGTTAGTATAACAAACACGTTGTTAATGTGTTACGAATATTCCGTGAAATGGTTGCGAACACCCACGAAATGCCCACGAAACATTCCGCCAGGCGTAGGGACCGATTCATCGCGCCCGTATCCTTGCATTACCAAATACACATATTCGTTTCACCGAATACATATTTAACCATTATTGAATACACATATTCATTCCATCATACACGTGTTTTCACATTATCAAATATGCGTTTCCATTCCCCATTTCTTGGGTGTTTACGTATATGCGGGCACGATAAATCGGCCCCTACGGCTGCTGACGGATTGCCATTTCGCTGCTAACGGATTGCAATAACGTGGCGAACATTCCACGAAATGCCCAACCAACGCTCCGTAAAATGTCCACATTCACCCACGAAATGCCCACGAAACATTCCGCCAGGCGTAGGGGCCGATTCATCGCGCCCGTATCCTTGCATTATCAAATATACATTTTCATTTCACCAAATACGTGTTTTCACATTCTTTTTTAAGTTATTTCCGTTAATCTGAATATACAAAACTACTAATGTTAGTGGTTTGAGCATCGTTTAAAGTCGTGGCTCTTTCTCAACAAAAGTTTGCTTCTATAGTCTCAGAATTCGGTGCAAAGTTAGATATTATATTCTCTTTTTCAGAACATTGGAATTTGTTTTAATGATAATTAAAGATGATTTTATAATTTTGTTTCGTTAATATTCTATAATAGTATTGTGTTTTTGACACACCATTAAGATATATAATGTATCTTTGCGATATCAAAATGATATTATAAAACATACGAAAACGGATTAAAATAATACGACTATGGAAAAGAAAGAATTTGCCTTTAAAGGCACAGTAGTGAATGGTTTTGCTATGCTAAGCCTAACGCTTGCATTGCTGTTGTGTGGCATTGCCAGTGCCATATATGGTTTTGCGCAAGTAGACAACAATGCCAACGGAGGCTTATTTGTTGGTTTGGGTGTTGCCTTAATAGTGTGTATGATATGCGTAATGTGCGGTTTTGTGAAAATAGAACCTAACGAAGCTCGTGTAATGGTGTTCTTCGGACAATACAAGGGTACGTTTACCACTGTAGGTTTCCACTGGGTGAACCCCTTTATTAGTACAAAACGACTATCGTTTAGGGCACGAAACATAGACGCTGCCCCCATTAAGGTGAACGACAAAACAGGTAATCCGGTTTTAATTGGTATGATGTTGGTGTGGCGATTAAGGGATACTTACAAGGCAATATTCGAGATTGACTCTGAAGCAATGGCAACATCGGTAGACGAAAACGGCAAAGTTAATCCTGTAAGCAATATTATGATGGCATTCGAACGCTTTGTTCGCATACAAGGCGATGCGGCTTTGCGACACGTAGCTGGTCAATATGCATACGATAACACCGATGATGACAAGACAGCACAGACACTTAGAGACAACAGCGAAGAGATAAACAAACTGTTGGAACAGACGCTTGACGAACGATTAGATATGGCAGGAATAGAAATTATAGAGGCTCGCATTAACTATTTGGCATACGCTCCCGAGATAGCAGCCGTAATGTTGCGTCGCCAACAAGCCTCTGCCATAATCTCTGCCCGCGAAAAGATAGTGGAAGGAGCGGTTTCTATGGTAGACATGGCACTGAAAAAACTAGACAAAGAGAACGTTGTGGCTTTAGACGACGATAAGAAAGCGGCTATGGTGAGCAACCTTATGGTGGTGCTATGTAGCGAAAACGCCACCCAACCAGTGGTAAATTCGGGCACACTGAATATGTAAACCAAACATTATAGAGGCACTCTGCCCACACCTTATATATATAAGTGCGTAGCGAGTGCCGTGCCTATGCACTGTAAAAACGTGTTGTTGGCATAAGCTAAAACTATATGGCAAAGAAAGAAAATAACACAAAAAGCTTTATTCTTAGGGTAGATGCTACCACAATGGGGGCAATAGAGAAGTGGGCTGCCGATGAGTTTCGCTCCACAAACGGACAGTTACAGTGGATAATAACCGAAGCTCTGCGCAAAGCACACCGCCTTCCAAAACAGCAACTAAGAGACAAAGCCGAAACAAAAACAACAAATACAGACAATGAAAACACCAATTGAAGATTTACGTTTACCTCGTACTACCGAATCGACACTATACGAAGTGGTGTCGGCAATTATGCTTCTGCTTGCATGGATAGCAGGCGTTATGGCAACAAATGCACACAGAAAGAATGGAGTAATTATTACTGTGCTACTTGTTTTTACTATTATTGCGGCAATAGCACACTACATTTCATATCGGCCAGGTATGCGTTGGGCTAGCAACGACTTCCACCCTGCAAACGTTCGAGAGGCTATAGTGGTATCAAAGTTCTATCGTGTGTTTGCCATAGAACTAACATCGTTAGGTTTGGTTATGGCTCTTATGGCATTGTGGGATATGAAATTCCAAGAATCGTCCACAGTTTTCACAATAGTTATACTTGCTATTATAGCGGTAAACTATATGCTTACAGTAAGAAAACTAATGCGGATACGTGATGATGAGTGGCGAAAACAACAACAGAACAACCACAAAGAGTAATGTAGTTCCCCCTTCTTGCAATGCAAAAAGGGGGTTTTTGCAATGTAAAAGTATGGTTTTTGCACGCCAAAAACCATACTTTTGTAATACAAAAAGGTGGTTTTTTGCAAAGCATTGTCATACAAATAGTTACGCAATATTATTTTTCTCATATTTTGTTTCCACCGTAGGCATTGTAATTTCATTATGTATATTCACCGTAACCCACGTTTTTCCACGTTCACTCCGTAGGCGTAGGGTCCGATTTATCGTGCTCGTATCCACGAAATTCCCTGAAATGGTGTTGCGTTTTCCACCGTTGGTATTGCAATTCATTGTACCACACCCGCGTAATTCCACAAAATGGCGTTGCAATTCGCATCATTTCGATACATTAAAACCATTTGGTTTGGATTGAAAAACGGGCACGATGAATCGGCCCCTACGCCTTGCGGTGTGTTCGCTGCCATATATTTGCGCAAAAAATGAATATTGCGGAATGTTTGTTGCCATACATTTTGTATGATAAATACGCCTCACGGTGGTGTTCGTTGATATATTTTTCCACGTTCACCCCGTAGGCGTAGGGGCCGATTTATCGTGCCCGTGTCCACGAAATTCCCTGAAATGGTGTTGCGTTTTCCCATTGTAGGCATTGCAATCCGTAATATTTTGCAGATTACAACCAATTGTTTTTGTTGATGATGCGGGCGCGATGAATCGGCCCCTACGCCTTTCGGAATGCACGCTGCTATACATTTTGCGCAACGAAAACCCCTTGTGGAATGTTCGCTGTGTATATCTTTCGTTCTCTATTTGGTAATGTTTTTTTAATGGGAATGTGTTTTTCCACGTTCACCCCGTAGGCGTAGGGGCCGATTTATCGTGCCCGTGTCCACGAAATTCCCTGAAATGGTGTTGCGTTTTCCCATTGTAGGCATTGCAATCCGTAATATTTTGCAGATTACAACCAATTGTTTTTGTTGATGATGCGGGCGCGATGAATCGGCCCCTACGCCTGGCGGAATGCACGCTGCTATACATTTTGCGCAACGAAAACCCCTTGTGGAATGTTTGCTGCGTATATATTGCGTAATGAATAAACCCTTGTGGAATGTTCGCTGTGTATATATTTCGTTCTCTATTTGGTAATGTTTTTTGAATGGAGAATGTGTTTTTCCACGTTCACCCCGTAGGCGTAGGGGCCGATTTATCGACCTATAGCTCATTTTGCAGGATGGAATCCTCCTTAACTACCGATATACACTGG